>Ga0163153_10003279_pt1 | contig 21947 bp, 18 predicted proteins | sample OliLakLV19MP6IB1_FD_148629 | JGI IMG/M metagenome (GOLD analysis project Ga0163153, IMG submission 148629) | Freshwater microbial mat bacterial communities from Lake Vanda, McMurdo Dry Valleys, Antarctica - Oligotrophic Lake LV.19.MP6.IB-1 | ecosystem: Environmental > Aquatic > Freshwater >...
TAGGCCGTCGCGGATGGGGTCTTCGGTGATGTAACGGCCCAGCGCGGGGTCGTAGTAACGGTGGAAGTTATAGTGGAGGCCGGTTTCCGCGTCGAAGTATTGGCCGGGGAAACGGAGGTTACAGACTGTGGACGAGGTGGAACTCGTCCCTCCAGTGGAAGCAATTTGCGCCGCGCCGAATTCATCATAGCTTTTATTTTCCACGAACTGATCATAAGGCAGTGGGGAAAGGGTGAGCAACTCTTATCTCAAGGGGGTGAGGGAAGACGATGGTAATCAGAGAAAAAATGGGCAGCTCCGCTCTCTGAACTTTCTGCCGCTTCAGCCTTTCAACTTGCTCCTGATGGCTTTTCCCCTTTCTCATCGTATCCTTCAACATCCTTACGACTTTAGAAATGTGCTACAGTAATGGAACATCACGAAAACTGCGACCATCTGTGATTTAAGAGACCTCTACACAAGCTTACTGAGCGGGGGACATCGCGGTTTTGATATTCTTCAAGTTGCAGCTTCTCTCGAACTCAAAACCAAAGAGTTTCTCACCTTTGACGTAAACCAAAAGAAACTTGCTGAGGCGGAAGGTTTGGTCGTGCCTGTATGATGAAAGGCTAGGGCTAAGATGCTGCGACTTTAAAAACTCTGGTGACTTTTCTTAATTTTAGGGGACGAATGCGGAGACGAGATTCTCGAATGATTGCATATTGCTCGGGGTAATTTCGTGAAATAATCGTGACATGGAAAGAGTTTGAATCGGGACATAACTGCGACAATGTGACACGTGCGTGAGTCATAAGCACACGATATTATGATTTTATCGATTATGTCATAAATATTATAAGTTATTGATATTGAGTTATTTAACATAATTAATTTGAATAAATAATACTTGGCACCCTACTAGCGTATAAGAGTCCAAAAGAAGGAGAGGATTTTATTTTATGCCAAAAGTTTTAGGAATTGATTTAGGAACTACCAACTCATGTATGTCTGTAATGGACGGGGGTGAACCCCGCGTGTTGGAAAATTCAGAGGGCGCACGTACGACACCCTCAATCGTTGCTTTCTCGAAGAATGGGGAACGTTTGGTCGGTCAGGCAGCAAAACGCCAGGCTGTGACCAATTCCAAGAATACCATCTTTTCAGTCAAACGTTTTATGGGCCGCAAATATGCGGAAGTTAAAGATGAAATGGGTCGTGTTCCTTATAAGATTGTAGAAGGTAAAAATGGTGATGCCGCCATCGAAGTCGATGTAAATGGTGAAAAGAAGACTTATAGCCCACAGGAAGTCTCCGCCATGATTTTGAGCAAACTCAAAGCGGATGCGGAAGCCCGTTTAGGCGAAAAAATCACTCAAGCAGTTATTACTGTTCCTGCCTATTTTAATGACAGCCAACGCCAGGCCACCAAAGATGCAGGTGCGATCGCTGGACTCGAGGTCCTCCGTATTATCAATGAACCCACAGCCGCTTCACTCGCGTACGGGCTGGATAAGAAAAAAGATGAGAAAATAGCTGTTTACGATCTTGGTGGTGGAACATTTGATATTTCCGTCCTCGATATCGGTGAAGGGGTTTTTGAAGTCAAAGCGACAAATGGCGACGCACACCTCGGGGGTGATGACTGGGATAACACCATTGTTGATTGGCTTTTGAATGAATTTAAGGCTGATAGTGGGATTGATCTCCGCAGCCAGGCTGACTCTATACAACGCCTCAAAGAAGAGGCTGAAAAAGCCAAGATCGCCCTTTCATCGACCATGGAATATGAGATTAGCTTGCCCTTTATTACTGCTGATGCCAGCGGTCCCAAACATATCCAAAAGAAACTCACCCGTGCCAAACTCGAACAATTAACCGAGACCTTGAGTGAACGTACGATCAAACCGGTCGAAGCCTGTTTGCGCGATGCGGAACTGACCATGTCAAATATTGATGAACTCGTACTCGTCGGGGGTATGACCCGTATGCCAAAGATTATCGAAATCGCAAAACGTCTCGTTGGCAAAGACCCCCACCAAGGTGTTAATCCTGATGAAGTCGTCGCCATTGGGGCTGCCATCCAGGGAGGTGTGTTGAAAGGTGAAGTCAACGATGTTCTCCTTCTGGATGTGACTCCTTTGACTTTGGCGATCGAAACCGCCGGGAAAGTGGCCACACCGATGATTACCCGCAATACCACTATTCCGACGAAAAAATCACAGATTTACAGCACTTACTCTGACAATCAATCAGCCGTGGATATCGTGGTCCTCCAGGGTGAACGCCCCATGTCAGACGATAATAAGAGACTCGGGCTCTTCCGCCTTGATGGTATCTCCCCAGCAGCCCGTGGCACACCTCAGATCGAAGTCACCTTTGATATTGATGCAAACGGGATATTACACGTTTCCGCCAAAGATCTCGGAACAGGGAAAGAACAAAAGATATCGATTACCGGTTCAAGTGGGTTGTCCAAGGACGAAGTCGAGAAGATGAAAAAGGATGCCGAGCTGCATGCCGCCGAAGACGAAAAACGTAAAGAAGGCGTGGAAGTAAAAAATACCGCTGACAGCATGGCTTACCAAGCCGAGAAGATGCTCAAGGATAATGCTGATAAAGTGGGTGCAGACGATAAAAAAGAAATAGAAGATGCGCTCAGCAAAGTGCGCGAAACACTCAAAGGTGAAGACCTCGAGTCAATCAAAGCAGCACAGAAGGAACTCGAAGAGAAGCTCCATAAATTTTCAGAGCTCTTGTACAAGCAATCCGCTGAGGCTCAAGCCAAAGCGGGTGAGGCAACAGGCGGCGGTGCCGCCGAGCAATCTGCTGATGCAAAGCCTGAGGCTAAAGACGATGTCATTGACGCGGAGTTCAAGAGTGTTGACGACAAAAAATAATCAATCCATGCCGTTTTTTACCAAAAGCGGCATTTTATAATTTTCACAATATATCCATTCCCGAGTGGGAGTGGATTAATTTACAAAACACAAAAACACGATTAGGAGAAGAATACTATGGCGTTTAAACCACTCGGTGACAGGGTTCTTTTGAAACCCGTCGAAGAAAAAGAAACCAAAAAAGGTGGAATCATTATTCCTGATTCAGCCAAGGAAAAACCCCAAGAAGGGGAAATTATCGCTCTCGGTACAGGCCGTATCGATGAAGATGGTAAAAAGGTTGAATTCAGCGTGAAAAAAGGCGACCGCGTCATGTACGGAAAGTACAGTGGACAGGAAGTCAAAATCAACGGTGCTGAACATATCATCATCAAGGAAGAGGATATCCTCGGAATTATCGACTAATCGTTTCCAAAACAAAAATTTAAAAGGAGATAAATAAAAATTATGGCAGCTAAACAAATTATTTTTGATGAACAGGCTCGTCAGAGCCTCGCCCGTGGTGTCGAAAAACTCGCTAAAGCGGTTAAAGCGACCCTCGGACCTGCAGGACGCAACGTTGTCCTCGATAAAAAATTCGGTTCCCCCAATATCACCAAAGACGGTGTGACGGTGGCTAAAGAAATCGAACTCGAATGCCCTTTTGAAAACATGGGTGCACAATTGGTTCGTGAAGTCGCCAGCAAAACAAGCGACAACGCCGGTGACGGTACGACCACTGCGACTGTTCTTGCTGAAGCGATCTATCGTGAAGGTCTGAAGAATGTCACAGCTGGAGCCCATCCAATGGAAATCAAGCGCGGAATCGACAAAGCTGTTGAAGCTGTCGTTGCTGAGCTCGATAATATTAAAAAGAACGTCAAGGACTCCAAGGAAATCGCACAGGTCGCTACTGTCTCCGCAAACTGGGATAAGACTGTCGGCGAAATCATTGCTGATGCCATGGATAAAGTCGGCAAAGATGGTACGATCACAGTTGAAGAAGCCAAATCCATCGAAACCACACTCGACGTGGTCGAAGGTATGCAATTCGACAAAGGATATCTCTCTCCTTATTTCGTGACTAAACCTGACGAAATGGAAGTTGTATTTGATGATGCTTACGTCCTGATCCATGAGAAGAAAATCTCTTCACTCAAGGATTTCTTGCCGTTGCTCGAAAAGATTGCCAAAACAGGCAAACCTTTCCTCGTCATCGCTGAAGAAGTCGAAGGCGAAGCCCTCGCGACCCTCGTCGTGAATAAAATCCGTGGTACACTCCAAGTCTGCGCTGTTAAAGCTCCTGGATTTGGCGACCGCCGCAAATCCATGCTCGAAGACATCGCTGTCCTTACTGGTGGCAAAATGCTCTCCGAAGACCTCGGCATCAAACTCGAGAACGTCGGCCTTGAAGACCTCGGTCGTGCCAAACGCCTCGTTGTTGACAAAGAAAACACAACGATCGTCGAAGGTTACGGGAAACAAGCTGATATCAATGCTCGCGTGAATCAAATCCGCAAGCAGATCGAAGAAACCACAAGCGATTATGACCGCGAAAAACTCCAAGAACGCCTGGCTAAACTCGCCGGTGGTGTGGCTGTGATCAATGTCGGTGCCGCTACTGAAACCGAAATGAAAGAGAAAAAAGCCCGCGTCGAAGACGCTCTCCATGCGACACGCGCTGCCGTAGAAGAAGGCATCGTCGCTGGTGGTGGTGTAGCCCTGATTCGTTGCTTACCTGCTCTTGACAAAGTCAGAGCAAAAGGTGATGAGAAAATCGGTGTCGATATCGTCCGTCGCGCACTTGAAGCCCCTCTGCGCACCTTAGCCTACAATGCAGGTCTCGAAGGTTCACTCATCGTCAATGAAGTCAAGAATCGTAAAGGTTCTGAAGGCTTTAATGTCGCCACTGGTGAATATGTCGACCTTATCGCTGCAGGTGTCGTTGATCCGAAAAAAGTGACCCGTAGCGCATTACAAAATGCTGCTTCTATCTCTGGTCTCTTGCTGACAACCGAAGCGTTGATCTGCGAATTGCCCGAGAAGGATAAATCCCCAGCCGGAGCTCCCGGTGGTATGGGCGGAATGGGTGGTATGGGCGGAATGGATTACTAATCCGACCCTCACACACATTTCTTTATCAAAAAGAAATAATTCTAAAAAACGCATCTTGGAAACAAGGTGCGTTTTTTTGTGTGGTTATAACAAGCTAATGAAGTCTATTCCAGATCAAGTCCTGTGAGGACACGGCGGAGGCGGTCGAGGGCAAATTGCGCGACCATTTGTTTAAAGCTTTCGCGGTTAAGGAGATAATGACAACTCCAGACTTTAGTGAAATCTTTGGTCGCTAACCCGATATAAACAAGACCGACAGGCTTTTCAGGGGTGCCTCCATCGGGGCCTGCGATTCCCGTCACGGAGACAGCGATGTCTGCTCCGAGCAATTTGCGGGCACCCTCGGCCATTTGTATGACGACAGGCTCGGAAACCGCGCCATAGACATTTAAATTACTGGCGTCCACATTCAGGACATTTTGCTTCACTTCATTTGAGTATGAGACGATTGACCCTGTAAATACAGAGGAGCTACCCGGAACATTCGTCAGGCGATGGGCGATATATCCACCTGTGCAGGATTCGGCAGTGGCCAGCTTTACCCCCATTGTTTTCGCTATATGAATAACTACTTCCTCCAAAGACTCATTATCTTCTGAGAAAATCAGTTCCTTAAAAGTCTCCCGTGCAATTTGCGAGGCTTCTTGGACAACTTCCGGTTCAGGAGAGATAAAACGGAGATCGACTTCTCCAACACGGGCACAATAACCGATTTCAAGATTCTTCAAGTGGGCGAGGGGAGGTTCGATTTCTTTGGCCACAGAGGATTCAGCAATCCCAGTCATCCTCAAAATATGACAGTCGAATTTTGAATCCTGAGCAATCAAGGTATTTAAAATCGGAAGGACTACATTTTCAAACATTGGTTTGAGTTCACGGGGAGGCCCGGGCAAAAGGAAAATATGTTTCCCATTTTCCGTAATATATATACCCGGTGCGGTGCCATGTGCATTATCTAAAATTTGGGAACCTTCGGGGTAATCGGCTTGACGGTAATTCATCTGGGCCAAGGCGAGGCCGCGTTTCAAGAAGAAACCATTGAGCCATTCAACAATTCTCGCATCCCTCAGCAATTTGCGCCCGAGTTTCTCAGCGATAATATCACGGGTGATATCGTCGGAAGTGGGTCCGAGACCACCGGTAATAAAAATCACATCGGCCCTCGAAAGGGATTCCATAAAAACTTCGCCTATGTCTGAGCCGTCAGGAACCGTTACTTGACGGGAGATTTTTAAGCCCAGCGGGGCAATTTGCTGTGCCATGTAACCGATATGCGTATTCGTAACTAATCCGAGGAGAAGCTCTGAACCGGTGTTAATGACTTCGACATTCATAAAGTTGAAAGTCAATGTACTCGGACGTATTCTATTTGGCAATGCGAGTTTCTTACTTGATCAAACCCCAACGTGAACCAAAAGGATAGAATACGAGCAGGGCTTTGCCGACGACATTTTCGGCAGGAACAGACCCCCAACCACGGCTGTCCCAGCTATTGGGGGAATTATCACCTAATGCCAGATAACTCTGTGGGGGGAGAAGGTAGGTGTCCGAATCACGGGCTAATATATTACTATTAGGTAAATGAACATAACCGCTGTAACCGTTTTGAGGAGAATAAATACGGTCATACATGTCATTAAAGTGTGCTATTTTTCCATTCACTAAGAGATGGGGATTTGTAATCTGGACGAGGTCACCGCTCACAGCAGAAAGACGTTTAATATAGTATTCCGCCCCCATCACCCCGCGCATCCTTTGGCTCATCGTGATGTCATTAATATTATCTGTGAGAAAGACAAAAACATCGCCACGAGCCGGTTTTCTAAAATTATATATGATCTTGTCCACAAAAACAAAGTCCCCGGTTTGAACACAGGCACTCACAATCGACTCACCTGGTTGATAAGGGGCTGCACCCCTTTTCATAAATGCCTTCATAATGTAGTCGGAAGGCATCCAAACCCAATATTGGTCGTTATCAACAGTCACAGAAGAAAATTGGAGCCAATAGAGGAAAAGGAAATTATAGGGTTTTATTTGGATATTCCGGACGGAAATATTGCCATCGTGGCTGGTGAATTCCAAACGGCCGGAATTTTTTGCAGGAATATTGATATAACTTTTCCCGTATGCAAACTTTTCCCATATTCGGGTAAATACACCGGGGTACTCTGTCTTGGGAATATTCTCCGACTGCACATCAATGCCAAAGAGGGTAGGTTGCATCGAGGCGGTAGGTATCTGGAAGGGCTGGAGGAAATAGGTGCGGATCGCAAAAGCCAAGACAAATGCTACAAGCAAGACCTCGATATTTTCGCGCCATGAAGCATCAGGGCGACGGGGAAAGTATTTTTCGATTGTCTTATTCGTTGTTTCGGCGGTCTTTTGGATTTTTCCTTTATCATTGGACCGTATCACGACATCTACTTCAGCTAATACATTAAAGATATCGATTTGATCATCCGACTTTAATAAATCTTGTTCATACCGCATATTCCGATAAAGGAATTTGCGCATCTCCTTGAGCATCGACTTGGAATAGGTGGGTAGGGGGGACGTTGATGCCATGGCTGGATATAGGAGTTAATCGTTTTTAAGGACTTGAATGAATGCTTCTTGGGGAATATTAACCTTCCCGAATAGTTTCATCTTTTTCTTACCTTCTTTTTGTTTATCGAGCAATTTGCGCTTACGACTGATATCACCACCATAACATTTTGCCGTTACATTCTTCCTCAAGGCAGCAATGGTTTCACGTGCGATGATTTTCCCACCAATGGCAGCCTGGATCGGGACAGTGAACATTTGGGTAGGGATGACTTCTTTAAGTTTTGAAGCTAATGCACGTCCCCGAAACTCAGCTTTAGAACGGTGGACGATACAAGAGAATGCGTCCATGGGCTCACCATTGATGAGCATATCCATCTTCACCAGGTCGGAAGTGCGGTATTCATCATGTTCGTAATCCATCGAACCATAACCCCGTGTCATACTTTTGATTTTGTCATGGAAATCAACCAGGATTTCATTCAATGGCATATCACAATTCATCATCACACGGCGAGAATCAATGGATTCGGTGTGTTTGATATCACCACGTTTTTCCATGACGAGCTGCATCATATCCCCGATATTTTCATTTGGGCACATGATATAGGCTTTCACATACGGCTCTTGAATCTCTTCAATTACCGACGGGTCTGGCATTTGTGCGGGGTTATCGACTACGATGTCTGTACCATTTGTCCTGATTACCTTGTAAACAACACTGGGGTAGGTCGAAATGATGTCCATGTTGTATTCCCGGCGGAGGCGTTCCTGAATAATCTCCATGTGCAAGAGACCGAGAAATCCGCATCGGAATCCAAACCCGAGAGCGATGGAGTTCTCCGGCTGGAAGACAAATGAGGAGTCATTGATCGAAAGTTTCTCCATGGAGGATTTAAGTTGCTCAAAGTCCGCGGTATTGATCGGGTAGATGCCGCTAAAAACCATCGGATGGATTTTCTGGAATCCCGGTAATGGGTCGGTCGTAGGTGTATAAGCATCGGTGATGGTATCCCCGATATTAATTTCCCGGGCACTTTTAATATTTGGAATGATGTATCCTGAATATCCGGCTGACAGAACATCTGTCTTTTTCATTTTCGGCATGAAAATACCGACTTCTTTTACTTCGTACTTACGGCCTTCACTCAGGAGCATGATATTCATACCCGCTTTGATTTCTCCGGAAAATACACGGGTATAAACAACCCCCCCGCGGTAAGTATCGAAAATGGAGTCGAAAACAAGGGCGCGCATGTCCGGACGATCCCAATCTTTGGGTGGGGGGATCCGTTTAATCACAGCCTCGAGGATATCCTCGATCCCGATTCCGTTTTTTGCACTGGCCAAAACAGCGTCATCGGCAGGAATAGCTAAAATGTCTTCCAACTGTTTTTTCACCATGTCTAAGTCGGCATTGGGAAGGTCGATTTTATTAATGACGGGGATGATTTTAAGATTCTGTTTCATGGCCAGATGGGCATTGGCCACTGTCTGTGCCTCGACCCCTTGGGCTGCGTCGACAAGGAGTAATGCGCCTTCACATGATGCAAGACTGCGGGAGACCTCATAGGCAAAGTCCACATGCCCCGGGGTATCCACCAGGTTGAGACGGTATTCATGGCCGTCCTTTGCCTTATAGAACATAGTCACGGGGTGGGCTTTGATTGTAATCCCGCGTTCTCGCTCCAAATCCATCGAGTCAAGGTGTTGGTCCTGCGACTCACGTTTGGTGATGGTATTGGTCATCTCAAGCAAACGGTCGGAAAGAGTGGTCTTTCCGTGGTCGATATGCGCCACAATACAGAAATTTCTAATATATTCACAACCCATAGGGAGGCAATTTGATACGCTGAAGCAAGGCATCCTGCAAGTGCTTAATTTTTGATTAAATCTTTTAATTCTCTCACAGCTTGTTTCATCCCGACGATAAGGGCACGGGAAATAATCGTGTGGCCGATATTGAACTCATTTAAATGGGGTAATGTGAGTAGGGGAGTAATATTTCGATAATTGATCCCGTGCCCTGCATTGACAATGAGACCTCGTGAATGGGCGAATTCCGCTGCCTCCCGCAATTTGTCCAGTTCGCGGGCAATTTGCTCAGGGGCTTCAGCGGTCGCATATTGGCCAGTGTGGAATTCCACCATGTCCGCATGGAGTTCCGCAGACCGGGCAATTTGTGCGGGTTCAGCATCGATAAAGAGGCTGACTTGAATGTTGTTTTTACGGAAAGTACTGACCATATTGGCAAAATCGTCATTAAGAGCTAAAAGATTTAGTCCGCCTTCCGTGGTCACTTCTTGGCGTTTCTCTGGCACCAGACAGACGCTGTCGGGCCTGATCTCCAAGGCCAGATCGACAATCTCTGGCCAATGGGCCATTTCTAAATTCAGGCGGGTATCGACTTCTTTCCGGATATCGTAAACATCATGATCTGCAATGTGGCGGCGGTCCTCACGGAGATGAATGGTGATACCGTCAGCTCCTCCCTGGATGGCGGCGAGGGCGGCCTGAACGACGTCGGGTTCAACATAAGGCTTTGTATGCGGGATTTTACTGTAACGGGCCTGTCTAATGGTGGCCACATGGTCGATATTGACTCCGAGTTTTATCACGCTATGATTTTTTGCATCAATATATGAGATTAATCAATAGAAACTTTTTAGTCGCTGGTGTCATCGCCTGCGCCGCTCTGACTCTTTCCAGTGTGACCCATGCACAAATGCCACCGGTTAATGCTCCCGCCGTTGATCCCGTGGATAATTTACTTAAGACTCCTGAAATGCGCGTGGAGCTGACGACTCAATACGAGAAAAACCCACAATCATTCACTGGCAGCAAATTACTCGCGACGGCAATCAGTTACGCCAGCCAGAAAAAACTCCCTGAGTCCCGTGATACATTCCTTAAATACCTCGAGAAAAATACGGATAATCCCCGTGCCTACCGTGGTTTAGGAAATGTTTATCTCATGATGGGAAGCACTAGTGAGGCCATCGGTTATTATAAATTAGGATGGAAACTCAAAGATGCGGATTCCCTCGCTGCCCTTTCTGTCGCTCTCCTTTCCACTCAAAGACTTGATGAACTTGATGCCATTCAGTCGGATATGCTAGCGAATAAAACCAAAAACATCGAAGTCGTTAATGTCCTAATGGCAAACGCCATCGAAAATAAAAACGACAAAGACCTCTTTAATCAAGCGATTGCAGGAATCACGGGAGATCAGATCCTCTCCCGTGAAGATACATCACTCTTTATGTTAAAAGGATTTTATAAATTTAATATGGCTAAAGAAGCCAAACAACTCGAGGCCAAGTGTCAGGCTAAGGGATACGATATTACGAAGGCCCAATCCAAACAATAAACACTGTATTCACAAGCTCGCCCCAAAGAAAAAATACCCTATGCCCGAAAACTCCCTCACTCAAATCCAATTACGCAAATTGCGTTCAAAAGCCCAGACGATTGACCCGACGATTATGGTTGGTAAAAACGGGTTATCCGAAGATTTTTATGGGGAACTGGACCGGATGCTGGATCAGAGGGAACTCGTGAAAGGAAAATTCATCCAATTCAAGGATGAGAGGAAAACACTCGCCCCAAAAATCGCCCAAGCCATGGAGGCCCATCTCGTGACACTCGTGGGTAATGTCTTTGTTATTTTTCGGCAAAACCCTGATCAGAAGAAACGTAAGATATCCATTTGATCCTGTACCTAAAGGCAAAAATAGTATCATGTTTACACCCCTCATTGAGCATCTGGAAAACTATCCGCTATTCGGAGGGCTCTCAGATGAGGAATTAAAGTTTATGACGGGGTATTTGAAAGAAGAGTCCTTCCTGAAGGGGGAAAAGATTATCAGGGAAGGGGAAATCGGGGACCGGGTTTATTGCTTACTTACTGGAGAAGTGCAAGTCCTCAAGCAGCTCGAAGGTCTTAATGACCTCATTGAAGTCGCCAAACTCCCCGAAGGGGCCACTTTTGGTGAAATGGAGCTCATTGACACTCAATCCCGTTCCGCCACCATCAAAACCCTTACTCCATGTCGAACTGTCAGCCTATCCAATAAAGATCTCCTCCATATACTCCGCGATAACCATCATATTTTCACCGTCATCATGATGAATCTCGCCCGCGATCTCAGCCGCCGCATCCGCATCCTCGACCAAAAACTATGCGAACTGGCTAAAAAGCAGGGAATTTGTTAGGAGCCAATAGAATTTCCTCAGTCGTATGATGTACACATGATTTATCTTCGTATAGGGGAGTTTCAGGCGTTTTATGTACTTTGCTATATATAAATTGTGCATATATTAATATGCGTCGAAATACCGATTATTACAGGGTTTTATCAGTTTTTTTAATTGCCTCCGATATCTCAGCTTGTGCCTTATCCCAGCATGTATCAAAAATGATTTCCCATTCCAGCCTTAGAATTTCTTTGAGTTGTGGTTCGAGTTCCCTCTCCCCAAATTTATACATTTCCATTTCTTTAATCAGGAGATAGGGATCCCACATTGGCTGACGGGCATAGAGATCATAACGGAGAGACACTTTCTTATGGAGATCAGCATAAAAGCCAAGCTGATCGACCCGATCTTGGAATTTTCGGGCAAGGGAAAATTCACCTTCGCGGCGGTAACACATGGACTGGATATACCATGAATAAGAATCAGAAATACCTGTAATCAAGTCTCTTGCGAACTTATTACAGTCATATAGATAAAAAAGAAGAGATTTTACTATTAATGAGTAATTAGTTACCATATCAGTCTCTACACCAATTATTTCTGATATTTTGCTCTTGGTAATTCTATCTTTGGCTTCCCATTGAAAATCAGTAACAATTACTTTATCCAGTAAATCGCCAAGCTGATACTTAATCAGTAACCGGTCAGTGTGTGATGAATAAAATTTCATATGGATCGTGTTATTTATGGGGTAAAGAATTGTTTATAAAAGAGATTCAGAGTGATAATACAGCCAATCAAAACGACAAACAAGCGGACAAACTTTTGATTGACACTTTGGGCGATAACCGCCCCTAGATAACCACCTGTAAAAGCTCCACAAGCTAATAAGATGACATTCATCCAGGCAATTGGCGCAAAGAGAATAAAATACACTGCTGCGATGACATTAATAGCAAATGCGAGGATGGTTTTAACTGTATTCATCTCATGGATGTCCTGAAATCCCAGTATACTCAGAGATGCTAACATCATAATCCCGATACCGGCCCCAAAATATCCCCCATAAATAGACACCAAGAGTTGGATCCCGATTGAGATGATCCACCATTTTTTTGATTCCTCCAAATTTTTCGGGGCACACTTTGTCGGATTAAATATCTTTTGAAGGAGTCCTTGGAACCCAAAAAGTACCGTTGCACCCATGATCAAAAATGGTGCCAAAATCCCAAAAGTCTTCTCGGGCGTCTGCAAGAGGAGAACCGCGCCAAATAATCCTCCGATCACACTGACCGGAATAAAAGTCTTCAGCCATAAAGTGACAGTTCCAATCCTTTTCCGGTACCCCCCGATGCTACTAAGGATCCCTGCCAACAAGGCCACTGTGCTCGTGGCGTTCGCCTCGATCGGCGTCAATCCAGCAGCAAGAAGAGCCGGATAAGTAAGAATGGTTCCCCCACCCGCTACCGAATTCATCAGCCCGGCAGCAAATCCCGCTATGATAATGATGATTTGGCTAGAATCCATAGGTTAAATTTTTGATTTCAGTCAAGGATAGATAAAAACTCATGGTGTCGGCAAGTAAAGTCGATAAGCACGCGGGCTCATTCCCATAACAGAACGAAAACGTTTGGAAAAGTGGAATTCATCACAAAAACCAAGTTCATCCGCGATAGCCTTATTGCTTAAACGATCATGAATGATCAGGGATACTGCCTTTTCCATGAGTATACGCACATGGTAGCGGCCAGGAGATAACCCTGCCAGTCCAGTAAATCGTTTTCTGAATGTCTCATATGAGAGATTCATCCGGCGGGATATACTATTATAATCAATATCAACTTGTTGATAATTTATTATGAGGCTTTTTGCACGATCTAACCATACAGCATCTTCAGTAAGCTCATGATTTTGATAACCCTCTAAACAATCAATTTCAGAAAGTATTCCAGATAGTTTGAGCACCTCACCTAGGCCTTGACGTTCATTTGAACATTTCGGGTTTCCGATTAATTCAAAGAATCGATTACGCCAGTATGAAATCGGTTCAAGCTGTCGAACGGGATTTTGAGGATCAAGGATTCCTCGTTTTTCTAGGAAGTCGAATTGGGGACCGGAAAATATGAAATGGATCTCCTCCCAAGACTCTTCATCGATCGGTTCATAAAAATGTGAGACTTTTGGAAAAAGATAAAGGAGACTTCCTTCTTTAAAACTAATATCATGACTGAGATTATCTCCAAACCTCCCCTTTCCTTTTAAAATATAGACAACGGCATATTTTCCCAAAAGACGCATTTTTTTCTTACTTATACCCGTGGCTTTGGGGATGTAACCACTCATGGATATGCTTCCAAGCTTTGTATTATGATGATTCAGGAGTCGCTCATGAAAATTCATACTATTCATTATAATACCATTTTATACATATAGAATACCAAACAAGCCATTCATTTTTCAAGTAAACAAGATAATATTTATCGATGAATACATCTATTTTAACACAAAAGAACCATGGGGAAATCATCAATGCTTCTCCCGAGCATTTTGGTTCTTTAAGAGATTCATCAGATATTTTTAGTAATCCTTTAGAGATACGTCAGCGCATGTCAGAAGATGGTTATCTCTACTTCAAAGGTGTTTTAAACCACGATGATGTTATTGAGGCACGTCGTGAACTTTTGGAGAAAATGGCCAAGGACGGTTTTGTGCATCCTGATTTTCCGTTGATGGAGGGAATCTCTCATCCAGAGAAAAAAATCGGTTTTGCTCCTGAATATGCCATGGGCAGTGTTGCTCTTAAAAACGTCGTTTTTGGTCAGACGATGATGGCCTTTTACCAACGGTTACTTGGGGGAGAAGTGAGACATTTTGATTTTCGTTGGTTAAGGGCTGTTTCAGGCGGATTGCCTGGAATCAATCCTCATTGTGATATCGTTTATATGGGACGCGGAACAAGCAATTTATTCACAGCATGGGTGCCGTATGGCGATACCCCGATGGAGATGGGAACAATTATGGTCCTTGAAGACTCTCATAAGAAATCTCCCATGATCAAACGTTACTTGGATCGTGATGTAGATACATACTGTACGAATTTCAGTGATGCTAAAGATATCGAGTCCGGTAAAAAAAGTTGGCCGCAATTTACTTTTAGCGGCGCCTTGAGTAATAGTGCTGCAAGGCTACAAAATAAAATCGGGGGGCGTTGGCTTAGCGCTGATTTCAAAGTGGGTGATTTTCTTAGTTTTGGCATGCGTATGATCCATTCTTCGCTCGATAATCAAACGGAAAAGATACGCCTGTCTTCGGATACCCGTTATCAACTTGCTTCAGAGCCTATTGATGAACGATGGATTGGCGAAAACCCGATCGCCCATGGTGTGGCGGGAAAACGCGGACAGATTTGCTGAGTCTATTCATTTTATCTTTCCTCGTTTTAATTCACCATTTTACTCAGGTAGGAGCTATAAAATTCACCTAAGATACCCATGCTAAATCCTTGGGGGTAAAACAGGGGAATCACTGATTGGTTTAGTACAGCCGGAAAATCATGGTAATGTTTTTGAGTGGTTTTTCCTTAAATGGTGTATAATTTGGAGCTATGATTCTGTCTCTATCGAAAAGTTTTATTCGTTGTTTAAGCATCTCTGCTATCTTACTTTTTTCATTTACACAATTTGCTCCAGCCTCGAAAGCGCCGACTTCAGCGGAATTGGTTCAGGAGAATCTTCTCTCGGAGTTTGAGACTGTTTCCCCCGGCCAAGAGTTCCTCGTTGGCGTGAAATTCAATATCAGAGACCATTGGCATATATATTGGTCAAATCCCGGGGAAAGCGGGATTCCTACGGATATCCAATGGTCTTCATCGACCGCTGGAGTCACTTTCTCCCCCACTCTCTATCCGATTCCTTCATGGTTTATTTATGGGGGAATTGTTGGGTTTGGTTATGGGAAAGAAACGATCCTTATGTCCCGGGTGAAAATTCCCGATACTGCTAAGCCCGGTGAAAGAATCGAGATAAAAGCTAAAACCGAATGGCTCGTTTGTAACGAAACCTGTATTCCAGGAGGAGCCCTACTTTCCATTTCCCTTAAAGTTTCAGGACATCCATTATCCACCAAAGATGCGGTGTTGTTTCAGCAATATGGAGAAAAACCGAAGGATGGGGCAAAGCTCGGCAAATTGCTCAAGTTACCCGACGGACATTATGATGCTCTGGTGGTTATTCCCTTCGATTTAGAACATAATAACGGTAGTTTTGAAAAAATAAAATTCTTCCCCTTCACTGAAAATAACGGCCCGCAAAATGCTGAAATCATCGTGAAGGAAGATGCGCAATACTCACCTATGATGGTCGTCGCAATACCGATTACTCCTCATCAGAACGTTGCATCTTTGGACTTAAAAGGGATTCTTGGCATCGATATAAAGGATTCAAAAGGAAAAATCACCAAATACGCCTATGCCATTGATTTACCATTAGTTTTCACATCGGCAGCCATTGATCAAGATCATTTACCTCAATCCGCTGATTCAAATCAGAGTCTCCCCTACCCCATACAAATTGCATTTATGTTCCTACTCGCCTTTGCTGGTGGGATCATCCTCAATATCATGCCTTGTGTATTACCTGTCATTTCCCTGAAAATAATCAGTTTTGTCCAGCATTCACAAGATTCTAAGGGGCAAACATTCAAACTAGGTCTCTGGTTCGCTCTTGGAATACTGATCTCCATGTGGGGCCTTACTGCTGCAACACTGGCTGTACAATTTGCAGGCCATCAAATCGGATGGGGATTCCAGTTCCAAAGTCCTGCTTATGTATTAGCCATGATCACGCTTTGCCTATTAATCACGCTGAATTTATTTGGTGTTTTTGAGGTCCTATTTTTTCCTACCGCTAGTACGATGCAGCTTGCCCAAAAAAGCGGCGTTTCTGGGGCTTTCTTTAACGGGGTCTTGGCTGTGGTTTTAGCCACACCTTGTACCGCACCATTCATGGGGGCTGCACTGGGATTCGCTTTTGTCCAACCAGCTTGGGTCATTATCCTGATTTTTACGGCGATTGGCCTCGGTTTGGCCACCCCCTATGTCATCCTCTCCGCATTCCCCTCACTCCTCAAATTCCTCCCCAAACCCGGTGCGTGGATGAATACCGCCAAACAATTCCTCGGATTTCCAATGCTGGCGACTGCTATTTGGCTTATCTGGGTATTTAATGCACAACAAGGGCGCGATGCGACGACACTCGTTCTCTTTTTCCTTCTCGTAGTCTCCTTTGGATTTTGGATTTATGGGAAATTTCAAGTCACAGGGAAACAATCAGGATTTTTAATCGCCTTACTCATTACCTTGGTTGGATTTTTGACATTGGTTATTCCCGCATTAAAAACGAATCCTGAAAAGCCAGGAGAAAATACTGTCTCATCATCACTCAAGTGGAGCCCCCAAAGGGTCCAAGAAGCACTCAAAAACGGACAAGCTGTCTTTGTGGATTTCACGGCGGATTGGTGCCTGTCTTGTAAGGTAAATGAACGGGCTGTTTTAAAGACCGAAGAAATTCAAGATTTATTTAAAGATAAAGACGTCCTTTTCCTTATTGCTGATTGGACGAGTTATAACCCCCAAATTACAGCTACACTCAAGGAATTCGGGCGATCAGGGGTTCCTCTCTATCTCTATTACCCCCCCGGTCTATCCCAACCGGTCATTTTGCCAGAGGTTTTAACTAAGGAAATTTTACGTAAAACAATCTTGGAAAAATAATACCCAGAGTATTCCGCCCATTAAGATCAAAATAATCCAGAATGAGCCCATACTGGATTTGATGCAGGCTTTCCTTTTAGGATGGGTAAACCCAAAATGATACGCATGTCTCAGACTAATACTCCCGAAGTTTCGACAAAAGACCGGGAACGCCTCCGTCGACTCGCTGGCAGGGTCATGGAGTTGGCCACGACACCTCATATGGATGAGCTCCGGCGGCTTTGGAATAAGTTCAATCGCCTCGAGCCCGAGCGTCCCATGATTGTTATCGAAGCCGGATTGGCCATTACCCCCAGAGACATCCACTGTGAAGGTGAATGGGCAAAACAACAAGAACGAGGGCTACTCGACCAGATTTGCCATGTGGAACGGGCCAAGGATGATTACTTGCTCGCCCCCCGAGTTACCTATGGCAGTGTCGTTCATCAAAGCGATTTTGGTGTCGAGGTCATCAAACGTAAGGGTGATGACGGTGCTGGTCACGGCAGTGAAGTCTGGGATGCACCCATTAAGGATTTAACCAAAGACCTCGGCAAACTCAAATTCCGCGAGCTCACCTATGACCGTGATGCCACAGGATCCATGCGCCTCCTCATGGAAAGCATTTATGGCGGGGTCGCTCCGATCAAGTTACGTTCGGATTACTGGTGGACACAAGGATTGACCATTGTCGCTATTGATTTGATCGGGCTGGAGCCATTGATGTTATCGATGTATGATACCCCTGATGAATTACACCAACTCATGGCCTTTTTACGTGATGACCATATCAGGATCCAACAATGGCTCGAATCAAATGGACTCTTAACACTGAATAATGATGAAAGCTTCGTCGGCTCCGGGGGCGTCGGATATACGGATCTGCTCCCACAAAAAGACTGGCATGATGGCGATAAAGTCAGGATCAAAGACCTTTGGGGGCTCAGTGAATCCCAAGAAACCGTGGGCGTAGCCCCCGATATGTTTGAAGAGTTTATTTTCCCCTATCAACTCCCGGTGATCAGCCGATTTGGCCTCTCTTCCTACGGTTGCTGTGAAGGTCTAGATAAAAGAGTCCGGATAATCAAACAAATCCCCAACCTCCGCCGTATTTCTGTTTCTCCATGGGCTAAACCGGATATTATGGCTCAACAACTCGGGAAAGATTATATCTTCAGTGCCAAACCAAACCCCTCCTTTATCAGTGCAAACTGGGATGAAAAAGTCATCGCCCAAAATCTGCGCGACTTCCTCATCCCAAGCAAAGGCTTAGCCGTCGAACTCACCATGAAAGACCTCCACACACTCAACGGGGAACCCGACCGTATCGGACGTTGGGTCGCCCTCGCCCGCAATATTGTCGATGAGGTCTATGGTTAAGGAACTGTAAATGATGCAAACAATAGCGAGCCATATATCAGCATGCCAAGTCGGGAATAAACTTTCAAAAAGAGTCGGTGTCTCGCCCGGATGGAAGACAATCGGAGGCCTGCGGCCTCAAATATCGGTGTCCAAATTTTCTCATCAAGAAGTGGCGTAAATTCGAGATAAACCGATGCATGCTCGTTCCAGTGGAGTTCGAGTGCTTAGGCCTTTGCTAACGGTCAAAGGGAGGTGGGAAAAGTCAGGGCCTTATTTACAAAGGCACACCATAGTCCGGGTGAACTGAGAAAAGTTACAAGACACAAAGTGGCAGTTAAAAACGAAGAGGATTTTAAAAATCTTCGTGTCTTTCGGGAGCTTCGTGGTAGAAAAAGATCCTGTGATAATCTACGCTAATCTGCGGTTAAACTCTGCTCTGCCTTACACCAGCAGCACGGGCAATTTGCGCGGGGTCAGGGATTATGATCCATTCGGGGATAGGGGTCAGGATAGGGGTCATGCTGAGATTTGAGGATAGGGGTCATGCTGAGATTTGAGGATAGGGGTCATGCTGAGATTTGAGATTATTCTTTTTTTGAGTAATCAATGGTGATTTAAGGATTGCAGCGGGGAGCAAAGCTCTTTGGATTGGTGAGATTCTGATTTGTCAACGTCTCTCTACTCCGCACAATTCAGCGGTCCAGTCCTGGCCCCAGACGACAACCCTCCGTCAAACGCCGATGAATCGCTCCGTCACACATCCTGCTGATGTGGGGGGCGGAGAGCGGGCTTCGTCGGTTGATCGAAATGCCCCCGCAGGAGTCGCGACGTCGCTCGCGCCTTGGATCCGAAGGGACGGACATTATAGAACTTTAGATTAATTGTCTCCCTCAGACGGTCAATTGAAAGGCGGGAGAACGCGGGAAGGTGAAGTACCCCCCCCCACTCCTTCAGAACCTAAAAATCTGGTCGGGCTGGTGGGATTTGAACCCACGGCCTCCTCGTCCCGAACGAGGCGCTCTACCAAGCTGAGCCACAGCCCGATGCTGTGTGAAGCAGTGGTCTGACTTTCGCAAATCGCCCCAGCAAAGTCAATAGGCTGGATCATAAGACTCCCCCCGCCCGCCGGTGGGTTTCCCCTACTCAAAGGTACCTAAGACTTTATTGTCATTCAGCCATTTTTCGGCTTTGCGGTAATCAGGACAAGCCGTCTCGACTTGTTGCCAGAAGCGGCGGGAGTGATTCATCTCCCGTAGGTGCATGAGCTCATGGATCAGGATGTATTCTTGGACGAATGGAGGGGTATGGATCAGCCTCCAGTTAAGCGAAATGGTTTTACGGGTAGAGCATGATCCCCAGCGGGTGCGTTGGGCCCTGATCGTGACCCGCGAAAATTGTACGCCGAGGGTGTGGGCTAACTGCGCAAGTTGCGCGGGTAATTCCTTTGCAGCAATTTGTTTGAGATAACTTTCGATGACTGGGCGGAAATCGCCGTGTTCACTGTCCCCGCGCAATTTGATCTGGTATTGAGCAAATGCCAGCACGGGATGGCCGGATTCATCACGGGTTACGTGTAAGGGAGTGGGTTCACCCCGGAAAAGGAGGATCGAACCATTTTCCCACGTTTTCTGCGGTTTTGGAGATAAAACAACTTTATCATAGTGTTTCGTGATCCAATCTCTATTTTTCGACACAAAAGCGCGGGCTTGCCGCATGGACCCCATACGGGGTACGGTCACGCGCAGCACCCCATTATCCCTGAAACGCATGATATAATTCCGCGCTTTCGGATTGGGGACAAAGAGGATAGTGACCGTGTGTCCATTAATGACGATTTGATCGGAGGGTGGTTTTTGCACTGCTGGCGGGGGGGCTACCGGGAAAAGCCCCATTTCGGTCTGGAGATATTTCCTGAGTTTCAGCCACCGGTTATTCATTACACGGGAGATAATCCTGCACCGGCAGGAAAAACAATCCTATTTTTTATACCCCATTATCTGTCTCGAAAAGTGGAAATCACAAAAAAGCAGCTTCACAGGCGGGCTGCTTCCGCTAGAGTCCGTGGACTTTATGCCCTTGATCCAATTAAAACAAGTCACACTCCGTTACGGTTCAATCCCCCTCTTGGATGAAGCGGACCTCCAAATCGATGACCGCGAAAGGGTCTGTCTGATCGGGAGTAACGGTACGGGAAAAACGAGCCTTATGCGGTTGATTACCGGTGAGGAAAAACCCAATGGCGGGGAAATCGTCCTTTCAGCAAAGACATTTATCACGCGTCTAGACCAGAAAATCCCCGATGACCTCACAGGCCCTGTCTCCGATGTGATCCGTTCAGGCATGCGCCCGGATACACATGAAGAGGACTGGAGCATTGATCTCAAGGTCGAGAATATCATGCGCCTGACGAATATAACTGATGACACCCATTTCGAAAGTCTTTCGGGGGGGCTCAAACGCCGGGCGTTATTAGCGCGTGCGCTGGTGGATGAACCCGACCTACTCTTGCTCGATGAACCGACTAACCATCTGGATATCGAATCGATCATCTGGCTGGAAAAATTCCTCGTAGAAAAGAAGATTACCCTCTTTTTTGTCACTCACGACCGTACATTTCTGCAAAAGACAGCGACCCGGATCATCGAGCTGGACCGGGGGCACCTGACGAGCTGGGCCTGTGATTACCATACTTACCTCGAACGCAAGGCGGCCTGGCTCGAGGCTGAGGAAAAACAATGGGCCAGCTTCGATAAGAAACTCGCCCAAGAGGAAGTCTGGCTCCGGCAAGGGGTCAAGGCCCGCCGTACCCGCAACGAAGGCCGTGTGCAAGCCCTCATGAAAATGAGGAATGAACGCACCCAACGCCGGGAGCGCGACGGTAAAGCGAGGGTGGAGCTCCAGAAATCCGATCTCTCCGGGCAAAAAGTCATTGATATGGTCAATGTATCATTCAACTACGGTGAGTCCGCCATTATCTCCACATTAACAACCACCATCTGGCGCGGGGATAAAATCGGGATCATCGGTGCCAATGGCACGGGCAAGACGACCCTTCTCAAGCTTCTCCTCAAAGAAATCGACCCACAGATAGGAACAGTCAAACACGGGACAAACCTCCAGGT
>Ga0163153_10003280_pt1 | contig 21943 bp, 28 predicted proteins | sample OliLakLV19MP6IB1_FD_148629 | JGI IMG/M metagenome (GOLD analysis project Ga0163153, IMG submission 148629) | Freshwater microbial mat bacterial communities from Lake Vanda, McMurdo Dry Valleys, Antarctica - Oligotrophic Lake LV.19.MP6.IB-1 | ecosystem: Environmental > Aquatic > Freshwater >...
CCACTTGGGCCTTGAATCCAGGTGCGTGGTTCCTTCTCGTCCTTCTCATGCGCTTGCTCCTCTGTTGGCCATGCGCTACATGGCTTGGGTTGAGCAAGACTACCACTTATCGACCTGTCCGAATTTCCGGCACCACCTCTGTTTGTGGTCTGTCTGGTTCGTTGCGATGGTCGTATTCAACCCACTAAATGAGGCAACGCAAAGTAACCAACCGGTGCTCACCAGGCAGGGTCCATGTACGGTGACTTTCCGAAACACGGAAGTTATACTTCCTCGCTATGGACACATCAGTGGAATGGAGGCGGGTTCTATGAAGACTTATATCGGAGCGTTGCGGGGGATCGTGGGAATAGGGTTGCTTGTTATACCCGTTCATGTCGCGGCTGGAGCGTCAGAGAAGCCGGTGACCGGTGACACCGTTGTCCGGGAAGCGCAGGAGGCAGTGACGGCCACCAAGGTCTATACGATTCAGCAGAAAGATGCATTTCGACAGAAGGTTCAAACGGAACTGGATGAGATGCAGGTGCGCATCACGCAGCTGCGTGGACAAGTCGCGCATACGTCGGCAGAAGCAAGAGCGGACATCCAAAAGGCGATCGTGGAATTAGAAAACAAAAAGAACCTGGCCCATAAAAAAATGGAGGCCATTCATTCTGCAACGGCCTCTTCCTGGGAGCAAGTGAGGTCGAAAACGTCAGCTGCGATGGACGATCTTCGAGACTCTCTCAACCGGGCTCTGTCCCATCTTCCGTAACGGTAAACCAATGAAATATGCCCTCTATCCCGGTTGTGCTGCGCAGGGTGCGACACCGGAACTGTATCAGTCGACGAGGGCGATCATCGGCCGATTAGGAATCGAGGTCGTCGAACTCGCTGCCGCGGCTTGTTGCGGCGCCGGGGTCGTGACGGAGGCGAATCCCGATATGGCGCTGGCGCTCAACGCCAGGACGTTTGCGCAAGCGGAGGCGCTTGGGCTGGACGTCATGACGATCTGCGGCACCTGCCAAGGGGTGATGAGCGCAGCCAATCGACGATTGAAGTCGGAAGCAGGGACTCTGGACCGCATCAACGCCCTTCTGGCACCGGAAGGCCTGGCCTACCACGGGCACCTCCAAGTCAAACATCTCCTGTGGATTGTGGTGCGAGATATTGGGCTGGCTCGCCTGGGTGCCCTCGTCTCCACGCCGATGCGAGACTTCCGCATCGCACCGTTTTACGGGTGCTACATCCTGCGTCCTTCGTGGGATCTGGGATTTGACGATCCTGAGAATCCGCAATCCCTCGAGCGCGTCATCAAGGCCGTCGGTGGAGAATCTGTCGCCTATGCCGGGAGAACCAAATGCTGTGGGTTTCCCATCATCCTCGAAAAGGAAGCCATTGCCGTCGCGATGGCAGGGATGCACATGAAAGAAGCGAAGGAGCAGGGAGCAGATTTTATGGTGACGCCCTGTCCTCTGTGCCACATGAGTCTGGATATTTATCAAGATCGGGCTGGTCGAGCGGTGAACACCGAGCTCCACTTACCAATCTTGCACGTGCCGCAGTTACTTGGTTTGGCGATGGGACTTCCGGCCAAGGACTTAGGGCTCTCGCACCATTTGATCTCGGTTGATTCCATTCTAGCCACGATTGAACGGCGTCGGACGCATCCGCAACCATTCTGAATGAGTTGGCCAATGATTGTAGTAAATATTTCAGACTATCAGCAGTTTAGCAGCGAGAAGATGAAGAAGAACAATATGTTTCAGACGCCACGATTCTTCTGCGACATCTACTGCTTCGAGCCAGGGCAGGAACAGAAGGGGCATCGCCACGGTGAGCAGGATAAAGTCTATCTCGTGCTTGAAGGACAGGGTACGTTTCATGTCGGCTCAGAGAAACAGGTGCTGGGTCCGGGGCAGGGAACTATGGCGCCGGCCGGGGAAGATCATGGCGTGAAGAATCACACAGGCCTGCGTCTCAAAGTGTTGGTGTTCATGGCGCCAAATCCCTCTTAAAGATGAGAGTTGGATGGGAACTGATCGATCTTCTAGGCTCGCGCAACGCGCGGTCGCAGACTCTCCTCGCTCGGGCTACTGGCACGTCTCGGCGTGCCAGTGGGTGGGCGGGTGAGAAGGTTGCGCGTAGTGGAAGATCAATCAGCCCCCCTCCCTGAGAGACAACGAGCAAGCTTGGAAGGATGATTTGTTGCCTCGCTTGCCCCGCCATCGCTGATTTTTTGACTGAGCCCCCGAAAGCTTTGGCATTGGTTACGATCGGCGTGGAACTGTCCGGCCTTCTTCGAGGTCTTGTAGATCTGCCCAGCTGGTGAGGTCGGTGCGCGAGGGATCGATCACATCTCGAAGCTTGTTGAAGTATTCCTGCTTCTCCGGCGTGCTTGGCCCGCGCAGCAACATCATCTTGTTCCACTCGTTCAGCTCAGCCGGCGTGTGAGGTTTCGCCGTCTTCCTGAACCATTGCGCCACTGCGTTGTCTGATGGATTGGTTTTGACCGCTGCGGTGAACTGATCGGGCGTGATCCCAGTGAATTCCATGAGCCGGAAGTCCAGGGGGCAGGGGTAGATGTATTCGCCTTCGGTGCCAATCAGCACGGCGCAACATTTATCGATCATGCGTGGCAGATGGACGTACCCTTCCATCGTAGACCGCATGCTGCGGGGGAATGAGCTTCGAAGATCCATCGAACTTCCGTGCGAATGTTACTTCGCCGCTCCCCTTGCAGGGAGCGGCGAAGCAGTAGAGATCGTTAGATCAACTTGTGATTCGTAAACGTGAGGTTCTTCACGACGACTGCGCCATTTTCGTAGGAAACGATGCGGCGGGTGGCCGGCAGATCCGATGATCCGACGCGGACATGGGTATCAGTAAGGCTTTCCACATTGTTCAGCTTCCCGTCGGTGGGTGAATAGTAGTACACGCAGTATTTCGTCGTCAGATTCTTCTGATCCGGGGTGACTGCGCTCTCTTCTACGTTAATCGTGAAGGCAAAAGGGGTCATGCCTGGATGCGCCATCGTGCGATTGATCTGGGTGATGCGATTGTCCTTGAGACGATAAAACGAGTTTGACCCGTGGATGATCAATTTCGTGCCGAACGGGTGCCCATCTTCTTCCATGGTCAATGAGTACTTACCGTCCGATTCCTCGAAGCTTCTTGGGCCACGGTGCACCGCGATCATGCCGAGCTGTTCCTGCGCCCACTTTTGCACGTCGGCCTCTCCCAGTTGGACCGATACTTCACGAGGGCCTTTCACCTTGACTGGTCCGCTGGTTTCCTTCCCGTTCACATTCACTATCAGATCGGCAGTGAATCCTGTAAAGTCTTTAGGCCACCGCGCGGTCTTTTCGAAGGCTTGCCGAAGCATTTCGCGGGCCTTCGGATCGTCGGCAACCGTGGTCTCTTCCTGTTTTCGTTGATGCTGTTCCATGGTGTAGTCTCCTTGTTGAAGCGTCCAGAGGAGTCATTATACGCATGGAGTGAAACGTGCCACAAGCGCGAGCAGGCGCGATAGGCAGCCCCTAACTCTGCCCGTCATGCTCCTCCCACCTGCCCCGCCAGTCTTGCGGAGCGGTCCTGCGAGGGCGCTAGAAGAAATTGAACATTTCGGCTATACTGCGCCGCGCAGGGGCTCTATGCCCACATAGAATGAAAGGACGGACATGGAACGAAGGGCTGCTTCCCATACCGAAGAAGAAGAGATGAACCATCGTCGCCGGTTACTGAACGCCGCAAAGAAAGGCGATCAGAAAGCCATCGGTAAGCTCTTAGAACTCTACCAAGTGCGGATCTATAGTGGCGATATGGTGACGAAAATGAATAAAACATCCGCGACGCACAAGCTTCAGGCTCAGCTCGCTGAAGGAAAGCCCGTGAAGGGTGGGTCGGGGAGTCACGGCAAGAAGACTGCGCCTGCGAAGCTCACTTCAGCAAAAACCACACATGCGAAGTCGGCTCCAGCGAAACGCGCTCCTGCGAAAGTCGCAGTGCGTCCTGCCATCTCGAAGGCAAAGGCTAAGCCAAAGGCAAAACAAAAAGAAAAATCAAAAGCGCGACCAACCAAAGCATCAGCAAAGAAACACAAAAAGTAGCCAGGCTGCGATTATTGCACGGCCACTCGTAGCCCCCCTCCCGCCAGTTTTGCGGCGATGTCTTCCGCTTGTACAAGCGTACCTGCGAACACGATGGCTTCCCCATCATGATCGATCTTCCAGGCCAGCTCAAAGGCCTTCGTGGAATGCATACCCGGAATGCATTGACAAAAGAGCGCTATGACTTGCTCGTAAGTATGACATTCGCAGTTGAATACGATCACACGCGCGTCGAGCCCGTCCCCTGCATCGACACTGGTGGTCTCCGTCGGGACGGGGGGAGCAAAGGGGGTTTTCGTGCCGGCCATGGGAACGAATTCTAGCAGACTTTGTTGCAACTTTTAATAGCCTGCCCGGATAAGCAGGTGGTTGGTTCTCAGCCAATTCTCTCGGGCACAGGATTGCGCATAGAGCACGAAATGAGCGGGGGAGTCTGTGACTGGTTGGAGCTGGTGCGCCAACGCCAGGGTCTGCGTATAGACGAGTGCGGCGGATGTCTTCACGAGGGCGAGCCCATATTCAAAGCGGTAGCCCGCTTCAAGGGTGGCGCTACTCTTCGAGAGTGCTCTCACCCGACCGAGATCAAAGGCCTGTTGTCTGAACGAGTCGTCCATGAGATGCAGGAGTGCGGCAGGACCTGGCACGAGACTATCGCCGATACGAAGACTGTGGGAAGGCTCGAATAGTCCACGTTGGAGACGACGGTCCCGGCGAAGCGCGTCGTGAAAGCGCGTGCGCCAAAGAGGATCCTGCAGGTCGCGATCGATGGCGGCTGCTACAGTAGGTGGAAGCGATCCACTCACATCATAGCCCTGCACGAGGCGTCCGGACTCGATGAGATCAGGGAAACTCATACCCATCCGGTCTTGGAACGCCGTCATCCCAGACATGGGAGTCAATTGTAGCGCCATGAAATCACGAAAATGGACGGTGGCAAAGCGAGACAGGAGCCGTGCCAAGCTTTCTGGGTGGCATAGATGAAAGGGGTAGAACAGCGCATGGGGGGGTCGGGGGCGATTCATCGACAAAGTTTAACGGTCATGCTAGGGTTTGCGCGTGCGATATCTCTTCACGTCGTGGCTTGATTTCCTGCTCATCTTTGTTCCGGCAACTATCGCGCTCGAAGTCCTGCGAGCCGATCCACTGCTGGTCTTTGTGTCGGCTGGACTTGCCATTATTCCGCTGGCAGGCCTATTGGGACGCGCCACCGAGCATTTGACGACCTATGTCGGTGCCGGCATTGGTGCGCTGCTCAATGCGTCGCTTGGCAATGCCGCGGAATTGATTATCGCACTTGTGGCTCTGCGCGAGGGCCTTCACGATGTCGTCAAAGCCTCTCTCACCGGCTCGATCCTGGGCAATATCTTACTCGTACTCGGGGTCTCCATGTTTGCCGGCGGGATGAAGTTCGAGCGGCAAAAGTTTAATCAGACCGCTGCCGGAATGGGCGCCAGCCTCCTGCTCCTGGCTGCTGTGGGGCTGGTCATTCCGGCCCTGTTCCATTACACCGCATCCAATCGTGGCATTGCGATCGAACGAGAGCTGAGTCTTGAAATCGCGGTCGTGCTATTCATTATTTATGTGCTGAGCCTCGTGTTTTCCTTGAAGACACATCGCCATCTGTTTGCGGGAGAGGCTCATGATGCCTCGGACCTCGGAGAGCAACCCTGGACTCGGGGCGCCTCGATTACAGTGCTCACCGTAGTGACCTGTCTCGTGGCCCTCATGAGCGAGATGTTGGTGGGGGCCTTGGAGCCAGCTGCACACCAACTCGGGCTCACGCAAGTCTTTGTCGGTGTCATTCTCGTTGCCCTAGTGGGCAACGCGGCCGAACATTCCACGGCCGTGATGGTGGCGATGAAAAACAAGATGGACCTCGCTTATGGTATCGCGGTTGGGTCGAGCCTGCAGATTGCGTTACTCGTTGCACCATTGCTTGTCTTTGCCAGTTATCTCTTCGGCGCGCCACTGGATCTGATCTTCACACCGTTCGAGGTGGCTGCGGTGACAATCTCGGTTCTGATTGTGGGATTTGTGGCGATGGACGGAGAATCGAATTGGATGGAAGGCGTGATGTTGGTCGGAGTCTACCTGATGCTGGCCATCGCCTTTTTCTTCCTGCCGGCCTAGGAGCCTGCCCGCCAGCGGCCATGCAGCGCGATGCCCAAGCCCTGATTCTGTGTGTCTCGCTTTTCACGCCAGTCTCGCGCACTATTCTCGTCAGACTTTATCCATGTCGATGACTTCCGTAGCCTCCCACAGATTCTTCAGCTCCGCATCCGCGAGTTCCTTCACCCGATCCTCTTCCGTCTCTGCGCCGAACTGAACCGCTGGAGTCGGCACAGGTAGTTTCTGCTCAGACGGTGACGAGTCTGCCTCTGGCGGCGACGGCTGCTTTCTTCGCTTCTTGGCAGGATCCATATTAACGGGCATGGCAACTCCGCTGTGAGCTGATCTCAGTTTCCACCCGACCCAATGACAAAGTCAATCGGAGTGCAGTGATCACTAGCGAGAGTAGGCTTGTCTCTTCTCGCTGGCTGCTCAAAAAGGCCGTCCAGCAAGGCCGCAGCGAGTGAAGGGCCGAGGCGTACCCTCGGGGTACGTTGAGGGTCTGAACGATGCGAGAACGAAGCTGGCGGTCTTTTTCAGCAGCCTGCTAGTACAACTGGCCGGCGATGGTGTCGGCCAGGAGGCGACCTCGTGCCGATAGTCTGCTGCGCTCACCGTCTTCTTCGAGCATTTGTTGCGCGAGTAGCTGTGCAAGGACTGCCGCATGCCCATAGTTTGCGGCATGCTGACGAAGACGGCTGGTGCAAACTCCTTGAATAAGTCGCAAGCCAAAAATCACGGCGTCACGGAGTTGCTCATCTCTCGAGAGTCTGGTGCGATCTTCAATAGGAAGTCGGCTATCCGCGAGCGATGTGTCGTAGGCCGTAAGGTCGGCGATGTTGCCAAATCTTGTTCCGTCCAGATAGGACTGTGCGCTCGGGCCCAATCCAAGGTATTCGCCATTGGTCCAGTAGAGCAAATTGTGTCGGCAGGCATATCCCGGCTTGGCATAATTCGACACTTCATACCGCTCATAGCCAGCGTCGTCGAGCATCTGCTGCGCGACCCTGTCCATTTCAATCTGAAGATCTTCGTCTGGAGCTGAACTCCGTTGGCGTTGGATGTTAGATGCGAGTCTCGTATTCTCTTCGACCGTGAGCGCATAGCAGGACAGGTGCGTAGGCGCCAGAATGAGACAATGGGCGAGCGTCCGCTGCCAGCTCTCCAGACTTTGGCCGGGGAGTCCGTACATCACATCGAGATTGATGTTTGTGAATCCGGCGGCTCTGGCCTGAGCAACTGCTACGACGGTCTCATGGACGGCACCAGGCCGTCCGATCCGAGTCAGATCGCCATCCTCCATTGATTCTGCGCCGAAACTCATCCGGGTGACGCCGGACCGAAGCAGTTGTACGAGATGCTGCTCGGAGATCGAGGAGGGGTGCGCCTCCAGAGTAATTTCACAGTCTGAAGTCAGGGTGAGATGCGTGCGAATTTCAGACAGGACTGCGACGAGCTGAGCGGAGGTGAGCACCGTCGGTGTGCCGCCTCCAATATAGACGGACTGGAGGGGGCGGCCTGCGGCTATGTGTTGCTGTGCCGATAGTCGGATCTCCTGAGTGAGGGAGCGGACAAACACTGCTGCCCGACCCTCGCGGTGGATCTCAAGATAGAAGGCGCAGAAGTCACATCGCTGCCGGCAGAAGGGGATGTGGAGGTACAGACCAAGAGGAAGAGGTGTCATGACGACAGGGTGAATCCTTGCGGTTTGGAAAAGTCCCGTGCGAGGACGACTTCAATTTCATCGGCCGATGATTTCCCACGGTTGCGCACATGGGCTTGCCACGACTTGTGCTGCCGTAACGATTCGAAAAGCACCTTGAGCAGATCTGGTTTGATTTGCGCTTCCCACTCATGCACCCAGGCATGGTGCTCCTCATCGCCTGCATAGTCGTCAGGGAACGAGGCTTCCAGGCTGAATCGAAAGATAAAGGTTTTTTCTTCTTGGTACATACAGCTCCTGGCAGATTGCGAAGTGGCTGGCCCGATCTTATAATACCCCACAGAATAAGGAGTACAACCATGCCTATTTTCGAATATGTCTGCGGGGAATGCAATCATCGGTTCGAACTGTTGGTCTATGGCTCAACGCAAGCCGCCTGCCCGAAGTGCCAAGCCACGCAGCTGGAGAAACAAATCTCTTCGTTCGGGGTTGGTGGCACGGATGCCTGGGTGCTGCCAGGTCAAGGGGGAGGTGCCTGCGGAAGTTGCGGTGACCCGCGCGGCCCCGGTTCCTGTACCACAAATTAACCATGGAGTCCGGCGAACAGGTTCTGCAGCGTGCAATTGCCACGATCTCCCAGTCCGACCCGCTCACCAAATTGCTCAGTCAAGTAATGCTTGGACGGATGCAACCCACCGATACCGGGTTGCGTGCCGTGACCGAGTCATGGATGAGCACCTATCAAAATATTATTAAGTCTGGTGGACTCACCAGACAGGCGTTGCGTCGCATCGATCCAAACCCCCGTGTGGCCATCTTGATCACGTGTGGAGTGTTGACCGAAGAGCAGTCGGCGGTCACTGCCCTCCGCACCAGTTTCGAACGAGCCGTCGCCGCTGCCACGGAGTAATCTCGTCCATGTGGATTCTCTGGGGCATCGCTATTCTGTTCCTGACCGTCGGACCGATTGGAGAAGGGCAGGCGGAAGACGCTCTCGGCACGAGACCTCTCCTGACGATTGCGCGCAATGACCTTTCTACCATTCTGCCACAGGGCTCTCGTATCCTGATCGATCCTCGCTCAATTGAACAGTTTCTTGATGCACTAGATGGGACCCCGCCGGACTGGGGCCTGGTCTACGGCCATGGTCATCACGACCCGGCACATGATGAGCGATTGTTCACATTGAATCGGGAGCGCGATGCGAAGCGTGCAGGTCGCTCGGCGCTGACGTGGCACCTGGCGTTCGCATGGGCAGGGCAGTTGTCGTCCTACAAACCTGAACTCGGCGGCTTTCCTGTCGCGCTGGGACCAACGTTCATCAAAACCAGGTGGGGGATGGTTCGTTTTAAGCCCGAAGAAGCACCCAGTAATCTGGTTGCCATCGCAGATGCCGTACAACGCGACCGGCTGCAGCAGCAGTTGGAGGCTGGGAAATCAGTTGAGATCGATGTTGTGATGATCGGAAAACTGATTCCAGAAGAATCGATTATGTACGACTTTTCCCATGATGAGGAAGGGCTTGGACTCATCATGCCGTTCGTGCGAATCGAACAAGTCGACTTTGTCATGGCGCCGTAAGTAGTACTCAGTCGTCATACACGTGTTTCCACGCCAGGCACATCCTATTGCCCTGAGGTTCTGACAACAGCCCATCAGGACCTGCACTGTTGCACTTGGAGTTCGAACGCAAGGAACGAATAGCCAATGCGGATGGTCAGAACAAGACACAAGCATGTGAGCTTGAGCACCAAAGTAGAATCGAGCCCGCATTATTCGTGAGCGCCTCTGCTGCACTCGCCGAAGCCTGACTTACGCGAGACGCGCGGGACTGGCGGGAAAAGCGCGACCGGTAGGGACAGGGCTCACTCGTCCCGCAAGTCCCGCTCCTCGCGCTTGTGGCGTGCCACTGCACCATTTCGCGATGAACCGTCATGAATAATACGGGCTAGGTCTTTTTCAACCCACAGGCGCTGGCGACTGCATCGCGATACGCCTGCCAGAGCGTCAGGCATTTCTTGAGGCAGCTCAGAACGGACTGTTGTTGGGTGTGTGTCGTAGCGTAGTTCACCACCATGGCGTAGGCATCATGACGGTGGCCGGCTTCGACCATTTGGTGCGCGCGAATCAGATCCATGGAATCGGGAAGCAGTCCGTAGTATTTCACCAGTGGGTGGCCTTGGACGATCGCTTCGATGTCTTCGGCGGTTTTGGGCTTGGAGGGGTCGGCGATCTCTGCGCGATCCTTCACGCTGCCTTCTACGAAGACAGTCAGGGCCGCTGCTCCGATGACCCAATCTCGGCTATTCGAGACACGGTCCAGCCAGGCGCGGTAGCGTCGACTGGCCGGTAAGAGGCGCACCTTCTCAAAGTCACGCGCCGGCAACCCAAGGCCTGCCATCATGGTCAGGAACAATTCCGGGTGCGACTTTCCCAACGAGAGCCCCCCGGTGTCTTCTTCATAAATATTATCGGCGAGCATCCGGCGGACCGGGGCCGGTGGATTCTGTCCGTGAATGCGAGCCAGGAACACAGGAAAGTCACGCACGTACACGCCGTACTCTTGTTGAAAGTGGCGGGTGAGCTGATCGACGGTGACCGTTCCGTCGGCGAATGCCGGCCAGGCCCAATGATGCTTGCGGTCCATAATGCGCAAAAGTTCTTCTTGGAATCGGCTTTTCGTCATAGGACGTGTCATGTCTGTTGCCTTCCTGGTAAGCGGCTCGGTACAATTCGATGGCACGGAGGTATGTTAATGAATCAGATGACGATTCAGAACCCGGACGACATTCTGTCGATGCTCGCAGAGGTGTCCCTGCGAGGGTCTGGTTTTGTGACGGACTGTCTCCTCGACTATGTGTTGGAAGAAGGCTTCACGGAGCCGATCTTTCTCAATGCCAGCGGGGAAGATCCTGACGCCTATTTTAAAGGCCAATCTCCTGCCTGGGCGGTGTATCAGATTCGAGAATGGAAACGTGTGTTGACCGTTTCGGGCGGTCCCGGCAAAGAGCGTCGCGTACAAATTACAGAAACCCCCTAGCTCGCGGATGAGTGTAAGAGGGATGCAGAGAAAAAGCAATAAAACGAAGGGGGTTCAACGGCCCATGGCCGGTTTCCACGTGGAGTGCGGCGCATGCCGATGATCCGCCTCACTGAGCCGCAGAGCCTGGGCGAGCTGGCGATGATCACGAGTCTGCTGGAAGGCAGTGGTATCGCCTACATGGTTCAGAACGAACATGTGAGTAGCTTGTATCCCGGACTCCCCATTCTCAACTCAAGAGTCATGGTCGACGAGTCCGATCGGGTCCATGCGGAAGTGCTGCTAAGCCGATTGCGGTTGGCGGTGCGTGATGTCTCGTCGCAGCCGTGAACGTACACTAACCCGCATCATTCACAAGCGTGGCCGCATGTTTCACTGTACCCACGCGAGTGGGCTAGCTGTGCGGTTTTGGGGTGGGGGGGGTCGACGGCGACTGAATGGGGAGCCGTTCGCCAGAGCCTTGGAACCATCCGCCGATGAGGCTCCCTTCTTCAAAGTACAGATAGCGGTGCTTCACCGCTGAGGCGCTTTCCCAATCTTCAAATATCCATTCCTCTCGACGGATGCCTTCTTTGGTGAACGTCGTCTTGATCGTTTGTGGTCCTCCCCACGCTTCTAACACCTGTTCTTTTGACATGCCGACCATGACGCGATGTTCCGCAATATGTGTTTGAAAATAAGGGTCTTTGAGTTGTGTTATGAGCGGCCAGAGTACCATGAGGAAAACAAACAGCCCAAGTCCGGCGTAGATGATAAGCCGAACGTGGCGGCGGCGGATGAAGGGGGTCGGTTCTTCCAGATCAGTTGGAGAAACGTTCATCGATTCATGGATAGCCGCGGTGGTGTGATGCATGATGCGGTGCATCGTAGCAACGTGAATTGGGGAGAGTCAAGTGACACGAGGCTGCTTATATCAATCTAATCAATAAGATGTGAGCAGTAGGTATACTTGAAGTGATGTACCCATTCAGAAATGAGACGCGTCCAAGAGATCAACGAGATCCTTCCCGGTTTAATGGTAATACGGTTGCCATGGTTGGAATGCTGTTGCTCTTGATCAGTAGCGTCCTGGTGCCGGAAATCGCTTCTGCCTCGACCTCCTATTCCTATATTGATGACCAAGGCACACCGGTCTTAACCGACAACTTCGACAGTATCCCCGAACGGTATCGTGCGAAGGTACAGACGACGGAGCAGGCTCCCAAAGGCGCATCCAATCATTCCACCACCGTAAGATTACAAGAGAAGATTGCTGGTTGGGCACCCAACGCTGGTGGGGGCCTCGGTAAATACGCTCCAAATATTTCTGGGCTGACGCACTATCAGTCTCAAGTACTCAGCGTTGGCGGCATCGCTCTGGTGATCTGCCTACTGGCTAGGTATTTTGCGCGGAACCAAGCCATCCGTTTTCTCTCTCAATGGTGCTTGATCATGTTGGTGTTGATCGTCCCCGCCTTGGTCCTTACCTCGCAGGATGCCCCGCTGGATCTATTAACTGGTCAGGCGGGGAAGATCCAAGAGAAACAGCAGGAACACCTCCAGCGCGCCCCCTAGTCGCTCCCTTTTCTCATCATCGCTATGTCATGAAGCCCCCGTGTGGCTAGTCCGCATACTTTGGGACAGGTATCTTCTTGGCTTCAGGTGTCTGAGGAGCCGGCGCGTGCCGGGAGAATTCACTTGAGAAGGGATTAAGAATGGGGTCATGGGTGTGGCGCTGCCGTTGCTTCACCAGGTCGACACTTTGAGTGCTGATTTCCAGCCGATCGACAAGCGCCTTGCTCGTGAGTAGATTCGGGAGGCCTTGTAAAGAGAATAGCTGGTAGGCCAGGGTCCACTCCAGTTTGTCTCTGGTTGCCTCTTTCACAATAAAACGCGCCTGGGGTGATGAGGAGCCCGTAAACAACAATAGCCAAATATTCGACCGAAATGAAGGGGCCGCGGGATCCTCTGAAGGGTGGAACTCCGGGACGAGTGTGGGGATCTGGGCAAGGGGAACGGAGGGGGAGAATTCAATATCGACGAGCCGAACGAATAACGTTCGATCCTCGTTTTCATCGCTGGGGTCGACGGTGTAACTGAACGAGTATCGGACCTCGATACCGTCACGCGTAAAGGTATAGACATCTTCGCCATTCTGGGGTGAGACGACCTTCCGAAAATACTTCTCCCAATCGGTGATGGCGTAGTAGGTAAAGACGCGCAGTGCGGACTTCCGATCGCGCACCGCCTGCGGCATCCCGAGCTGTTGATGTAATTCTGTTTGTGTCAGCCCGAGGTACCCATCCTCAAAATAGGGCGCAGCGAGGATGGCCGAAGGTTGGATCCAGATGCCGGTAAGTGATACTAGCAGCAGGGTCGTAAAGATGGTATGGACGGTACGGCGCAGGAGCACAGTTTCTCCCGAACTGGTAGGGGCATCGTATCGGCGGCTTTCCTACCTGTCAAGGTGTGAGGATCGGGATTGCTTGCTGGCGTGAGAACCTCTCAGTTATGATGGCCGGGCTTCCATCACGAGCGTCGCGGATTCATCGCGGAGACAGGTTCTATGAGTGCATCGTTAGAAACCCTACTGCAACAACGCATCCTGGTCCTCGACGGGGCCATGGGGACCATGATCCAGCAGCGGAAGCTGGACGAGGCCGCCTTTCGGGGCGAGCGGTTCAAAGATTGGAAGAAAGATCAGAGGGGGCACAACGATCTGCTGAACCTCACGCAACCTGCCATTATCGAAGAGATCCATCGCCAGTATTTCGAGGCCGGTGCCGACATCGTGGAGACGAATACGTTCAATGCGCAAGCCATTTCCCTGGCCGACTACGGCATGGAGTCGCTGGCCTACGAGATCGCGCGCGCTGGAGCAGAATGTGCCCGGCGTGCTGCGGGGCAGATCAAGGATGCAGCGCCTGGTCGATCGTGCTTTGTGGCCGGGGCGATTGGACCTACGACAAAGACATCCTCTATTTCAACCGATGTCAACAATTCGGCGGCGCGCGGCACCACCTATGACGAACTGGTGCGGGTCTATTACGAGCAGGTCCGTGGTTTGGTCGACGGCGGAGTCGATCTCTTGTTGGTCGAGACCATCTTCGATACGCTTAATGCCAAGGCCGCGTTCTTTGCCATCGATACGTTTTTTGATGATCGCCACATCAAGCTCCCCCTCATGGCCTCGGTGACGTTTATTCAAGCCGGCAGCAATCGTGGAGTGACAGGCCAAACGATCGAAGCCTTCTGGAATTCCATCTCCCATGTGCCCTTGCTCAGCGTCGGCATCAACTGTGCGTTAGGCCCCAAAGAAATGCGCCCGTTGATTGAGGAGCTTTCAGGTCTTGCCCCGATCTCTGTGAGCTGCCATCCGAATGCCGGGCTGCCAAATCCATTGCTGCCGACGGGCTTCCCCGAGACACCAGAAAGCTTGGCACCCCAATTGAAAGAATGGGCACAGAATGGTTGGCTGAATATCGTCGGGGGCTGTTGCGGGACGACACCGGGACACATCAAGCTGATCGCCGAAGCCGTGCGCGATCTTCCCCCTCGTGTCCCGCCCTCCGTCAAGCCCTATACCAGGTTAAGCGGGCTGGAAGCGGTCACAATTAGGCCGGAATCGAACTTTGTGAATATCGGTGAACGGACCAACGTCACGGGGTCACCGGCTTTCTCAAAGCTGATTCTGGCAGGTGATTATGAGGCCGCACTCGCGGTGGCACGACAACAAGTCGCGGGGGGTGCTCAGATCATCGACATCAATATGGACGAAGGCATGCTCGACTCCCAGGCTGCGATGGAAAAGTTCCTGCGGCTGGTGGCCTCGGAACCTGATATCTCTCGTGTCCCCATCATGGTCGATAGTTCGAAGTGGGATATTCTTGAGACGGGTCTCAAGGACATTCAGGGCAAGCCCGTCGTCAATAGCATCAGCCTCAAAGAAGGCGAAGCCAAGTTCCTCCAGCAGGCCAAATTAGTCCATCGCTATGGGGCTGCCGTGGTGGTGATGGCCTTCGATGAGCGCGGCCAGGCCGATTCGTATGAGCGCAAGATCGAGGTCTGTGAGCGAGCCTATCGCCTCCTCACGGAGCGCATCGGCTTTCCCGCCCAGGACATCATCTTCGATCCGAACGTCCTCACGGTGGCGACCGGCATCGAGGAACACAATAACTACGCGGTGAACTTTTTCGATGCCACCCGCTGGATCAAGCAGCATCTTCCGCTGGCAAAAGTCAGCGGCGGCGTCAGCAACATTTCCTTCTCGTTCCGTGGCAACAACCGTGTGCGCGAGGCGATGCACGCGGCATTCCTGTATCACGCCATCCAGGCCGGTCTGGACATGGGAATTGTGAACGCCGGACAGTTGGCGGTGTACGAGGAGATTCCCAAGGATCTCCTGGAACTGGTCGAAGATGTGCTGCTGAACCGCCGGCCGGATGCCACGGAACGATTGGTCACGTTTGCCGAGACCGTTAAGCAGCAGGGGAAAGAGGCGGTGAAAGACGATGCGTGGCGCTCGGGCACGGTCGAGGAACGCCTCTCCCATGCATTGGTGAAAGGCGTGACCGACTACATCGAACGGGACATCGAGGAAGCTCGACAGCAGTATGCCAAGCCGCTGCATGTGATCGAGGGGCCGTTGATGGCCGGGATGAACATCGTGGGGGACCTGTTCGGGTCCGGCAAGATGTTTTTGCCGCAAGTGGTCAAGAGCGCCCGGGTCATGAAGAAAGCCGTGGCCTACCTCATGCCATTCATGGATGCTGAGAAACAACAATCTGGCGCATCGAATTCCAATGGGAAGATTCTTCTCGCCACGGTCAAGGGCGATGTGCATGACATCGGGAAGAACATCGTCGGGGTGGTCCTGGGATGTAATAACTACGAGGTGATCGATCTGGGGGTGATGGTGCCTTGTGAACAGATTCTAGCGGCTGCACGCAAACATGGGGTAGCGGTCATTGGGCTGAGCGGACTCATCACCCCCTCGCTGGACGAAATGGCCCATGTGGCACGCGAACTGACGCGCGAAGGCTTTGACCTGCCGTTATTGATCGGCGGAGCCACCACAAGCAAAGCCCATACGGCCGTCAAGATCGCCCCGGGCTATAACCACTCCGTCGTGCATGTGCTGGACGCCTCCAGAGCGGTGGGCGTCGTCGGAAGTTTGGTGAATACCGACTTGCGGGCTGACTTCGCCAAGAAGGTTCGCGCCGACTATGATCAGATCCGCCACACCCATCAGGACAAGGGAGCCAAATCCCTCTGGACGTTAGCGCAGGCGCGCGTCAATCGATTCCAATCCAAGTGGGCGGATCTCGATATCCCCAGACCGGCCTTCACAGGAGTGAAGGTGGTGCCGCAACAGCCATTGGATCAACTGATTCCCTATATAGATTGGTCGCCGTTCTTTCACACGTGGGAATTGCGCGGACGCTACCCGACCATTCTAGAAGATCCTGTGGTGGGCACGAAGGCCCAGGAGCTGTACGACGATGCGGTGACCTTGCTCCGCAAGATTGTGGAGCAACGATTGTTTACCGCCAATGGAGTGTATGGGTTCTTCCCGGCCAACAGCCTGGGAGACGATATTGAAATCTACCGCGATGACCGTCGCACGACGGTCTTGACGACCCTGCATACGCTGCGTCAGCAATCGGAGAAGCCGCAGGGGCAGAGCAGTTTTGCACTGGCTGATTTTATCGCACCGAAAGAGTCCGGCCGCGCGGATTATGTCGGAGCCTTTGCCGTGACCACGGGAATCGGGGTCGATCACCTGTGCAAAGAGTTCGAGCGGGACCACGACGACTACAATTCCATTATGGCCAAAGCCCTCGCCGACCGCTTAGCCGAGGCCTTCGCCGAGTATCTTCATAAGCAGGCGCGTGACGCCTGGGGATATGGCAAGAGTGAGGCTTTGACTCACGAAGAGGTGATTCGTGAAAAGTATCACGGCATTCGTCCCGCGCCGGGCTATCCGGCCTGCCCGGACCATACGGAGAAGCGGCTGCTGTTCGATCTGCTCGCCGCAGAACAGCACACAGGAATCACCTTGACGGAAAGCTTCGCGATGTGGCCTGCCGCCTCGGTCAGCGGGTTCTATTTCGCCCATCCCGAGGCCAAATATTTTGCCGTGGGGAAAATTGGAGAGGACCAGGTGCGCGACTACCAGGCACGCAAAGAGATACCTCTTTCAGCACTGGAGCGATGGTTGGGGCCGAACCTGAACTATGAACCCACTGGAAGATAAGAGGCCACCGCACCGGATGGGTGAGCGGCTCGACTGCGCGGCCAGCTACGAAAATCCTGCAAGAACCGGCCTCCCAATCGCCGCGGTCAGAGCCGACTTCACCCACCGATAGCGTTCTTCTGCCCAGCGATTCACGTCCTCTGAATCAGTAAACACCAACTCCCAGGCTTTGGCGGCATCCAGCATCAGCAACTGGTGCGGGTGAGTATTGCCGGACACATAGACAACGAGTACGGCAGATTTGCCGGTGAGGCTGATATCCGTAAAGACGTGCAGCATGGCGCCACTTGGCAAGGTGATATCGCGCGAGGCCGCCTCCACGAGGGGCTGGTACAGTCGCTGAAGAAATTGGGACGTCACTTCGTAGGCGTTGGTCGTACTTAGGAGGCGGGGATTTGGTTTTTCTCCAAACAGGTTCTCGGTCAGGTAGGTCGCAGCCTCCCAGGTCGGCATGACACCGGACGTGACCAGGGATTCACATAGATAGGCGATCCAATTGCGTGTCGCCATCTGTTTGCGGACCGCAGTCGTTTTCTTTGCCATGATCGGCAACCCTTTTACGCTCGTGAGATGTGTGGGTACAGGACCTGAGAACCTAAGTGTGAGGCTGTACCTAACGAGATGAGGAAAGTATATCGGCGAGGGTAAAACTGGTCAACGAAATGACGAAAAGGCGGCTATGGCTTGGGAATGATTCCGTGCGGCAATTGGTCGGCATACTGGTCGTGGATGTGCTTGATGTCGTTCTGCGAAGCAAAGAAGACGTCGAGGAGCTCGGGGTCGAAGTGCTCGCCCCGATGTTTGATCATGAGTTCGACGGCGTGATCGAGGGAAAAGGCAGGTTTGTAGATCCGTTGTGTGGTGAGTGCGTCGAAGGCATCGGCGATCGCGGCGATCCGTCCTTCCACGGGAATCGCTTCGCCCTTCAATTTGCGCGGATATCCGTTGCCATCCCAACGCTCATGGTGGGTCCAGGCGATCGATGCCGCCACTTTGAGGATCTCCGCATCCGATCCGCTGAGGATACGATAGCCGATCTCCGAATGTTGAGAGATGACGGCGAATTCTTCCGGAGTGAATTTGCCGGGCTTGAGGAGCACATGGTCAGGCGTGCCGATTTTTCCGATGTCGTGCATCGGACTGGCGGTGCGGATCAAATCACACCGTTCGGAGGACAGGCCATACTTCCTGGCGAGTAATTCACAGTAGTGGCTCATGCGCTGAATATGCTGCGCGGTCGCACTGTCCCGGTATTCGGCCGCGATGGCGAGTCGCTGAATCGTTTCCTCTCGAGAGAGACGCAGCTCCTTTTCACTTCGCTCCAGCCACTCAAGTGCCTGTTGGAGAGCCATCGTTCTGGTTCGGACGATATCTTCCAGGTTCTCTCGGTGCTGGCGATTTTCAAGTTCAAGCCGGCGGCGGCGGAGCGCATTGGCGACATCGATCATGACTTCATTCGACTCGAACGGCTTGACGATGTATCCAAAGGCACCCATGTCCAGCGCCGCGTTCGCCAGTACCGAGCTGTCGAGACCCGTCACCATGATGATCGCGGTGTGGGGGTACAGACTGAGGATATTGCGAACGAGGTCCATGCCCGACTCACCAGGCATATTCACATCGCACAAGATCAACGCAAAGGGTTGTTCATCGAGCCGTGCCCGTGCCTCGCGCGCATCGGACGCGAGGACCGTCTCATACCCATGGGTTTGAAGCATGTATCCCAGCAGCCGACGGATCGGTTCTTCGTCGTCGATGATCATCACACGCTTGAGTTCAAGGAGGGTTTGCTGGGTGGATCGGTCAAGAAGTAACGTCATGATGTGTGTGTCGATGGTATAGGAAGAAGGGGACTGTCTAGGTTCAGTGGATTCTCGTTAGTGTCATGATGTTCAGCTATCTCAGGAGAACTGTACGACCATGTGCACCTTTTGTGCCAATATATTCCAAAATGCGCACAGGTTGTGGGCCTCCCATCAGATGACGTCTTCTAAGCAGGGAAGCAGTGGGATGCCGTGCTGTGACAGTATTTTCATGGGGAGCAGTCGCAGGATCACCTGCGACCCGGATGGGCGCTGCGTCTGGAGTGCGCGCGCACCTGTACAGATTTTGCCGTTCACGCTGCGTACTTTTGTACAAATCGATCAGCAGGAATGATCGAAGGCTCCTGATGTTCTCTGCAGCCGCCAAGCGCTGACTGGTATACCGGGCCAGTTTCGTTGCGCTTTCGCAGGGCCTTCACTATAATGCGCAGGATTATGAACAGGAGTAATTCATGAGTATGGCAGCGGGAATATTGCGTGTCGATGGGCGACGAAAAGATCAGCTACGTCCGGTGAAGGTGACGCGGAATTTCATCAAGCATGCCGAAGGGTCTGTGTTGATCGAAATGGGTGACACCAAAGTGATTTGTACCGCCTCGATTGAGGAGAAGGTGCCTCCCTTTCTGAAGGGGAAAGGGCAAGGGTGGGTGACGGCAGAGTATTCGATGCTCCCTCGTTCGACCCATGACCGATCGCCACGCGAAGCGGTCAAAGGGAAGCAGAGTGGCAGGACTCTTGAAATTCAACGTCTTGTGGGCCGAGCCCTCCGTGCGGTGACAGATATGGGCCAGATGGGAGAGCGGTCGATTTGGCTCGACTGCGATGTCATCCAGGCTGACGGAGGGACCAGAACAGCCTCTATCACAGGAGCATTCATCGCCCTGGCCGACGCCTTGACTGTCCTCAAGAAAAGGGGCCTGATTAAGAAACGCCCTTTGACGGACTATCTTGCAGCCATTAGCGTAGGGAAAGTGGGTGGGGAGATCCTCATTGACCTGGCCTATACAGAAGACTCCATGGCCGATGTCGACATGAATGTGGTCATGACCGGACAAGGGCGTTACGTCGAAGTCCAGGGCACAGCGGAACGGACTCCCTTTGCCAAACAGGAAATGGATGAGTTCATGGCGCTGGGATGGAGCGGGATTCAGACCCTCACCGCGCTGCAGAAGGATCTGATCGGGGAATTGGAGTAGCGCAGAGACGATGATTCGTGAAGTGGTGCTCGCAACTCGCAATCGCAATAAAGTCATAGAACTCGTTGCGCTCTTAGGCGATCCGGGCATCACGATTCGTACACTCGATGAATTCCAGGATGCCCCGGACGTGGTCGAAGATGGGACCACCTGCGAGGCCAACGCTGTAAAGAAAGCGCGTGCCATTGCCGGGTTCACGGGCTTGCCGGCGGTCGCCGACGATACGGGACTGGAAGTGGATGCGCTCGGTGGGCGGCCCGGTGTCTATGCGGCCCGGTATGCCGGCGACGATGCGACCTATGAAGACAACTGTCGAAAGTTGCTGCGGGAGTTGACGGGCGTGCCGCCTGAACGACGAACCGCTCGCTTTTTGACCGTCGCAGCGATCGCACTGCCTTCAGATGAAACACGGGTGGCACAAGGAACGTTGGAGGGAGTGATTGCAGAAGAGGCGAGGGGGACGTTAGGATTCGGATATGATTCTGTGTTCCTCATTCCAGAGTTAGGGAAGACCTTGGCTCAACTATCGGCGGAACAAAAGAACCAGATCAGTCATCGTGCCAAAGCGTTCACTCAGGCGAAAGACCTGTTACGAGAGATGGATTTTGAAAGACTCGAGTCGGGGCGTAGCGCAGCCCGGTAGCGCGCCTGCTTTGGGATCACAGTACGGGGGATTGCTCAAGTAGCTGATGATATGGGCAATCCCCTTTGTTCATACGGTTTCTAGCATCTTGCCTCTTTGTTTCTCTTTGTTGCTCTCTGCCGCCATTCACCCAGATTTATGCACTCCGCTAACACTGTATTAACACCTGAAAAAAACTGCACCCGCTTATTTCCAACTCAAAAAGTTCATATTCTTTTTCTCAGCTTCGTTGATGGGGAGGCACAAATCCGGAGGGAGCGAGATTTGAAAACGCTACAGCCCAAGTGCAATCGTCTCAATTTCAACACTTACAGAGGAATTAGAGGCAGGGAAGTCCTCAACAGGAGTCCTCTTTGTGGCGATCGACGTGGTGAAGCAGATCCATGAGGTGCTGATTGAGCCCCCAACGGGAGGCCGCCAGCGGTGGCGCTGGTGAACTGTCAGCGGGATTTCGACCGGCTACGCCAGCGCCTAGAGGCCTTTCAGGCCCCAGTCCGCATTGGATTTGAAGCCACCGGCACCTATCACCGTCCGCTCGCCTACTTTCTCCATCACGGCGGATTTGAGCGACGCCTGATTTCCTCGCTGGCCGTGGCGCGGACCCGCGATGCCCTCTATAACACCTGGGATAAGAACGACCCCAAGGACACCCAGGTCTTGCTGCATTTGCTCAAGACCGGCGTCACCCAACGCTATCACGATCCGCTAGTCCATGCGGTGAATGGCCTGCAAGAGTTCGCGCAAACACATTCCCCAGTCTCCTTAAGCAAGGTTCGCGTGCAGCACAGCATCATGACGCACTATCTCCCGCTGTATTTTCCGGAGGCCGACCGCTACTTCACCCATTCCCGGGCGCAATGGTTCACACGCCTCCTGCATCGCTTTCCCCGTCCGGCCGCCATCACCCGCTACAAGGCCTGAGGTAGGCTGACTGAAGTGGCCTCGGTTGTTTGGACAGAAGTTCCGTCTTCATAAGTATAGCCCTGCGGTTGTTTGCCTACGCTGTTTGAGACAGTGCAGGCAGGTTGTCGAAGTAGACCTCATCTGGTGTTTTGTCGGCAAGTGCCGTGTGCGGTCTTCTCTGGTTGTAGAACGCAAAGTATTTGTCTAATCCTTTCCTGGCATCGCTGACGCACTCGTAGGCGT
>Ga0163153_10003281_pt1 | contig 21939 bp, 21 predicted proteins | sample OliLakLV19MP6IB1_FD_148629 | JGI IMG/M metagenome (GOLD analysis project Ga0163153, IMG submission 148629) | Freshwater microbial mat bacterial communities from Lake Vanda, McMurdo Dry Valleys, Antarctica - Oligotrophic Lake LV.19.MP6.IB-1 | ecosystem: Environmental > Aquatic > Freshwater >...
CACGAAGCCCACCGCTGCGTTGTCGGCGTGGCGGGCGGTGGCGGCGGCGTTCCAGAGATTCGTCTCGGCGGCGTTGGCGGAAGCGGCTTCGCTGCCGTTGATGCAGGCGACGAATCCGTCGTCGTATTTGATGCGAAGCGTGAGCCGGTCCACCGCCGAAACGTCATTCACCACGAATGGAATGCGGAGGTAAGCCGAGCTGTTCTGGCCGGACATTGTGGATTCAAGATCCGTCTTGATCAGCGAGGCGTACGCGCGTCCGCCCGCCGTGGTCGCGGTCTGGTATTGCTGTGCGACTTCGTTGGTGGTGAGCGCGCGGTTGTAGATGGCGAACTCATCAACCACGCCGCTGAACCACGACGAGGGAGTGGCGGGCGTACCGGCGTGATTCGAGCCGATGAGCAGATCGCTGGCGATGCTCATGGTCTGGCTGTCCGTGCCGGTGAAGAGCACGGAACCGTTCAGGAACGCCGTCGCCTTGCCGGTCGCGTCGCGGGTGAACACGAATTGATACCAGTTGTTGTTCGTCACCCCGCCGCCCGTCCCGATGAAGGCGTTGTGATAAACGCTGATCGTGTTCGCACCCGACGAGGCGACGTGAATGCCGAAGTCGCCGCCCGTGCCTTTGTAGGTGAAGAGGTCGCCACGCGCCGCTGCGTTGGCCGGATTAAACCACAGCGCGAGGGAGAACGTCCCCGTGCCGAGATCGAACGCGGAAACATCCGGGACTTGCACTCGGGCGGTGGTGCCGTTGAGGCGCGGCGCGTTGTTGTCGCCCTCGAATCCACCGAACGCCGGCGGACGCGGACCAGCCTGCGCGAGCGTCGGAGCGCCGAGGTAAGCGCCGTTGGCTGCGCTGCCGAGCGAGCCGAGATTGTTCGCGACCGTTCCCGACGTTTCGCTGAACCGATACCAGGCAATCGGTCCGGCGCTGGCGACGGCGGTGGCAAAGAAATCTTCGCTGGGATCAGCGACGCCGGTGTCGAAGCCGACGCCGTTGGTGCCGGGAATCCAAGTGGCGTCATTGAAGTCTGGGAGCGTCCAGAGCGCGGCGAGGCTGGCATCCGTCGGCACGAACGCGCGAACCGCAGCGTCCGCAGTGACGAGGGAGAAGCTGGTGTTCTCGATGCCGAAGCCGTAGGAGACATCGGTGACTTGCGGCGGATAAACGGGCGAGAACTGCGAGGCGATGGTGCCGTCGGGCCGGACCAGCGCGAGGTATTCGCCGCCGGCCGAAAGCGCGAACCGGGTGTGCAACGGCGCGCCGGGCGTGCGGCGATCATTCCCGGAGGCGAAGATGACCATGAACGATCCGGCGTTGAGGTTCGTCTCGGGTAAGCGCCAGGAGTTCAAGTTGCCGGCGTTGTCGGTGAGCGACCAGTTGAGCAGGTTGACGTTGGTCGGGCTGAGGTTCTGGATCTCGATCCAGTCCGTGGACACGCCGTCTTCATCCTGCAACGTCTGGGAGTTGCTGGCCATGAACTCGGTGATCACCACTTGGGCGGTGGTGGTGGGTTGAGTGGAGAAAAGAACGAGCCCGGCGAGCACGACAAAAGAGAGAGGTTTCATAACTGAACAGGTGATTGGCAGGATACAAAACGGTGCGGTTCTAGCCAGTGTATTTTGCCTGGCTCACAGCGGCGGCATTGTGGCGTCAGGCAGGATGCCTGACACCAAGGTCACGCGCATCCACGTTCATGCCACCAAAGGATTTGCCGGAACGAAACGAAAATGAGATGCTCCCAGTCATCAATGGATGATGAACACCAACCCGTCCCAGCCCAGAGCACGGCATCATCCTTTGAGGAACGACAAACCATAATTTTGTATGCGAATGCTGAAACAACTTTTCGTTGCCGCCCTGTTCATCAGCGCGCTGGCCGCCCAGGCCGAAGTGATCGTTTACCAGGCCAAGACTGCTACGAAGCGGATCGGTGAAGGATACGAAGGGAACACCAGCTATCAGGAGTACTTCGTCTGGAACCTGGACGACAACAATGTCTCCATCATCATCTTTGCGAAGTTCGGGCTGGGAAAATTTTATACGACCGAGGCGGGAGCGCCCAATGTCGTCGAGTATGAGGGCTTGCGTGGCCGGCGTTACACCACGTTCAGCGGGGCCGGCGGAAGCGACGGCCGGAAGTCGATGGAGTTTAACCGGGGTCAAAACGTGAACCTCAGAATCTCGTCGGCCAACACCTGGTTCTTCCCGAGGACGTTCAAAGGTTCCGGACAGATCATCAACACTGTCGCCGAGCGCGCCTGACGGAATACACGCGCACCGCCGTCTTTTCCGAGAAGCGGACCAAGGCCGCCAACAACGCCGGCCTGACCGAGCAGGACGTGATGATCAGCCTGTTGACGGAGCTTCAGCTCAAGGGCTACGTCAGCCTGGACGCCGCTGCGTCCGCCGCATCCGCTTCGGCCAACAAGACCGCGACCAACGACACACGCCGGTTGTCCGCCTATGAGCTGATGTTCCGCGCGGCCCGCCAGACCGGGCGCTGAAATGGAACAGAAGCAGTAGGACAGCGCTTCCAGCCTGTCCCGCAGGCCGATGGGGTGGGTTTATTCACGTTGCCCAGCCAGTGGATTTGCCGCATCAAACCTTGGTGGCCGGCAGTCGTTGGGAGACAGGCTGGAAGCCCTGTCCTACCGAGGGCAACGTGTCTCTCATCGGTCTTCGATTGCATGAATTCGGTTGAAGCAAAGGCTGGCGAAACTGGATAAAAAAAGGGCGCACGGTTCTCGTGCGCCCTTTGTGTTTTGAAAGCTGAACTGCCGGTCAGATGAAGTCGTTGATCAGGTTCTCGAGGAATTCCTGGCGACCGCTCTGGTTGGTCTTCACTTCGCCCATCTTCAGCGCGTAGTCAGACAGTTCCTTGAAGCCGACTTTGCGCTTCTCGATCTGTTGGCCGATGCCGCTGTCGTAGGAGCTGTAGCGCTGCTTCACGAAGGCGTCGAGACGTCCGTCCTTGCGGATGGCAGCGGCGATCTTCAGGCCGCGCGCGAAGGCGTCCATGCCGCCGATGTGCGCGTGGAACAAGTCCGCCGGGTCAAAGCTTTCGCGGCGCACCTTCGCGTCGAAGTTCGTGCCGCCGGTCTTGAATCCACCGGCCTTGAGCAGGACGAGCATGCACTGCGTGGTGAGATAGATGTCGGTCGGGAACTGGTCGGTGTCCCAGCCCAGGAGCAGGTCGCCGGTGTTCGCGTCGATGGAACCGAGCGCGCCGGCTGCTGCGGCGACTTCCATCTCGTGCTGCATGGAATGGCCGGCCAGCGTCGCGTGGTTCGTCTCCAGGTTGAGCTGGAGATGATCGATGAGCTTGTATTCGCGGAGGAAGTTCAGGCACGCGGCGGCATCAGAATCATACTGGTGCTTGGTCGGTTCCTTCGGCTTCGGCTCGATGTAGAACTGGCCGGTGAATCCAATCTTCTTCTTGTGCTCGACAGCCATGTGCAGGAACGCGGCGAGGTGATCGAGCTCGCGCTTCATGTTCGTGTTGAGCAGCGTCGAGTAGCCTTCGCGCCCGCCCCAGAACGTGTAGCCTTCGCCCTTGAGCTCGTGGGTGACTTCGAGCGCCTTCTTCACCTGCCCAGCGGCGTAGGCGAAGACGTCGGCGTTCGGGCTGGTGGCCGCGCCGTGCATGAAGCGCGCGTTCACAAAGAGACAGGCCGTGCCCCAGAGCAGCTTGATGCCGGTGTCCTTCTGAAACTTCTTCAGCTCCTTCGCCACGACGTCGAGGTTCTTGTTCGACTCGCGCAGGTTGTGGCCCTCGGGCGCGACGTCGCGATCATGGAAGGCGTAATACGGCACGCCGAGCTTCTGGCAAAACTCGAACATCACAGGCACGCGCTTGAGCGCCATCTTGACGGAATTGGTGCCGTCCTCCCACGGGCGATTCATCGTGCCGACGCCGAACATGTCCGAGCCCATGCCGCGCATGGTGTGCCAATAGACGGCGGAGAAGCGGAGGATGTCCTTCATGGACCGGCCTTCGACGATCTCGTCGGGGTTGTAATGCTTGAAGGCAAGCGGGTTCTTGGAGTCAGCGCCTTCGTAGCGGATGGCTTTAATCTTCGGGAATGCGGCGGGCATATAGGTTCTTGATGGTTCGTTAAAATTGAGGAGCGGACCATATCGACGCGTCCGCCGGATGACAAGTGCCGGTTGGCACTCGGCGTTCGCGCGCCTTCGTGAGCAGGCCTCGGCGGATTCTCTGGCGACGCCCTGGGCCACAATGGCCGAGCGCTTCCCATCACGGGACGCCTGATAAATGCTTTCCTTGCGGCGCGCTTATCCAGCGCGGCCTGGAACGGCAGAATGAGCACATGCACCAGATTGAGGGCGACCGAGTGCAAGGTGATTCCACCGGCCATCGCCAGATGCGGACGAGGGTTTCCTGCACGGCGGCTTGGGCCATCCACGGCACGCGGTCCTTGGTGTTGACCGTGACGAAGAAGAAGTTGCGTTCGCCCAGGTGAATGTGCGCGCCGCCCTCCGGGGTCTTGCGCGCGACGTGTGGCCAGAGGGGAGCGTTCTCAGCCATGACGCGGATAAGCTAACGGCGAGGCGACGCGATGGAAAGCATGTAGAGGTGCGGAGGAAATAAATCGGACGCGGTGAAACGCGTCCCTACCGGCATTGGCGTCGCCGCGCATGGCAGGGATGATTTCCACATCGTCCCTGATCAATTCGGCATGATCGTGGCGGGGAACGGAAACAGGTGGGACGCGGCGGAACGCGTCCCTACCTTCGTAGCCGACGAGGCAACGAGGCGGGTGCTCGCCTGTGCCAGCAAATCCGCCACCTCACGTCAGCGGCTACAATTCACGGACGCGGTGAAACGCGTCCCTCCCTCCGGAGCGCGAGTTTGCAACGCGCAGAAGGTTGCCTCAATCGAGCTAGAAGACCCGGGGCAGATCGCGCGCACCGTGGAGCACGCGGGCCGCTTCAATGCCGTTGTCCGTTGGAAAGTAAAAGATGAAGCAGTTGCCGACCCGATAGCTGCGGAGGTCCACGGCGAACTCCGGTCGGGGACGGCCCTGCTGTGGAACGGAGGCCAGGGGTTGGCATTGGAGGCGGAGCTTGTCGATGAACTGACGGCGACGTCCTGGTTGTCACGGGCGATGTAGAGCCAAATCTTGGCGAGATCGGACCCGACGAGTTCGGTGATGCGGGCGTGTTTCAACGTCCGCTGGAACGTTTGGCGCGTCGTTCGGCGGCGAGGAGCTTGCGCCCCTGCGCCTTGATGCGGGCGGCAGCCGATTCATCAAACGGCGTGACTTTGCCAGCGCGAATCTGGTCCTGTCGGCACCGGCGTGACTGGCAACGGTCGGGTCGGAAGCTGCCGAGACAATGCACCTCGCCCGTGAGGGTGCGGAAGCGACCGCGAGGTTGTTTCCGTGACTGCCAGCGTCAGGGCGGTCGGAGGGCTGGATGAAAATGATGATCTGCGGCCCAAGGTGGCACGAAGCGTCTTGGACTGCGCCGGTGCTCTGGCGCGTATTCCATCGTCTGGGATTTCCGGCTTTCGGACACGATCTCATGCCCGCCGCTTCTCACCTCAACGCGCCAACCGCAGCTTGGCAGAACATTGTTTTGACCGTCCCCTGCCCCACCCCATACACTCCGCTTCCCGTTTTATGAATGTCCTGATTTGTGACCCAATTTCGCCCAAAGGCATCGAGTTTTTCCGCCAGCAGCCGCAGCTCAAAGTGACGGTGCTGGACAAGCGCCTCTCCGAAGCCGAGCTCATCCCGCTCATCGCCGAGACCGAGGCGATGGTCGTGCGTTCCGAGACCAAGATCACGCGCAAGGTCATGGAGGCCGCGCCCAAGCTCAAGGTCGTGGGCCGCGCCGGCGTCGGTGTGGACAACGTCGATGTCGATGCCGCCACCGAACGCGGCATCGTGGTCATGAACACGCCCGCCGGAAACACCATCTCCACCGCTGAGCTGACCTTCTCCATGCTCATGGCCACGGCCCGCAAGATTCCGCAGGCGCACGCCTCGATGAAGGCCGGTGAGTGGAACCGCAAGGCGTTCTCGGGAACGGAGCTTTACGGCAAGACGCTCGGCATCCTCGGCATGGGCCGCATCGGCGGTGAAGTCGCCCGCCGCGCCGTGGCCTTCGGCATGAAGGTCGTGGCGTATGATCCTTACCTCACGCCCGCCCGCGCCACCGCGTTGCAGGTCGAGCTCATCGACGACCTCGACCGGCTTTATCCGCTCGTCGATTTCCTCACCGTCCACATGCCGATGACGGACGAGACCAAGGGCATGGTGAACGCCGCCGCCTTCGCGAAGATGAAGAAGGGCGTGCGCGTGCTCAACTGTGCGCGCGGCGGAATCATCAATGAGAACGATCTGCTCGCAGCGTTGAACAGCGGCCAGGCTGGCGGGGCGGCGCTGGATGTTTACGAAGTCGAGCCGCTGGCGAAAGATTCTCCGCTGCGCGCCCATGCGAACGTCATCATGACGCCGCATCTCGGCGCGAGCACGGACGAGGCGCAGGAGAACGTGGGCATCGAAGTCGCCGAAGCGATCACCGATTACCTCGTCAATGGCGCGGTGCGCAACGCCGTCAACCTTCCGAACCTCGACGCGAAGACGTACGCGCAGGTGAAGCCTTACCTCGCGCTCGGCGAGAAGCTCGGCCGCCTGCTCTCGCAGCTCGCGCCGAAGCAGGTGGACCGCATCTACATCACTTACGGCGGCAAGGCGCAGGAGATTGCCACGGACCCGGTCACCCGTTCCATCGTGCGCGGCTTCCTCGAACTCAGCGCGGGCAAGGACATCAACTACGTGAACGTCCGCGCCGCCGCCGCCGGACGCGGCATCGTGGTCGAGGACAAAAAGTCCGACGAGCCGGTGACCTTCAATGAATGGCTCCATGTCTCGGTGCATTCCGGCGGGAAGAAAGTCGTGTCCGCCGGCGGCACGTTCTTCGGTTCGCCGAACAACCCGCGCATCGTCCGGCTCTTCAGCCAGCCAGTGGAGATCATTCCGTCCGGCGTCGTGTTCCTGATGAACAACAAGGATCGCCCGGGCATGGTCGGACACATCGGCACGCTCATGGGCAAGCACAAGGTGAACATCGCGAGCATGAGCCTCAACCGCGATCAGGCCGGCGGCCAGGCGCTCACGGTCTTGAACCTCGACAGCGTTCCGCCGCAGGCCGCGCTCGATGAGATCAGCAAGGATCCCGACATCACGAATGTTCGCGTCGTCAAACTCTGAACCTTTCGCAACCGCAATGACCATGCTTCGCCTCACCGCCGCCCTGATTCTGGCCGCCGCCTTCGTCTCGACAGCGGTGAACGCAGCCGAGAACGCCCCGGCCCCGACGAGCCGCACTCCGAAACTTTCCGACCTGTTCGGCGATGACGTCATCGCTCGTGGCAAAAACGTGGAGGTGAAGCGCAGCCAGTTGGAGGACGCGTTCACGGCCTTCAAGGCGAACCTCGCGTCCAACGGCCGCCAGATGCGCGAGGACCAGCGGCTGGCGCAGGAGAGCCAGTTGTTGGAGCGGCTTATCGTCACGCAGGTTCTCACGAACATGGTCACGGACGCCGACCGGAAGATCGCCAAGGACATCAGCGACAAGTTCATCGCGGATGCCAAAAAGAACGGCACGTCGGAGGAGGCCTTCAACCGCCAGCTCAAGGCGATGGGGCTGTCGCCGGAACAGTTCAACCGCCGCGTGACCGAGCAGTCACTCGTCGAGGCCATCATCCAGCGCGAGGTCACCGCCAACATCAAGATCACCGACGCGCAGATTCAGGATTTCTACACCGCCGGCACCGACCTGCTCGTCCGGCTGCTCCAGGCGGATTTGGACAAAATGTTAAAAGATCCCGCCGCACCACCCGCGCTCACCGCCCAGGTGAAGGAGCGCATCATCGAGGTCAAGAAGGCCAATCTCTCGCGTCTGGAACAGCCGGAGAGGGTGAAGGTCAGCCACGTCTTCATGACCACAATGGACCGGCAGACCGAGGAACCGCTGCCGGCAGAGCAGAAGAAGTTCAAGCACCAGCAGATGGAGAAAATCCGGAAGCGCGCGCTCGACGGCGAAGACTTCGCCAGGCTGATCCAGGAATTTTCCGAGGATCGCGGCGTGAAGCAGACCAAGGGTGAATACACGTTTTCACGCGATGACGGTTTTGCGCCAGAATTCAAGGCCGCTGCGTTTTCACTGATGCCGGGAAAGGTGAGCGACGTGGTGTCCACGACGATTGGCCTGCACGTCATCAAGCTGCTGGAGAAAATCCCGGCGAAGAAGATCGGGCTGGAAAAAATTTCGCAGGACCTCAAGGAGTTTCTCTCCCAGCAGGAAGTTCAACGCGCGATGCCGGAGTACTTCGCGCGGGTGAAGCAGGGTGCGAACGTCGAAATTCTGGATCCGAAATACAGGGCCGCTCTGGGCAGCGGGCCGGAACCAAAGAAGATGCCGCTGGAACCCGCCCCAGGATCGAATGTGAAATCCGAGTTCGTCCCGGTAAAGAAGCCGTGACGGCGCGATCCGCCACGGGCATTCACCTCCGCTCGTTGAAGTCCTTCCGCGAGTATTTCTCCACGGTCAGTTGGGCCACCAGGCTCCTCAACTCTTCATCCGCCTGCAACGGCTCCCAATTGACGGCCCATTCCGTGGAGGCGATCTCGCAGAACGTCCGTTCAAACTCCGCCCGGTTCGAGCGTGGCGGCGGCTGGATGGAGCCTTGAATCAGCAGGCCAGCGCGGGTCCGCCGTTGCGCAGCCCCGGCGATCTTCTGCCCGTCCAGCAGCACATCAAACTGCTCCGCGCCGATGAAGCATTGGCCGGGCGCTTCCTTGCGGCAGCAGGGCGACAGCTCGGCGGCAGCACCCAGACGATCAAAGGCCATGCGAACCCAGTCATGCACGCGACGATAGCTCTCTGTGGCGCGCAGTTCGTACCACGGATCGCCCGGGGGAAACACGAGGCTGTAGGTCCAGTCCGCGTCGTGGGGAACCAAGCCTCCGCCGGTGCAGCGCCGGATGAGCGGACGCAGCGCCGTCATGCCTTCGACGTCCGAAAATTTCTGGAAATAGCCGAAGGTCGCCGCCGGCTCCTGCCAGCCATAAAGGCGAAGAACCGGTCTGCCGAGCCGCACGGACGACGACAGCACCGCCTCGTCCCACGCCATGTTTTCGGCGGAAGGACACGTTCCAGAGTTGAGCAGATGCCAGTGCATGGAATTCAACTCACGGCGGGCACGGCGGCTTTCAGCCCGGTGGGGCAAAGCGCGCGAATCTCGCAGGCCGCGCAGTCGGGCTTGCGCGCAGTGCAGCGACGGCGTCCGTGCCAGATCAGCCAATGGCTGAACAGAGTCCATTGCTCGCGCGGGACCAGCCTCATCAAATCCTGTTCGGCCTTTTCGGGGTTCGTCTCCTTGGTCAGCCCCAGCCGGAGCGAGAGACGCCCGACGTGCGTATCGACGACGACGCCGACGTTGATGCTGAAGACATTTCCAAGGACCACGTTCGCCGTCTTGCGTCCGACACCCGAAAGATGAAACAGCTCTTCCATCGTCTGCGGGACTTCGCCGCCGTGACGTTCGATGAGCGTCCGGCAGCACGCCTGGATGTTCTTCGCCTTGTTCCGAAAGAATCCCGTGGTCTTGATCATCTCCTCAATCTCCGCCAGCGGTGCCTCCGCGTAATCCGACGCGCGACGAAGCCTTTTGAACAGCTCCGCCGTCACGATGTTCACCCGCTTGTCCGTGCATTGAGCGGATAGAATCGTGGCGACAAGCAGCTCCAGCGGAGTGGAGAAGTTCAGCTCGCAGTGCGCGGTAGGATAGGCGGCGCGAAGACCTGCGATGATCTGGAGCGTCCTGGCCTGGCGGTCTGAAAAGGATTCTCGGGGCATGGCACGCAGGGAACGGGGCGAGGTCAGTTCAAAACGGGAAGGCGCGGATCGACCCCCTGGAACGGGGAGATTGCGGATGGACTGGAAACTGGAACGCTGTCGCGGATCACCGCGAAAGACTAGGCCGCAGCCGCTTCATTGCAAGCCGTCGAGATCGTGGAAATAAAAGTCCATCGAACTTTTGGAAGCGGGTTGAGCGGCGATGCAATTCCTTGGTCGAACAGGCGGACGCGCCTCTTCAGACCAAAGTCATCTCAAAAGTCTTTGAAGGATTGACCGTGGATATCTCGCTTGTCCTTGGAGGAAGAAACGACCACCGGCGCGCCGGATTTCCTGCGGACCGCAGCCGGATCGCCTGGAAGCGGGAGGTTGCTTTGATCGGACAACCGCGTGGTGGTGCCGACAATCCGGGCGAGCTCCTCCACGGTGTGGTGCAGCGTGTTGGCCTCTTGCAGGAGATCCTGCGACGTGCGGGCGCCTGCTTCCGCACTGTCGGCGGCAGCCTGCGTCGTCTTGTCGATCTGCACGACCGTGACGTTGATTTGCTCGATCCCCTGGCTTTGTTCCTTGGAGGCCTTCGCGATCTCCCCGACGAACTCGTCCAACTGACGGGTCTTGGAAAGAATCTCCTGAAGGCTTGCGGCCACCTTCGCACTGATGGCCACGCCACGCTGACTACGGGTGATGGAATCCTCGATCTGCGTCGCCGTCTCACGGGCCGCGAATGTCGAGCGCTGGGCGAGATTGCGCACCTCATCCGCCACGACGGCAAACCCGGCTCCCGCCTCACCGGCCCGCGCAGCTTCGACAGCGGCGTTGAGGGCGAGGATGTTCGTTTGAAAGGCAATCTCATCGATGGTCTTGATTATCTTCGCGACGTTTTTGCTGGAGACTTTGATGGCATCCATCGCCCCGTTCATCTCCTGCACGTCCACCGAGCCGGCATCAGCAGCCTGACGGGCCAGCGTGGCCAGGTCTTTTGCCTTGCCCGCGCTCTCGGCGTTGCGGCGGGTCATGCTCGACATCTCTTCCAGGGAAGAGCCGGTCTCTTCGAGCGACGCGGCCTGCGAGCTGGCACCTTCCGCCAGGCTCCGGCTGGTTTCGGAAACTCTGTTGGAGGCAGAGCGCACGGTGCTCGAACCATCGGCCAGACGCGTCACGATGCCCGACAGGGCGGTGCGGCTGCGACGGGCCAGCCAGGTGACAAAGACCAGGGACAGGATGCCAATCGCCACACTGGCCGCACCGAAGTCGGCGATGTTTCGCTGCATGTTGGCAAAGCCGATGAACGTCTCCTCAACGTGACGGTCGGATGCCTTCTGGCAAAAGGATTGAAAGGCGGTGGCCGCGCTGTTCATCCGCTCGATCACAGGGGGCAGTTCCTGATCCAGCGCCTTCATGGCCGCTGGAAAGTCTGCATCCACCAGGCTGAGGACCTTTGCGAACACCTTGACGCTTCCGTCGAATTCATGCTCCACGCTGGCCACCAGTTTTTGGCCCTCTCCTGACGGGAACAGCGGCCTCAGTTGCACCATCAAGGCGCGTTTTTTAAGAACGATTTCTTCCGCCTGTCTGGCCTTCGCTGGTTTGTCCGCCTCCTGGGCGAACAAAAGCTCATACGAATGGAGGCGGAAGAGGGCGAGGTTTTCTTGCAGTGAAGAAAGATGGCGCAGGGCAGGCAGCCCTTCCCGGTCCAGCGTGTTGATGGCCCACATGCCGTGGGTGCAGGCACGCCAGAGCACGGCGCCTTGAACCACGGCAAACACCAGCATCAACAGCACAATCAACCGGATGTGCCGAAAGCTGCGAACCAGGGAGAGAGGACGGCGGACAAACATGTGTGGCTCGTGTTTATGAAATGGACTCAGTGATTATTGAGTGGCACGGCAGACACATGCTCCTCGCACCTGGGATCATTGGATGTCGATCTTCTTCACGCCCCTGGCCTCGGTGCCGGCAGGGACGATGGCGATTGCGCCCTTGGTGGTGCTGACCAGGGCAATGGCCTTTTCCACATCGTCCATTTTTTTGGGCGGCTGGCCGCGGCCGGAGAATCCCAGGCGCTGCCAGTGGGTCTTGAACTGGCTGACTCCCATTCCGCTGGCTTCCTGAATGGCGGTGTCGGTCTTGTCGCCCACCACGATGATGACAATCGCCTGGCCGCCTCCCCAATACATGGTCTTGCCGCTGTAAATGTCCTTGAGCGCGCCGGCTTTGAGGGTGGTGGCCGACACGCTTTCATTCGCGATGAGAATCCCGTCCAGAGCGGACGCGGTGAAGCCCGGCAGCAGCATCGCGCCGAGGGCCAGTCCCGTTTTCCAAGGAATACTGTTCATAAGCTTTGGTTTCTTTGGTCAGTGGGTTGGCGTTAGAAACTGAACGTCGTCTTCGCGGCGAACATGAACCATCCGTCTTCATTGCGAGAAGGATTGTTTTTATCGTCCGTCAGCAACGACGTGCCCCGGTAGTAATGACCTTCCAGCTTGAAGACCCACCAGTCCTTGATGTCGAACCGCGCGGAGAGAGCCGCATCCTTCTGGTAGGCATCGGAGGCGTTCGCGCGCTGGTGTCCACCGCGATCGTTGACGTTGTCGTAGGATTCGGAATAGTAAGTTCCCAATTCCAAAAGCTTGTTCACGCGATGGCTGGCTCCGACATACCAGGAGTCTGCGGCTTCTCTGTCGTGCGAAGGGGCTCCAAGAAGTGCATTTGACCAGGTAGCATCTGTCTTCAGGGTGTAGGTGTAATACTCGGCTTGAAACGTCCAGGACTTCCACAGGTATTCGAGTGACCCCTGGTAGAAGGGAATGTTCGAACTGCTGGTCAGCTCACCTGTCACCGGAGACGGGGCATTGATGCCAACTTTGTAGGTGAAATCCAGGACCTGCCCGTACGTCAAGCCCGCACGAAGGCCATCAAGAGGCGTGTTCCACCACAACTGCGCGCCGGTGATGAGGCTGTTATCTATTCCGTTGTAAGAGGCGACCACGGGAGGAAGCCCGTTCTGGAGATCCCGCGCCACACCACCTTTGTCATTCATGGTTATGTAACCGGCATAGGCTTCATACGAAAGCCCGCCAACCTTGCCCATCGGAACGCTGCCAAAGACCACGGCACCATCGATGGAAGTGGAGAAATCACGCCAGCGCGGGTCATAGACGCCTTGGGGCAGGAGCACCGAGGTGCGCGCCAGATCCACGTCTTGAATGTGGTTGTAGATGCCGCTGGGGCGCCGGATGCGACCGGCACGAACCCCGACGGAGTCGCTGAACGTGTACTCGATCGAGGCGTAATCGAGGAAAGGCCGGTTGTTGTTCACGTCGCCGATGTCGTACATGAACCCCTGCGCCGTGATGCGCGTGCGTTTGAATGGCGAAATGGAGGCGTTGAGGCCGACTTCGTTGAACTGAAATGATCCGTCCTTGGAAGTGCCGAGGTAATTGTAGTCCGTGGACGAGAGGAAACCCTGGCTGGCGAAGCCGTGAAACTCCACCTTTTGATCTTTCCCCAGGTAAAGATCCCACGCCAATGCTGAGGTTGCCGGCCACAGTGTGAGCCCAGCAAGGAACGTCATCGTTACTTTCATCGTGTTCTGCCTTTCTAGCTAAGGGCCGGTCTGGTGGTGAGGCGCAGCGTCTGCAAACCGCCCATCGCCCGGTGCATCAGCCCAGTCATTTCTTTCTTTCAACCCACCACGGATCGGTATCGCCGGGAGTTCCTTGAGGAAATAATTTCACCGTCAACGACGGGACGACGGAAAATGGCAGGAAGGAATCAGACCAAGGCAGAGTCACAGGCGAATCAAAGTTCGCCTGTTGCCTGTCGGAGAGAATCTGCCGCCGGCCAAGAACCCGGGCGGCGTGAAGTCAGACCAGTTCCGGCGCGAGGAAGTCTTCGGACGGCTTGAAGAGCGGCGTGCCGTCGCGGGCTTCCGGATACTCGAAGACCTTGCCTTCAAAGTTCCGGATGATCACACGGCTCGAATTGCGCTGGAGAATGTAGTCCGGATTTATCGGCACCTTGCCGCCCCCGCCCGGCGCATCGATGACATATTGCGGAACGGCATAGCCCGTCGTGTGGCCGCGCAGCGCCTTCATGATCTCCAGCCCCTTGCGAACGCTGGTGCGAAGATGCGCCGAGCCGGAGATCAGATCGCACTGATAGACGTAATACGGCTTCACGCGGCACATCAGGAGCTTTTGCACCTGCGCCTTCATCACCGTCACGTCGTCGTTGACGTGCTTCAGGAGCACGGACTGGTTGCCGAGAGGAATGCCCGCATCCGCCAGGCGGCCCAGCGCTTCGCGCACTTCGGTGGTCAGCTCACGAGGATGATTGGAGTGGACGCTGATGAAGAGCGGATGAAACTGCTTCAACATCGCGCACAGCTCCGAAGTGATGCGTTGCGGAAGGAAGATGGGAATGCGCGTCCCGATCCGGAGAAATTCCACATGCGGAATCGCACGCAGACGGCTGAGCAGATTCTCCAGCTTCTCGTCGCTGAAGAGCAGCGGGTCGCCGCCGCTGAGCAGGACGTCGCGAATCTCCGGATGCCCGGCGATGTAGGCGATCTGCTTTTCAAACTCCGGATGGAAATCATACCCGGTCGCGTTGCTCACCAGCCGCGCGCGCGTGCAGTAACGGCAATAGCTGGCACAGCGATCCGTCACCAGGAACAGGACGCGGTCCGGATAACGATGCACGAGGCCCGGCACCGGCGAATGCGAGTCTTCACCGCATGGATCGCTCAGCTCCCACGACGCGGTGCTTGTCTCCTCGATGCGCGGAACCACCTGCCGGCGAATCGGGCAGTTTTCGTCCGCCGGATCGATCAGGGTGAAGAAATACGGCGTGATGCCCAGCGCCAGCTTGGTGTTCGCGAGCTGCGTGCCCGCGTGTTCCTCCGGCGTCATCGTCGGCATGAGGCGCTCCAGTTGCGCGAGCGTGGTGATGCGGTTCTTGAGCTGCCATCTCCAGTCGTTCCAGTCGGACTCCGGAACGTCGCTCCAATAGCCGCGGCCGGCCGGGCGAAAGACCTTTAATTCGTTGAGGCGGGCGAGCTGGGAATCCAATTTCTCCGCAGCACCTGAACTTTTATTGAGCATCGTGGGCGCACTATAGGATGAGCCGAATGTGTGTCAAGTGACCGGCCTGAACCTCTTTTCAACGCTCCGAAGAGGGTTCCACTGCCGGCTGTTTCATGGCGTCACGACGGACATCCAGCGCATCCAGATGCCGCACCACGTTGCGAATTCGCGACGGAAGTTTTTTGGCAGCATCAGCGCCACGCGGCGGAGACGGGAGCTTCACGGATCGCCCGGCGAGATGGGCCTGCAACACTTCCGCATACGCATCCACCAGCTCTGCCAGCTCCGGCGCGACGCGCGGCCGCAGCGACTGAAGGTTGGCGACTTTCTGCGCGATGACCGGCTGCTGTTTCTCCGCGTCCCATTCTGTGACGATGCGTTGAAGCGTCACCGCCGTGACAATAGGAAGTTCGCCGGCCTCCAGCCGGACCTGCACCTGCGTCGCGAGAATTTCCTTCAAATGCTTCCAGCTCGTCTCCAGCGGCCAGCGCGAAAACGGATCGCGGCTGCTGACGTTCGCGACGGTCAGCGCGTACCATTTGTCGGCGTCGATCAAGCGCTGGAAGTACGCGTTGAAAGATTGGAGAAAGGTCGTCTGCCAGTTCAGATTCTGGGGAAGCCGCTCCAGCATGTCGCGCAGGCAGTCGCGGCCCGTGCGCAGCCGGAGCAGTTCGTGAACGAACACCTGGGAGCACGCGCGATAAACTTCCATGTTCTCGGGACCGAACATCGCCGCAGCCGGCATGCAGAGATCATCAAACTTCAGCGCAGGGCGGCGGCGCAGAACTTCGCGCACCACTCGCAACGGATCGGGTCGCAAGTTGCCGCGCGTCGTCCGAGTTTCCGGTTCCAGCGCGAGCGCCGAGAGCACCGTCGATTGCAGCTCCGCCGCGATGCCTTCCGCCAGCCACGGCGGCAGCTCCGCCTCGCGGGTGATGGCCTGGCGATTGGCGATCTCGGACAGGATGACCTTCACGGCGACGCGGATGAACTGATCCTTGTCGATGCGCTCCGGCAGCTCGACGCGATAGCCCCAGCCGTTCTGGAAGTGAACCGAGTTGACCTGAATCGTGGGCTGATCTTCCTCCATCGGATGCGTGGTCACGGTGATGAGTCCGCGCCACTGCTCTTTCATTCCCAGCTCGCCGTAAATGGCCTGACGGATTCGTTCGAGCGAGATGGCGGCCAGCGTCGGGTCCAGCCGCAGGTATTTTACGACCGAGGTGGAATAGCCCGACTGCGGCACGCCCAACGGAATCCCGCGCACCACGAACTGACCGGACTGGCTCCGGACCGTCACCGGTTCCACCGGCTGCGCCAAGCCGGCCGCAACAAATCCGAGCAGAAACGCCAGCCACCAGCGCATGAGGAATGTTGATGAAGATTCCGCGACTCGCAGGGAAGTTTTCACAATCGTAGGCTCGCGAGCGACGCGGCCGGCGCAAACTAATCTTTCGACTTGGAAGGCTTGGCCGGCTTGGCCTCGGTCTTCGCCGCCGGCTTGCTCTCGCTCGACGCCGGCTTGCTCTCGCTCGACGCCGGTTTCGCCGTCTTGCTGTCGCCGCTCGTGGATGGGCTCGAGGAACTAGACGCGCTGGCATCCTTCTTCGCCGCGTCCTTGTAGCTCTCGCTGCGATAATCCGTGATGTAAAAGCCGCTCCCTTTGAAGATCAGCCCGGCACCGGCGCTGATCATTTTCTTCACCTTGCCCTTGCCCCACTTCTTCTGCGGGCACACATCCTTCGGACAAGCGGTCAACGGCTTGTCGGCCATCAACTGAAATTTATCGAACTCGTGTCCGCACTTCTCGCAGACGTACTCGTATGTAGGCATAGCTGAATGATTCTACCGTCTCTGGCTGGCATGGCATCTCGCGTCACTGATGAACGCGACAGATGCACGGCTCCAATAAAGGCAAGGAGCGCACAGCGATAGCAATGGGAAAATCCTGAACCTGCGGCCCTACTCCGACTTCAACGCCTCCATCTGCCAGCGGATCAGCCCGCGCAAGGACTCCATCTCCGACTCCGACAATCCGGACGCGCGCAAGTCCACCGACATTGCCGTGAGCCATACTTCGCCACGCGGACGATAGCCCAGCTCGGTCCGAAGCCGCTTCTCCAAATCCGCCATGTGGCCTGCGCCGTAAAAAACCGAGATCGCCCGAGCTGGACGAGGCGCGTGCAGCTCCTTCCGCAAATCGTCGAGCACCACCTTGTTCCGCTCCTGAATGATCACGGACAGCAGCCGCTGAATCTCCGGAGGCATTCCCTTAAGCTGCGACATGTCGCCCGTCATCTGGCCAAGTGTTTCGATCAAGACCACCTTTGTCATGGCCTGCAGCTTCGGGCTGGACCCGATGAACTTCAGCCCGACGTGCAGCAGCGTGCCCAGCACCGAGCTGCCATCCATCACCTGCAGCAGCTCCTGAAACTCTCGGTTCGCCGGCGCGTTCCCGCCACCCTGCCCCGGGCGTGCTTCAGCAGTTCCACCGGCCATCAACTGCTGAAGCTGCGCGATGGTCAGGTCGCTGTTCCGAAACTGCGGACGGTCATAGTCGATGGCGGTCAGTTGAAACGCCAGGCCCAGCGCCGACGCCATCGTGTGCTGAATGGAGCTTTCCTCCTCCGGATCGAAACGCATCTGTTTCTTCGACTTGCCGCCCACGCCTTCAAACAGCACCAGCGGCTGAGCATCGAGATGCCTCTGCAGCGTCGCGAAGTAATTGGATTCCCCGACATGCGAAGCTCCCGCGAGCCAGACTTCCGGGCCCAAACCTTTTGCCGGCACGAAGCGGCGCAGCGCAATCTGGAGGGAGATGGTGTTCGCGTCCGGCCTCGTCACGCGCATGTAAGGCTGAGGCTCCTCGACGGCCCCCGCGCGATGTGACCGCGAAGGATTGGAGGCGCAGCCTTGCAGGAAAAAGCTGACGAGGAGGAACGCAATGATCCCAGCTCCATCCGTGCGAACGCGGAGATTCATGATTCCATTTCCCTCAACCACCGATGCAGCTCATCGAACGCGCTGGCGGCACGAAATCGATCTGGCCGATCCGGTGCCCCGCCTCCTTGTGCAGCACCATCAACTTCAACCAGTCCTTCAACGCTTCGTCCGTCATTCCGGCGCGCATCTGATCGCGGAAGTCGTGCTCCGCGACACTGAACAAACAGGTGCGCAGCCGTCCATCCGCCGTGATGCGAAGCCGGTTGCAGTGACCGCAAAAAGGTTCGCTGACAGGGGCGATCAACCCGATCTCTCCTTTGCCATCGGGGAACGACCAGCGCCGTGACGTTTCCGAGATGTTGAGGGACGTCGCCGGTTTCAACGAGAAGCGCCCCTCCAGGCGTTCGAGAATTTCACGCGCCGGAACGACCAGTTCCTTCAGCCACGCACGCGCGGAGTCGAGCGGCATGAACTCGATGAACCGCATCGCGACGCCTTGGTCACGCCCGAACTCCGCGAGCGATTCAATCTCGTGATCGTTGACGCCTCGGATGACGACCGCGTTGACTTTCACCGGATGAAATTCCAGTTCCTGCGCCAGCCGGATGCCGGAGAGAACTTCGCCCAGCCCATCGCGTCCGGTAATCTTTTTGAAATTGGCGCGGTCGAGAGAATCCAGGCTGAAGGTGATGCGCCTGAGTCCCGCCTGCTTCAGGGCCTCCGCCTTGCTCGCGAAATGAAATCCGTTGGTGGTCAGCGCGATGTCCTGCACTCCCTCGATGCGAGAGAGCTGATCAATTAAAGTCTCGAGCTCGCGACGCAGCAGCGGTTCGCCGCCGGTCAGACGAATCTTGTCGATCCCCAGCTCCACCGCCGCGCGGGCGAAGCGTTCAATCTCCTCGAAACTGAGAATCTTGGAACGTGGAGTCCATTGCCGCGCGATGGGCGTTGGATCTGGAACGGACGCCCAGCGTCCGAGGTAGAAGTTGAAGGCCGCCTCGGTCTCGGGAAGGCAGTAGAGGCAGCGGAAGTTGCACCGGTCGGTAACGCTGATGCGGAGGTCGCGCATGACGCGACCATGCGAATCCACCAGCCTCCCGGCACGGCTCATTACTTCGGCGCCACCGGAGCCGGAGCCTTGCTGGCATCAGGCGGAACCACCTTGGCACCGCCGTCCTGCTTCAGTTCGACGTTCAAGTTGAAGTTGTTCGTCTTCGGCGCAGAGCTGGCGCTTCCTGCCATGAGTCTTTCCGCACCCTTCCTGTCGGAAGTGCCGTAAATGCCCATTCGAATCCACTCCAGCCGGCGCGCGATGGAAAGCTCTTCCTTCAGCTTCGATACTTGTGCGCGCAACGCCGAGAGATCGTTGAACTGCCGTTCCAAATCGGCCCGCTCGACCTGGAGGCGCTTCAATTCCTTGAGCAGAAATTCACGGTCGCCTTCGGAGGCGGCCAGCTTGCGTTCCGTGTCCGCGATTTGCTTGCCATACTTCTCAATGGACGCCGTGAGATCGTCCATCTTCTGAGTCAACGCATTGGTCTGGGTCGTGAGCTGGGAAATCTGGGCATCACGGCGCTCGATCTCCGCCTTTGCCGCAGCGGCAGCGGCCACCATTTCCGTGCGGGCCTGGGCGAGATCCGCCGAGAGCTTCGTCAGGTTGTTGGAAGCGCCGAAAAGTTCTTCTGAACGCACGGCGAGGTTGGTCTGGAGATACATCGCCAGCTTCTCCTGCTCGTCGAGTTTGTTCCTCGTTTCAGCAACGTTCTTGGAAAGTTCGGCAATCTTCACTTCGTCCTGCTGCTTAACTTCAACGGATTTCCGCTTAACCGTCATCAATACGATTCCCAAACCAAGCGTCAGGACAATTAGCAATATAATGGCTGCCTTCATATAAATCGGAGAATGCTTATCCGTCTGCCAAATGGCAAGCGCGACATCCGCATCTTGCTAAACAGACGCGTCCGTCTAAATTTGATTCATGGAATTGCCGCACACGGTGCCCGTAATGACCCTGCCGAGCGCCACGCTCTTTCCGCAGGCCCTGCTTCCCCTCTACATCTTTGAACCACGCTACCGCCAGATGCTTGCGGACATGCTGAAAGCTGACCGCATGTTCTCCGTCGCGATGCAAAAACCCGGCAAACAGCGCGAGACTCCATGTGCCGTCGCCGGACTGGGCCTCATCCGCGTCTCGGTCGGCCATCAGGACGGAACGTCTCATCTGATTCTTCAAGGACTCACCCGCGTCGAGCTGGTGGAGACCGTGCGCACCCGGCCTTATCGCATGGCCAGCATCCGCCCCCTGCAAGCACTGCCGTCCCAGGACGCCGCCATCGCCGGACTGGTGTCCAAGGTCCACGAGCTGGTGGACGAACGAATCCGCCTCGGGCCCTTTCCGTTCCCGTTCTCGGCCTACAAACAGGTGCCAGCCACCAAGAAGAAAAGCGGTCGGCCAAAGTTTACTGGAAAAGATGTTCTGAACTATCTGGAATCCCTCCAAGATGCGGATCAAGTCGCCGACCTCGTCTCCTGCGCCCTGCTGCCGGGAGCTGCCGAGCGGCAGACTATTTTGGAAACCGTCCCCATCGAGGCGCGTTTGAAGCATCTGATCCATTTCCTGCTGGCCGAAGTGCGCCGCCTGCGCAAAGGCAATCCCTCCTGATCAACCTGTCCAGGGCGCGAAGCTCCGCAGAATCGAAAATACCGCTTGCTTCCCTCCGACCCGATACCTATATTGCGCGCTCTTTTCGAAGAACAGCTAAAGATTATGCGTCGTCCAAAAGGCATCAAAACTAAGAAGTCGGTCGCGAAGCGATTCAAGATCACCGCGACCGGCAAGGTCATGCGCTCCAAAGCCGGCCGCCGCCACCTGCTGCAAGGCAAGAGCTCCAAGCGCCGTCGCGGCCTGGGCAAAGCCGCCGTGGTGGATCATACCGACACGTATCGCATCACGCAGAACCTGCCGTTCGGCCTCCGTTAACTTTCACCCTCTAACTTCAACGCCAGACCATGCGAGTTACCAACGCCCCAGCCTCCCGCAAACGCCGCGGGAGAATGTTACAAGCCGCCAAAGGCTTCCGTCTCAAACGCTCCAAGCTTTACCGTTACGCGTCCGACGCCGTGGACCACGGCAAGCAGTACGCCTTCCGTGATCGCAAGGTCAAGAAGCGGACCTTCCGTCAGCTCTGGCAGGCCCGTATCAACGCAGCCGCCCGCGCCTCTGGCATCACCTACAGCCGCTTCATCGAAGGCCTGAAGGTCGCCAAATGCACGCTCGACCGCAAGGTACTCGCCGACATCGCCGCACAGGACGCAGCGGCGTTTGGTGAACTGGTCAAACTGGCTCAGAACGCTTTGAAGTCCAAGCCGGGCGCCGCCTTGGCAAAGGCTTAATTCGCCAAACTCTCTCCAATCAACGGGCGACCTGCAAAGGTCGTCCGTTTTTGTTTTCCGTGGAACTCCAGCACAACCATCGGAGTGGTAATTCCCCACATCCTGACAGGCTGCTGCGCGTGGGGTGATGACGCTACCCCTGCTTGATTACCTGATACAGCGGAGCCAGCCGGGAGCGGCTGGAGATGCCCAACTTTTCAAAGACATGTCGAAGGTGGGTGCGGACGGTGCTCAGACTTACGCCGAGCGCCTTGGCCACATCCGCGTTGTCATCACCGACGGCAGCCAATCGCGCGACTTCAGACTCCGCGTGGGTGAGTTTGGAAAGTCGGGCCAGTGCCCGTGCAACTTGGGCATTCTCCGCAGGCGGGAGATGGAAGTGAATGGCAAACGACGGCTGCAAAGCCCGCCCGATCTTGGGTTCGACAAGTTTAATCTCCGCGCGAAAGCCAGGGACAGATGGATGATCGAGTGAAGCATGGCGCGTCACCTTGCTGAAGTCATCTTTAGCCCGACTTGGCGGATTCGCGTGGGGGTGAGTGGGATTTGCTGGGGTTTTGGGGTGCGCAGACCCCGAAGTCTTCACTGCAGGCGCGCTGCCGCAGCGGCGGCGCGGCGGTGATT
>Ga0163153_10003285_pt1 | contig 21925 bp, 18 predicted proteins | sample OliLakLV19MP6IB1_FD_148629 | JGI IMG/M metagenome (GOLD analysis project Ga0163153, IMG submission 148629) | Freshwater microbial mat bacterial communities from Lake Vanda, McMurdo Dry Valleys, Antarctica - Oligotrophic Lake LV.19.MP6.IB-1 | ecosystem: Environmental > Aquatic > Freshwater >...
CGGGCAATTGGCGCTATCCACGGACGTGGCGACGGCCGATGCCGCGGAACAGGCGCTCGACGGCCTCGCGGAATCGGGGGAGCCACGAATCGTGGGCCGCGCGAAGACGGCCTTGCGCGGCCGCATGGAAATGCGGCGCGACGCTGCGCTCGCGCGCTTGGAAGAACTCGGCGCGACGGTCCCGATGCAGGGAGCCGATTTGATCTCGGTGCAAATTTCCGGAGAAACCTGGAAAGGAACGGACGAAGACCTCCAGTTGCTGCGTTGGTTCCCCGAGATGACCGCACTCGTTTGCGACGGCGTGACGTTGGGCGACGAGGCGTTCGCGTTTTTCGGCCCGCGAACGCAGCTGCGCCACTTGAGGCTGTTGAACACGAAACTCACGGACGCCGGCTTTGCTCACGTCAAGCAACTGCCGAATCTGCTTTATCTCCAGGCGGAAAACGTGCCGTTGACGGACGCATCGATGTCCGTCGTCTCGGCTCATCCGCGACTCGAGTTGCTGAACCTCCGCAACAACGCCATCACCGACGCCGGCCTGGCGCACATCGTGGCGCTCAAGGATTTGGAGACGCTCCAACTTGAGGGCCTGGCCATCAGTGACGCAGGACTCAAACCACTCAGCGAATTGACCGGTCTGAAAAGTCTGGAACTCAAGAAACTGCCCGTCACCGGCGCCGGACTGGCTCCATTGGTTGCCTTGAAGAGTTTGGAAACCGTCCGATTGGACGGCCTCGACATTCACGACGACGGGATGCAACTGTTTGCGGGGCTGAACACCTTGATGGGCGTAGAACTCAAGCACTTGCCGATTACCAGCGCCGGGTTGAAGCACGTGGAATCGCTGCCGCGGCTGCGGATGCTTTATGTGAAATACTGCCCGGTGGATGATACCTGTTTGGCCAAACTCGGTGAGAACCCCAACTTAAGCATGCTCAGCTTGTACGGCACCGAAGTGACGATGGCAGCGGCCGACGCCTTCATCGCCGCACACTCGACGGTGCGCGTGGACCATCGCCAGGGTGGTTTCCTGGGCGTGATCGGCACCGAAAGTCCGCTCGGTTGCGAACTGCAAGATGTCCAGCCAGGCATGGCGGCGGCCGAAGCCGGCTTCCACGTGGACGATTTAATCACGCACTACAACGGCGCGCCGGTCGGCAACTTTGAGCAGCTGCGGGCCATGATCCGCACCATGAAAGCCGGCGAAAAGGCGGAGGTTCGCGCACAGCGAAACGGCGAGGAATTTGTGAAGACCGTGACGCTGGGCGAAGAGAATTAAGGCGCTCAGCGACTACTGCTGCGCCAACAACTCCGCCGGCAGCGTCTCGCGGAGGATTTCTCGAATTGCCTGCCGGTCCGCGATCGACAGGCCCTGCAGATCGTCCGTGGCGGGAGAGCCGTCCAGTGTGGCCCAAAGCCGCGCGAAGAACACGCTTTTAAGGGCGGCCGGCATTTCCATGACGCCGCGCGAGTAGATCAAATAGCTGCACGGATACTTGAAAAGCCGTCGTTCGAGGTCTAGCTCACGAAGCGAGCGGCCTTGTGCGTCGCGCGGACCGCGTTGGCTGAATTCCTGGGCGAACCCACTCGTGCCTTCGATCTTGTCGCCGAGCGCGGCTTCACCATCGAGGAGTATTACCTTGAGCAAGGCCTCCGCCGCGTTGTTGATGCGACGTTGCGTGCTTTCGGACTGGAAATCGGCCGGGCGATCGAGCGCCTGGTTCATCGCGTCTGCGTCGCGGAGCGCGTAGCGCGTTTGGTAGACGGCTTGAGCGAGTTGATTCTGCACCGTCGTCTGATGTTCGAGCACCATCAGCGCCACGATATCACTATGCGGCGTTAAATAGCGGCTCGTATCGATGCGATCGTCCAGCGACGTGATGTTCGCGCCCGGTTCGCGATTCAACTCTTCGACCTTCACGACCTCGGAAAACCACTGATTGCCAAGATGCCGAAGTTGCCCGTGCCGGCCAGTGACGTACCAGCCGCCCCAGCGTTCCTTAAGAGGGCTGCGGTGGTCGGTCAGAAATGAGCCGTTCCGCAGGATGGGATGACCCGAAATGTCCGAGTACACGCTCCGCACGATATGTCCCGGCGCGCCGTGCGTGAGCGAAGAAGCGTGACACTGCGTGCATTCGTGATTCTGCCGCAAGAACTCCGGCTTGTCGAACCCGGCTTGATCGACGGTGTAGAAGATCGGCCCCAGTTGTGGATCATAGGCGGTCACTTCCAGCAGTTGACTGCCTTGAACCCAGCCGACATACACGTCGTCGGAGAAATAGAGAGCCCGCGGCGTCTTCGGCGAAATCCGCTCGCTTTGAAAGCTGGTCTTGGTGAACACCAAGACCTGCGAGGAGACGGGAATCTCCCAGGCTTCCAGCAGTGCCTTCAATATGCCCTGTCGGCCTTCACGTTTCAGCGAGGCACCGTCCCGCGACAGTCGCTCGATCAACTGCGAAACAGGCTGGTCTGTCGGCGCGGTCGCATAGTTGATCGGCGCGCCTTCAAAATCGTATTGCGCGCGGGCTGCGCGCGTTCCAATCAGGGCGACCAGGATTGCCGCGGCAACGCGCCAGCGAATCAGCGATGAGGCGTACATTGAAAACTTGGGGGAGTTGGAAGTTTTCAGTGCTCAGTTTTCAGTGGGATTGGGCCCGGCCGAAAGCTCCCACGTCAAACAACTGCTTACACCGACACGGCGATGCGGTCCGCACCGTTCCCCGCGTGCGACGATGGCTGGGATGCCTGGTAGTGGCGGTTGATCAAATCGTTTTGCACCCACAGCAACTTGCTGAAGGCGCGGATCGTGCGCGTTTCGTCTTCGCGGCTGAGGCCGAGGCTGAAGATCGTTGCGTTCAGCGCATCCGCCACGAAACCCAAGAGAGCGTTCATCTGCACGAGCGGCACGTTGATCGCCTGGCTCCCTTGGCCGGGCGTGTGCATCTTGCCGACCAGGTCGAGGTAACCGACCATGGCGTCGTCATAGGCGCCGGTGACCAATTTAACCAGGTAGCGCTGCAAGTGGGCCTTGCGGAACTGAATCTGCTCGTGGTCCATCGTCAGGGCTTCGACGCTCTCGGGGACGCCTCCTTCAAAGCCGGACTGACGCGGGACGAAGTGCCGCCAGGTGGCGTCGTAAGTTGCGAGTTTGTCGTAGACAGCGTCGACAAGCGACGCGACGACCGGCGCCAGGTGCGCGGCCGAGGCGTGGATCGCCTTGATATCGGCGCCGTTCAAGCCCATGAATTCGGTGACGTACGCGAAACGATAAGCGAGATCGGATTCCAGCCGAGGTTCGTCGATATGCCGCATGGTCGTCGTCCCTTTTGTTGGTCGCCCGCCGCAAAACGGCCGTTGCATCCAGTTCGAGTCCGTCCCACGACTTCGAGATCGTGGTATATTGGTAACGCGAGCAATGGTAGGTTATGCAAATACTGGATGTCAAGGTCCGGATATCTAAAAAGTGATCTCCCAAACCGTTGAGTACGCCCTCAGGGCATCCGTATTACTGGCCGACGATTCGGCCGGCGCTCGCACCGTGGACGAAATCGCCGAGGTCACGCGAGTCCCCAAGGCCTACCTATCCAAGGTGATGCAAAGTCTGCAGCGAGCAGGACTTGTGACTTCCCAGCGAGGGCTCCACGGTGGCTTTCGGCTGGCGAAACGGCCGGAGGAAATCTCCATCCTGGAAGTGGTCAACGCTGTCGAGAAGCTGCAGCGCATCCGGACCTGCCCGCTGGGCCTGGCATCCCATGGCGTGCGGCTTTGTCCGCTGCACAAGCGGCTCGACGACGCCATGGCAATGGTGGAACGGGCGTTCGAGTCCTCGACCCTGGCCGAGGTCATCGCCGATCCCTCGGAAAGCGTGCCGTTGTGCGACTTTCCACGTAAAGCCCCGGCCGCCGACGAAAGCGCGATCAAAAACTAACGCAGGCGGCGGAGCTATGCTTGTTGATGGATTCGTAGTCCATCGAGGAAAGCATCGTGTCCGGCCTAACGCTCGCCCCGCCCTTCGAAGTCGTGCGCGATTTTCACGCGCAGACGGATGTCCTGCGCCGGCGGCGTTACGGCGTGATTGAAATGCGCGGCGGCCGCTTGCACCAGATCGTGCTGCGGCCGTTGCCGAAACTGGTTTCGTGGCCGGACCTGACCGTGCTGGGCGCGTGGCAACATCGGCATCGAGCGGGCGATCGCTGCTGGCTGTACTACAATCAGCCGCGCGGGATGAGCAACTTCGTTGCGCTCAAGTATGCCGTTAGTTATCGCGACGCGACGCTGGCCACGGTTCACGGCGCGCTGCAGGTGCTGTACGCCATTGCGAAATTGAAAGGCATCGACGCAATCGTTTCCGACGCGGCCAACCTCCGCATCAGCGATCGCCTCGCCGCTCGCTGGGGCTGGGAGCCTCATTGCCCCGCACGCTGGCGCCGCAATTTCATCAAGCGCTTTTACGGGACGTATCCGGAGACGCGCTGGGATTCGTTTCTGTAGCCGAGGTCTGTGACCTCGGGGAGAAGGCGTCGTCTACCCTTCGACGTGGGATCTGTATTCGATGTCCTCTCCACCGAGGTCACAGACCTCGGCTACAGAAGTCGGGTGCGTTTAAACTTGCTTGTAACGCTGCCAGACTTGCAGACCGTCGGGGCAGAACGGGCGCGTGTCGATCAGTTTCGCCAGCATGTCGGACGCTACGAATTCGCCTTGCACGACTTCTTCCGGCTGCAAGCGAAACGGACCGTCATGTTCGCCGCGATAGACTCGCGCTTGCACGATGGTGCGTTCGTCCGCGAAGTTAAACGGAAACAAGTACGTCAGCGGCGTCGCGACACCCAATTCCTCTTGGCATTCGCGCGCGGCGCCTTCGTCGAAGGTTTCTCCGGAGGACAATACGCCGCCGGCCGCGAGGTCCCAGTAACTGGGATAGATATCTTTCGTCGCCGTGCGCTGATGCACGAAGATTTCGCCGCGCGTGCTGAACATCAGGATGTAGACGCAGCGATGCGGCAGCCGCTCGCGGCGCATTACCGAACGCGGTTCGACGCGAATCGTTTCCCCGGCGTCGTTGATGATGTCGACCAGTTCTTCGGGCACGCGGTTTACTTCAATTCCCGGACGCGGTTTTCGAGGGCCTTCATCAGGATCGGCGCGATTTCCGAACCGCAACTGTTGATTTCGCCGTATTGCGATTTATCGCGGCCGTACGCGAACGGCGGGATGTGATCCCATTGCCGGCGCGGGATGATGTAGCCGATCTCGTCGTTGGCGAGGCCGATCAGCATCTTCTTTTCGCCAGGCAAGGTTTGCATTACATGCGGTTCCAACGCCGCATCGGGGTAGTCGGCGCCGGGATCGACAGGATCCTGATACTGACCATAAACCAACTCGGGATAGATCTCCCCGGGGATACAAGCCACGTGAACTTCACCCAATCGCAGGCAGGCGATTTCGGTTTCGATCGCGAGCTTGTCGGCGGGCGTATCGTCAGCGGCCAGGTCGCCGACCGTTTCGAAATCACCGGTCCAGACACGTCCGGCTCGCGGCAATACGCCGATCTTGCGGGCCATCTGATAGCCGGGGTTTTCCAGCGGCGCGGTGATCGTCTTCGCGGCGACGGCGAAGGGCGTTAGTTCTGTCAACGTCGCGCTATCAATCGCTTGTGCGGCGATCTTGGCGAATTGGCGACCGTAGTATTCGGCGAACTCGAAGTTCTCGTCGTGCATCGGTTTGCCGTCGGGGCCCGGAATTTCCGGCGGGTTGCTCATCAACCCTCCGACCGTGCCGGTGAAATAGGCGACCTGGCAATGATACTTTTCCTTGAGCGCCGCGACCGTGGCGTGCGGAAAGTCGGCGGTGATTTGCGTGTTGTCGCTGCCGAGCGATTCCGGATGATTGTTGATCTGCACCAGAATGCCAAACGGTTCTTGTGTGCCAGGTTTGTTGAAGCGGAGCACTCGAACGATGTCGTCGTAGACGACCGGTTGCCGCGAATCGCGCAACAGGGAATGATCCTTGGCCGTGCCGAAGTAGGCGTCGGCGGGCGCCAAGTTCTTTGCGGCATCTTCTACGGCCGCCGCACAGGTCGCGACGACCTGCGAAAGATATTTTTGATCGACGCCGCTCGTCACCGGCGACGGTCCCCAAATGCCGATCACGTCCGGACCTTCGTGATTATGCGTGCTGGAAACCATCACGTAGGCGAAGTCCTTCAACTCCGCCCGAATCCGCCGCACCTCGGGAAGTTGCAGGCCCACCAAGTCGACGCACACGAGCGCGATCTTGCGTTCCCCGTCGTCGAGCACGACCGCGCGAGCAAACAGAGGATCGTGAACCGCCGTCGCCACGCGGTTCTGCCCATACCCGGCGATGTAGACCGGCTTGGAAATGTCCGGCGTGATCTCGCGCTCAGCGAAACCGACTTGGAGCTCGGCGCGAAGCGGCGTATTGCAGAACAACAAACCAACGAAGGCCAGAGGGGCAATCAACATTCGGGAATTCATGGGCGGCGCCGACCGTATGAGTGGTGTGGATTCCGTCGTCACGGAAAGGATACGTCGCGCCAACGCGCGATGATCCCGAGATTATAACGTGACGCCAGGGAATTGCCGGACAGCAGATTCCGTGTGGTTTCACTCTGATGGGCGCCACTGGCGGCTTGTTCGCCAGTGAATAGACGTGGCTAGCACTAGCGGACAAGCCGCCAGTAGCACGGAATGCCGAGGCTCGGACAAAGCCTAATAATCGCGCCTTGTCACATGCCAGCACCCGAGGGCCAGCATCAAGATGATGAAAATTCCGTTGTCGCGGACCGGGGTCCATTTGCTGTAATCGCTGGGGGCGTTGAGATCGGTGTCCCGCTCCACGCCCGTGCCGGGCGTTTTGTCCAGTTCGCTGACCAGCGACAGCGTGAGTTGATCCAACTCGCGCGGCTTGGGGACGATCCGGTAGAGCGGATAGACCAGAAAATCATAGCCAAAACGCAGCCATTCGCGGCGGGGCTGGTAACGGGCCTCGCGTTGCAACGCCGGCACAGAGTAGGTCGAGACTCGATCCGTGCGGTCGGTGACCAGCAACTCTCCCGCGTCGCTGAACGCCAGCGCGGTGATGTCGCCCTGACCGCTCACGGCAGCCGAGAAGAGTCGATGTTGTTTCGCATCATACAGCCAGGCGCGCTTGTCGCGGGTGAGGAGCGCGAACCACTTGCCGTCCGGCGAGGCGAACAAGGTGTTCGGATCGGACGCGGTGGGGATCGTGATCGGATCGCGCTGCTTGCCGTCGCTGGCATTGAAAGCGAGGAACCGACCGTCCTCGAGCGCGGCGACAACACTCTCGCCGCCGGCCGCGAGGGGACCGAGTTCGTCCAATTCCAGCTCCGTGGTTTCGCGGACTTTGTATTTGCCATCTTCACCGCGTTGGCAAAGATACAGTCCCGCTTCGGTCAATACGGCGAGCTCGCCGGTCTTGTTGTTTAACGCAGCTTCGAAACGCCCCTCGATCGGGACTTCCGGAGCAACGTTTTCGAGTTGCTTGCCGCCGCCGCGATTGAAGAACGGCACGTCAAAGCCAGCGATTTTCGGCGCTTCTTGTTGTGCTTCGACCTCGCCGTTCCAGCGCAGCATGGCGCGATCCGTCAAGAGCAGGAACTTGCCGTCCGGTTCGCGCAAGAACGCCCGCGTCCCCTGCGCTTCTGCTGGCAGTTTGAGCGCCTGCTTGCGCTCGAAGTTGTCCGCCTCGGCGCCGACCCAGATGGTGGCCGCGCTGGCAAACTGCTGCATCTCGCGGATGTTGCGTTCCACGGCGACGATTCGCTTGTTCGGCGCGTCGTAGATCGGCCCGGCGTACGGCGTCGGACGTCGAATGCCAAAACCAACGGTTTCTTCCTTTTCCGGAGCAAAGACTTCTTGCCAGGAATTCGTGGCGGCATCCCAGCGCCGCACCTGGCCCATCTCGGCGACGCTCATCGGCGTCTCGCCGGCGGTAAAGACCTTGATGATCCGCGACGGCACGACGACGTACGTGTCCGCAAAGCCGTTGAAGATCGTCAGCATCCAGCCAAACGCCCAGAGCATCACGGCGATCACCACCGAGACGATTGGGTTGCGCCAATACGCCCCGGCCAGGCACGAGACGGAATAGTAGACGGCGAAGATAAACACGAAGATCGGGATCGTCGCCAGCAGGTGGATGTTCCATAGCCCGAAGCGCATTCCGGCCAGCAGCCAGATGCCGCCGATCAAATATGCGGCCATGATCACGACGAACGAGCAGCCGCCGAGAAACTTGGTCAGATAGACGCCCGAGCGCACCACCGGTTTGCTAAACAACAAATCGACGGCGCCGGCTTCGAAGGCCTGAGGCATAATCGTAGAAGTGACGAACAAGCCCGCCAACACGCCCCCCACGCCGACGCCGAGTTTCAGCAGCCCGAAGATCAAATTGCCAATGATGTCGTGCCATTCGGAGCGTTTCGACTCGCCAAAGAGTTCCATCTTCAGCCCGAAGTAACCGAGACTTTCTTTGCGTTGATTCAACAGCGCCAACTGATTGGGAAACGCCGCCTCGAGTGCGAGCCGATGGAAGCGCTCGCGATCCGTGGAGCTGAGACTCGCGACGCCCTCCTCCTGCAACCCGCGAGCCTCTTTGCGCAAGCGCACCTTTTTCCACGCGTCCGGCTCGAAGAAATCGGGGCTGGCGATCGAAGCGTTCAACTTTGTCGTCAGCCATTCGGCATCGGCGCTGGCAGGCGTAGTCGTCGTGATTCCGTGGCTTTCCGCATCTGGATCGTCGCTGCCTGCCGCGTTCGTGGGCGCTTTTTTCGCGACGATGTTTTCTAACCGCTGCCGGGAATCCGCGCCCCACTGTTTGACCAGACTCTTGCCGACCGTCGGACCGGTGGCGTCCAGATCTTTCAGGATTTCTCGCGCCACGCGCGGCGGGTCGAAGACTTCCTGCGGGGCGAACTCCGAGCCGCGCAGACCGTAGGGCCCGAACGGCGCCATGCACAGCAACAGGATCGTGATTACGATCAAAATCATCCACAGCACGCGCGACGCGAGCGCCTCGTGGAACGAATCGCGCAGGATCGTCAGGTACGGTCTCATGCGGCTGGCCGGGCCCTTTGAATGATCTTGAGAAACGCTTGTTCCAATGTCTGGTGCCGCCGCTCAACGCCGAGCACGCTCAGCCCGCCCTGACGCGCCTGATCGATCAGTCGATCGACATCCGCCTGTGCGGGATTGACGAGCGTGATCAGGAATTGCCCGTTCTCTTGAATGGCCACGGGCTGTGCGGGAGCGTTGCCGAACGCCGCGGAAAGCTGCGCATCGCTGCCGGCGAACGTGAACTGCACGTCGTTGACGGCTTCGATCGTCAGGGCGTCGACTTCTCCGACTTGCAGCAATTCGCCGCGGTCGAGAATCGCCACGCGATCGCAGACTAACTCGACTTCCTGCAACAAGTGGCTGTTCAGGAACATCGTCTTGCCCTGATCCTTGAGCCGCTGCAGAAGCGCCCGCATTTCGGAGCGACCGACCGGGTCGACGCCGTCGGTCGGCTCGTCCAAGACCAACAACTCCGGCTCATGGAGCATGGCTTGCGCCAGGCCGAGTCGTTGCTGCATGCCTTTGGAGAACTGCGACACCGAAACATCGCCCCAGCCGCGCAGCCCCACGGTTTCCAGCAGCGCCTCGCGCCGCGCGCGGACTTCGCTGGGCGAAAGGCCGCTCAACCCGCCGTAGTAGGTCAACGCCGAATTCGCGGTGTGATGCCGGGGAATGCGATGATGTTCCGGCAGGTAGCCGACGCGCCGGCGCCCGCGGAGATCGCCGGCCGGAAAGTCGAGCAGCCGAGCCTCGCCCGCGCTGCGACTGATAATCCCGAGCAAAACTTTGATCAGCGTCGTCTTACCGGCGCCGTTCGGGCCGAGTAGCCCAAAGATTTCGCCGCGCGGCACGTCCAGCGTAACCCCGCGCAAGGCGTGGATCTGCCGGCCGCGCCAGCGGCTGCCATACGTCTTCCGTAAATCGCGCACCTCGATCGCGGCGACCATGCAATTCCCCGCCCTGGTTGGAAAGCCACCACCCGACGGACTATTCGTCGGCCACATCATAGTTCTTGTGCGGGGTGGGGGGAACTGCCCGCGAAAGACGCGAGCAGAAGAGCACTTGAAGCAGTGCGGTGAACGCAGCCCCGCAGGGGCGACAGACAATAGCCAGGGGTGCCAACCCCTGGAAAACGAACGAAGGAAATAAATTGAGCCCCAACGGGGCGAAACACTGTTGATATCGCCTTCGCTCAACGCGTGTCGCCCCGATGGGGCTCAATGCAAATTTGCGTGTCCCCAGCACCAGCGGTTTGCACCGCTGGCAATTATCTATCGCCCCGTTGGGGCTGGGAAACTTGGTCAACCTTCCCTTCTCTACCAGTCCCCTTTTCGCGTCCTTTCGCGTGTTTCGCGGGCAATCACTCCTAATCAAACGAACTCGGCTGCGCCTCAAAGTCATCCAGATCGGATTCTTCATAGCCAAAATGGTGCGCCAACTCGTGCAGCACCGTCCGGCGGATTTCGTAGCGAACCTCTTCGACCGATCGGCAGCGGGATTCGATCGCCCGCTGAAACAGCAGGATGCGGTTCGGCATCGCCATTCCGTATTCCTGTTTGGTGACGTAATGCCCTTCGAAGAGGCCCATCAGGCCGATATGCCGGGGCCCCAGCTTCATCTGGCGCTGCAGCCTCGGGTCCGGGTAGCGTTCCACCTCGATCACCACATTCTCCAGCCACGCCAAAAACTGGGCCGGCAGCGACCGGACGACCTCGTCGACGGCCTGGCAGAATTCGTCTTCGCTCAATCGGACCGCCATAGGGCCTCTGGTTTGCCTCGCGGTGCGGAATTACACTACCCGGGAGAATTGTACGCCGCACGTGCGTTCCCGCCTTGTTGCCCATTTCGCCGTCCCTCCACGGAGAATCGCCCCATGAACTTTTCGCGACGCCTGTTTCTCGTGCTCGCTGCCGGTTTGGCTGCCGGGCTTTCGACCTCGGAGGCCGTCGCCGCCGACGCGCCGGTACGCGGGGTACGAATTCTGATGCTCACCCAAAGCGTCGGTTTCAAGCACGGTTCGGTCACGCGACCGGACGGGGCGCTCTCTCCGGCCGAGCAGGCGATCACCGACTTAGGGATTTCCAGCAACCTGTTCCGGGTCGATTGCACTCAGGACGCGGCGAAGGATTTCACCAAGGAAAACTTGCAAAACTACGACATCGTGTTTTTCTACACGACCGGCGCCCTGCCAATCGACGACGAAACGCGCAATTACTTTTTCAATGACTGGTTGAAGCAGAAGGGGCATGGGTTCATCGGCGCGCATTCGGCCACCGACACTTACCACGACTATCAACCGTATTGGGACATGATCGGCGGCACGTTCGACGGACACCCCTGGGGATCGGACCAAACCGTCACCGTCACGGTTCACGACAAGGAGCACCCGCTCAGCAAGCCATGGGGCGACGAGTTCACGCTCAAAGACGAAATCTACAAATTCAAGAACTGGCAGCCCGAAAAGGTCCGCGTGTTGATGAGCCTCAACATGGCCAAGACCGACTTGAAGGAGCCGTACCACGTGCCGATCGCCTGGGTCAAGGAATACGGCGACGGCAAGGTCTTCCACATGAGCCTGGGGCATCGTGAAGACGTCTGGACCAACCCCATGTATATGGAATCGATGCTCGGCGGCATCAAATGGATCCTCAACAAGGAACCCGGCGACGCCACGCCGAACCCGGAACTGTCGGCCGCACAAGAAGCGAAAGCCAAGGCGGACACGGAAGCGGCGAAGAAGTAGCCCTGGGCTAAGTATTGCCACAGAAAAAACTACAGCAGCCCGACGCGCAAGCGAGGCGGCATGGTCGTTGATCTAAGTGCACGCGCAGAAGTAATTATGCGATGGGCGCCACCGGCGGCTTGTCGGCCAGTGCGGTTTTGGTCTCGGTAGCAAGCCTGTACGCCCTTTGCGCCGACTGCGCGGCGATCGACGGTGTTTACATCATGGGGCCGATGCAGCAGATCCATATCGACAGCGACCCCGTGAATTGCTCGGACGGCATGCTCCTAGCCACGATCTGCGCCGACTCGGACGAACCCGGCTGCAGCGGGGTTGATCGGGCTGCAGTTCTATCAGGCGGGCGGTGCGTTCCGCCTCTTGGTGAATTTGCAAAGTGGCGGCGCCCCCTGCGGGCAAGGCGGCGGCCAGCCTTCGATCGAATGGGAAAGGGACTTCGCGCCAAGAGCGCCCAACTGCCACTTCCTGGACGAGTTCGGCCAGCTCCCCGTACGCAACCCTCTTCGTAACAATGCGCGCGAGAGCGCAAGTCGTAAATCGTTGCCTAGCAATAGGATGCTGATTTCGAGTCCGTTTCGGTCCCCTCCCAGCGAATGCAACCGTCTACGAACCTAGACGGGTTCAGTTAACAGAGGAGAGAGCGCGGGCCGTTAACTAGAGAGCGCCTTTTCCTGCCGTTGGGAAAAAGTACGGGCCAGTTAACAGATGCGCGAGCGCGCGATGTTGCTTTGGGCAATCAGCGAAACCTACAGCTCCAAGCTGCGGATGCGGGCTGTCGTGCGACATGCATTCTGGGCGTGCTTCTCGCGCTAGACAGCGGCGCGGCGCCGACGATGGGAGACGGCCACGACGGCCACCATTCCGGCGATTGCCAGGACAGCGGTCGACGGTTCTGGCACGGCGGTCAATTCGAAATCATCAATCACAAAGGCCTGACCTCCACCAAGTGGATTGGACAGCGCGTCGATCATAGAGGCGCGGGCGCGGACGGTGGCAGTGCCGTCCGGCGCGATCGCCGAGACCGAAAACTCTTTGTAGTCGAATGCAAGGCCGTTATCGGTGAACAATCCAGCAGCCACCAAATCGAGCTCGGCGGCGCTGATTTTTGTCCCGCCCGCATTCAAGAAATCGAGGGCGAATTTCCCACCTCCGAGGAAATTGGGCTCCGCGCCGGCCCAACCGGTCAGCGTGTATGTTACGCCCGGCGTGGCGGCGTGATCCTGATACAAGTGCCCCGTAGCTGTTCCGTCGGAGGTGTTTCCGGAAAACGGTTTGAAAAACACGGCACAGTCGAGGCCGCCACATCCATTTGGCGAAGCGGCGCCGCTGCCATCAGTAGTCAATGGTGTCGGAGCCGGTCCGGCCCACGGCTCCGACGACATTTCGTCCTCGTAGGGTCCCGAAATGGACCGCGACCCTTCATTTACCCAACTGGCAGGCTTTGGCAGGAAGAAAGCGGGAACGATTTCCACTGGCTGAGTGATGTCGAGATTGCCGTTCGTCAACAAATTCTGCGCTGAGACAGGCGACGGGGCAAACGCTAGTGCGATCACGATCGCGAGGACGGCTGATTGCTTCTTCATGGGATGTTTCCTCAATGTGTGCGCTGGACCTAGCGCTTCGGGTCCGTGCCCATCTCAAAGGCAATACGGCGAGGATGCACGGAGTTCAGGTAAGGAACTATTGAATTGAATAGCCGGCCGCATGCCTGTCAAGAACTTTTTAAAGAAAAATAAGAGTAAACCAAGGCTCGCCAAACGTTTTTTCGGATTACAGACTTCCAAATCACGCGAATCTCTCTTTGGTTTTTGGGTTCAAGTATTCTGGCAGCTTATCGCGTACGCGCGGGCACGGCACCTGGGACGAGTTCGTCAAGATTCACGCCGCCACGCTGTGGCAATGCGACTTCGTCTCGAAACGGATTGTGACGCCGAAGGGGCTCCGGGACGCCTTTCTGCTGGTTTTCCTGCACGTCGAGACACGGCGAGTGCTCATTTCGCCGGCCACGCAGCATCCGAACGAAGCTTGGGTGAACGAGCAAGCCGCGGCGTTCCTGAAGCACGTCAAGAAGAGCAAGCTGGGGGCTGACGTGATCATGCACGATCGCGACACTAAATTTGCCAGGTCGTTTGACACGACGCTTGAGGACGCCGGCTTGCGAGTCCAGTGGACCGCATACCGCTCGCCCAACACCTGCGCCTTCGTTGAGCGGTTCATCCAAACGCTCGGGCAAGAATGCCTGGACCATTTTGTCGTGCTTGGCGAGCGGCATCTGAACTACCTCGTTCGAGAATTCTTGGAGCATTACAAACTCGAACGTCCGCATCAGGCATTGGAAAACCAGACCGTGGTGAAGAAGGGGTATCGTCGGAAGACGACCGACGGAGCGTCCACGTTACCAATTACCGAGGTCGCCTGAAAAACGCGGCTGGGTGGACTGCTGAAGCACTACTATCGGAAAGTCGCGTATTCACAGTTACATTCGACGAATGGCACGTAGTTCTTCCGTAAGTCTCTAGCGGGAATTGACCTTGGTGAAATGGGCCTCGCTTGCGTAGATGGTGTTTGAAAAGGCACTCATCACGGCAAGGAGGCCCAAAGATGCGGTATTTTAACCAGGGGGGATTTCAACAACAGCTCAGTTTTCTGCGTCGGCAATTCCTCCAGGATGTAGGCTTACCGTTCGGCGACGTGCTTTCGGAAGAATTGATCGCGAGCGCATTGAATACGGTCAACGTGATTTGGTTGGATCGGATCTTTACGCCGCTCGTCACGTTGTGGGTCTTCCTGGGACAAGTACTGAGCGCCGACAATTCGTGTCGCAGAGCTGTCGCCCGCTTGATTGCGCACCGTGTGTCTCAGGGGCGGCGTCCATGCTCGGCCAAAACGGGCGCCTACTGCCAGGCCCGAAAGCGGCTGCCAGAGGAGTTTTTCTCGAACGTGGCTCGTCAAACGGCGTCCGCTTTGGAATCCCAATGCGACCCCAAATGGAGGTGGAAAGAACGCCGCGTTTTCATTTTTGACAGAGCAGCCGTTTCGAAGCCGATCACGCCCCGGCCCAAGCGGCGTAAAAAAACAGCCCCCGCCGCTGTCCGAAAGTCCTGGGGTGTCGCAGTCCACTAAGTGGCCGACCGCCCCGACCGATTCGAACCCCGTCTTAGAAAACGGCGTCCCAAGCACTATGCATTCCTCCGGAAACCAAGACAGGAAGTCAAACGTGAAATGGTCAAACGCTTTACGACGATCTAAGTGCCATTCGTTACATTCGACCGAAGCTTCCCAGTGCGGGCGCGCATCGATCGTGCAAGTGCGCGATGCACGTACCAATCCGATTGCTCATTCGCGTCGTCGTGACACTACCCAAGTGAGAAGCATCGTCACCGGACTTGGAATCCGACGCCGGTGCATGAACCTCGTTTTTGCTCAGGGCGGTGGATTGAATGCGGCTGGCGGTTGAATGCCGGACTGCTCTAGGCTGCGCGCATATCCACGCCGGCTTGCACGCGCCAGATACCGGGAATGCCACGCACCTCGAAGGTCACTTCAACTCGCTGCCCGATGTCGAATCGTTGGGCCGCGACGGTGTTGAGCGTATAGCGCACATCCTGAGACAACCCCTCGGCGCGAATGGTGAAAACGTAGCCATCGGCGATTTTCATCTCCGTCGGGGGTCGAAAATCACGTCCGCCGCCCACCTGGTAGCGCCGATAGGTCTCCGGGCCTTTGTAGTCCTTGGCGACAATCGTGCCGACGACGGTAAGTCGCGGCACGGGGCGGATGAAGATCCACCAAACGGCGCCGGCGAAGGCGAGGAGGAGGGGAATAGGCGACAACTGCCAAAAGTCAACGTCCTGAAACATTTCGAGGCATTCCCGGGATACTGACACGACCGATCGAATTGCTATTCTTCGAGAATCGTCCGAACCTCAACGTCCGTCGGTTCCAGCCACCCCACATCGTCAGCTTGGACTAACCCATTGCTGGTATCCGCCAACCAAGCGGCCGCCGCCATGGCGATCGGCCAGCCGATACCGCTGGCGTCGAACAGCTTCAGTTCAATTCCCACGGTCTCGATCGTACGAGAAAGACATTCGTTGATCCGCTTCGCTGCGAATTCCTTTCGGTTGCGAACGTTGTTGCGAAGTTCAGTGACTTCTTCCTTCACTTTCGACGGCTCTTGCCACCTATCCACGCGAAAACCGTAGACTTGATCGGCGCCATACCGGATATCAAATGATTCAAACGTTTCGACTGAGGAAATTGCTTCGACACGGACGCGAGGCAATTCATCCTCCGGGAAATCCTCGCTATAGAGATAGCCCAGCAACACCATCCGCTTGGCAATTCCGTTGAGCATTGCATCCGGCGTTACTGAGGCGACGCTCTCGGGACAACAGATTCGGATCCAGATGCTCATTTTCGTGTTCTCACAGAATCGTGTGTGCCAACCGGTCTGCCGGCCAGTAGCTATGGACGGATCGAACCCATTTCTCGAGGAACCGGCGCCCCTGCAACAGCAAGACGCCGTTACGCCTCCGACAATTCATAGGCGGCGCCGTTCGGATACACGACTGATGCCGTATTTGTCCTTACACTCTTCGCGAGGTCAGGTCCGACAAGAACTGGAAAACGACCAGACGATTTCATTGTGTACTTTGACTTGATGGTTCGCATAACGTAGCTCATAACCTTCTTTGTGTCGTCGAGTGTCGCAGGTTCGGCTACATTGCTCGTACCAAGGAAATACCGTCCTGGCACGTATCCATGTTGGCCATGACGCGATGACCCTGTCCATTCAATGCACAACCCATCCTTTGGATAGACATGGAAGCGGCCGGAATCATCCTCTACCGCTCGCAAATTGCGGATGACAACAGAGCAGAAACGGCGGCAAAACAGAACCTGCTCCAAGTCTTGGCACGATCCGAAGTCGATTGGCGTTGCATGCGGCGACGCCACGAAGCGAGGAAGGCATGCAAGATCAAACTTTTCGCGAAGCGCCGCGTTCAAGTCCGCCACATCCGTCGGCGACTGGGCGACTTGGATTTGCATTCCCATCGAAAGTTACTCTGGAAGGTTGAATCGAACGAGCGGCGTCCGCTGCTACATTAGCGTGAATCGTAATCAGGGAGGAAAGTGCAACCTCTTGGTCTGAATCGAAGGTACAAAACTGCATTCGCACATTGATGCGAAATGCGCATGTGACGCACTCATAACTTCGGGCTCCATGTTTTCTACTCGTCGTCGTCGCTATCACCACCGTTCCAATTCGGTTTGTCTTGCGGATTTGTCACCTTTTTATGCGGCGGATTCTTGTCGTGGAAAACGATCGTTGGTTTGGGATCCTGGTTCTTGTACTCAGGTGAGTTCATGATGTCATTAATCGCATCCCTCTCTCGGGAGATGGGGTCGCCTCTCTTGTTCAATCCGCCGATTTGGTGAATAACGCCGGGTTTGCCGTCCTTGGGCGGCTCATACGCATCCGCAGCTCGATTTCCAAACGGCACTTCAGTCTGTGCGCCTTTCTTCTCAAGTTTGTCTTGCACGGCCTGATGCCCCGGACCTCCGCCTCGTCCACCCTTGTTGCCCTGACTCCAATCCGCGAACGACTTTGTTCCTCCGTTGTTCTTGTAGTCCGCATAACGGATTCTGCTTCCATCAGAATCCTTGTTGAAATCACGTGGGTTCGAGTCCTTCAGCGCTCGCAATTGCGCCGGGGTCAGCGTTGCCAACCATTTCTGTAGTTCCGCATCCGTCATCTCGTCAATGGGCTTCGGCGGCTTGGGACATTGGGCCAATCCAAGCACGTCCACAGACGTCAATGGCCCTGTCGGATACGCATAAACATTGAGGCCTCCGCCCAGGCCAATCGGATCAGCCTGAATATAACGCCCCAATTCTGGACTATAATAACGGTACCGATTATACTGCAGTCCGATCTCCGCATCCCAGTAATGTCCTGGAAACCGAAGCGGAAAATCGATCGTCGATTCTCGATCGATAGCGGTCCGGCCGTACGGCTCAATATTGGCGGCCCACACCTTTTGGCCGCGATCATCTTCTACCAGCAGCGGTGCGCCAATCTGATTGGTGAATACGTAGTACCGGCGCCCGCTGGCGGGGTCCGCGTCGATGCTCGCGTATTCCACGAACAACAACGGGACGAGCGACAACTGATCGGCATAGATGTAGATCCGCAGGGATCCGTCGTGCCGAACCTCCGCGCTCAACTTGTCGCCGTCCCAGTAGTATTCGACGCGTCTCCCGTTCCAGGATTTGCTAATTCGGCGTGCAAGCGGATCGTACCGCGCTTCCCATTGAAGCGTGTCCGATTGAACCTGGACGAGCATGTCGTGTGAATTGTATGCAAAGCGCGTGACTCCATTAGGGCCGCGCCGTTCGGAAACGTGATCTCGACCATTGAAACTGAATCGGTCACCGTTCGCGGCAACGAGTCGGTTTCCTTGGGCCACACCAGCACCGACCAAGCCCGGCTGACGCAATAGATTGTCGGCGCGATCATAGTCGAATCGTTGCGGTTGACCTGACGCAGCGATCGCGCTCACCAGTCGATGGGCTTTGTCGTATTCGAAGGCGATCGTCCCGGTACGGCTGTCGGTAGCCGACACGAGGTCTCCTTCTCCCGAATACTCGTATACGCGATACCAATTGCGGGCACCGGATTCCCCGCTTCGAAGGGATTTGACCAGGCAGCGACCGAAGGAATCATGTTGAGTCACTTCCGTCGAGCCGTTGAACATTGTGCGGACAACCAGTCCGCCGTCGAGAACGGCAAGCCGGTGCTCGGCGCCCGAGGGATCTCGAATCACAAGCACGCCATCCGGCATGCGGCGGTAGGTCGTCTGAAAAGCGTCAAAGACGTTGGTCTCAACGAGGTGGTCGTCAGAGTAGCGGTGTTCGATTCCGAGGCCGTCGCGTTTGTCAACGATTTGATGATTCAAGCCGTCATAGGCGAATCGCACCTCGAAGTCATCGGTGGCGGCCAGCATCGTGCGTCCAACTCGGTCATAGGCGAAATAGTGATTCTCACCCGAGGCCAATCGTCGGACCGATTTCAGGTTGCCCGCACCGATTTCGAAGGTCAGCAGCGTTCTTCCTTCAAAATCGCGTTTCTCCAGCAAGCTTCCCGCCAGGTCGCGCACGTATGATTCGCGTACAGCGCCGTTCCGGCGAACTCGAACGAGGGCGTCCTTAAAATCATAATCGTATTCAGTTCGATTTCCCTCGCCATCAATCACGGAGGCGAGTTGTCGCGTCGACGTATACTTGTACGAAACGGAGACCCCCAACGGATCGCTCGTTCTCGTGCAAAGATTCCAAGAGCTGTAGTCAAAAGTAAAATCCGAACCATCATGATCGTGAAAGCGATGTACGTTTCCTTCGGCGTCATAGATCCATCGCCGCGGTTCTCCTTTAAGTCCGCGGCGCAGCATCAAGTTTCCGAGATCGTCAAATGTGCGTCCGTCATCGGTCGCCTGCTTGCCGTCGCGCAACACTGGCTCCGTGTTGACGTCACGCAGCGGCAATTCGCGGCGTTCGGCGGGGGAAACGCGAATCAGTGCCCTGGCAAAGTTCGGTAATTTGCGAAGTACTGAGTCATCCGCTGAAGGCAGCGCGATATTCTGTCGCAGCACGAGATCGCCGTACTCAAATTTAAGCGGAAACTCGGCGATGCGCTGTTGGTACGGATCCTCGCCTTCCGAATCGTCATGAGCATCGACGAAGCGTCCTCGGGGACTGACAGTGCCGACCGGACCTCCGGCGTCGTCGTAAAGAAATCGCGTGGCGTTTTGATACGGGTCCAATTCCTTGAACAGGCGGCCCTGATCGTCGTACTCGAACCGCGTTGTGCCGCCGAGCGGATCAATGATTTGAACCAGTGTATTGTTTTCGCTATAGAAATACTTCCAAACGCCGCCGTCGGCTCTGGTGACAACGGTGTTCCTTTCATCAGGAAAATACTTCAGCGAGACATCGAATTGGCCATCTTCGCCTCCAGATCGAACGCAGCGCCCCGCGGAATCGTACTCGTAGTTGAAAGAGTATCCTCGCCGATTCGTTTTTTGCACCATTCGATTCGCGACGTCGTAGCGAAACAGTTGGCTGTTTCCATAACTGTCTCGAATGCTTCTCAGATTACCATGGTCATCGTAGCGAAAATCAAGCAATTTGCGTGGCTGTCGCCCAAATCCAGCGAAGAGATTTAAGCATTGCATCCGCCCCCGCTCGTCATATTCAATGCGAATATCTCGTCCCAGCGAATCGACGATTGTTTCAAGGACGCCTTTCCGGCTACGGACGAAGTGAATCGATTTTCCGTTTCTTGACGCAGCGACGAGCAAGGCCTGTGATGACTCAGAAAATTGAAACTCAAAGTCTGGCCTTCCAGCCTGTCGAACGCGAAAGTCGCGATCCGAGATCCGTTCCATGACCACGCCAGCGTTCACGGCGCTTTGGCCGTTCTCAGTCAAAGGAGGAAAGCCAATTGACTGTCCGAGCGGCGTGACATAGCTGAGTCCGTCTACGTCAAAAGCCAAGTGTCGATCGTACTCGTGCGTGTGTCCCCAACCCAGCGCGAAAAGTGTCTTATTGCGCGAACTATCGTAATGCCGAATCCACTCCAGGGGCACTGGACCAATCAGTTGAAGGTCTCGATTGGCGTCGAGATTCGCTCCCGTGATCACGTTGACGGGGTCTCCGACAAGCACGCGATCTTGGGCGGAGTTATGTTTACACTTGGTCATGGAAGATGAGCTTGCGCTGCCTGCAATGCGATGGAGTCTATCCGCAAGTCGGACACCCGGCCTTGGCGGCTTCCGCGTCGATCTGCGCCTTCGATTTGAAACGGCTCAGGTGCGCGAGGAGCGCTTCTGCGGGGTTGGGGATGTGGATCATGGGGAAGCCGCCGATCAGGACGTTGACAGACCCGGGGACGACGACGAAACCGATCGGGATCGGGAGCACGGGCGGGATGGCGCGATCTTTTCCCATCGCTTCGCCGACCGCTTCGGCGGCCTTGTCGGCGGCCATTTGCGCGGCGTTCATCGCGGCGTTCAGCGCTTTCGCGGCGGCCATGGCCATGTTGCCTTCCTGCGCCGCCACGCCCGCTTCCGCGACATCGGCGGCCATGCCGAGATAGCCGGCCACTTTCCCCGCTTTACCGACCGTGCGCGCTACTTTGCCGACGGCCGACATGGCCTTCCCTGCGGCAATCGGTCCTTTGATTTTCACTTGCTGGCAGACGCGGCACAAATCGGTGACGCGCGCCGCGCGTTTGCCGCCAATAAACACATTCGATGACCCGAGAAAGACCTTGAACATGGGCGTCAATCCGCCGCACGTCGGCGCGATGCCGATATCGCCCACGCGCGCCGCGGGTTTGCCTGAGATCAATACGCGAATGCTATTGCCAAGCAGAATCGGTCCGATGCTCGGCAGCGGAATCGGGGGAGCGGGGGGAATCAGGCTGGGCGGATGGCTGTGCGCGTGCGGAATGCCGACGTACAGGCTGGTCATCGTCGCCGCGGGAAAGCTGGGGAACACCGCGGCGATCGGCGCAGTGAGATTGGCGAATCCGACGTCCATCAGGTCTTGCGCGAGGCCGATGGCGCCGGTCACGGCCCCAACCGCCGCCTGGGCGCGCCTTAACACGGCCGCGGAAGCCTCGACAGGATTCTTCCAGTCCACGGGTCTGGGCTTGCCATCCTTGCCGGTCACGGTCATGGGATCAGCAAGTCCCTTGACGGAATCCGCGTAGTTGGTGACCACTCCGCGCATCGCCTGGCCGGTATTGGCCTGGCGCTGCGCGCCGGTGGTCGTATCGCCGGTGACGCCGTTAATCTTTTGATTAATAGCGGTCCGCGTATTCTTCCACGCGGCGACCGGGTTCGATGGAAGGCCAGGAGTCGGGAGCATGAAACGTACTTCGATTCAGGAATTCAACTCAAGGAGATGTTCTTGGTCTTGATCGACAACTCAACTATTTCAATGCAGCCAATTGCGCTTCCACCGCGCGTTGTTGCGATGCATCTCGCACTTTCGCGTAGTGATCTCGCAGTTTCTCGAG
>Ga0163153_10003287_pt1 | contig 21921 bp, 8 predicted proteins | sample OliLakLV19MP6IB1_FD_148629 | JGI IMG/M metagenome (GOLD analysis project Ga0163153, IMG submission 148629) | Freshwater microbial mat bacterial communities from Lake Vanda, McMurdo Dry Valleys, Antarctica - Oligotrophic Lake LV.19.MP6.IB-1 | ecosystem: Environmental > Aquatic > Freshwater > Lake...
GAGTGGGAAACCGGAACCATCTACCTCAACATGAAACCCCAAACCCAGCCCTCAGTTTAGATGCTCGACGAAATTACAGAAAAATTATTGCACGGCCCAAATCCACTGCGGCGTCCATCTGCGCATCACCAGCTACTGGCACGACGATCTCCATCTTCACGCGCCGATGGGCTTGGTTCCGAACCGTGGAAGAACCGTTCCGCCTCCCGCCGATACGACGGGGGCGGGTGGTTCCATTGGCGTCACTGATAATTCATAGGTGCCGGGTGGGACATCGTTCACGCGGAACGAACCGTCGGGATGAAATTGCAGCGCATACGTCCTTTGCATCCGCTGCGCTTCTTTGCCTGCTTCGGACAACCAGAACGGACGGCTGCGTTCGGCGTGGCCGTTTATCGCGCTCACATATGCAGTTTCAGAGGCAAAATCTCCACGCATAGGCATCACGGCTTCGGGCGGACTCTCAACTTTCAACGTGAGGATGTGAATGTCGTCCTGCTGCCAGTTGACCGTCTTGCCGATGCCGTCCGTGGAAATGCGGCCGACTACGGCTCTCCCGCTGCCGCCCAAAGCCACATGTGTTGTTTCACCGGGCTTCACGAATAAAGGCTGGTCTTGATTGATGGCCGCCGCGCTCAATCTTCCGTCTCTCAACCTCGGGCCAGAAGCGATCTTGCGTTCTCCGGGCGGGACGCCTTCAAAAACAAAGCGTCCCTCCGAATCCGTCTTGGCTGTGAGTCGAATCATCAGCGTGGGCCATTTGCCGAAGCGCCAATGGAAGTTTTCCATTAGGACTGCGTGATCCGCAGCCGGTCGAGCGCCGGCTTTGAGCACACCTTCAACCCGGCCCCAGGGTTGAAGGACGATCTCTTCGGAGGATTTCAGTTCTTCCACGGAGATCTCCGCAAAGCCCAGCGTGTGGGAGGCTATGATGCTACGCATCTCCAGCTTTGGCGGGAAGCTGAACCGGCCCTGGCCGTCTGTCCGAGCACGTCCGCTGATGCGAAAGTCGTCGGCCTGAAACTGCGCCGGATGGTGCATCTGGATTTGATCGCGCTCCGCGAACAGCAGGACCTGCGCGCCTTCGACTGGCTGGCCGTCCGGCGAGCGCACCACGCCACGAACTGCCTTCCCTTTCCTTAGCTCGAAGTCGAGCGTCAGTTCGCCCTGGCCAGAATTGACGTTGGTGAGGCGCGTGGGCAGATAGCCGTCCGCTTGTATTTCAGCGGCAAACTGGGTGGTGTAGCTGCTCAATGTCACCGTGCCGACGCCTGCGCGTCCCTCGCCTTTGGGCTCCGGGGTGGAGAGTCCAAGACCGAAGATGGAATTTCCGTTGGTCACTGGTTCCCGCCCCTCCGCGAGCGCCACTGTGAAAGCCTCGATGGGTTGCCTTGTTTCCGCGTCAAAGGCCCTCGTCGTGAGACGAAGCCGCTTGCGCACGTTCTTCGTCAGCGTGATGACGTGCTCCACGCCGTCGGCGGGCAGTTCCACGCCCGGCTTGGAATCATAGTCCGTGGCGCTGGCGGAATACTTCTGCAGCGCAAGCGGCGCGTTCAGCCACTCGAACCGCCCCTCCTCATCTGTCTTCCCACGCCACTCGAAGGTATCGCTGCTCGACCCATCGGGCGCGACCCGAACGGTGGCCTTGGCGATGGGCTGGCTGGATTCATCCAGCACGCGTCCGCGCAGGATGCCGCCCTTCGTGAGAGTGAATTTTTGTTCCTCCAAGTCCACCTGGGGCTTGAGCTGCCGGTCTTGTGGTGCAAACCCGCTGGCCTGAACGGTCAGAGTCGTCTCCTTCTCCCGCGCATTCTGGAAACGAAATCGCCCGTCGCTGTCTGTGACCAGACTGGCTTCTGGTTTTCTGAAGTCACGGCCTTGCGTCACCTTCGCGTTGATCACGGGCTGGCCGGCTTCGTCCACGATGATGCCCGCAATGATCAGGCCGCGCTTCATCGGCATCAAGGCGCGGCCCGCCAGAAAGTCCGCCTTGGGCAATCGGGTGAAGCCGAACGAACGATCCGCCTCTGGTGCCGTAGTGCCATAGGTCACGTCTTGATGGCCGCGATGGATGAGACGCCACGTAATCATGCCGAACTTCTCTGGCACATGATTGCAGTTCCACCGGCCTTCTGCGTCAGTGAACTCCTGATGATACTCGCCCATCATCGTCAATCGCTCGCGCTCCTTTGAAGTGCCGGGCGACACGCCGCCCACGCTGAAGACCACGCGCACGCCAGAGATTGGTTCACTGTTCTCGTTGAGGACAACTCCACCAATCGTCACGCCGCGCTCCAGCTTCGTTGTGTATTCCGTGGGGAACTCCGCAAGCACATCGCCCTGGCTCGCGCTCCAGCTCACATACTTCGGCACGTATCCATCCCGAAAGGCTTCGACGCGATAGTTCCAGTTCTTTACGTCAACGCGCGGCGGGGGAAACAGCCCAAAGCCATTCCGGTCGGTGACAAGCACGTTGGTGGAACGACTCGGGAGATCTGTGAACTCCATCAACGTGAGCTTCACTCCAGACAACGGCGCGTCATTCGTCGCGTCCACGACGCGGAATGCGAAACGTCGTTCGCCGGGCTGAAGCGCCGTCGATGCTGCGGCGAATGCCGGTGAAGCTGGGCCGGTGGAGCCCGGCGGTTCCGTGGCGGGTGTCTGAAGCTGAACCTGAGCGGATGGATATTCAGATCGCTGCGTCTGGTCCACAAGCAATGCCATCGCGACGATCAGAAACGCGCCTGCGCTTCGCCATGCGAACATCTTGAACCGGGCGCGGGCCAGCATTTGCAGGGTCGCCTGACAGAGTGCCGCGCCCGAAACCGCCGCCGCTCCACCTTTCACCAGCACTGCCGTGGTGATGGAGGCCGCCAGCGCAGATGGGGCAGCTTGAACGCTGTTCGCCGTCAACGCTCCGGCCAGCAGGACCGTTGGAATGATGTGGCCGTGGCGGCTGAAAAAGTTTCGTAGCTTGTCGAGCGCACGGGCAACGCGCTTCTGCGCGTTGTCTTCGCTGGTGCCGAGCGCGTCTCCGACTTCGCGAAAACTTTTCTTCTCAAAGAAGCGGAGCACGAGCGCGTCGCGATCCTTGTCGCGCAAGCCGACCAAAGCCTCATCAAGGAGTGGCGCGATGCGTTCCCAGGCGGCATCAGATTCGGAGAGTTGCAACGTCGCGGTCATGGCTTCCCTTTCATGGTGCTGGCGGGTTTGTTCACGCCGGATGGCATTTGCGGCGGCGAAGCGCGTGGTGCGGATGAGCCACCCGGACATGATCGTGCCGGGCGGAATGGACTTGGCCTTGTGCGCCAGAATCAGAAACACCGCCTGCGCGATCTCCTCGGCCAGATGAGGGTCTCGCACCTGACGCTGTGCGGCGGAATGGACAAGGTTCACGTAGCGTCGAGCCAGGGTGGTGAAGGCCTCCTCCGAGTTGTTTGCCGCGTATTGTCGTAACAGTTCGAGGTCGTCCATAAGAATTGCGCTTTCACCCAGTGGATGTCGCGAGGGTGAGGGAATCCGACAAGAAAGTTTGAGCTGCTGTTCGTGAATTCTGCTCCCGGCCTGCCAGTCCAACGCCGGCCGACCCAGACATCGTTCATGGACGCTCAAGATTACAACTCTTGAGGGAGGCTGCCGGAGCCCACTGTGTCGCATGTGCTGATATTTGTTTGTGCGTTGTTGAGTTTGAGGGTCCAAGCAGTTAGATTTCCCGCCGATAATTCAGAAGCTATGTCATACCCTAACTGGCGTGCCTCCTTGCCGGCACTGTTGTGCCTGGTCCCATTCTTAACGTGCTTTGGTCTGCCGTCTTCCATGACGGCGGCTTCGCGGCGGGTGAATGCGACGCTGTCGTTTCCCCAGGAGCCATATGACTATTCGCTGGAGGATGCCTTTCCGGGCATCGTCTTTGAAGGAGGCGCGGTGGCCACGGCAACTCCTCCGGGAGAAACGAACCGTCTGTTTGTGGTCGAAAAGGCGGGGGCGATTTACGTGATCAGCGATTTGTTGAACCCGGTGAGAACCGTGTTCCTCGACCTGAGAGGAAAGGTGGACGCCAATGGGGAAGGGGGCGCCTTGGGCCTGGCCTTCCATCCGGGGTATGCCAGCAACCGTCTGTTCTTTGTTTTCTACACGCTTCAGACCTCGACGGCCGACGGAAGCGGGCTGCACGACCGGCTGGCGCGGTTTCAGAGCTCTCCGACGGATCCAAATGTGGCTTTGAACGACTCAGAAGTTCCCTTGATTACTCAATATGATGAGGCGGGCAATCATAATGCCGGTGGCCTGCATTTTGGTCCTGATGGTTACCTGTATGTTTCGCTCGGAGACGAGGGAGGCGGGGGTGACGGCTATGGCAACTCACGGACGATCACGAAAGATTTCTTCTCCGCCATCCTTCGTCTTGATGTGGACAGGCGTCCAGGGAGCCTGCCGCCGAATCCGCATCCGGCCAGCTCGAGCAACTACGCCGTGCCGTCCGACAATCCGTTTGTGGGCCGGACGAGCTTCAACGGCAGCCCGGTGAATCCAGAGGAGGTGCGGACGGAGTTTTGGGCGGTGGGCCTGAGGAATCCGTGGCGGTTCAGCTTCGACCCGGTGACGGGACGGCTGTTCTGCGGCGATGTCGGGGAGGACATGCGCGAGGAAGTGAACGTGATCGTCAAGGGCGGAGATTACGGCTGGAACTATCGCGAAGGGACAGTGGGTACGGGGAGTCTGCCGCCGGGCGTGACGCTGACCCCGCCAATCTTGGAGTATCCTCATGGCTCCGGAAATTTTGAGGGAATGTCGGTGGTGGGCGGGGTCGTGTATCGAGGGCAGAAAATTTCCGAACTGCACGGCCATTACATCTTCGGCGATTATGGGTCGGGCAACATCTGGTCGCTTCAATACGACGGAACCAATGTGATGGATCTTCGGCGCTTGGCCGGACTGGTGGGGCTGGCGAGCTTTGGCGCGGACCCATCAAACGGCGACATCCTGCTGTCTCAGGCATGGTCTGGTCCGCTCTGGAGACTGGTGCGAACTTCTGTCAGTGGATCGTTGCCCGCGAAACTTTCAGACACCGGAGCCTTCGAGAATCTCACGGTGCTGACGCCTGAGCCGGGGATCGTGAACTATGACATCAACGTGCCGTTCTGGTCGGACAACGCGAAGAAGCGGCGCTGGTTTTCCGTTCCCGAACTGGGCGACACCATCGGCTTCAGTGCAAACGGAAACTGGAGTTTCCCATTGGGAACCGTCTGGGTGAAACACTTCGAGCTGGAGCTCACCAATGGCGTCGCGTCCTCTGCGCGCCGCCTGGAGACGCGTTTCCTGGTGAAGACCACGTCAGGAGCCTACGGCCTCACATACAAATGGAATGCCGCGCAGACAGACGCCACCTTGGTCGGTGAAGACGGAGCCAACGAACCGATTGCCATTCGCGATGGAGGGACGGTTCGCACCCAGGTCTGGCGCTACCCGTCGCGCAGCGAATGTCTGACATGCCATTCCGGCGCGGGTGGGTTTGCGGCTGGCTTCAACACGCATCAACTGAACCGTCTTCGCGACGACGGCGGCACGCTGGTGCAGCAAATTCCGTGGCTCAGCCAGATGGGTTACTTCAATGCGCCCGTGACCTCCACCAATGGTCTGCTGGCCTACGCCCATGCCACCAACACGTCCGCCACTCTGGATCATCGGGTCCGCTCCTATCTTGGTGCGAACTGTTCGGCCTGCCACCAGCCCGGCGGCACCGGGCATGGCTATTGGGATGCGCGGCTTCAGACGCCTTGGGCTCAGTCGAGGCTGATCAATGGACCGCTGATTGCGGATCTGGGCAATGCCAACAGCCGCGTGATTCGTCCGAACGCACTCGCTGACTCGATGATTTATTCGCGCATCTCGGCCCTCGGCGCGCGTCACATGCCGCCTTTGGGGACGACGGTGCTGGATGCCAGTTCCATCGCGCTGCTTTCGGCGTGGATTTCGACCGGCCTCACCGGAGCGCAAATCACCGCCGCTGCGTTGGGTGCGGACAATCGGATGCACCTGACCTTCATGGGGGTTCATGGGAGAACGTATCAGATTGAGGCGTCGTCCAATCTCGGCACCTGGATTCCGGTCGGCACGGCGCAGGCCCAGGCAGATGGAACCGGGCAGTTCATCGATCCGGCTGTAGTGATGCCTGGCGCGCAGGTTCGAGTTTATCGCTGCGCCTGGCCGTGATGAATTCCACGAGCCAGACCGTTGGAAAATCCAGGGCTGTTTGAAGACATCTGGAAGCCCTGCCGCAAGCCCAGCGCTGGGCTTTTATTTGTCCAGCCACTTGATTGGCACATTGAGTCGTTGGCGAACACAGTCGTCGGGAGACAGGATGGAAGCCTGTCTTGCTGGGGCCAACACCGCCTCTCGACTTTTTCCACTGCATTGTTCCGGCTAGACGAAAGGACTGTTCACCGCACGGGCTGGAGGGATTTCAAGTAGGCGTGGAGGTCGGCAAGATCCTGCGGCTTCGCGCCGGTGAGAAGTCCGCTTGGCATGAAGGAGAGCGCGCTGGGCTGGCGGCCCGCGATGTCCGCTTCGGACAGGCGCAGCGTGGACCCAATGCCGGTGTGAATCATCACGCCATCGGCGGATTCAAACGCGAGCAGCCCGGTGTAAGCCTCCCCGTTGCGCAGGCTGAAGGTTGTCATGCGATACGCCGGCGCGACGTCGCGGCTGGGGAAGACGATGGAATTCAAGAGATCGACGGGAGAGAACCGTTGCGCCGCGCCGGCGAGATCAGGGCCGGCCATCAAGGAGCCGCTGTGACAGGTGGCGCAGGCGCGCTGGGTGAAGAGCGCCGCGCCGCGCGTTGCATCACCGCGATTCCACGGCGTCACTTTGTAGAGCTGCTCCCATTGGGCCGGATTGTCCGGAGCATCCAGCTCAAGCTGGGAGAGGAGGCCGGGATATTTCACGTTGAACCAGTCGAAGATGGGCTGATACGCCTTCGCGAGATCGGCGGCGGGTTCGGGCACGGCAAACTTCTGGCCAGTCAGGCGGGTGAGCAGCGTGATTGCCTGGACGCGCGTGGGCTGCTGCTTCGGATCTTTCAGCAACGTGCGCAGGGCGCGAAGCGTCGCGAGATGCGTCCGCGTGTTGCTGAGGTCAGCGGGAAGCTGCAACAGCGCCGACAAGGAGGCGCGCACAGTTTCGGGACGAGTGGAGCCGAGGCCGGCGACGAAGTGATCGCGATCCGGAATGAGCGGCTTGGCGGCGAGTTCGATGAGCAGCCGGTCGCGCAACGCAAGGCTGGTGAGCTGGCGGCGGAAGAGCGGATGAATCTCGTTGTCGGGAAGGGTGGAGAGAAGATCGATGAGCGGTTCGGTCCAGGGGAAACTTGGAGTCCGTTGAATGGCGGCGAAGTAGAGCCGGGCGGCCGGCAGACGCCGGTTGGGTCCGAGCAGCTTGACCAGATGCAGATGCGCGGCGCGGGGGAATTCAGCGTGCCGCAGCATCGCGTCGGCGAGTCTCGGATCGTTCTTGAGCAGCACGGTGACGAGTTCGTTGAGCCGCGTGTCCCAGGTTTGCTTGGGACGCTGCTGAAGTCCGGAGAGCTTGCGATCCAGGTAGAGAACGGCGGCGGCGATGGAAGCCGTGTGATTCGTGACGGCGGCTGTCATTAACCTTGAGAAGGCAATCAGGTAATGGAAGTCGGAGGTCGCCGTCGTGTTCGCTTGAATCAGCGAGACCAGCTTCGCGGGCACGGATGGATCGGAGGATTGCAGCACCGCGAGGAGCCGGGCGGCTTCGGCGTCCACTGTGGCGTCGCCGGAGGGAATCATTTTGGCGAGCGACGTTTGCAGTCGGGCGAACAGCGTCTCCTGAAAGTTGAGCGGCAGGGCGGCGTCGTAGGCGGTGTAAAGTTCGAGCGGCGGCTGTTCGAGATGATAATCGCCGAGCGCCATCATGATGAGACGGAGGGCGTCGGTGCGAAGCTGCGGCGCCGCCATCTGGTTCAACACGCCGAGCGCGGTCTCGACGGCGGAGGTGTTGATTTGCGACGGGCCGCTGCGCCAGACATGTGCGAGCGCGGCGGTGAGCCGTGCCTGCGGAACACCGGACTGCTGCTGGGCCCAGAGTGCGTTCCAAGCCGGAGGCGTGAGCTGCAACGCGAGAAGCGCAGCATCTTGGCGGACGCGTTTGTCGGGATGGGCGAGGTTCGCGGCGAGCGCGGGTTGAAGCGTGACGGCGGCGAGTTCACCGGCTTGACGCAGCATCGCTTCGAGCGCGTGTGTGCGGACGTAGGGTGAACTGTCGCGGGTGAGACCCAGCAGGAGGTTGGCGAAGTTTTCCGTCGGGTGAACGCCAAGCGACCATGCGGCGCGTGCGCGAACGAGCGGCGTGTTGGCGTTTGCGGCGGCGACGGCGGTGCGTGAGTTGAGGCCGCCGTGAAGCTCCGTGAGAATCTCGATGGAGCGGACACGATCTCCGGCGAGGGAACGGTTGTCCGCAGCGACGAGTTCAAACGGTTCCGGGCCGAGGCGTTGGGCGATGGGCTTCCAGATGGCGCGCGACCAGGCTTCGAGCGGCTGCGGCGCGTCGAGGACTTTGCGCAGATCGGAGACGGCGAGCAACTGCCAGTTCGTCGCGTAGCTCCAGCGGGCCGGGTCGGCGACGTATTGGACGCGATAGACGGCGCCGCGCGTGCGCCGTCCGCCGGAGCTGATGTAGAGCGAGCCGTCGTAACCCACCGCGAGGTCCGTCGGGGCGAAGCCGGAGGTGCCGATGGATTCGAGGAAAACTTCCGGCATGGCGTTGTAGCTCGCGCCGTTGTTCTGGCCTTGGAGCGAAACGAAATGCATACGGCCAAAGGTCCAGTCGAGCGCGAACAGGCCGCCGCGATAATCTTCCGGGAACTGGCGATGGTCGTAACAGGCGACGCCGGTGGGCGAGCCGCGATCCATGTCCGCGAGGATGTTCACGGTGTCGGCGAAGTAATCGCGGCGCGCCCAACTGCGGAGATAGCCTTCGAGCCGCCAGCCGTGATGTCCGCCGGGCGCGACGTGAAAGATGCGCGTGGGAGTATGCCAGGGCAGGAAGTAATCGCGCTCACAGTCGCTGTCGTAGGTGAACAGGTCACCGCTGGGATTGAAGTCGAAGTCGTACGCATTGCGGAAGCCGTGGGCGACGACTTCGTTCGCGCGCCCCTCCTTGCCGAGACGGATCAGCGCGCCGCCTTCTATCTTCTTCGCGGCGGTGGTGAGGGCATTGATCTGGCCGGGATCGAACTTGCTGTCGTTCCCGCCCATCACATACCACGCGCCGTCCGGCCCTTGGCGCACGGCGTGGCCGCCATGTTCACCGAAGGCCAGCGAGAGCAGTCGTTCCGGTGCGCCGTCCGCACGTCCATCGCCGTCCGTGTCGCGATGGCGCCAGAGCGCGCCGTTGCCGGTGAACATCAGGTCATCGCCATCGAAGCACAGTCCCATGCCGCCGGTGGGCGGGCTGGCGAAATTCTCGGCGGCATCGGCGAAGCCATCGTTGTTGCGATCCAGGAGCGTGCGGATGTAGCCGGGGCCGGTGACGACGACGTTCCCGCGCGAGTCGATGGTCAGCGCGGAGATGTCGCCCGCGAGCGTGTCATCGGCGAAGAGCGTGACGCGGAAACCGCTGGCGACGCGCAGCCCGAGGTCAGGGACGTTGACGAGATCGGCGGCGGAAGGCGCGGATGCGGATGCCAGCAACAGCGCGAGAGCGAGCGTGGGAAACCAATTCCGAGCCGGACGTGACGCAGCGTGGTAAAGGCGTGGCATAGCGTGAGGCCCGAGGCTACCAGCGGAGGTTGAGATTGGGAAATTGGAAAACCAAACTCATCGCGGCTGTAGCGTCGGGCATCCTGCCTGACGCTACAGCCGCAGCCCGCTGACCAGTTTCGTTAGTTGTTTAGGAACGTGCCGTCGCTGGCTTCCACGCGGAGCGCGACTGGCGGGCTTTTCGGATCGATGCGCACGGTGACGGTGTGCGTGCCTGCGCTGAGTTCAATGGTCTGGTCCGCGCCGGGTTTCTGCGGCTTGCCATTGATCCAGAGCGGGGCGGCGTCGGCGCCGCTGAGCTTGAACGTGACCTTGCCGGCGCGCTCAAGCTGGAGCTGTGCGGCGGCGTAGAAGGCGGTGACGCCGTGACGCGAGTAATCGTTGTGCGGGAACACATCCTGGAAACGCGTGCCGGGGAAACGGCCATCCACATTCGCGAAGAGTGGAACCCACGGACCTTTGTTCACGTCCGCACCCACGATCCTTGCTTCGGGCGACTGTTCGTCGGTGTGCTGGCCGAAGCGCACGCGCCACGTCCGCGCGATGGAGCCCTTGGTGGCGTCGAACGCGCCGGGCTTGCCCAGTTCGCTGAGGAAGCGGAAGAGGTCGATGCGTTCCTGGGCGTTGAGACCGTCGAGCAATCCGGCGGGCATGAGCGAGAGCGTGCCGATGCGGCGGTTGGCGACGTTGTTCTTGGCGACGGAGAACTCGCGTCCGGTGGCGTCGCGCAGAACGATCTGTTCGTTGCTCTCGCGGACGAGCACGCCGGAGAATTCCTCGCCGTCCTTCGTCTCGACCATCACGGCGTGATAGCCCTCCTTGATCTTCTTGTTCGGGAACCACACGGACTCGATGAGGTAATCCGCCGGCGCGCTGGCCCCGATGCTGGTCATGTCCGGGCCGACCTTGCCGCCCGCACCGCCAATGGCGTGACACGCGACGCATGAAAGTTCCTTGCGACGATAGATGGCTTCACCGCGTGCTGGATCGCCTTTCGCCGCGATGTCAGTGACGAGCTGTTTCAACTCCGCTTCGGTCAGCGAGACTTCGCCTTCATCGAGTCCGCCGCCCCGGGTGATGGCGAGGATGAGGTCGGGCTCGTTGCGTCCGCCTTCACGCGCGGCGCGGAGACCGGCCTTGGCGACGGGCTGCGGGATGCCGGACTTCGGCAGCGCCTTGGCGATGGCGGGCGCGGCTCCCTTGATGCTGAGCAAGGAACGCCAGAGCGCGAGGGCGTCGGCTTCAGAAGTGGATTCGCTGAGAAGTTCCATCGCGGGCGGCAGCGCCTTGTCGAGCTTGAGCGCGGCGAGCGTCGTGACGGCGGTGCGGCGTGTGTTCGCCTCAACGCCCTTGGCGGTGAGCGGCGTGAGGCTGTCGATGGCGCCTTGTCCACCGATGTCACGGAGCGAGGCAAACGCGGCGGCGCGCAATGCGGCAGCAGTGTTCGGAGCACCGGCCAGCTTGCCGAGCTCAGGGAAATATTTTCCAAGATTCTTCCAGGCGCCGGCCAGGCGGACGGCTTCGAGACGAACGGCTTCATTGGCGTTGGCGAAGAGCGACCCAGCTTCGACCGTGCTGCCGCCGGGCTTCGCGTTGCGGAGACGGCTGGCTTGATTCAAGGCCGCGAGCGCGCGGGCCGAGGCGGCGTCATCAAAGCCGTTCGCGAGCACCTGATCAAAGAGGCGGCGCAGTTCCTTCGCCGTCCCGGCCTGGCCGATGAGATCGATCCACGGGCCGGAGCCGTCCTTCGGCAGCGGCTGGTCGCCGATGAGCTGGCCGAGCACGGCGCTGGCCTGCGCGGGCTCGATGGCCTTGAGGCCGTATTCGAGCTGCTTCTCGCGTCCTTCAATCTTCCACGCGCCGGACTTGAGCGCGGCCAGCCAGGGCTCGGCGAGGTCGTTGATGGTGAGCCAGAGGGCGTATTCGAGTTTCGGATCGAGCGGCTTGTTGAGAACGCTGAGCGCGAGTTCGGCGGCGCGGGCGGATGGAATGCGGGCGAGCGCTCGGAGGGCTTCGAGGCGGACGCGCGGATGTTCATCGGCGATGCGCGCGGCGAGAAGATCGAGCGTGCGAGCGGTGGGGACTTCAGTGCGGGCCAGCGGCAGCGGAGCAGGGGGCCAGCCCTGCCAGGGGGCGTTCGCGGGGAGCCGTTCCTGCCAGAAGGCGAGCACGCGGACGGCGGCGGCGCGGACGCGACCGTCCTTTGCATTGAGCAGTTGATCGAGGAGCTTGGGCTCGACGTTGTCGATGGCCTGATGGAGCCAGAGAGCTTCGAGCAAGTTCTGTTCGGCAGTCTGCTTTTCTGTCCACGATGCGAGTTCCGGGAGAATCACTAAGCCACGTTCCTTGAGCAGGCGGCGGCTTTGTTCCTTGGTGAAGAGCGCGGGCGACGTGAGGTTCGCGAGCAGCGCAGGCGTCATGGCGTTGTCGAGCTTCGCCGGCGTCACGGGCTTGCGGCCTTTGTGGCTGATGCGCCAGATGCGGCCGTGCTCGTGGTCGCGGCGCGGATCGCGGAAGTCCACTTCGCCGTGCTGGATGATGGGGTTCGACCAGTCGGCGACGTAGATCGCGCCGTCGGGTCCGAGCTTCACATCAATGGGGCGGAAGGAGACGTCCTTGGTGCGGACGAGGTCCGGCATCTCACGGGTGACGAAGGAGGAGTCCTTGTCGTCGATGGCGAAGCGCACGACGCGGTGCGCGCGGAAGTCGCAGGTGATGAAGTTGCCCTGCCAGTCGTCGGGGAAGTGCGGGCTGCGAACGTATTCGAGGCTGGCGAACTTGGGATACGACGCCGGGCTGGCGCTGCTAAGGATGCGGCGCGCGCCCGCGTAGGTCAGATACATCGCCTGCGGGACAACGTGGAAAAGTCCGCCCTGGCCCGCTTCACCCGAGCTCGCGCCGTCGGTGGCGAAGCTCTGGCCGAAGTCGTCCATGACATGGCCCCACGCGTTCACAATGCCTTTCATCTGGACGCCGAATTCCATCGTGGGCACGCGAAGGCTCAGGATGCCGCCGCTGTTAAGGCGGATGACGCCGTGGGGAGTTTCCGCGTGGGTGTGGATGTAAATGCTCTGGTTCATGTACATCTGCCCGTCCTGTCCCCAGCGCAGCGTGTGCAGAATGTGATGCGTGTCCTCGGTGCCAAACGCGCTCATCACGACGCGGCGCTTGTCGGCCACGCCGTCGCCGTCGGTATCCTGCATGTGCAGCAGTTCGGTGCTCGCGCCAATGTATGCGCCGCCGTCGCCGGGCAGGATGCCGGTAGGGATGAGCAGGCCGTCGGCGAAGACCGTGGACTTCTCCGCCTTGCCGTCGCCGTCGGTGTCTTCGAGGATGATGATCTTGTCCGTCTGGGCCTGGCCGGGCTTGATCTGCGGATAGACTTCGCTGCTGGCGACCCAGAGGCGGCCGCGTTCGTCGAAGTTCATGTGAATCGGTTTCGCGAGCAGCGGGTTCTCAGCGTAGAGCGAGATTTCCAAGTTCGGATCGACCTCGAACTGCGGGTGCGGCATCGGCGTGAGCACGGCGGGCTTGACGGGCTTGGCGGGTTCCTTCTGCTTCGCGAGCGAAGGCGTGGTCCGGGCTGCGCCGTTGTTCTTCACCACTTCGATCTTGTGCGCGCCCGGTGAACGGAGGCCGGCGATCTTCTTTTCCTGCTCTTCAATCAACGGATCGAACTGCTGAATCTCCTTCGCGTTCTGGCCCTGCTCATGTTTGCGGAAGAGGAAGAGGTAGGTGTTGTTCTGCGGACGCCAGCGGTGGAAGAAGAGTTCGTTCTTCTTGAGAATGGTCTGACGGAGTTCCTCGGACTGGGCGGCCTGCGCGCCGCCGGCGAAGATCACGCCGCTGGTCATGTTGCTCTGACTGATGCTCTGCACGAACTGGCCGTCGATCATCACGTCATGGAGGCCGGGCGTAAGTCCGAGCATCTGGAGGCGGCTGGTCTGCGGGAAGAGCTGCGCGGGCACTTCGCCTTCCGTCCACACCGGCAGGTCGAGACGGTCGGTTTGGAAAGTGAGGCTGAGCTGGTTGGTGTCCATCCTGATGTCCGTCGCCTTCGCGCCTTTGCTGCCGTCGCGGATCTTTCCGCCGCCCATGATGGAGTAACGCCAGGCGCGACGATTCCAGCCGAGGTCCGCGCGCATCGCATCGGCGGCGAGACGATAGCCCAGGGCGTTCAGATGAATTCCATTGTCGGTGATGGCTGCGATGCGCTGTGAAGCCAGGGGAGTGGGGGGCTTGCCGAGTGAGTCAAAGAGATTCACGAAGTGCGTCTTGCGCTGCGCGGCGAGATCCTTGAGCGCGGCGGAGTAAGCGGCAAGCTGCGCATTGTGCTTCGAGGGATCGGGCAGCGGCGCGGGAAGCTTCTCATGTGGCACCGGGCTGAAGATGACCCAGCGCAATGCGTTCGTGCCGGCGTTCTGCTGGATGGCGTCCATCAGCTTCGTGAGGTCCGAGGTGAACCCAGCGAGACCGGCTTCGCCTTGGAACGAATTGGCCATGCCATAGCCGAGGAAGACGACGGTGGGATTGAGCTGCGCGATGGAGTTCGTCAACTGCTTGAACCATTCGGCGACGGGCTTGCTGTGGTCGAAGCCGACGCGCGACTGGCCCTGCGGCGTGTCACCGCTCCAGCCGAGATTGCGAAAGGTGACGTGACGATCCGGGAACTGCGTCGTGGCGAGGAACTCGATCATCCCGTGCTCGCGCTCGCGCTCGATGAAGGTGTCTCCGACCATTACGACGCGGTCGCCGTCGCGGAACTCCAGCGCGTTAGTGTTCTGGGCGGAGGCGGAGAACGGCGAAAGGAGGTGGCCGGCGGCGGCCAGCAGCAGGGCCGGGACGAAACGGGTGGAATTCATGGCGCGGCAGATGGTCGTGTTCAACGGGTGAATCATGAGCGGTTAGTAATTCCAAGTCCGACGAGACAGGCAAGCTGTTATTCGGAATGACGTCGGGATTTGTCCGTAAAAAACCCGCAGGCGGACCCGTTGACACCCCGGAGGCCGCTTGTTAGCGTGGTTCAAGATGACAGCGAATGTTCAAGAGCACGGTGTGGTGAGCCTCACGCAGAGCGCGGCGGAACAGGCGCGCTCCATGATCACCGATCAGCCGGAGAACGCCGGGAAGACGCTGCGGGTTTACGTCGAGGGCGGCGGATGTTCCGGCATGCAGTATGGAATGGTCTTCGACGAGAAGCGCGACAACGACCTGGTCATCGAGTTCTTCGGCGTGAACGTGCTGGTGGATGAAGTCAGCGCCGGCTACCTGAAGGGTGCGGTCATCGATTATTCCGATGCGATGACGGGCGGGGGATTCAAGATCTCGAACCCGAACGCCAAGAGCAGCTGTGGCTGCGGAAAAAGTTTTGAGGCATAGCCGGAACTCCTAAAGTTCTGTCAGCCTAAACAGCGCCGTCCCGTGAGATGCGGGGCGGCCTTTTCATTTTCCATAGCTTTTACCTGTTTCTTGCCCGCGCAACTTACTGCCAGCCACTCAACTTTGGCTTGAGGCAAATCGAGGTCGGTGCTGCAATGGTCACCACAAAGCCTGAAATGGTCGCGTTTCTAATTCGGTTCGCAGGGACTTTTGACGGGCGGAAACAATTGGCCGCACTCGCTCGCGCCAAGCCCCGCCTCGCGTCAGAATGTTCCCGGGGTTGACCTGGGCAACGCATGGTGTGGGTGGCCCTGGTGCTGGAACGTTCTGATGAATAGCAGGAGAGGACGCACCTGCCGTGTTGCAAGGCCGTGAACTCAAAGAAGCTGTTTCTGGCATCATTTTTCAAACTGGTGACACATGCCTTGCAGTTGGTTGCCGACTTATGATCCTCTCCCGCTTCCAAGAAATCAGCGCGCGCTATCCGAACCTGCGCATCGCCATCGTCGGCGACTTCTGTCTCGACCGTTATCTGGAGATCGATCCGGCTCGGCAGGAGATTTCCATTGAGACCGGGCTGCCCGTTCACAACGTCACCAACGTGCGCAGCCAGCCTGGCGCGGCGGGAACCATCCTGAACAACTTGGTCGAGCTCGGCGTCGGCGAGATTTATCCGGTCGGCTTCTGCGGCGAAGATGGCGAAGGCTACGAACTGCGTCGCTCGCTGCTTGCTCGGCGCGGCGTGAAGCTCGATCACTTCATCGAAACCGGCCTGCGCCGGACCTTCACTTATTGCAAGCCGCTGATGATGACGCCCGGCATGGCGCCGGTGGAGCTCAACCGGCTCGACAGCAAGAACTGGTCGCCCACGCCGGGGTTGTTGCAGGGATTGATCGGCAGCAGGGTCCAGAAGCTTTGTGAGATCGTCGATGCCGTCATCATCATGGACCAGGTGGACATCCCTGAAACTGGCGTTGTCACCCGCCGCGTTCTGGAGGCGATCCAATCGATGGTCGAAGCGGATTCACAACTGCTCGTCATTGCGGACAGTCGTCGCGGCTTGCGCGGTTATCCGCCCGTTTGCATGAAGATGAACGCGGCGGAATTGTCCGCGTTGACGGGTTCCAAGCACGGTCATGACGTCGAGGCCGTTCGTGAGTCTGCAGTCGAACTGGCTCAATCGAACAAGCAGCGGGTGTTCGTGACATTGGCCGAGCGCGGCATCGTCGCCGCTGGGCCGGATGGTTCTGTCGAGCACGTCGCCGCGCTTCCCGTCCGTGGAGAGATCGACATCGTTGGGGCAGGGGATTCGGTGACGGCGAACCTGGCTTCGGCTTTGGCCGGCGGAGCGACGCTGCGCGAGGCGAGCGAGATCGCGATGCTGGCGTCGTCGATTGTCATCCATCAGCTCGGGACGACTGGGACGGCGAGCGTGCCGCAGATTGCAGAGCTGGTGGCTGTGGTTTAGATCCGCAGCCGCCGACGTAAGGAGGCGGACATCTGCGGCGAACGTTCCAACCGCCTCCTCACCTCGTCGGCTACATCGCAAAGGAGACTTTTGTAGAGGGTTTCTGCTCCGGCCGGGTCTCACGTTCCAATCTTCGCGCCGCATTCCTGGCAGAACTTCGCTTTCGGCGCGCACTCGGTCTGGCACGAACGGCAGGTGTGAATCGCTTTCGCCGCCTGATGGCCGATCATCAGATTGCGGATGTAAGGGATCCAGGTGAACAGATAGGCGAAGATGAACACCGAGTCGCGCCGGTAAATGCCATAGGCGAGCAGGCAGCCCGATCCGCTGAGGCTCAGCCACCAGAACGCATTGGGGATCACCACGCGCCTGTGCTTCTCCGTCGCCCACCACTGGACGATGAAGCGCGAGGTGAACAGAAGATTGCCCACCCAGCCCACGACCTTCCATGCGTGCCATTCGATGCCGAGAAACATTCCAGCCGGCATGAAGACGTTTGTCAGCCAATCCATAGTGAAATGAGTTAAGCCGCAACCAGCGTCTGAAAACAAGGCGCGATGGCCGTTGGTCGAGTTCCGGAGGGAAGTGATGTTTATAGCCAGCGTGGTGCCGAAGAATCTCTCAGCCCCAGCGGGACGAAATGTTCTGGTTCCCATCGAACGAGCGCGCAACCCAGCCGTTGAATGAAAGGGAAGCCACATGCCGCCCTGCAGGGGCTGGAGATCTTCACGGCCGCACTTCTATAAACATCTCGTCCCTCTGGGACGGTCTGCGGCCTACGCCTTCGCGTAAGCTTCCATCCCGATGCAGGAGCAGACGACGTTGCGGTCGCCATAGACGTTGTCGATGCGCGAGACGGGCGGCCAAAATTTCCAGTCGCGCAGACCCTTCACCGGATACGCGGCCAGGTGGCGAGCGTAAGGCCGGTTCCATTCGTCGCCCGTCACGACCTCGGCGGTGTGCGGCGCGTTCTTCAGGACGTTGTTCGTCTTGTCGGCGGCGCCGGTCTCCACGGCGGCCATCTCGGCGTGGATGGCGATCATCGCGTCGCAGAAACGGTCCAGCTCGACCTTCGCCTCGCTTTCCGTCGGCTCGACCATCAGCGTGCCGGCGACCGGCCAGCTCAAGGTCGGCGCGTGGAACGAGTAATCCATCAGCCGCTTCGCGACGTCCTCGGCGGTCGTCAGCTTGAAGTCGCGCAGGTCGAGAATGCACTCGTGCGCGACGAGTCCACCGTGGCCCTTGTAGAGAACGGGGAAGTAGTTCTCCAGACGCTTGGCGATGTAGTTCGCGTTCAGGATGGCAAGCTTCGTCGCATCCATCAGGCCAGCCGGTCCCATCAGTCGGATGTACATCCAGGAGATGAGCAGGATGCTGGCGCTGCCCCACGGCGCGGCGCTGATCGGGCCGATGCCCTGCGCGCCGCCGGTGGTGACGAGCGGATGCTTTGGCAGGAACGGCGCGAGATGTTGCGCCACGCAGATCGGTCCGACACCGGGCCCGCCGCCGCCGTGCGGAATGCAGAAAGTCTTGTGCAGGTTCAGATGACACACGTCAGCGCCAATCGCGCCGGGGCTGGTCAGGCCGACCTGCGCATTCATGTTCGCGCCGTCCATGTAAACCTGTCCGCCGTTCGCGTGAATCGTCTCGCAGATCTCGCGGATGGTTTCCTCGAACACGCCGTGCGTGCTCGGATACGTGACCATCAGGCAGCTCAAGTCATCCTTGTGCTCGGCGGCCTTCGCCTTGAGGTCGGCGACGTCGATGTTGCCGACCTTGTCGCACGCGACGGCCACGACCTTCATGCCGGCCATCACGGCACTCGCGGGGTTGGTTCCGTGCGCGCTCGTCGGGATGAGGCAGATGTTGCGCGAGCCCTGGTTCCGGCTCTCGTGCCACGCGCGGATGACCAGCAGCCCGGCGTATTCGCCTGCGCTGCCGGCGTTCGGCTGAACGCTGGTCGCAGCGAAGCCCGTGATGTCCGCGAGCCACGCTTCGAGGTCCTTGAAGATTTGCTTGTAGCCCTCGGCCTGATGCGACGGCGCGAACGGATGCAGCTTGCTGAATTCCGGCCACGTCACGGGGAACATCTCCGCCGTGGCGTTCAGCTTCATCGTGCAGGAGCCGAGCGGGATCATGCTCGCGGTGAGCGAGAGGTCGCGCGATTCGAGGCGGCGGATGTAACGCAGCATCTCCGTCTCGCTGTGATAACGGTTGAAGGTCGGATGCGTGAGGAAGGCGGACTTCCGCGCGAACGGAGCGGGCAGCTCCGTAGCCGCCGACGTGAAGAGGCGGGGGTCGTTGAGCAAGGTGGAGTCCGCCTCGTTACCTCGGCGGCTACCGCCCACGGCGAACACCTTCACCAACGTCTCCAGCTCCTCCGCACCGCACGTCTCGTCGAGGCTGATGCCGACGCTCTGCGCATCGAAGACGCGCACGTTCACACGACGTTCCTCCGCCGCCTTCACGATGTCCTTGGCGTGCTGCGCGCCGAGGTTCACCTTGATCGTGTCGAAGTAATTCTCCGTCGTGACTTCATAGCCCAGCTTCGTGAGCGCATCGGCCAGCACGCATGTCATGCGATGGACGCGTCCCGCGATGGCCTTCAACCCTTCCGGCCCGTGATACACCGCATACATGCTCGCGATGACGGCCAGCAACACCTGCGCGGTGCAGATGTTCGACGTGGCCTTCTCGCGGCGGATGTGCTGCTCGCGCGTCTGGAGCGTGAGCCGCAGGCCGGGACGGCCCTGGGTGTCCTTGCTCACGCCGACGAGCCGGCCGGGCATCGTGCGCTTGAAACTGTCGCGCGTCGCGAAGAACGCCGCGTGCGGTCCGCCATAACCCAGCGGCACGCCGAAGCGCTGCGTGTTCCCGACCACGATGTCCGCGCCGAATTCGCCGGGCGGCGTCAGCAGCGTGAGCGCGAGCAGATCCGTGGCGACGATGGCCATCGCATTCGCTGCGTGCGCCTTCTCGTTGAACGCGCGGTAATCATGAATCGTCCCGTCCGTCGCCGGATACTGCACCAGCGTCGCGAAGACCTTCTGCGCGAAGTCGAAGGTGTGATGGTTCCCGACGATCACCTGGATGCCCAAAGCCAGCGCGCGTGTGCGGATGACCTCGATGGTCTGCGGATGACACGTCTCGGAAACGAAGAACGCATGGCCATCCTCAGCGTTCTTAATGCCGTGCGCCATCGCCATCGCCTCAGCGGCGGCGGTGCCTTCGTCGAGCATCGAGGCGTTCGCGATCTCCATGCCGGTCAGGTCCGTGACGAGCGTCTGGAAGTTCAGCAGCGCTTCGAGGCGTCCCTGCGAAATCTCCGCCTGATACGGCGTGTATTGCGTGTACCAGCCGGGGTTCTCGAAGATGTTCCGCTGGATGACGCCCGGCGTGATGGTGTCGTAGTAGCCCATCCCGATGAACGAGCGGAACACCTGGTTCTTCGCCGCGATGCCGCGTAGCTCGTTCAGCAGTCCGTGCTCGCTGCGTGCCGCCGGGACATTGAGCGGCTTCGTGCTGCGAATCGACTTCGGCACCGTCGCGTCGATCATCGCGTCCAGCGAGGCGTAGCCGCAGACCTTGAGCATGGCGGCGGTTTCATCGGCGTTCGGTCCGATGTGGCGGGTGGTGAAACGGTCGGTCCAGGGGAATGGATTAGCGGCGGTGTTGGTTGTGTTCACGGTGTAAAACTCGGCTTCGGAATCGCGACGAAATCGAATCGCAACGTTAGGGCGGGAGGTAGCCATTGCAAGATGGATTTCGGCGCTGGGGCAGCTTGGATTTCATCTAATGATCAACTTAAGCTGGAGGCGGAATTGAAGGGTGGTCAATCGGCCGTCGTTTTTGAATACTCCACGAAACTGTTTCGTTGAAACACAACATGCGTGCCCTTTGTCTTCTGGTTTTCTTGTTTGCCGCGACGCTTCCCCATCACGCGGCGGATGGTCACTCCACCAACACGGTCACCGAGGCGGACCTCAAGAAGTTCAAGCTCGCGCCGGGATTGAAGGCAGAACTCTTCGCCAGCGAGCCACTGCTGGTGAATCCGGTGGCGTTCTCGATCGATGGACAGGGACGCTTTTACATCGCGGAATCACATCGCTGGGCGACGTCCGTCTTCGACATCACCGCGAACACGCCGTGGCTGCTGGATGACTTGTCGTTCCGGACCGTGAACGATCGCGCGGCATTCCTGGCTCGTACCTTCGCCACCAACTTCGCGGTGCTGACGAATGACTCCGAGCTCATCCGCTTGGTGGAGGATCGTGATGGCGACGGTCGCGCGGAAACGTCGTCCGTGTTCGCGGATGGCTTCCGCGAATCCACCTCCGGCACCGCAGCGGGCGTTCTCGCGCAGGGGACGAATGTGTGGTTCACGTCCATTCCGGACCTGTGGCGATTTCATCCACAAGTAGGCGCCGACGTGAGGAGGCTCCATTCTGATCAGGGTCCTGCTTCGAAGAGGAATTTGAGCCTCGTCACCTCGGCTCCTACGCAGAAAGACAAACTCTTCACCGGCCTCGGCGTTCACATCAGCGTCAGCGGGCACGATGTTCACGGGCTGATTCGCGGGCACGACGGGCGCATCTACTTCAGCTTCGGCGACCGTGGCGTGTGCGTGACCAATCGCGAAGGCGTGGTGCTGAACGTCCCGGACACCGGCGGCGTGCTGCGCTGCGAACCCGATGGTCGCAACCTCGAAATCTTCTGCACCGGCCTGCGCAATCCGCAGGAGCTTGCCTTCGACGATCTCGGCAATCTCTGGACCGTCGATAACGACACCGCCGGAGCCGACCCGTGCCGCGTGCTGCATCTCGTGGAGGGCGGCGACTACGGCTGGCGCATGAGCTATCAGCACATGAAAGGCTTCGGTCCGTGGGTGAGCGAGGAGATGTGGCGCGGCGGACTCGACGGCATTCTCCCGCCCGCCGGCACCGTCTCGCAAGGCCCGGCGGGGCTGGCGTTTTATCCCGGCACCGGACTCACGCCGCAGCTCGCGGGCAAGTTCGTTCACGCAGATTTCCCTGGTGGCGTGTGGGCCTACAGCGTGAAGCCGCGCGGCGCGAGTTACGAACTCGCCGACAAGGAAAAGATTCTCTGGAACTGCTGGCCGACCGACGTGGACTTCGGTCCCGACGGCGCGCTCTACGTGCTGGACTGGGTGGAGAGTTGGACGCGATCCGGCAAAGGGCGGATTTACCGTGTGACGGCGAATGACCAATCACCAATGACCAAGGCCCAATTGGAAATGGTCCACGAGACTCAACGGCTTCTTGGTGATGG
>Ga0163153_10003289_pt1 | contig 21909 bp, 18 predicted proteins | sample OliLakLV19MP6IB1_FD_148629 | JGI IMG/M metagenome (GOLD analysis project Ga0163153, IMG submission 148629) | Freshwater microbial mat bacterial communities from Lake Vanda, McMurdo Dry Valleys, Antarctica - Oligotrophic Lake LV.19.MP6.IB-1 | ecosystem: Environmental > Aquatic > Freshwater >...
GTCGTAGCGGCCCTTGCGTCTTTCCCAGTCCGCATCGGGCACGTAGTGCGGCGGCTGCGTCTGCGCGAAGGTGTCGAGCTCGAAGCTCATGCGCGGGTGTCCCGCGCCCATCATCCGGTGGGTGACGAACTTGTCCTTGTTGCCGAAGTGGCACGACAGGCACAGGCGCGCCTGGGCCACCGGTTCGTCGGTGGGATAGAGGCCGTTCTTCACGTTGTCCGCGTGTGTGGCTCCGGGCGACACATGGCTGCGTATCCAGGTCTCCGACGGCCCGTGGCAGGCTTCGCAGCTCACCCCGTCGGCGACCTTGAAGCGCTCGCCGCGCTGGGCGGGGGCAGGGTTGTAGGCATGGCAATCGAGGCACACCCTGGCCTGGTGCGCCGGCTCCTTGATGCCCAGGTTGCGCGCGATCTTCTGCGAACGCTCCTCCAGCAGCACGTGATAGGCGCGCGTCGCGTGTTTGTCGACACGCGACCAGGTCACGTATTCGTTCTGCAGGATGTTGGCGCCCTTCCAGCTCGAAATGGCGCCGTGGCAGAGGCTGCTGGCGCAGGTGACGACACCGAGGTTCTGGCCTTTCGCGGCGTAGGGAAGCACCTGGGCGATGACCACAGTGGACACAGAGGCAACACAAGAGGAAAGGCAAAACATCGCCAGCACCCGGGAAATGAATGCCCACCCGCGAATTCCCCTCGGGTTTTGCTTTCCTCTTGTGTTGCCTCGGTATCCTCTGTGGTTAAACATCAGTCTTTCACCTTCCACGCGGTGCCATCAGGGTTCAGGTAGAACCGCCGTTGCTCATCGAGGGTAAACGGCCGCGAGCCGATGCGCCCGAAGACGGCGATCTGGTGCCCGGTTTCGTCCACGGCGCGGTCGCGGTCGAGGCCCTTGGCGAGCGCGTTCGCCGGCGACGCGGTTGCTTTCCACGCGATGAGCCGAGGGCGCGGCTCGGGGCTGAAGCCGTAGAAACGCGGCTGGGTGTCGGGCGCCGTGAGCTGGACCACCTTCAGCCCGTTGCGCCCGTCGGCCACGTAGGCGAAGAGCGACGCGTTGGTGGATCCCACGACCACGTCGCGCGCGTCACCGATCTTTCCACCCGCGTCGAAGCGCTGCAACAGTTTCGGACGCTCCGGCTTCTCCACGTCGACGATCGCCAGGCCCTCCTTGCCGGCCGCGACGTACGCGTACGTGCGCGCCACGTAGATGCCGCGCGCCTCGCCGAGCTTCACACCCGCGCCCGCCACGCGCCGCGCGCGTTCGGGCACCGTCACGTCGACGACCTCGAGGCCCTGCGCGGTGGTCACGAAGAGGTAACGGAACTGCAAGGCGCTCGCCCGCGCGGAGGCAAGCGGCACCTGCGCGGCGACACGCGGCTTGAGAGGATCGTCGAGGTCGACGATTACCAGGCCGCTTGCGGCCATCACGTAGGCGTAGTGGCCGCCGAGCGTCACGTGGCGCGCGCCGGCGAGCACGTTGCCGGGGTTCCAGGCGAGCGCGCGCTTGAGGAAGTTGTTGCGCGGCTCGCCGTCGGCCAGCGTGTTCACGTCGACGAGGATGAGGCCTTCCTCGCGGTCCGCGACCACCGCGTAGCCGTAGATCGGGTGGAAGGGCTGCTCCTGGTTCACGGTGCGCATGAGCTCGCCCGTGTTGCGATTCGGGTTGATCGGCTGGTTGGTCGGCAGCGCCACGCAGGCCGCGTCCTTCGAGGCGACGTGTGTGTCGTGGCCCAATGGCGAAAACGGCGCCGTCACGATGCGCTGCGAGACGCCCTTGTTGGCGATCGAGGCCACGTCGTAGACGCGCAGGCCGCCGGCGCCTTCCGCCGCGAACAGGTATTCGCCGCGCAGCACGATGCAGCCCACGGCACCCCTGGCCGCGTGGTTGTGGGCCTCGCGCAGCTGCAGGCCGCGTTTCTCGTGGTCGGCGAACCAGTCGGGGTAGGCGTGGCGATGGAGGTAGCTGCCGATCACCGCCTGCGGCTCGTCCCACTCGGTGACCTGCACCGCCTCGACGTGGCGCTCCTCGCCCACCCACGCGTTGAAGCCCACGAAGTTCACGAAGTTGGTCCCCTGCAGCAGCAGCTGGGCCATGATCGCGTTGTTGTCGTTGGCGGCGGCGACGTGGCAATCGCTGCAACCCTTGGTCTCCGTCTTGCGCTCGGTGTGTGGGTAATGTGGAGCGAAGGCCTGCGAGGAGAAGCCGCTCGCAGCGACCGGCGCCTGCTGGATGTAGATGCGCTCGCGGTTGATGTTGGTCGAGGACAGCACCAGCGCCGAGGACGAGCGCACCGGCGTGATGCGGCCTCCCTTCACCGGTCCGTGGCGGCCCAGCTGGAACATGTCCTCGCGCGCCACCTGCGGGTTGTAGGTGGCGTAGTTGCGCGTCTCGCCTCCTTCGTAGTGGTTGCGCTCCGTTTTCCAGTTGGCCTGGATCGGCAGGTGGCAGCCGGCGCAGCTCGTGGTCCACGAGAGGTGGCACGAGAAACACGTCATCTTGTTGTTGCCGTGGGCCATCTGCGAGGACTCACCCGCGCCCCACTTCCCCCCGCGCCCCTCGGCGCCCGTGTGCATGAGCTTGGCGCGCGCGGCCTTCTCGTTGTACTTCGTGTTGCCCGGCGTCACCGTGTCCTTCACCAGCGTCATGGTCCACTCGAGCTTGGGATCGAGCGCCGAGCGCTGGATCAGCTTGCCGCCGACCCACTCGAAGCGGCGGCGCCCGTCCTGGGTGCGCAGCAGCGCCATGTCCATGCCGCCGGGCCGCGCCGCGGGCCCCGACGTGCGCAGGGTCGGGTACTTGTCCGCGGTGCCGTGGCAATCCGCGCAATCCACCTCCACCGCGGCGGCCACCTCGCCGTAGATGTGCCCGTTGCCGTGCATGTCCTGCGCGAAGTGGCAATCGACGCAGTGGAAGCCGAGGTCGAGGTGCGCGGAGGTCAGATGCACGCCCTTCTTGAACTTCCCGGGATCGTCGTCGGCGATCACCTGGCCCTGCTTGTCGAGCAGCGCGCCCTTGCGGTCGCGGCGATAAACCGCGCGGAAGTTCCAGCCATGCCCGTGGTAATCGGCGAACTGCGTGTCCTTTAGCGTGGGATTGAGGCTCGCCACGTTCTCGAGGAATTTCGGATCACCCCAGTTGCCGCGGATCGCTGCTTCCTCCGGGTTGCGGTCGAGGATCCTGCGCGCCTCCTCCGACGTCGGGTACTTCTGCTGCTTCGGCCACATCGACGGCGCGTCGGATTCGTAGTCCCACATGATTGTGCCGAAGAAACTGTTCACGAATACGTTGGGCTGGTGCATGTGGCAGACCATGCACTGCGACGACGGGATGGCGCGCGTGAACTCGTGGCGCACCGGGTGGCCCGATTCCCCCTTCGCGATCGTGGGATCCAGCGTCGCGGTGGCGCCCTTGTTGCCGTAGCGCGCGTAGATGGAGGAGTGGCGCGCGTCGCGATCGTTGGCATACGGCACGTGGCACGCGCTGCAGCCTGAGGATCGATAGTCGCCGGGCTGGTCGTTGGTGCCGAGGAACCAGAGATGCGGGTCATTCAGGCGCGTCTTGGTGATGTTGATCACCGGCACCGCGATGCGGCTGCCCGTGCCCGGCCCGCGATTGGACTGGCGCAGATCCGGACGGCCCGGCTCGTCGAGTTTCTGGATCTGGCCCGCGTTGTTCGGCAGGCCGATCTCCGGAAACTGGCTCGAGATCACCTTGCCGCCGCGCTCGAACACGCGGAACACGTCGCCCGGCGGGATCGTCTCCCACGCCGGCATCGCGGTGACCTGCGGCAGGATGCCCTTCGAGAGCAGGAACGCATCCGGCACCACCGGATTGTCGAGGCGCGCGCCCTGCCCCTCGCGCGTGTACGCCTCGCCCAGGATCGAGCGCTTGTACGGCAGGATGCCGTTGTTGTACGCGGCACCGCCCCAGAACATCGCGGAGGTCGCCATCAGGCTGCGCTCGCTCGCGTGGATGATCGGCAGGTGGCATGCGCCGCAGGCCTCGCGCGCCACGCGCAGGTCGCCCGGGTTGATGAAGCGGATGAACTCCGGGCTCTCCTTGTTCAGCAGCGTGTAGGTGCGCACGGGATTGGCGCTCGAGGGCCAGTTCCAGGCCTTTTCGTCGCGCGGCATGACGTGAGCGCTGCGCAGCGCGGTGGTGTAGGCCGGATCTTCGCGCTGCACGCCTTGCACGAGAGTCACTTTCGAGTTGCCGCCATGGCAGTCCGTGCACCCCAGGATGACCGCCGGGTTCTGGTGCATCGTGTGGCGATCGGTGGCGGTGTGGCAGGTCATGCAGCCGGCGGACTTGGCGTCTGCTTCCGTCACCGTTTGGGAGGCGGGTGAAGGTGGAAACGCCGCTTTCAACACAGAGGACACAGAGGCTACACAGAGGACACAGAGGACTGCCAAGAACCTGAACGCTTTTGTGCTGGTTTCGACGACGGGCACGGTACATTCGAGGATTTGCCTTTCCTCTGTGTCCTCTGTGTAGCCTCTGTGTCCTTTGTGTTCCAAATCCATCGCCTAGAAAGTCGCGACCAAATTGACCAGCACCGAGTACTGCACCCCGCGCTGCCCTTCGTCGTAAAGCTGCTTCAGTCCCTTACCCGGCACCAGCGCGGCCGCGGACGCGCTCACCACCACGTTCTGGCTCATGAAGGGCCGCCACTGCACCGCGGCGGAAAGATCGACACCGATCTGCTTCGAAGGCGGCGCCTGGTTGCGCAGCACGCCCAGCACCTCGGTATTCACGAATTGCAGGTAGGACACGTTGGTGATCACGCGCACTTCGGGCGTGACATCGACGTCGGCGCCGACCCCAAGCAGCACCAGGCCCGGGTTCACGAAATTCGACTGGCCCTGGTCCTTGGAAGAGCGCAGGCTCGGCAACACGCCGTTGCGCCCCGAAAGCGCGACGCCACCGCCGCCCACCAGCGGCACCGCCTGGCGGATCCAGAAGCTGGTATCCGCGCCGGCGAACTGCGGGTTCTCGAGGATGGCGTCGAAGCCGGTGGCGACATTGTCGAACGGATCGCGGTCCGCGGAGGCGAGCAACACGTTGACGCGGATGCGCACCCAGCTGAAGTCCTTCGAGAGCTCGGCCGCCGCAAAGCCCGCGCGGATCCGCTGCGGGCGCTGCGATATCGGGTGGCGTTCGTCGCGGCCCAGTGCGACGTAGAGCGACGTGCTCAGGTTGAGGCTGCCGAGGTGGCCATCGCCGCTGTAGCCGAGGTAGCCGACGGTGTAGCTGTGCGCGCGGCTGTCACCCTGCACGGCCGGTCGCACCAGGAACCCGTTGGAATCGTAGAGCTGGCGGTTGTCCTCCCGGTTCACGTTCAGCACGGCGGTGGCCTGCGAGGTGAAGCCCAGCATGGGCCAATCCTGGCGATAGGCGTTGGCCACGAAGACATCTTCGCGGCGCGGGCGCGCACCCACGTCGTTCAACCCGGAATTGGTGTCCTTTTCCAGCCGGCGGAAATAGCCGAGGTTGTATTGCCACTGGTTGTTGTCGCGGGTGCCGAAGATGCGCACGCCGAGCGGCACGTCGTTGAACAGGAACCCGCGAAAATCCGAGATGAAGGGCTGGATGCCGATCCGGATCGAATCGAAGTCGTAGCGCGAGGAAACGTTGCGCAGGTGAACGTCGGCGAAAGCCTCCTGGAGGCCCACGTGGTTGTCGGTGCGGGTGCGGCCCTCGCGTGGATCGGCACGCAGCGCGCGAACCTCCTCGAGCTGCGAGCGGTTCACGTTGAAGACCGGCACCAGGCGCAACTCGTAGTCCGGCGGCTTGAAGGTGGTGTTCCCCTTGATCGCCGCCAGCGAGACGATGAGCGTCTGCGCCAGCGTCGACTGCCTGCCGCGCCCGAAGGCGTCGTTGCTGCCGGGCCGGTCGGTGGTCTGCGGCCCCACGGGCGTGGGCAACCGCCGCGCTTCCACCAGCGTGTCGGAGACAACACCCAGGTTCACGAACCAGTCCTTGAAGACCGGCAGGTCCCCCTTCAGGACGTTCTGGTTGTACGGATCGAACCACGGCGACTTGACCCCGAGCGCCTGCATGATCCGCCATCGATCGGTGACGGGCAGCGTCTCGCGCCGCGCCGACGGCGGCGGATACGGCACCTGCGAGGCGTCGACCGGCGGCGGGAAATACTGCAGCGGCTCGCTCGGGCCCGGACGGCGCGGGATCACTTCCTGGTCGGGCCCACGCTCGGGCGGCAAGCGCTCCTCGGCCGCCGAGCCCAGCGGCAGCGAGGCGATCAGCGCGGCGCTACAGGCCCGCGCAAACATTCTGTTCGGTGGAGTTGTTGAACGGCGATTGCGGGCACTGCACGTAGCGCAGCCGCGAACCCAGCGGCGCGAGGCGATCCGCCCGCCGTTCGTGCGGCGCATTGTCGAGGCCGGTGCCCAACTCGCGCCCGGCGTTGGCGACGGAGAGGAACGCAATCATGTCGTCCTGGTCCACGCCGTCGCCCGAGACCCCGATCGCGCCCACGAGCGCCGCGCCGCGATAGATCGGCATGCCGCCGGGGAAGATCTGGATTCCGTTGCGCAGTTGGGGCAGGCCCGCGTCCTCGACGGGACCGATCGCGGTGCCGACAATGCGCCCCGCGCAGCCAATCGAAAAATCGCCGCCCACCGCCTTGATGAGCTGGTTGTTGGCCAGGTCCAGCTGCAAGCCCACGTTGAACGGGCTCCAGCGAGCGAAATCGGTGGAGAGCGGCCCGGCGGGTGTGCCCTCGATGCCGTCGGGGAACAGCGGACGGTGAATGTTGCCCAGGGCGCGCGTGCTCCAGGCCGTGAGCCCCATGAATGGCGACGCATCGCCGAGGAATTCGCCCGTGCGCTGGACATAGGCGGCGAACGCCGGCGCGGAGCTTGCATCGAGGTAACGCGCGGACGGCGCCGCGGAGAGCCATGCTGCCGCGCCAGGATGGGAGAAGAACATCGCGGTGCGCGCCTTCTGCACCGCGACGTCGATGCCGAAAAGCGGGCCGTCGGGCGTGCGCGCGAGGGCGAGGATGTCGCCGCTCAGGTCGACCACCGAAATCGTCACCTGCGCGGAGGAGCCGAGCGGGCGCCGGATCTGCGCGCGCGTGCGCGCGGCGAGCCGGAGCCCCTGCGCGACGAGCGAGCTGGCTTCGGCGGCGGTGATGCCACCCGCGCCCGCGCGCGGCGTGTAGCGCGGGGTGCCGGCGGCATTGGCGAGCACCCAGCCCCCGGCCGCGGCGAACGCGCCGTCATCGGCACGCACACCCGAAGCGGCGCTCCCATAGGCGACACCCGCTCGCAACGACGCGGGCGTGAATCCGGCTACTTCCACCAAGGCGCCTGCTGCCTGCGAGAGCGATGGCGCCTGGGCGGGGCTCGTCACGAGCGCCTCGGAATCGACGTAGCGGAAGGTCCGGCCGTCGGCCGTGATGCGGTTGCCGCGGATATCGTCCGGCGCGTCGAATCCCGCCGCCCCCGCCACCGCGATGAGCTCCTCGGGATCCGAATCGACGTCGGTGATCTCGCGATCGACGCGATAGACGCCGTCGACCTCGACACCCACGCCGCCCACGAGCACCCCGTCCTTGTAGAGCGGAAGCCCGCCGGGATCCCCGGCGAGCCCGAGCGGCGCGACCTTCGGTCCCACCGCGCCATCCTCCATGCGCCGGTTCACGTCGGAGCACGGCAGCTGCGAGAACTGCACCCCGTAGAGCGGGCCCGACGGCTGCTGCTGCTCCCGGGGGTTGAAGTGCTCCTGGATGATCTGGCTCGCCGTGCGCGTCGAAAACGCATTGCCCTGCGAGGAGAGGTAGGCGCCGGTGAGGGCCTTGGAAATCGCGGACAGCGCCGCCGGCACCACCGGCATCGGCGTCTCGAGGCCGCCGCCCGTGCCCAGACCGCTGGTGATGCGAACGCCGGGGACAGCGCCTTGCATCGCGAAGACGCCGAGCACGTTCCCCACGCGGTCCACCACGGCGATGTGGCCCGCGAGGTTGCGCGCGCGCGCTTCCGCCACCGCCCGCGCGATCACGGCGCCCACGTCGTCGGCAGTGAGGAAATCCCGGGGCTGCGCGGGCGGCGGCGCGGTGCCGGAGCCGCCCCCTCCGCCGCCAGAACAGGCGCAGAGAACGAGCGCCACGGGTACCGCCATGAGCTTCCTCATGGCGCGCCCGCCACTTTCGCACCGGCGCGCGGCTTGAAGTTCGGATCCCAGGCATGCGCCGGATCGTGGAAGCCGTGGCACTGCATGCAGTTGGAGGTCACCTTGCCCTCGGCCGGCCTGGAGCCCCCGTGGCATTCGCGGCACGCCTTGATGGTGGGCATCGCGACGTCACTTGCCTCCTTCGACTGCGCCACCGCATGGCAATTGGCGCATTTCGCCTGCTGGTGGGACTTGTGGTCGAAGCGCGCGTGGGGCATCCATGTGTTGTTGGCGCGGACCGGCGCAACCTTCCAGTCGTCGCCGGCGCGCTCGATCGAGTGGCAGGTCTTGCAGACGCGCACCTCGAAAAGCTCCGTGCTCACCTGCTTCGCCTTCCGGCCGGCCAGCGCCAGGGCGTTCTGGCGATCAGCCGCGCTCGGCTCACCCACGCGGCGCAGCAACCCCTCCCCGGGGACACCAAACGCCTTCTGGAAGCTGTCCGGCACGCCCTTGAGGGCGAGGTTGGCGTAGAACTCCTCGATGACCGTGACCGCCTCGGCCGGCTTGCCGTGTGGCACCTCGCGCGTGGTGACCGCGGGCTCGAACTGCAGCGCGTGACATTCCTGGCAGTGTTTGCGCATGGAAACCGGCTCGAAGGCGCGGCGCGAGGCGTCGGGCTGGTGGCAGCTCCTGCATTCGAGCTTCATGCGGCCCTGCAGCGGCGAGCGCACGCCCCGCGCGTCCAGGTGCACCGAGTGTGGGAAGGTGAGGTTGGACATTTCCACGATCGGCCCGTCGCCCTGGCGCACGCGCTTCAGGCCCGTGGCGGTTGGCAGGCTGAGGCGGAACGGCGGATGGCTGGTTGCGAAGTCGGAGGTGTTGGCCGCCCGCGCGTCCTTCGCGCGCGACGGCAGGTCGCGGTGGCAATCGATGCACAACTTGTCGTCGTCGCGATGGGTAGCTTTCACGCCCTTGTGGTCGCGGTGGCAGGTGGCGCAGCGCGCGCCCTCGAACAGCGAGGCGGGTTTCATCCCGGCTCCCACGTGGTGCCCGATGGCCGAGTGGCACTCCAGGCATGCGCGGTCCTTCACGTGTTCGAAGGCCACCTCGTGGCAGGACGCGCAGCGCGCCTGGATCGGCTGGTGGGCCAGGATCAGTGCGCCCGGGTTCCAGAACCTGTCGCCGGTGCCCGCGACCTGCGCCGTGTCGCGCCAGGGCAGGTCGAGCACGCGCCCAGCCGGGATCACGAGGAACGCAACCAGCACCGCGAGGCCCAAGAGCCACGCCGCCCAGCGTTTGGTCAGTCCCAGCGAGGCCAGCGTGAGGTCGCGGCTCCTGAAGCCCGTCGCCTGCGGGAGCGGATGCGCGAGCTCGATCACCAGCGCGCCGTCGAAGCCCGCCGGCGGCGCCTGCGCCTCGATGCGATAGGGACCCACCTCGATCGGCTCGCCCACTTTCAGGCGCACCGAACGCACGGTCTTGCGCGTGATGTTCTGGCTGCCGCTTTCGCCTTCCAGGTACACGAGGCCGTCGCGGTTGACGATCATGCCGTGGTCGAGTGTCACGCGTGGATCGGGCAGGTGGATCTCGCACGCCGCGTTGCGTCCCACGCGCAACCACTCGCCGGTGACGGTCTTGCGGAGCTGCCCGCGCGGCCCGGCCTTGGTGGTGAGCAGGATCTTCAAGCGGCGCTCACCAGTAGATGAAAACCGAAACCACGTGCGCCACGAGCGCCGCCAGCAGCATGAAGGCCAGCGGCACGTGGAAGTAGAGCCAGAGGTCGAGGACTGCCTTGTGCCGCAGGTCGCGCCGCGCGCGCTCCAGAAGCTGATGCTTCTGCAGCAGCAGGCCGTAGACCTCCTTGTCCAGGCGCGACGCCTCGCCCTTCAGGCTCTTGGCGATCGAGGGCCACGCATGCACTGCCGCGGCCGTGGGGCAGGCGGGATCGCGCCCGCTCACCAGGCGCAGCAGGCTGCCTCCCAGGCGTCCACCCGACACCGAACGGTCGACCAGGACAAACAGGCGGTCGGGAAGCGAAAGCGCCTTCTCGCGCATCTCGCGATCGACGTCGGCGATGCGCAGCAGCAACGCTTCGAGGGTCTCGTCGCCCAGGTTCTGCGTCATGGCGCGCGGCACGCGCAGGTAGACGAAAACACCCCACATGCCGCTGAACACAACCACCAGCATCAGCACGTAGGCCAGCGTGTGCACGTTCCAGCCGAGCTCGAAGCCGGTGTGAAGCGTCACGATCACGACCAGCGCGGCTCCGAGGTAGACGTGGGCGGAAAGCCAGCCCTGCACCGTGCCCGAAGTGGAACGATAGCGGCGCTTGCGCACGCCGTAGTAGAGCAGCCAGAGAATGAGGGCAGCGCCGATGCTGCCAAGCGTGTAGCCGAGCCAACTGCCGCCATAAGGCTTGGGGGCCACGTCGTGCCAGAGGTACACGGCGGCCGAAAGCACGCAGGTTGCGATGGCCACCTTGAACCAGCGGAACCGTGCGTACTCAAGGATCGAATAATGCTTCAACCGGCCTTCTTCATGCTGTTCAGAGCGGTCGATTGTAGCCGCCGCCGCCCGAAACCGTCAGCGCGCCTGAAGATTGCGCGTCATCCCCATGATTTGTTGCGATTTGCGGGGATGAAACGGGGGTTCGGTCCGGTATAATTCGTAACCGCTCCCTGCTGGAAAATAACCCTTCGAATGGCAGTTTTCTGGATTCTGGCCGTTGTCATGACGGTCGTGGCGCTCGCTTTCGTGCTGGTGCCGTTGCTGCGGGCACGCGCCCGCAATGCTCCCTCCCGTGTCGAGGCCAACCTGGAGATCCTGCGCGGCCAGCGGCGCGAGATCGAGGCGGACGTGGCCATCGGGCTGCTGGCACCCGAGGCGCGGGAAGAAGCCCTTGCGGAGCTCGTGACCCGCGCGCAGGTCGATCTCCAGCCGGCAGCGGCGCCGGATTGCGCCGGCGGCAGGCCCTGGATCGTCGCGGCATGCACCGCGGTCGCCATCCCGGCCCTCGCATTCGGCATCTATGCGGCGACCGGCAATCCCGGCGCCTCCGACGACCAGGCGGTGGCGGCGCTGGCCAATCCAAAACCCGACGATGCCAAGATCGTGGCGATGGTCGAGGGCCTGGCGAAGAAGGTGAAGGAAAGGCCGGACGACATCCAGGGCTGGGCGTTGCTGGGACGATCGATGTCCGCGCTGGGCCGCTTCCAGGAATCCGCGGATGCCTACGCACGCCTGGCCAAGCTGGTTCCCAACGACGCGCAGGTGCTCGCCGACTACGCGGATTCCCTCGCCATGGCGCAGGGCCGCACCCTGATCGGCAAGCCCCACGAGCTGGCCCTCAAGGCACTCGAGATCGAGCCCGGCAACCCCAAGGCCCTTGCGCTCGCCGGCACCGCCGCCCTCGACAGCGGCGATTTCGATGCCGCGATCAAGCACTGGCAGAAACTCGCCTCCGTCCTGCCCCCCGATTCGCCCGACCGGGCCGAGATCCAGTCGATCCTGGGCGAAATCCGCACACGCGCGGGCGCCGCGGGCAAGCCCGTGTCGGGCGCCCCCGCCACGCAGGTGGCCGGCACCGGTGGCAAGCCCGATGGGAAGTCAGATGGAAAGTCGATCACGGGGCTCGTCTCGCTGGCCTTCGGCGTGTCAGGCCACGTGACCGGCGCTGAGACACTTTTCATCTTCGCCCGCTCCGAAGGCGGCCCGCGCATTCCGCTGGCCGTGATCCGCGCATCGTCTCGCGAGCTGCCGCTCAAGTTTACGCTCGATGACAGCCAGGCCATGTCGCCCACGGTCAAGCTCTCCGGGGCGCAGGCGGTTCGCATCGAGGCACGCATCTCCAAGAGCGGCAATGCCATGCCGCAGCCGGGCGACCTCGTCGGCTCCAGCGCGGTGGTGCGTCCCGGCGCGCGCGATGTCCCGGTGGTGGTGGACCGGGTGTTGCCGTGAGCCTGATCGAAGGCCGCGGCCTGGCCTGCACGCGCGGATTCGCCACGCTCTTCCGGGACGTCTCGTTCCGGGTCGGCGCCGGCGAATGGCTTGCCGTGCGCGGGCCGAACGGAAGCGGCAAGACCACGCTGCTGCGCTGCGCGGCGGGGCTTTCGCGGGCGGACAAGGGCGAATTCACGCGCGAAGGCGCCCTTCTCTACGGTGGCCACCTGCCGGGCATCAAGGACGACCTCACGACGCAGGAAAACCTCGAAGGCGCCCTCAGCCTGCGCGGTGTCGATGTGGAAGCATCCGCGGTGGCCGATGCGCTTGCGCGAGCCGGGCTCGAAAGGCGCCGCCACCTCCCCGCCCGCAGGCTGTCCGCCGGCCAGCGGCGCCGCATCGGGCTGGCGCGCCTGATGCTTGATCCCGCACCCATCTGGGTGCTCGACGAGCCGCTGACCGCACTGGACGACGAGGGGCAGCAGCTCTTCGCCCACCTGCTTTCGCGCCACCTCGATCGCGGCGGAGTCGCGCTGCTCGCCACCCACCACGACCTCGCGCCCCGGCCCGCGCGCGAGCTTCGGATGGGTGCATGAGCGTGGCCGCATCCTCCCTGCCCCTGGCCCGGCCCGGATCCTTCGCGGCGGGCTTCGCCTGGGCTTTCTCACGTGACCTCACGCTTTCGATGCGCCATCCGGGCGAGACGCTGCTGGTGGTGGCGTTTTTTGTGCTCGTGGCGACACTTTTTCCCCTGGGTGTCGGGGCCGATCCCCAGCTGCTCGCCCGCATCGGCCCCGGCGTGATCTGGGTGTGTGCGCTGCTCGCCGCCTTCCTGTCCCTGCCCGCGCTTTTCGCCGGCGACTACACGGACGGCTGCCTCGAGCAGATGATGTTGTCGCCGCACCCGATGCCCGGCTGGGCGAGCGGGAAGATCGCGGCCCACTGGGTTGCGTCGGGGTTACCGCTCACCGTGCTGTCCCCGTTGCTGGGCCTGCAATACGGGCTCGACGCGGGAACCCTGGGCACGTTGGCCGTCGCCCTCCTGCTCGGCACGCCGATCCTGTCGCTGCTGGGCGCCGCCTGCAGCGCCCTCACCCTCGGCGCGCGCGGCGGCGGCGTGCTCCTGGCGCTGCTCGCCCTGCCGCTCTTCGTTCCGGTCCTGATCTTCGGCGCCGGCGCAGCCGATGCCCAGGCCGCGGGCCTCTCCCCCGCGCCGCATCTCTCCCTGCTGGGCGCCGGCCTCATACTCGCGGTGATGGGCTTGCCCTTCGCGGCGTGCACCGCGATACGCATCGCACTCGATTGAAGATGAACTTCTACTACTTCTCCTCCCCGTCCTCGTTCTACCGCCTCGCCGGCGCCATGGCGCCGTATTTCTTCGCCGCCGCCATCGTGACGGGCATCGCGGGCATGTACGCGGGGTTCGTGGTCGCCCCCACCGACGCGCAGCAGGGCGAGGTCTACCGAGTGATCTTCATCCACGTGCCCGCCGCGTGGATGTCGATGCTCATCTACTTCGTGATGGCGTGTTATGGCGGGATCTGCCTCACGTTCAACACGCGCCTGGCCGCGATGATGGCGCGCGCGCTCGCGCCCACGGGCGCGATGTTCACCTTCGTCGCGCTCTGGACCGGCGCCTTCTGGGGCCGGCCCACCTGGGGCACCTATTGGGTGTGGGACGCGCGGCTCACCTCCGAGCTGGTGCTGCTTTTCCTCTACCTGGGATTCATCGCGCTCGCCAACGCCTTCGAGGATCCGCGCCGCGGCGATCGTGCCGCCGCCCTGCTGGCACTGATTGGCCTGGTGAACCTGCCGATCATCTATTTTTCGGTGCAGTGGTGGAACACGCTGCACCAGGGCTCGAGCGTGAGCTTCAAGGGCACCTCGATGCACGTGGCCATGCTCTGGTCCATGCTGCTGATGGCGATCTGCTTCTGGATGTACGCCATCGGCGCCGCGCTGGTCCGGGTGCGCACGATCATCCTCGAACGCGAAAGGCGCACCCAATGGGTGCGGAACCTCACCTGATGGATCACACTTTCTACCTGACGATGTCGTACGCGGCTACCGCGCTCGCCATCATGGCCGAGGTCGTCGCGCTGCGCATCCGCCGCGCGCGTGCCCGCCGCAACATCGAAGAGGAGCGCGACCTTGAAACCCAGGACTAGACGTGCGGCGTGGATCGTGGCGGGGCTTGCGGGCCTCGGCATCGCATCCGCGCTCGTGCTCAATGCATTCCAGTCGAACCTCGTGTTTTTCTTCACGCCGACCCAGGTCGCCTCCAACGAGGCGCCGCGCGACCGCGCGTTCCGCATCGGCGGCCTGGTCGAGGCCGGCAGCATCGCGCGTGAACGCGACGGGCTGACGGTCAAGTTCCGCGTGACCGACACGGCGAAGACCATACCCGTGGTCTACACCGGAATCCTCCCGGACCTGTTTCGCGAAGGCAAAGGCGTCGTCGCGCAGGGCCGGATCGGCACCGACGGCACCTTCAAGGCAAGCGAGATCCTCGCCAAACACGACGAGAACTACATGCCGCCGGAAGCTGCCGACGCACTGAAGAAGGCCGGACATCCGATGGACAAGGGCGCCTTCGCGGGCCAAAAGGGGAAATGACGTGATACCCGAGCTTGGACACTTCGCGCTGGTGATAGCGCTGGCGCTGGCGATCGCGCAGGCCGTGCTTTCGCTCGCCGGCGCGGCGACCGGGCGCGCGGCGCTGCTCGCCACCAGCCGCCCGATCGCCACCGGGCAGTTCCTCTTCATCCTCGCGGCCTTCGCCGCGCTGGCCTACTGCTTCATCACCAACGACTTCTCGGTCGCAAACGTGGCGACCAACTCGAACTCGCGGCTGCCGGTGGCCTACCGCATCGCGGCCAGTTGGGGCTCCCACGAGGGCTCCATGGTGCTCTGGCTGCTGATGCTGTCGGGCTGGACCTTCGCGGTTTCGATATTCAGCCGCCAGCTGCCCGACCGCATGCTTTCGCGCGTGCTCGGCATATTGGGCCTGGTGAGCGTGGGGTTTCTGCTCTTCATCCTCATCACCTCGAACCCGTTCGACCGGCTGCTGCCCCCCGCCGAGGACGGGCGCGACCTCAATCCCCTGCTGCAGGACCCCGGCATGGTGATCCACCCGCCGATGCTCTACATGGGTTACGTGGGCTTCTCGGTGGCCTTCGCTTTTGCGCTCGCCGCCCTCCTCGAAGGACGACTCGACGCGGCCTGGGCGCGCTGGTCACGCCCCTGGACCACGGCGGCCTGGTCGTTCCTCACCATCGGCATCATGCTCGGCAGCTGGTGGGCCTACTACGAGCTGGGCTGGGGCGGCTGGTGGTTCTGGGATCCAGTGGAAAACGCCTCCTTCATGCCCTGGCTCGTGGGGACGGCGCTGATCCATTCGCTCGCGGTGACGGAAAAACGCGGCACCTTCCGCGCCTGGACCGTGCTGCTCGCGGTGATGGCGTTTTCACTGTCGCTGATGGGCACCTTCCTGGTGCGCTCCGGCGTGCTCACGTCCGTGCATGCGTTCGCCACCGATCCCAAGCGCGGCATCTTCATCCTGATATTCCTGGTCATCGTGATCGGCGGCTCGCTGGCGCTCTTCGCCTGGCGCGCCCCGAAAATCGGAATGGGCGGCGGTTTCGCGCCGGTCTCGCGCGAATCGTTCCTGCTGGCCAACAACGTGCTGCTGTCCGTTGCGATGGCGGCGGTGATGCTGGGCACGCTCTACCCCCTGTTCCTCGACGCGCTCAACCTCGGCAAGATCTCCGTGGGGCCGCCCTACTTCGACGCGGTGTTTTTCCCGCTGATGGCACCCGCCGTGTTCCTGATGGCGGTGGGACCGGTCGCCAGCTGGAAGCGCGCGCAGCTGCCGCAGCTCTGGGTGCGCCTGCGCTGGGCGCTCGCCGCGGCGTTTGTCGCCGCGATCCTGATTCCGTTCGTGATGGGCCGCTTCTCGTTGATGGTTGCGCTTGGACTGTGGCTCGCGCTCTGGGTGATATTCGCCGCCGGGGTGCAGCTCACCCAGCGCCTGGGCGCGGCACCCCAGGCGGGCCTGGCGGCCAAGCTGCGCGCACAGCCCCTGTCCTGGTACGGCATGACAATCGCCCACCTGGGAGTCGCCATCTTCGTGATCGGCGTGACGCTGGTGCGCGGCTACGAAACCGAGCGCGACCTGCGCATGGCGCCAGGCGAAAAGGTCTCGATCGGCGGTTATGAGTTCACCTTCAAGGGAACCAGCGAGGTTGCGGGACCCAACTACACCGCCGTGCGCGGCTCGTTCGAAGTGCGCAATGCGGGGTCGGAAAAGGTCAACCGCATCATGCATCCGGAAAAACGCACCTATCAGGCATCGGGCCAGACGATGACCGAGGCCGACATCGACACCGGCATCACCCGCGACATCTACGTGTCACTCGGTGAGCCCGTGGGCGACGGCGCGTGGGGTGTGCGCGTATATCACAAGCCGTTTGTCGACTGGATCTGGGGCGGGTGCATCGTGATGGCCCTGGGCGGCTTCCTGGCGCTCTCGGATCGCCGCTACCGCATGCAGCGCGCCACCCACGCCGCGGGAATCGAGGCCGAAGGAGCACGCGCGTGAAGTGGATGCGTTTTACCGTCCCGCTGGTGTTGTTCCTTCTCCTGGTGGGATTTTTTGTTGTCGGGCTCGAGCGCGACCCCCGCGAAGTGCCCTCCCCCTTCATCGGCAAGGCGGCACCGGCATTCACCCTCACGCAATTGCACGACGAGAAGCTCGTCTTCGGTCCCGCCGACATGAAGGGCAAGGTCTGGATGCTGAACGTTTGGGCCTCGTGGTGCGTTTCCTGCCGCGTGGAACACCCGCTGCTGGTCGAAATGGCGCGGCGCAAGGTGGTCCCGATCGTGGGGCTCAACTACAAGGACAAACGCGAAGATGGCGTGCAGTGGCTCGCGAAGTTCGGCAACCCGTACGACCTGTCGGCATTTGATGTCGAGGGCCGCGTGGGCATCGACTACGGTGTGTACGGAGTGCCGGAAACCTTCGTGATCGACAAGATGGGCGTGGTCCGGCACAAGCAGATCGGCCCCATCACGCCCGAATCGCTCGAGAAGATCATCCTGCCCCTGATCCAGAAACTGAACGCATGAAGACAAAGACGCTGGTGGCCGCCCTGATGGTGTGTGTGGCGCAGCTCGCGCACGGGCAGGCCTCGGAACTGGCCCGCCCGGACGCGGCTACCGAATCGCGCCTCAAGGGCCTCGCCGAGGAGCTGCGTTGCCTGGTCTGCCAGAACCAGACCATCGCGGATTCCAGCGCGCCTCTGGCCCACGACCTTCGCAACCAGATCCGCGAACAGATCGCCGGCGGGCGCAGCGATTCCGACATCCGTGACTACATGGTGGAACGTTACGGAGACTTCGTCCTTTACCGCCCGCCACTGCGCCCCACCACCGTGCTGCTGTGGGTCGGGCCTTTCGCGCTACTGCTTGTTGGCGCGGGGGTCTTCGGATACGCCGTCCGGCGCCGCCGGGTGGCCACGCAAGACGCCCTGAGCCCGGAGCGGCGCGTCGCCCTCGAAGCCCTGCTCGAGGAAAGTGATGGCGCGGCGGCGCCCGGCAGCATGAAAAAGGGCGCTCGTACCTGAGATAGGAGCGCCCTTCCTGCCCTGCTGTTTCCGCAGCGTTACTTCTGCAGGTCACCCTTGATGTAACCGATGAGCCCGTTCAGGCGCCCGTCGCTCATCGAGTTCGCCGGCATCGGGGACGGAAGGTCCTTGTACTTCTTGTCCGCGCCCATGCGCCCCTTGGTGATCGTGGTGCCGATCTCCCCGGCGCTGCCGGCGGTGACAAATTTGTTCCCCTTCAGGGGGGGTGCCAGCCCCTTCGTGCCTTCACCGGCTTCGCCGTGGCAGGTGCCGCAGGTTTCCTTGAAGAAGTTGACGATCTTCTCGTCCGCCGCCTGTGCCAGACCCGCGGTCATCGTACAGGCTGCCAGGCAAATCGCAATCTTTGCTCGCATGTTTCACTGCTCCGGCTGTGGTGGAAATAAAAACCCCGGCAAGGAGGACCTTGCCGGGGGAACTGGGAGTCGCAATTTCAATGGCTCTTCAACGGGTACTGCAGGAGAACTTTTAGAAGTTGTATTCGAAGCCCAGGGAGTACGACTTTCCCTTGCCCAGGTAGCGATCACGTTCGTCGTCGAACACACGGTTCTGGACGCGCGGGCTGATCACCAGGTGGGTGCTGAAGTTCATCGCCGGGTTCCACAGCAGCGTGAGGGCGTAGTTGACCTTCTGGTACGTCTTGCGCACCACGCCGGCAGGCGTCGTGTAGTCGTACGTCATGTCTTTCCACGTCGTGGCGTAGAAACCGTACGTGCGGTTGAAGAAGTAGCGCACGTAGCCGCCGAGGATGGTGCGCTCGAGCTTGCCGCCATCCTTGTGGTTCTCCTTCGTGCCATGCAGCACGGCGGAAAGGATCCAGCTGTGCGGGCCACGGTCAGCCACCGAATGCTCGATACGCAGCTTGTACGAGTTGAAGTCCTTCACCTCGATCACCGGGGCGCCCACGATGAGGCCGTTGGTGCCGCCGCGCTGATTGGTGATGGACAGGCTCGAGTCGGACACGCCGGTCGGACAGGCACCCGGGCAGATGAAGCTGTTCTTCACCTGGGTCATCTGCGTCGACGAGTCCTTGCCGCGATAGAGCTCAAGGGCAAGCCAGAGGTCGTTGCGGGTGGTGCGGAAGATGTTCCAGGCGAACGTAGCATACTGGTTCGAGCCATCCGACCAGTTGATGTTGTCGTCACCCGTCACAAACGCCACCTGCGCCCAGAACATGTCGTTGAAGAAGCCATGGAAGCTGATCGCCATGATCTCCTTGGAGCGGCCCACGCCACCCTGGCCGTTGCCCCACATGTCGGGCAGGCCCGCCGGGAACACCCACTGGGTGACCACGTTCGGGTGCTCGTTACCGATCGACATGCCGATGAACGAGTTCGGCCCGATGTCCATGCCGGTCGACAGGCGATACTCGTCGTAGGCGTAGAAGTTGAGGCCGGTCGGTCCGGTGTTGCCGGTCGATACCGAATTGATGGAGTTGTTGCCCAGGTAGCCGAGTTCCGTCCACAGGCCCAGCCAGTCAGTGATCGGGCCGGTGTAGAAGAAGGCCATGCGGGCGAGCGGACGCGAGGTCCAGTCGTTCTTGACGCCGCTGGTGTTGCGGCCACCCTGCGCCAGCTCCGAGATCAGGCGCGCGGCAAAGAAGTCATCCCAGTTCAGTGCGAGGTAGTCGCCACCGTACTGGGGAAGGTCTTCCACCATCTCGCTGTCGTGGCGAAGGCGCTCACGCACCGTCGGGCGCACGTAGCCGCGCATCGCGAAAATGCGGCCGGTACGCGTGAAGTTGGGAACGTTGTCGGTGCCGATGTGGCACGAGTTGCAGTTCATGCCGGTCTGGCGCGCGAAGCTCGGCATGGCCTGGCTGTCGATCGGCACCAGGAGCATCCCGGCAAGGCCGAGTGCTGCGGTGGCGAAGCTCTTCCAGTTAAAACGCATTCTGAATTTCCTCCCGTTTACGAAGTTTTTTTTGCTTACTTCTGCAAGTCGCCCTTGAGGTAGGCCACCAACGCTTCAGGGTCGGGGACTACTTCAAATCCGAAGGACGGCATGTTGGGGTAAGTGTCGTCGTAGAGACGTTTCTGCCCCGAGCGGCCCTTGCGGACCACCGCCTTGATCGCCGCCGGGCTGCCGTTGACGATGAAGGGGTTGCCTTTCAACGCAGGCCCGAGAGAAGGCAGCGTTCCCCGCGTGCCCTGGCCGTTGGCGCCATGGCATGCGGAGCAGCGAAGTTTGTACATTTCCGCGGCGTCGTTCGCCGCGAGAGCCGCTGCCGGGGCCAGAGTGCCGCCCAGCAGGATCAGCGTTGCGAGGGTCTTGTTGCCCATCCCATGCTCCTCCTAGTAGTTATTGTTTCGGTCCATGAAACGTTGTTTTACCAATTAAGCCGAAAAATATGATTTCTATGCGGGCATTGTCAACAACAATTTGACGCAATTTACCTAACGTCCTGCTATCACAGCAATTTCCACCAGCGCCCCACGCGGCAGCCGCGCAACTTCCACCACGGAGCGCGCCGGCAGGGAGGCGCGAAAGTACTTCTCATAGGTCTCGTCCATGCCCCGAAACTGGGTCATGTCCTTCAGGTAGACGGTCACCGAGACGATGTTGGCCATGGTCAGACGGTGCGCTTCCAGCACCGCCCGGATGTTTTCCATGGCCTGGCGGGTCTGGTCTTCGATCTTGTCACCCACCATCTGGGTCGATCGAAGGTCCATGCCGATCTGGCCGGAGACGAACACCAGATCGCCGTAACGCGATCCCTGTGTATAGGCGCCGGTATTGACCGACGCATCCACCGGCGCCGCTGATGATCCTTCGCGCGTCGCGCCTGCGGGCGCGCGCGGCGCTTCCGCCACGGCGGCCGGACGGCGTACCGGCGCCTGCCTTGCTTCCGGAATGTCGCCCGATCCCTGCGCGACCCAGCCGCGACCGCCACCCATGCCACATCCGGAAACCAGGGTCGCCGCGACGAGCGCAACCAGAGTGCCTTTGCTGCCTGCCTTCATCACTTCCCTCCTTCGATTCATGAACCACGAAATCATTTTATGAAACAATGTGCCGCCGCCGCGATGCTACTGGAATTTGATTGGTCGCGGTCAACCAGCAACGTGGATGTGGCGCAGTGGATGCGGGCAAAGTGAATGTGGATGGCGAAGGCGCCGCGGTGCTGAAGCGCGTTTGGGATGTCCCGGTTCGCATCGCGCACCTCGCCTTCATCGTCGGCGTGGCCGGAGCCTGGCTTACCCGCGGGGCCGAGCTCGCCGATTGGCATGCGGCATTCGGTTACACCGCGGCGGCGGCGGCAATCTTCCGTATCGTCTGGGGCTTCGCCGGGCCCACGCATTCGCGCTTTGCCAACTTTGCGTATTCACCGGCCGCGGCGCTGCGATACGTGCGCGAGGCGTTGCGCGGCTCGGTGCGCCACTACACGGGCCACAACCCCGCCGGCAGCTGGGCGGTCTATGTCCTGCTTGCGCTCATCGTGGCGACCAGCGTCACCGGCATCGTTGCATCCGGGGGAATGCATTCGTTGGGGCCCCTGGCGGGCAGCGTGCCCCGTGCGTCCGCGGACGCGGCGTTTTCCCTGCACGAGATTCTCGCGTGGGTGATCCTCGGAGTCGCCATCGGGCATGTCGCGGGCGTGGCCTGGGGCAGCTACGTCCATCGCGAGAACCTCGCGAAGGCGATGATCACGGGCAACAAGATCAACCACGAAGACCCCGCGCCCCCGGCGCCTGCGCGCACGGCGTTGGGTGCCGCGATGGCGGTCGCCGCGATTGCCGGGTCCTGCTACTACCTGTTCCAGCACGCGCCCGCCGATGCGCAGCGACGCGATGACGCAGAGGCCGTTGCTGCCACGGCGAACGCCGCGCAGCCGTGGACCCAGGAGTGCGGCAGCTGCCACCTCGCCTACCCGCCCGCCCTTCTTCCGGTGCGCTCGTGGCAGAAGATGCTCGAGGAGCAGGACAGACACTTCGGCGACGACCTCGGCCTTTCGGAGGCCGCGATCGCGAACCTGGTGAAGGCCGCCACCGCACCGGCCCCTTCCTGGGGCGCGTGGTCGATCGCCAACGGCATTGCGGCATCACAGGCGCCGCAGCGCATCACGGAGCTTGATCGATGGCGCGCTATTCACCATCGCGTGCCCGAATCGCGCTTCAAGGCCAAGGGCGTGGCCGGCAAACACGAATGCGCCGCTTGCCACCGCGATGCGCCGTCGGGTATCTTCCACCCGCGAATG
>Ga0163153_10003290_pt1 | contig 21903 bp, 13 predicted proteins | sample OliLakLV19MP6IB1_FD_148629 | JGI IMG/M metagenome (GOLD analysis project Ga0163153, IMG submission 148629) | Freshwater microbial mat bacterial communities from Lake Vanda, McMurdo Dry Valleys, Antarctica - Oligotrophic Lake LV.19.MP6.IB-1 | ecosystem: Environmental > Aquatic > Freshwater >...
CTCATGCACGTCGCGCAGCAGAAGAGGCGGCCGGCCGGGCGCGAGCAGGCGCGGCTGTTCCCACACCACGAAGTCGCCCTTGTTTCCATCGCCGGCATCCGACGCGGCGAGATAGAGCGTGATCACCTTCGCCTCGGAGGCGGAGGACGCGGGAAGTTTCAGCCGGACCTCCTGCTTTGATTGAATGGGGGTGAGCGGTTCCATCCAGGCCTTCGGGCCGTTCTTTTTCCCGATGTGGCCGACCGAATTAAACTTCCACAAGGCGTGCTGCCATTCTGCGATGGACCTGGCCAGGGCCGGCGCATCACCGGGCTTCGCCGTGCGCCAGCGCGCGCGAATCGGATCGAAGAGAAAGTTCGGCTGTTTGGAGCTCAGCGCCGCCCGCACCGTCTTGAGATACTTGGCGCTCAATCCGTTCGTCGCCGGCGCAGCCTTTCGTCCCCCTCCCCGTTCCTCCAGCAGCGCGGCAAGATACTTGTCCAACGGCATGACGCCGCCGTCCTTGGTGTCGAAACGAATGCCCTGCAAGTTCACCGAAGTCCCGCCGCCGTTGTCGGTGAACTCGCGATACGTCCCGCGAATCTCCGCGAGCAGCTCCTCCGTCCAGTCGCGCCGCGTGACGCTCGGGGAAAAGCGAACGCCGTCCGGAACCAGCACGGCGTGGTTTGCGACTTCCTTCGCGGCATCCAGATATTTCGTGACCAGCGACGGCGACATCACGAGCGAGTTGCCGACGTTCATGAAGCCTTCGCCGGAAGCGGAATCGACCGGGAACTCCTTCGCCGGATCGAGGGACGCCACGCCGGTCAGATCGCGGATCGTGCAGGTGTATTCCGCGTTGTTCAGCCGTCGCAGCACGATGGGGCCGGGATCGCCCGCGCGTTCTTTTGCCGCTTCATCCAGCGCGGTGTTGATCCAGGCGAGAAATCCTTCCTGCTCGACGGCGGTCATCTGCGGCTTGTCCTTCGGCGGCATTTCGCCCAGCGCAATCTGTTCGACCACGCCCTGCCACACCTTCGAGTGTCTCATGATCTCGGAGAGCGAGGTGAAGCGTTCGAGGTCCAAGTCGCCCTTGTGCTTCTCCGTCGAATGGCAGCCGAGGCAATACTCCTTGAGGAGGGGCTGAACCTTTGTGGGATAACTTTTGCCCAAGGCAGCGGATGAACGGGGTTCTGCGCCAAGTCCGGCTGCGGCAGAAATGAGCAGCATTATCATCGCGGCAAATCCTCTCACCACATTCAATGGGAAGGACTGGCGACTCTGCGCCTCGCGGAGCGAGAGCTCGATGGCAGCCGTGGGTTTCAACCTGCGGTGCCCAGCCATCGCAGCCGACCGCGTCGCGGCGCGACGATTGAAATTGAGACTGATCGGCAGCTTGAAGTTCAAACGTCGCTCCGCGACTTCGACCTCTATCCGATTCGTCCGTGGGCCAAAGCCCACGGCTACCGTCATGCGGTCGCTCTGCGACCTGTCACTGCCATGGTATGAGTTTGTCATGTGATGATTCCATGAATGGGATGCGCCTCGACGACGCCAGTAAGTTTGTTTTCCAGTCCGCCATAAAAGTAAGTGAGCTTTTCGTGGTCCAGACCCATGAGATGAAGAATGGTCGCGTGCAGATCGCGCAGGTGACAGCGGTCCACGACCGCGCCTTCGCCGAGTTCATCCGTCTCGCCGAAGCTCGTGCCGGCCTTCACGCCCGCGCCCGCCATCCAGTAAGTGAAGCCCTTGGGATTATGATCGCGCCCACCGGGCTTGCCGCCGGTGTTGAAGGTTTCTGAAACCGGCATACGGCCAAACTCGCCGCCCCACACGACCAGCGTTTCGTCGAGCAGACCGCGCTGTTCCAAATCCGCGAGGAGCGCGGCGATGGGACGATCCACTTCGGGACAATGCAGCTTCAAGTTCTCCTCGATGCCGTGATGGCCGTCCCAGGTGTTCTGTCCGCCCGCGCCGCCGCCGCCCGAATAAATCTGCACGAAGCGCACGCCGCGCTCGACCAGCCGTCGCGCGATGAGGCATTGCCGGCCGAACGGCGCCGGGCCTTGCGCGAGCGAATGCCAGTCCGGCTTCGGTTCGTTGATGCCGTAAGCCTCGATGGTGCGCTGGTCTTCCTGCGCCAGATCGAGCGCCTCGGGCGCGGTGGCCTGGAGGCGGAAGGCGAGTTCGTAGCTGGCGATGCGCGCGGAAAGCTCCGAGTAACCTGGACGCGTGCTCTGATGCCCGGCGTTCAGCGTGTTGATGAAATCAATTTCACGCCGCTGCATGTCGCGGCTGGTCCCGGCGGGCGGTTTGAGATTCAGGATGGGTTCGCCGCTCGTGCGCAGGATCGTGCCTTGATGAACCGCCGGCATGTAGCCGCTCGACCAGTTCGGCGGACCGGTGGTCGGGCCGCCGCGCGGATCGAGCATCACGACGTAGCCGGGGAGATTTTGGTTGAGCGTGCCGAGGCCGTAGCTCATCCACGCGCCGATGGACGGATGCCCTTGGAGGATGCGCCCGCTGTTCATCTGAAGCACCGCGCTGCCATGCGCGAAGGAATCGCTGTAGAGCGACTTCACGACGGCGAGCTTGTCCATGTGCCGCGCGATGTGCGGGAAGGCGTCCGAGCACCAGAGGCCGGACTGACCGTGCTGCTTGAACGTGCGGCGGCTCGCCTGAAGCACGGCCTTTGTCTTGGTGTTGCGACGGAATTCGTTGTCGATGGTCTGGCCGTCGCGCTTCTGCAGCTCGGGTTTGTAGTCGAAAAGATCGACCTGCGACGGCCCGCCGAACATGAACAGGAAGATGACGGACTTCGCCTTGGCGGGCAGATGCGGAAGTTTCGGCAGGAGCGGACCGGGCTTGGCGGGTTGCGCTGCATTCGCGCGCGAGCCGAAGAAGCCATCGCCATCCAGCAACGACGTGAGCGCGAGTCCGGCGAAGCCCGCGCCCATCTCCCAGAGAAACTGGCGGCGCGGCTGGAGAATGTGATCGGCTGGGTTCATGGAAGATTAGCGGCCTCGCGGAGCGAGGAGACGAAGGTAGCCGTGGGTTTCAATCCACGGATCGATGTTGGAATGAAATAGTTTGTCGCGTAGCGACGATTGAATGCAACAAACGGTTCAAGCGTCGCTCCGCGACGCCGACGCAACCAACCTTCCACCGTGGGCTGAAGCCCACGGCTACCGTCGCAATGTCTCTCCGCGACAAAGGCCGCTCCGCTCCAGTTTCCATGTCAGTCCACATAAATCATCTCGTTCACGTTGAGCAGGCCGCGACAAAGGCTGTTCAGCGCGGCGCGTCCCGGCTCGGGCGTTCCTTCCGCGACCGCGCGCTTTTGCTGATCCGCCAGCAAGCTCCGTGAGACTTTGAGCTCTGTCTTCGTCGGCGCACGTTGCAGCACGAGCTGGAAGGCGCGTTCGATTTGCTTCTCCTCCCGCTCGCCGCCTTCGCGGACAATGCGCGTTGCGAGCGCCGCCGCCTGCGTCTGCACGAACGAATCGTTCAGCAGCATCAACGCCTGCGGCGCGGTCGTGGTATTCGGGCGCACGCCGACGGGCGACGCGCTGTTCGCGAAGTCGAGGCATTCGAGCAGCGGAACCTTGAGCGCGCGTTTCACCACGAGATAAACGCTGCGCCGATTCTGCTCGGCGGCAGAGCTGTCGGCCCAGCCTTTGCCGGAGGCGTCCTGCGTTCCGTGAACCTCCTTCGGCAACGTCGGGAAGACGCTCGGCCCGCCGCGCTTCGGGTTCAGCGTGCCGCTCGCGACGAGCATCGTGTCGCGAATCACTTCAGCGTCCACGCGCCGCAGGTTCTGCCGCCAGAGCAGCGTGTTGGCCTCGTCCGTCGCGAGCGCGCGGCGGTTCTCCGCGTGCGACGACATGCGATAGGCACGGCTGGTCATGATGAGCCGATGCATGCGCTTCACGCTCCAGCCGCCGGAAACGAATTCTGACGCGAGATAATCGAGCAGCGGCTGGTTCGTGGGACGCAGACCGGTCTGCCCGAAGTCATCCGGCGTGGGAACGATGCCGGTGCCAAAATGCTTTTGCCAAATCCGGTTCACCATCACGCGGGCGGTGAGCGGGTTCTGCGGGCTGGCGATCCAGTCGGCAAGCACGCGGCGGCGTCCGGTCGTCTTCGCGTCGGCGGAACGCGCGGCGAACGCCGGAGCGGGAAGTCCCAGCACGACTGGAAACGCCGGCGAGACTTCGCCCTTCGGCGTGAACGCATCGCCGCGCGCGAGCAGTTGAGTCGCCTTCGGCTCAGGACCGTTCTCGGCGACAGCCAGCGCGTAATCGAAGGGCGGCGCAGCCTCACGGGCTTTCTTCACCTCCGCCTCGATCAGCTTCTTCACCGCAGCATCCGCGGTTTGCGCGAGACGTTGCTCGGCGTCCTTCACGCGCTGACGCTTTTCATTTTCCCATTTCACCAGCTCCGCCTTGGTCGCAAGCGGACGTTGAATCTTGCCCGTGCCGCGACCGCCGCCGCCGGTGTGGTGCTGCCCGTAACCGTCCATGCTGCGGAAGAAACTGAGCATGGAGTAATAGTCCGCCTGACTGACCGGATCGAACTTGTGATCGTGACAGCGCGCGCAGCCGACGGTGAGCCCGAGGAACGCCGTGGTGGTGGCGACCATGATGTCATCAAGGTCATCGAACTCCGCCTTCACCGTGCTGTCCGGTTCGTCGTCCCAGACGTGCAGACGATAGAAGCCCGTCGCGATGATGGCGTCGCGCCATTCCTTGCTCCCCGCCGCCGTCGCCGCGAGTTGTTCATCCGCGATCTCGTCACCGGCGATCTGTTCGCGAACGAAGCGTTCGTAAGGCGTGCCGCTGTTGAAGGAATCGATGACGTAATCGCGATAGCGCCAGGCGTTCGGTTTCGCACCGTCACGTTCGTAGCCGTTGCTCTCGGCGTAGCGGACGAGGTCAAGCCAGTGGCGTCCCCAGCGTTCACCGTAATGCGGCGAGACGAGCAGCCGGTCGATCAGTTCAGCCCAGGCCTTGTCGCTCGGCTTCGCCTCGAACGCCGACACTTCCTCCGGCGTCGGCGGCAGCCCGAGGAGATCGAAGCAGGCGCGGCGCACCAGTTCGCGCGGCGTGGCCGGGGGATTCATCGCGAGCGACTTCGCTTCAAGCTGCTGGAGCAGGAAGGCATCGATGGGATGAACATCCCGTGAGGCTTTGGAAGTGACCGGAGGAACGGCGGGCCGGACCACGGTCTGAAAGGCCCAGTAGCCCCGGTCGTCCTCGGAAATGACAAACTTGCCAGAGCGCTGGCGCGGCGGCGTCTGGCTGAAGCTTCGCGAAACGAAGCAGGTCGCGACCAGCGCGAGCAGGACCAACCACTTGATTCGGGCGGCGTTCATGTTTTGACGGTGTGGCGGAAGCGTAAGGATGGACGCGACCCCGTCAAACATGATTCAGCCTGCCGCCTCTTTCAGTGTGAGGCGGCAGGCGATGATTCCGGCGACGAAAGCCAGGGCTTACGCAGCGCCGAAGCGGTCCAGGTTCATCACCTTGCTCCAGGCGGCCACGAAGTCTTGGACGAACTTCTTCTCGGCATCCGCGCTGCCGTAAACTTCCGCGAGGGCGCGAAGCTGGGAATTCGAGCCGAAGACGAGGTCCACGCGCGTGCCGGTCCACTTGGTCTGGCCGGTGGCGCGATCCCGGCCATCGAACACTTCTGCGTCCGGCGTGGCGGGTTTCCATTCGGTGCTCATGTCGAGCAGGTTCGAAAAGAAGTCATTGGTCAACGCTTCCGGCCGCTTCGTGAAAACCCCGTGCGAGGTGCCGCCGGCATTGGTCTTCAGCACGCGCAGGCCGCCGATGAGGACCGTCATTTCGGGCGCGGTCAACGTGAGCAACTGCGCCTTGTCGATCAGCAACGCCTCGGCCGGGATGGAGTATTTGCCTTTGAGATAATTGCGGAACCCGTCCGCAATCGGTTCGAGCACCGCGAACGATTCAACATCCGTCTGCTCTTGCGAAGCGTCCATGCGTCCGGGCGTGAACGGAACCGTGACCGTGTGACCGGCATTCTTCGCGGCCTGCTCGACGCCAGCGCCACCCGCCAGCACGATGAGATCGGCGAGCGAGACTTTCTTGCCACCCGCAGCCGCTTTGTTGAACTCAGCCTGAATGCTCTCCAGCACGGGGAGCAACTTGCCGAGCTGCGCCGACTGGTTGACCTCCCAGAACCGCTGTGGCGCGAGACGAATGCGCGCGCCGTTCGCACCGCCGCGTTTGTCGGAACCGCGGAAGGTGGACGCGGACGCCCATGCGGTGGAAACCAGTTCCGAGACGGACAGGCCAGCGGCCAGGATCTTCGCCTTCAGTGCGGCGATGTCCTGCGCGTCGATCAGCGGATGATTCACGGCCGGAATCGGGTCCTGCCAGATGAGTTCTTCCTTCGGAATCTCCGGCCCGAGATAACGTCCGCGCGGCCCCATGTCGCGATGCGTGAGCTTGAACCACGCGCGGGCGAACGCGTCCGCGAACTGTGCGGGATTCGCGAGGAAACGCCGCGAGATCTTCTCGTAGGCAGAATCGAAGCGCAGCGCGAGGTCCGTGGTCAGCATCGTCGGCAGGCGCTTCTTCGACGGGTCGTGCGCGTCCGGGATAATTGCGGCAGCTCCCTTGGCCACCCATTGATGCGCGCCAGCCGGGCTCTTCGTCAGCTCCCATTCGAAGCCAAGCAGGTTCTCGAAGAAATTGTTGCTCCACTGGGTGGGCGTGGTGGTCCAGGTGACTTCGAGACCGCTGGTGATCGCGTCACCGCCTTTGCCCGTGCCGAAGGTGCTCTTCCAGCCGCAGCCCTGTTCCTCCAGGCCGACCGCTTCCGGCTCGCGGCCCACATGCGACGCCGGTCCGGCGCCATGCGTCTTGCCAAAGGTATGACCACCGGCGATGAGCGCCACGGTCTCCTCATCGTTCATCGCCATGCGCGCAAAGGTCTCGCGGATGTCGCGCGCGGCGGCCACGGGATCGGGATTGCCGTCCGGACCTTCCGGGTTGACGTAGATCAAACCCATCTGCACGGCAGCCAAAGGATTCTCCAGGTTGCGCCCGTGAATCTTCCCATCCGCGCTGTCGTCCGACACGAGCACCGCGCCGGCCTTGGCCACGCCCTCCGAGCCGTGGGCGTAGCGCAGGTCGCCGCCCAGCCACTTGAACTCGCGTCCCCAATAGACATCGTGATCCGGCTCCCAGGTATCTTCACGCCCGGCGGCGAAACCGAAAGTTTTGAAGCCCATCGTCTCCAAGGCCACGTTGCCCGTGAGAATCATCAGGTCGGCCCACGAAATCTTACGGCCATGTTTCTGTTTGATGGGCCAGAGAAGCCGTCGCGCCTTGTCGAGACTCACGTTGTCCGGCCAACTGTTCAGCGGGGCGAAGCGCTGCTGGCCACGGCCGCCGCCACCGCGGCCGTCACCGGTGCGGTAAGTGCCGGCGCTGTGCCACGCCATGCGGATGAACAGGCCGCCGTAGTGACCGAAATCCGCCGGCCACCACTCCTGCGAATCCGTCATCAGCGCCGCGATGTCCTTCTTCAACGCCGCGTAGTCGAGGCTCTTGAACTCTTTCGCGTAGTCGAAGTCTCCGCCCATCGGATCGGACTTGGAGGAATGCTGGTGCAGGAGCTCCACTTTGAGATGATTCGGCCACCAGTCGCGGTTCGTGGTGCCACCACCAGCGGTCTGACGGAACGGGCAATTGGATTCGTTTGACATAGGTTTTTTTCTCGTAGGGTCGGTTGAAGTGAATTCTGCGGACGGGGCTGTCAGTGCTGGGCCAAGACGGTGCTCAGTTGCGGCGCTGCCGGTTTCTTGTCGCTGCTCATAAGCTGTGTGAACTGGGTTTCAACGGCGCGAGCATACGGAGCGGAGGATGAAGTTGAAACACTTCGTTCCTAACTCAGGGATAGGCAAAAGCTATGGAACTCCAGCAACTGCGTTACGTCGTCGCCGTGGCCCGCTCGGGAAACTTTTCCCGCGCAGCCGAGCAATGCCACGTCGCCCAGCCCTCGCTCAGCCAGCAGATTCAGAAGCTCGAGGACGAACTCGGCGAACGCCTCTTCGACCGTCTGCCGCGCCGCGCCAAGCTCACCCACGCCGGCGAAAGCTTCCTGCCCCGCGCCCAGCGCATCCTCGCCGAAGTCGAGACTGCTCAGCGCGAACTGCGCGAAGTCCGAGGGAAGCTGCGCGGGCGCATGACCGTAGGAGTGCTCCCGACCATCGCGCCCTATTTTCTGCCGGACGTCATCGCAGCCTTCAGCAAGGTTCACCCGGACGTGGAAGTCGTCATCCAGGAAGACACCACCGCGCACCTCCTCCAGCTGGGTTGCGACTGCGAACTCGACCTCGCCGTCATCAGCCTCCCCATCGACGACCCGCGCTTCGAGAAAGTGACTCTGTTCAGCGAGAAACTGGTCCTGGCTCTGCCTGCCGCGCATCGGCTGGCCGGCAAAGGACGGGTGCGCTTCGCGGAACTGGAAAACGAGCGCTTCATTCTGATGCGGGAAGGCCATTGCCTTGGCGACCAAGTGCTCGCCTTTTGCAGCCAGCGCGATTTCCGTCCCCAGGTCACTTGTCGCAGCGTGCAGATCGAAACCATCCAGGCTCTCGTTTATGCCGGGCTGGGCATCTCGCTGGTGCCGCAAATGGCGGTGACCAAGGCAAAATCCGCGGGCATCGCCTACCGCGTGCTGGAAGACCCGCGCCCCATGCGCTCGATTGTCGCCGCGTGGCCCCGGCAGCGACCGCTCAGCCTCGCAGCGAAGGAATTCCTCGTGAAACTTCGCGAGACCGCCAAAGACAAGCAGCGATGATCCTCACGGCGACCCAGCTTCATGGGAGTCGGGATGGCACTGGACGCTAGTGTAGTGTCTCACAAACGACTGGAGTTATTATTTTGAGCGATTGCTTAGCAAAATGCAGAACTTTCGAAATTTACCGTGAAAATAACTCCAGCCAATTCGGAGACACTACACTAGGACAGTGCTTCCAGCCTGTCCCGGAGACCGATGGGTCGGGAGTTTCTCTCTGTTGCTCAACGACTGAATTCGCACTGTGAACCGTTAGACAAATCGTGGTCGTTTCGAGCCAGGCTGGAAGCCTGTCCTACTTGAGTCAACCGCCGCCATGCCCGGCATCTGAAAGTGCTGGCGGAACGACGCGGCGGCGAAGGCGTTGCTGCGCTGGGCGGTGGCGGAGCGCGAGACGTGGCTGGACGCGGTGACGAACGACCCGCTGCTGCCAGGCCGGATTCTGCCGTCCGATTATTTGGGGCAACTGGCGTGGCGGCGGCGGGCGGAAGTGCTCCGGGACGCCAGCCGTCAACTGCGCACGTTCCACCGCGCCTGACCCATGACAACCTTTTGTTGCATATGCAACATGGACTCGGTCAACGCAACCGCGTTGCGCTTGGGAATGTATTTGGACCGTGTGGTCCCCTCCACATGGTTCGCAAAGGACTCTTCGGTGACCTCGTCCACGTCAAGGGTGCTTACGAGCACGGCACGCGTTCCTTGAAAATCCGCGACTACGGCGACGGATTGTGGCTGGGCGATCATCCCGTGCAGTATGGAAATACTGGTCGGAAGAACTGGGGTATTCATGACTAAATGAGAGACTCGACGTGAGTGGAGTGCGTCCATAGACACCCATGATTCGCACCGGCCGGTTCGTCTTCCATTTCCCCTTGGTGAAGTCGGGAAAGTCCATGGGGCGGCTAATCGAGGCGGTCGCCGCGATTGATGTCCAGATACCACGCGAGCGGTCCGAGCCCGTGCGGCGGATACAGATTACCGTTCCGTTGCAGGAGCAGTTCACGGTGAAGTGGAAAGTCGAGCCGCACTTCGTCGATGAATTCGTGTCGCCCGGCGTGAAAGACGCAGACGCAACCACGGAGTTGACAATGACGCTCGCGCAAGGTTTGGTGAACACGAAACACACGCTTGAAATTTTCGGCACATCCGCCACGACTATCGCTGCAATGCGCATCTATCGGCCCGGCGCTTCGGATCAAATTTTAAGGAGACAACCATGACAACAGTCACGAGATTTTTACTGTTGGCCGCCAGTCTGTTCGTCGCGACGGCAACCATCGCGGCGGAGCGTGAGCGCGCCGTTTCACCGCAGGAACGGCTTGCGCGTTATCGTCAGGAACTCGACCAGTTTCGCCGCGACTTCGGCGGCGCACACGATCTGCCAGATCAGAAGTTTTTCCTCTTCGGCATGGGACTTCGCACGAAACTTCTCCATAAGTCGGGCGCGTTGCTGAACGCGCAGTCCGGCCAGATCATTCGCCAGTGGGACGCGAGCGATGAAATCATTTTGCCTTCGGAATATTCTGTCATCTTGCGGACAAAAGGCGGCGGAGAGGTGCGCCTGGTGGAAGACGAGAACGGAGTCTGGATTGAAGAGGGCGGAAAGCGCGTGGCAATTCCCGGCACGACCGCGCCCGCGCGCCTGCCCAATTTCGCCGAGTTCAAATACCCGGCGGTGATGCGCGTGTTGCATCAGGAGTTGCTCGTCAACGTCACCACGAACGGTCCGTCGCCGAATTTCTTCGTGTATAGCAGGCCGTGGTATCGCGACGGCGCGATGATGGCGCTCGCCTTCAAGGAAACAGGCAACCTCGACTGCATCCGCGACTGGATTCTCGGCCTGCGCGAAACTTACGGCCGCAACAACGGCGGCGAAACCGAGGCCGACAATTTCGGCCAGGCGCTGTTCCTGGTGTCGCTGGTGTCGAACACAAATCATCCACTCGTCGCGAAGGTGCTGGCCGAAATTCCCAAGTTTGAGCAGAAACTCGACGGCGTAAAACTCATCAAAGGGCGTTCAGATTTTGCGGAGCATCCGGCTTATCAAACCAAGTGGCTCAAGTTTGGCCTCCGCGCGCTCGGCCTGCCCGACGGTTACACCGTGCCACGCATCGCCGACGGTTACTCCGCGCTCTTCTGGATGGATTTCAAGGATACCTATGTGCCCGGTAAAGACGCCGATGATCGTGGCAACTATCCCTGTCTCGGTTGGGCCAGCGACCATTTCCACGGCGCGAAGAAAAGCCCCATCAGCAATCGCGATTACCCGCTGACGTGGGAGGCGAAGGCCAGTCAGGCGCACTACGACGGGATCAAAAACGTTTCCGCCGATTACACAAAAGCGAAACTGGCCGCGCCGCACACCTGGCACGCGGCGGAGGTTTTCTTCTACCTGTTGGAAAAAACAAAGTGATGCTGGCGCTGTCCAACGCCAGCTTACGACCTTCGGCGGCACCAGCGTCTGCACGCCGAGCGCGTGGTCGCCGGACGGGAAGTGGATTTCCTTCCGTCGCACGGACGAGCGTTACTGGAACAACAAGGAGCGGATGCTGAAAATCTATTCCGAGAAACCCGCCGACAAACGTCCCGTCTGGGTCATCCGCCCCGACGGCAACGAGACCACGTTGATTGATCTCTGCGTTTCCAAATGGCCATCGACGGCAACCGCGCGAGTTGGAAAACCCGGAGCCGCTGACGTTGCACAAAATTATGAGAACCTTCTTGTTGCTGCTGCTGCTTGGAATCCTGACCCTCGACGCAAGAACCATCGACATCCGTGCCCACAGCGCGAAGGGCGATGGGCAGACGCTCGACACAGTTGCGATTCAATCCGCCATCGATGCCTGCCGCGACGCGGGTGGCGGGCAGGTCACGTTCCCGGCGGGGCGCTACCTCTCCGGCACGATTCATCTGCGGAGCAAGGTCGCGCTCTGGTTCGAGGCTGGCGCCACGCTCGTCGGCACGACGAATCTCAGCGAATACCGGCAGCCTGCGGTGCCCGACTTCATGCCCGAGGCGAAGTGGGGCAAGTGGCACCGCGCGCTCTTGCTGGGCGAGAACGTCGAGGACGTGACGCTTGCCGGGCCGGGTGTGATTGATGGCAACAAGGTCTTCGACCCGACGGGCGAGGAAAAGATGCGCGGTCCGCATACGCTTGTCTTCGTGAACAGCCGGCGCGTGACCGTGCGCGACCTCACGTTCCTCGACGCGGCGAACTACGCGGTGTTCTTCCAGGTCAGCGACGACGTGGAGTTTCGCAATGTAAAGTTTATCGGCGGCTGGGACGGCATTCACTGGCGCGGCGCGCCGGATCGTTGGTGCGACAACGTGAAAATTCTAGGCTGCCAGTTCTACACCGGCGACGACGCCATCGCGGGCCGTTACTGGAACAACACCGTCATTCAGGATTGCCTCATCAATTCCTCGTGCAACGGCATCCGCCTCATCGGCCCGGCCACGCGCCTGACCATCGCGAACAATCTTTTTCGCGGTCCCGGCGAACAGCCGCATCGCACGTCGGGTGAGAAGCGTCGCACCAACATGCTTTCGGGCATCATCCTCCAGCCCGGTGCCTGGGACGCCACGCGCGGCCCGCTCGACGACGTTCTGCTCGCGAACAACGTCATGCAGCACGTCGCCTCGCCCGTCACGCTCTGGACCAAGCCCGGCAACACCGTGGGCAAATTCACCATCAGCGGTCTGACCGCGACTGGCGTTTATCGTTCCGCGCTCTCGGTCGAGAGCTGGGCCGACGAACCGATCACCAACGTCGTGATTCGCAACGCGCAGATTGAGTTCGCCGGTGGCGGCAAAGCGTGGCCGGCAAATCAGATCGTGAAAGGCCCCGGCGTGGACGCGCGTCCGCTGCCGGCGTGGGGACTCTACGCCCGCAACGTGCAAACGCTCACTCTCGAAGACGTGCGCTTCAGCTTGGCCGAGGATGATACCCGCCCCGCTATTTACGCCGACCGCGTGGAACGATTGACTCTAGATGGCTTCAGGTTCACGCAGGTTTCGGGCGTGACTGAACCGTTGGTTGCCACGAATGGCAGCCGAATCTTCCGTGTGACAACGCCCATCGAACCGGGTAACGACAAGGCGCGCTGAGGATGAAACGGAACGCTCCGAACCTGGCGGCGATCCAATCCGCCAGCAGTCTTGCGGCGACGCCGGGTTAAGACTAGAAACCTCCATGCCACGACACCTCTTCTGCAGCATCCTCGCCGGTCTTGCGACTGGTTGCACGACTGTGCTCGGCGCTGCGGCAACACTGGGCAACCTTTCTCCGGCGGATGCGCTCAAGGCGTTCGAGACGGAGCCGGGATTCACGGTTGAACTCGTCGCCGCCGAACCGCTCACGATCGATCCGGTGGCGCTGGCTTTCGATGAGCGGGGGCGGCTGTTTGTGGCTGAGGATCGGGATTACCCAACCGGCTCGCCCGATGGCCGGACGCTCGGCGTCATCGCGATGCTGGAGGACACGGACGGGGACGGGCGCATGGACCAGCGCACCGAGTTTGCCACCGGGATTAAGTTTCCCAACGGCGTGATGTGCTGGCGCGGTGGCGTCATCGTCACGGCGTCGCCGGATGTCTTCTGGCTCCGCGACATCACTGGCGATGGCCGGGCCGATGTGAAGGAGACCTTGCTCACCGGCTTCGACACGAATTCCACTTCTCAGCTTCGGGCGAACGATCCGACGCTCGGCCCGGATGGCTGGGTCTATCTCGCGGGCGGTTTGCGCGGCGGCAAGGTTTTCTCGCCCAAGCGGCCTGGCGTGATTGTGGACACTGAGAAGGGCGATGTGCGCTTCCGGCCGGACACAGGCGAGTTGGAATTGGTCGCGGGCAAGTCGCAGTTCGGTCTCGCCTTCGACGACGCAGGCAATCGCTTCGCCTGCATGAACCGCATTCAGTCGCAGCACGCGCCGCTGCCGTTGCGTTATCTCTCTCGCAATCCGCTCCTCGTCTCGCCCGGAGCGTTGCAGAACTGCCCGGAGATTTCGGAGAACAATCTCATGACGCGCTACACGGCTGGCGCGGCGCGCTATTATCCGATCAGCGAAAACCTCACCACGGCGGACAGCCACTTCGGCACCTACAGCGCGGCGTGTGCGGTTCACATTTACCGGGGCGACAACCTGCCGACGGACTATCGCGGCGCGGCTTTCTCCTGTGACCCGACGGGCAATCTCGTGCGTGGCGACCGGCTGGAAAAAGTCGGCGGCACATTCGCCGCGAGGCGCATTCATGAGGGCACCGAGGCGCTGCGCTCGCGCGACAACTGGTTCCGTCCCGTGTTTCTCGCCGACGGTCCCGACGGTGCGCTTTACGTCGCCGACATGTATCGCAAGACCATCGAGCATCCCGAATATTTGCCGGGCGATGTGCACAAGCATACCGATTTCGAGGGCGGCAAGGACAAGGGACGCATCTGGCGGCTGCGCGGAGCGTTCGATGTTCAACGTGCCGCGTTGCCGCCCATCAATACCAACGACACCCGACTCATCGCGGAGCTTGCGTCAGCGATCCCGTGGCGGCGTGACACCGCGTTTCGCCTGCTCGTGGAAAGACACGACGCCTCGGTTGCTGGTGAGCTGAAGAAGTCCTTCCGCAAAACCATCGCCACCGGTCCGGCGGTGTTGCAGCTTTGGTCGCTCGAAATTCTCAGTGGGCTGGACGACGAGACCTTGGTTCGCGCTCTGAAACATTCGCAGCCTGCGGTGCGACAGAACGCCGTGCTGCTGTCTGAATCCAAGCTGGGCGGGAATCTGAAACTTCGCGGGCAGGTGCTGGCGCTGGCGGGCGATCCCGATCCGCATGTGCGGTTCCAGACCGCGCTGTCGCTGGGCGAAGTCCGCGATGCGCGCGTGGTTCCGGCGCTCGCGCGAATCGTCTCGCAGCAACCCTCGGATCGCTGGACGCGCGCGGCGATCCTCTCGTCGCTGCCGGACCACACCAACGCGCTGGCCATGCTGGCGGAGATTGCGCGAAGACCATCGCCTGATGATGGCCTGGCCGCGTTCGCGCGCGATCTCGGCCGCCAGCTCGGCTCGGGCCTTGCGGAGAATCAGCAGGCCACTGCGTTCAACGAACTGTGGTCGGCGATGCCATCGGCGAATTTGACATTGCAGATCGCGGCGACGCTGGGCTTCGCCAGTGCGGACAGCATCGCGTTTCAGCGCCGGGTCTCCAGCGATACTGCGCGACTCGTTCCATTGTTCACCCACGCGCGGACGCTGGCGGTTGCGGACGACACGTCTGTGGAATCGAGAACCCATGCCGTGGAACTGCTGGCCTTTGATGCTTCGCCTGAAGCTGGCGCGCTGCTGGTCGGATTGCTCAATGCCGCGCATCGCAAGGAGGAGCAGGGCGCGGCGGCGCGGGCGCTGGTTCAACCCTCGCGGGTCGCCCTGCTGGCACCGTTGCTCACTGCTGACCGCTGGAATGCCTACACGCCGGTCGTGCGTCAGATGCTGCTCGAACGCCTCGTCGCGCGGCCGGAGTTTGCCGGCCTGTTGCTCGACGCGGTGGAATCGGACGCCATTCCGGTCAACGCGCTCACGTCGAGCCAGCGCGATCAACTTCGCAAAGCAAAGAACCCGGAAGTGCAGGCGCGCGCGCGGAAACTTCTCGCCGCGCCGGGCGGCAATCGCGAAGCCGCGTTCACTCAAACTAAGACGGCGTTGCAACTGACGCCTGCCCCCGCCAACGGACGCGGGGTATTCGAGAAGAGTTGCGCGGCGTGTCATCGGCTCAACCAGCAGGGCATCGCCGTTGGCCCCGATCTGTTCGACATCCGCAATCAGCCGAAGGAATCGATTCTATACCACATCATCATTCCGGAGGCCGAGATCGCGCCGAACTTCGTGAGCTACGAATGTGAATTGAAGAATGGTCGCACGCTCTCCGGTTTGCTCGCCTCCGAAAGCTCGGGGAACATCACGCTCCGCATGGCGCAAGGCGTGGAGGAAGTCGTGTCGCGCGGGCAAATTTCCCGGCTGACCGCCAGCCGTCTCAGCCTGATGCCGCAAGAGATGGAGAAGGCCATGACGCTGCAGGAACTCGCGGACCTGCTGGCTTATCTGAAAGGAGAACAATGAGAATTGCAGCCATGATTTGGGCGCTCATCGCCACCGTCGCCGGGACGACTGTTTCATTCGGCGCACAGTTCCGCGCCGGTGCCGCCACGGCGAACATCACGCCGCCGCTCGGCATCGAGATCAACGGCGGCACCGCCCCCGCCATTGCCACCCACGTCCACGATGAACTGCTCGCCCGCGCGCTCGTGCTCGACGACGGCGCGACGCGGCTGGCCTTCGTCGTCGTGGACAACTGCCTCATTGACCGAGCGCTCTTCGACGAAGCCAAGGCGCTCATCTTCCGGCACACCGGCATCCCATCGAACCACGTCGCCATGTCCAGCACGCACACGCACAGCGCGGGGAGCGCGTGCGGCGCGCATCTGAGCGAGCCGGATTTGCCTTACCGCGCATGGCTCCCGCGTCGCCTCGCCGATGCCGTCCGTGTCGCCGTGAACCATCTCGTGCCCGCCAAGGTTGCGTGGGGCAGCGGCAGCGTGCCGCAACATGTCTTCTGCCGCCGCATCATTGTGAAGCCCGGCGTCACCTACACGAATCAACTTGGCCAGCCCGGCGACCGCGCGAAGATGAACTGGAGTTCACCCGAGCCGGCGGTGGACGGCGATTTCTCCGGCCCCGTCGATCCCGAGGTGTTCATTCTCAGCCTGCAACAGGCCGATGGCCGCCCGCTCGCGCTCTTCGCAAACTACTCGCTCCACTACGTCGGGGGCACCGGCCCCGGCCATTTGAGCGCGGACTACTACGGCGTGTTCTGCGAGCGCATGAAGGAGTTGCTCGGCGCGGAGAAGCAGGAGCCGCCGTTCGTCGCCATGATGAGCAACGGCACCAGCGGCGACGTGAACAACAACGATTTTCGGAAAGCGCGCCCGCCGCAAAAGCCCTACGAACAAATCCGGATCGTCGCGGAAGATGTCGCCCGTGAAGTGCATCGCGTGATCAAGACGCTTTCCCACCGCGACGATGTGAAGCTCGCCGCCGTGAGCGCGGAGTTGAGCGTGGCCTACCGCAAACCTTCCGCCGCCGAGGTCGAGCAGGCGCGCGGACTCATTCGCGGGCGCGACCGGCTGCAGCTTCGCACCTGGCCGGAGTTCTACGCCCGCGAGCAATTGATCCTCGCGGAGTATCCCGACACCACGACGCTGCCGTTGCAGGTGTTTCGGATCGGCGACCTCGCCATCGCGCAGTGGCCGGGAGAAATCTTCGCCGTCAGCGGCCTGGAATTGAAACGGCGCAGTCCCGTGAAACCGCTCTTCAACATCGGCCTCGCCAACGGCTGGTATGGCTACATCCCGCCGCCGGAACAATTCGCACTCGGTGCCTACGAAACCTGGCGCGGCCGCACCAGCCCGCTGGAGACGAATGCCATCCCGCGGATGACGGAGAGCTTTCTCAAACTGTTGGAGGAACTGAAATGAATCCGCGGGCAACCACGGAAGACACGGAGCACACGGATAAAAAGCCAGGCCTTTTCGGTGGCAACGGCACGCTTCTGCTTGGTCCGTGGTTCCTCATCCTGTTCCTGTCAGCGGTCGCTTCCGCCGCCGAGTTCCGCGTCGGGTTCGCCGCTGCCGACATCACACCGCCGAGTGGCTGGCGGCGGGCGGGCAATTACACCGAGTTGATCAGCACCGGCGTCAACGACCCGCTCATGGCCAAGGCGATGGTGCTGCAGCATTGATGCAACGACGGGGGAATTGTGAACGCGCATTTCGTGATCCACAGGCAGTGGTTTTGCGCCTCCGCTGCGCCGGAAGTGTGGTGCAATGATGGGCCTTTGCCGCAAGGCCGCTGCGAGCCAAAGGGCGTCCCCCAAGTGTTCACTCATAACTTGACGTCTGTTTGGATAATGGATTATGCATAATCCATGATTTACGACACCCTGTGCTTAAGCGTTGTCAGCGCTGTGCTGCACGGGCGGCGAAACTGTTGACCTTTTCAGCCCATGCCCGTCCCACCCCTCAAATCCCTCCGTGAGTTCATCCGCGACACGTTGCTCGACCGCATTGCGCGGGGCGAGTTGCCACCGGGCCAGCGCGTGGTGGAAATCACGCTGGTCGAGGAATTCTCCATTAGCGCCACGCCGGTGCGCGAGGCCATCCGCGAACTGGTCGCCATGGGCGTGCTGGAGGCGCAGCACAACAAGGGCGCGTCCGTTCGCGCGAACAGTCTGCACGAAACTATCGAAGCGTTCACGTTGCGCGCGGCGCTGGAATCTTTGGCTGCCCGCGCGGCCACGCCCAGTTTAAAGGGGCGTGGTGAAAAACTTCGGCAGGCCGCCAAGGCCGTCGAAGAAGCCGCGCGGCGCAAGGACTTCGCGGCGTTTCAGGAGCACAACCAGGTTTTCCACCGAACCATCGTTGAGGCGGCGGGCAATGGGATTTTGCTCAAGACTTGGGACTCGCTGTTCTTCCAGGTGCGGACGCGGTGGACGATGGATTATCTCCAGAGCTTCGACCCGGTGGCCATCGCGCGAGAGCACATCCCCATCGTGGATGCGCTGGAGAGCGGGGAGCCGAAACTCGCGGCCTCGCTGCTGGCTTCGCACTCGAATCACATCGTTGAGTTTTTGAAAACGGAAGCGAGGCGTCGCGAGGCGGCGGCGGCCCCCGCCAAAACCATTCGTCCCAGCGCCGCGGTGAATTCCGCAAAGCGCAAAACCACTTCCAAGAAATAATCCATGAACCCATCCATCAACCGTCGTCACTTTCTCAAATCCTCATCGCTGCTCGCGGGCGCGGCGGCGCTGCCGCAAATCATTCCGTCGCGACTGCTCGGCGCGGACCGGCAGACGGCCCCAAGCAATCAGATCACGGTCGGCTGCATCGGAGTCGGCGGGATGGGAACCTACGACATGAAACAATTCCTCGGCTTGTCTGGCGCGCGGGTGGTGGCGGTCTGCGATGTCTCCACAAAGACGCGTGACCGTTCTAAACAAGTCGTGGACGCCAGCTATGAAGACCGGGGGTGCGCAGCGTTCCGCGATTTCCGCGATCTGCTCGCGCGCAAGGATATTGATGCCGTGATGATCGCCACGCCGGATCACTGGCATCCGTTCATCGCCAGTGCCGCCGCTGCTGGGGGCAAGGATATGTATTGCGAGAAGCCGATGGGCTTCTCCCACGAGCACAGCCGGAAAATGCGCGACGCCATTCGCAAGCACGGGCGCATGTTCCAGGCCGGGACGTGGCAGCGGTCGGGACGCAATTTTCGCCATGCCTGCGAATTGGCGCTCAATGGCTATCTGGGCAAAATCCACACGGTCGAAGTCTCCGTGGATGGCCCACAGTTTAAGAGCTATGCCGGCCCGACGGATCCTCAGCCCGTCCCTCAAGACATTGATTGGAAGATGTGGCAAGGCCCGGCGGAAGAGCGCCCGTATCATCCTGCGCGCCATAGTGGCGATTGGTTCATGATCCGCGATTACAGCCCCGGCTGGATCGTGAACTGGGGCGTGCATCACATGGACATCGCCCTCTGGGGTTGCCCGGAGTTGGGCACGGTGCCGTGCGAAGTGGAATGCTCCGCCACCTGGCGAAAGGAAGGATTCACCGACACCGCCTATCAATGGCGGGCCACCTACACCTACGAGAACGGTCTCAAACTCATCTTCAAAGACCAATACAGCATGAAACAGGGGTGCCGTTTTTATGGTGACACCGGCTGGGTGCATGTAGATCGCGAGCGCATGGATGGCGGTCCGTTTTCGCTCACAAAGTTGGAGATGAAACCCACCGACCAGCGGCTCTACGAATCTAAAAATCACACCGACGATTTCCTGCAATCAGTGCGTTCCCGGAAAGACCCCGTGTCTGATGTGGACTCCACGCACCGTGCCTCATGGCTGCCGCTACTGGCCGACATCGCGGCCCAGTTGGGCACGAAATTGAAATGGAACCCGAAGACCGAACAGTTCATCGGCAACGACGCGGCCAACGCGATGCTCAACCGCCCTTCGCACAACGGCTGGACACTTTGAAAATGGATCCCACGCTTTCAGCGCTTTCGTTAGCCCGGTTCCATTGCTCGTTCGCTTTCATCGCGTGCTGCCTGCTCTGGACGGCCCCCGCGTGGGCACAGGGCGAGAGGCCCCGCGTCCCCATCAACGTCATTTTCGACACCGACATGGGTGGGGATTGTGATGATGTCGGCGCGCTCTTCATTCTGCACGGCGCGGTGGAGCGTGGTGAAGCGAGGCTTCTCGCGACGATGGGTTGCGTTTCGGCAGACGCGATTGCCCCGGCGCTGGACGCGATCAACGTCTGGTTTGGGCGGCCCGAGATTCCCGTGGGGACGTTGAAGGATACTGGGTTTCTCGCCGGTCCGCATTACACCACCGATCTGGCCCGGCGGTTTCCGCATCAGTTCGCAACGGGCAAGGATTACCCGGACGCGGTCGCGCTTTACCGGCAGATTCTCTCGCAACAACCCGATGGCAGCGTGGTCATCGTGGCGGTGGGTCCGCTTCGGAATCTCGCCAACCTGCTCAAGTCCACTCCAGACAAACAAAGCCCGATGGATGGCCGCGCACTCGTGGCGAAGAAGGTGAAGCGGCTCGAGGTCATGGGCGGAAACTATCCACCCAACGCGAGCAAGAAAGACGCGGAGTGGAACTTCAAACAAGACCCCGCTGCGGCGGCGTTGGTTTGCTCCACCTGGCCGACACCCGTGCTCTTCAATGGCGAAGGCGGTTCGACGATGTCCGGTCGCCGCGTCACCTACGAGATGCCGGAGCACAATCCGCTGAGCATGGCTCATCGCCTCTATCCGGGTGTGGGTTTCGCCGGGGATCGTTTGAGCTGGGATCCTGTTTCGTGTCTGGTGGCGGTGCGCGGTGCCGCGCCATTTTACTCGGTCGTCAGCGGTGGCAGAAACGCGGTGGATGCCACCACCGGGCTCAATACGTGGCAGGCCGATGGGAATACCAATCACTTTTATCTCGTCCTGAATCGAAAGCCGCCCAAGGCCGAAGTCGAGACGGCGCTGGAAGACCTGATGGTGGCGGGCAAGGCGCGTCCGACGAGCCTCACGTTCAACACGGCCTATTACGCCACGGCTGGGATGTGTCAGATCACGAGCAGCGGCGGAGCGGACTCCACTGCGACCGCGATCAAGGCTTTCGATCTTGATGACAAGACGGCGTGGGTGACTAAGTCTGCGTCGAGCTGGCTTCAGTGCCAGTATGTTGATGGCCGGAAGTATCTCGTGACGTCGTATGCGCTCGTTTGTTCGGACCCGCAGCGGTTGCCACGCAGCTTGGAATTGTCCGGCTCCAATGACGGCGGGGTAACTTGGACCTCGCTGGACATCCAGAAGACTCCCGAGTTCAGCGGGCAGACGCGCCGCCGCGAGTTCATCATCGCCAAGCCAGCCAAGTGGAACATCTACCGGCTCAATGTCTCCGCGGCCAATGCGCAGGAAGGCATCGCCATCGCGACGCTGGAATTGAATGAAGCGATTCACTGCCGCCCCAAGGTTGCCGTCGCCACCGTGAGCCTTGATCACCAAAGCCTCAGCCTCGCGGTCAATGCGCGGGCCACGCTCAATGCCACACTGGCACCGATGGACACATTCGAACGGGAAGTGACGTGGTCGAGCAGTGATCCCGCCGTGGCCGAAGTGCGGAGAGTTGGCGAGCAGATCGCCATCGTCGTCGGCAAGAAGCCCGGCACCTGCACCCTCACCGCGATAATCGACAAGGTGCAGCAGACCTGCGTTGTCACGGTGGTTCCTTCCACGTTGCCCGCCGCGTGGAGCTATGACGAACTCAACGCGCCAATCATTCCCGGCGCGATCTCGGTCGCTGGCAGCACGTTCACCCTCACGGGCTGTGGTCATGCGATGACCGCGTTTTGGGAACGCGTGCGGGATCAAGGAACCTTCGTCAGCCAGCCGGTGACGGGCGACGCCGCCATCTCCGCCCGCCTCACCAGCCTGGCTCCCAACGTCGGCGGCCCGTCCTATCAATGGGACCAACGACCGCCTTCCGT
>Ga0163153_10003293_pt1 | contig 21886 bp, 28 predicted proteins | sample OliLakLV19MP6IB1_FD_148629 | JGI IMG/M metagenome (GOLD analysis project Ga0163153, IMG submission 148629) | Freshwater microbial mat bacterial communities from Lake Vanda, McMurdo Dry Valleys, Antarctica - Oligotrophic Lake LV.19.MP6.IB-1 | ecosystem: Environmental > Aquatic > Freshwater >...
CACAAATCCAGCGCGGTGTTGACGTAACCGCCCATGTTGTTTTCCGGCACCAGCACCGTGACGATGAATTCGATCACCTCATTCAGAGCACCAAAGCCGGTGCTGGCCGCTGCCGCCAGGGTGAGCAAGCCCACAGTGGGCTGGGCAGTTACACCCTTGCGTTCAAATGCAGCACACAAACCACGCCAACAAAGCCAGGTGGTAATACCAAAGCCGTAGGCATGCGTTAGTTGGTCATATTTGAGCCAGCCAGGCCACAGCCAGAGGTTGTACAGCACTGCGGTATCGCCACTACGGGGCCAGGTTTCGGGAATAGCCACCAAGCCACCCGCCAGGTGCGCCGCGCCCCAAATGCTCAGGCACCACAGCAAACTGAGTGGAATATTAATGGTGCGATGAACCCACCAGACCACTCCCGCCAACACCAGCAGTATTCCGATGTAAGCGAGGAACTCGCTATTGCCATGGCTCACCACCCAGACAGCGGCAAACAACATATAGGCAACGGAGAACAACAATACCGGCAGCAAGCGTTTTTCCATATTGCTATTGTGCACCACTGCGGAAAGTCATACGTGAGGAATTACGCAAAGCCGGATGACGTTTCAGCTGAAACGTTTTGCGACCAGCGGGCAAAGTCCTTTGGCCAGGCGAGCTAAAGCTAATTCAACAAGTTCGCCAGAAATGAAGCACCCGAAGCCGTCATCAGCCAAACCAACAGCGCAACATTAAGCACCACCGTCATCCAGAACACCACTCTAAATAAGTTCTTGCGCGATTTATGCCGAAACAGCTGCTGAGCAATCATGGCACCGGGCCAGCCACCCAACAGAGCAAGCGTGTGCATGGTTTTTTCAGGCATGCGCCGAGTGTCGTTTTCGGCCGCCTTTTTGTCGAAAAAATACACCAAATACGTCAGGCAGCTCAGGAGCAGGTAAACAAACAGAATCGGCACAGGCAGCATTCCGCCTATGGCCACTGCGGCTAATAAGATCAGGAATAGTGCGGCGGCCCAATAATAAGACTTGGTAGCGTTACGTTTAAACGGATGAGAATTTTCGGCACCCGCAAGCGTCACTTGCTCAGCACAAACCCTTCCTCGTTTGTCGATTGACTGCTCGAAACTCACGGCCTGATCCAGCTCTGGCGGCTCTACTCGAGGGGTAAAAGAACTGATGTGAACAAAGACATTCTTGTCACCCGAATCCGGCGTGATAAAACCGTAGCCTTTTTGGGTGTTCCAGTGGGTTACTTTTCCGGTTGTGCGCATTTTTGATCGCTTTTTAGTTGTTGAATTTTTCGTGTTGCTGATGCGGATATTATAACAAGCTTATTGGGCGCTCTATTCGGCGGTCCATGGCAGCTGAAAAAGTTGACGGTGCAGATTAACTACACCACTGGCTTTCACAGGGAATGCCATCATGATCACCATCCATCTGTGTGCCGGGACAATGCCGTATGAAGTAAGTTGCCTCTGCGCAACTGCTCATCTGCCAGCAATGCTGGCGGCCATCACAGTGAAACTTTGGAGCCGGTGCCTGCCCTTTCGCAGTGACGTTGGTTCTATGCGTGGGGTTTCACCTTCGCGTAATACCTGATCAGCACAGGGTCGCCCCTGACGATCCGTGGACAGAACGAAGTGTACTGACTCACCCACTTTGGGCGGGGGTAAGCGCGAATTGAATGCGCTGATGTGAGCAAACACACGCGCCCCACCAGATTCAGGAGTGATAAAGCCAAAGCCCTTTTCCGGGCTCCAGTGGGTGATTTTGCCGGTGGTACGCATTTTTTATTGTTGGTCTTATCCCGAAGCGTATGCGGATATTAAAACAAGCTCTTAATGCGCGCTACCAGTCAACCGCAACTTGCGGAAGAGACTGACCATTTACTCGTTGCTGACTGCGCCCAACTTGGCCACCACTTTTTGTAACTCTTCAGTAACCCGAAGCAGGTCTTCCAGCAACCTCTCTTCGACATCAAGATAACCTTCGTACTCCGCCAGATTTCGTCGCCTGTGACAGAGCTCCAACACGCGCCACAATTTTGCTTCGAGCCCAAGCGTCAAGGGCAGGCATTGAAAAACCAGGTAACGATTATTCGAGCGGTAGCCGTGCCAACGCATTGCGGCAAGGGCAAACGCGTGCGAAGCATTGTAGGCCAGGTCAAAGCGGCTGGCCATGGAAAGGCTGTCGTGTTTTGCATCGGCCAATCGCCTGTCGCCCGAGAGAACCATGCCATCAAACTCCGCCTGGCTGACCTGATCGGCTTTGAGCTTACCGGTCTTGAGAAGGTTTTCCAGCTTCGACGAGATCACTTTCGTTGCCAATCAGGAGAATTTTGGGTTGCTTTAGAACACGGCTGATAAAGCCGTCTTTATCTGCGCTTTTTCGCTGCCATTCTTCGCGCTTGTAGATGTTTGGGTTGATGGGCCGCTGCGTTTCACCTTCCACCGGAACCAAGTGTTGCAATAAATCGCGATAATCCAGTGAGTCGCTTATGATCATCAAGTCAATATCGCTCAGCGCCTTATCGGTGCTGTTGGCCACAGAGCCATAAATGAACGCCAACAAAATGTGTTGTTGCAGGGGTGCCAAAGCCTGCCGCAGATGATCCGCCACACCAAACGTCTTCAAGACAATGCCGCACAACTCCGCAAAGATGGGTGCCTGGCGATTGGCTTGGTAGTGTTTCTGATTGCCCACTCGGGTGCTGGTAAGCAACTGCACCGATTCCAGGCGTTCCAGTTCACGCTGCACGGAGCCAATACCAACGCCGGCATGGCGCACGATCTCGTTGGCATAAAAGCTTCGATCGGGGTTACCAAACAGCAATCCCAAAACCCGTTGCTGGGTTTTGGTGAATAGCACTTCACCTACACTGGTCTTATTCGTTCCCATAAAAGGAATGGTATATCCCTTCTTGGGGACGATCAATTGAATTGTATTTTCCATCAGAAGTGCATGTTGCGCGAATCAGGCCATCGCATCGATGGGTAATTGCTGCTTTGTTGTGTAGGTAATTAGCTCGATTCTTTGGCGTGATTTCATCAAAACACGCTCCGCGGGAACGTTTCCTAAGTTTCTGAATTCGATCCAGTCCTGTTTGCCAGGCGGCGGTATTTTCCTACAACAATAGAGCACTTTGTCGCTTCCAGCTTCAGACCCTCCCCATTTCAAGATTCATGGCTAAATGTATTTTTAGGCCCGACCCTTTGGCCAATAAATCAAGCCGCTCTTGGATTTATTTCGGCGCGAATCTGTTGGCCTTCTGCAAGCTCGGCCTGCTTCAAATCAAAAGAAATTTGCAGGTTCATCCAGGCTTCGGCATCTCCGCCAAAATAGCGCGCCAGTCGCAATGCAGTATTTGGCGTAATGGCTCGCCGTTCCAGGACTATGTCATTGATGCGCGGGGCCGGAACACGCAGCGCGATGGCCAGCGCGTTAGCCGTTAGCCCTAAAGGCTGCAGGTATTCTTCGCGGAGTATTTCACCGGGGTGTATGGGGCGCATACCGTTCTTGGGCATAAGTACGACCTCAATATTTAGAAAAGCCAGCTTTCGTTCTGCTGATTTCCGCACAAACTGCCATTGGCGACGGCACGTACCGCCAAAGAGTTGCGCTGTCGATTTGTTTGCAAAACTCTGTATCAATGTGTGCAGACATAATGTAGCACGTTTAACGCCAACCGTTAAACAATTGAAACACAGTTGATTAGATGCGCCGTTTAGCGCAGACCAAAAACCTGCAATAGAAACGTTGCATAATCTCGACTTCAGTATTCGAGCTTTTAGATTGGATGTCATTGGGATTTCTACTCGGGGCGAGGTAAGAAATCAGCTTGATGGAGTTACTTCCAGCGTAACACCCAAAGCGTTCAGTATCCGCTTAACCGTGTCAAAGCGGGGTTGGGCGCCAGGCTTGAGCGTTTTGTACAGACTCTCACGTCCCAGGCCCGCATCAGCCGAAACTGCCGCCATTCCGCGTGCTTTGGCAACGTCTTTTACTGCATCCAGAAACGCATTTGGATCCGGATTTTCCAATGCAGCTTGCAGGTATTCGGCAATGACGATTTCATTGTCTAAATACTCGCTGGCATCAAACACAGTGATTTCCAGGTCAGTTTTCGTGACCATCTGCTAGTTCTCCTTTAGTTCATGCGCCAGATTTTTGGCCTTTCGAATGTCGCTCTGTTGATCTTTCTTGCTGCCGCCACACAAAAGCAGATAAACGGTCTCGCCCACTCGGGTGAAGTACACCCGATAACCCGGCCCGAGGTGAATACGCATTTCCGAAACTCCTTCACCGACTGGCCTGCAATCCCCAAAATGACCGCGCCTGGCGGAGCGTATTCGTTCTGTGATGCGCGCTCTAGTTCGCCAATCTTTGAGTTCTGATAACCAAACCCGAAAGATTTTCGTTTGAGCAATGGTAATCATAGTCCTGTATCCATTTGGATACAATGACCGAATTCAACGAGCTATATAAGTGGAAAACCGATTGAAGATTGTAGGAAAGCAACTGCAACCTGCGGATGAAACTCAAGATTCATCAGTCGCGGCGAATGCGCCGTAGAAACTCTTTCTTGCTGATGGCTGTCGTTTGACCCGCCTCAATTTCACGATCACGCTGCAGCGCCAGTTCAATACCTGAGGGATCCAATTGCTGATTAACCTGGGTGTCTGAATCATTGCCCCCAATGTCTTGAATGGAACTTGACGCAAATTCATCGTCAACAAATTCCTGCTCACTAGCAAGCTGCCCTTCCATTCGCTCACGCAGAGCAGAATACTCTTTAAAAGTTTTATCAAGTGGCAGGCCCAACTCAAATGAAATATCCGCAAGCGTACCAATGGTCATGTTGGAATCGCCGCTGAGCAATTGGGTAATGCGTGACTTGCTGTTACCTAATCTTTTTGCGAGTTCGGACTTGGTTATACCGAGATCTTCCATAGCAACCAGAATATCCTCAGTGACCCGGAACAGATGAGCGCCCCTGGCCATATCGCGTTCCCGATTGCTCTTTCCGCTTCTGGTAAATTCAATCACCGCATTTCTCCCACTTGCTCTTTGGCCCAATTTGCCTTGACCCGCTTGGTGTCTCTTGAGCGCAAGTTTCGCCATTTTTTACCAACGTAATGACTGATAATTATGCTGTCACTGTAAATTTCTGAGTACCAAAAGTAAGCCCGGATTGGAATTCGCTTGATGGCGAAGAATTTATGGTTTTTGTCGAGTTCACCTTCCGGTACTGCCAAATCGTTGTGAAGTCGTACACCATTGATCCATTCCTCAAATACGAAAATCAGAGCACCTTCGATTGCATTTGCTTTTTTTGCTGGTAAAGCCTTCGCTGCTATTTCCCAAGACGCTAAAGCCCCAGGCGCATTAAGAATTCTTCGCTTGGTGCCCTTTTTGTCGGCGAATTCATGTATTGAACGCTCCGTCATTGGTTAATATATATGTTAACTCTTGGATTCTCAACAGCTAAATTGAAGTGGGCCGTTGGATCACTTCGTCCACGATTTCTGCAAATTCGAGTTTCGCAGAATGATGACCTGCGATTGGTTTCCTTAATGAAATCAACCTGTATTCAAAGCGAGAATAACGTTTTCCGGATCGTTGCGTATTGCCGTCAGCAGAGCTGCAGCAGCCCCACCCGGGACGCGTACACCCTGTTCCCAATTCCGCCTGATTACCTCAATTCCGCTCTGACCCATTCGCCCAGCTTGCTGCTTTGTGAAAACTGAGGTTTCAATGAAAATCACAAGAATACTACCCCATTGGGGTATAGACGTTCTATGTTTGTAGTAGCGCCTGGCATGTGTACAAACTGCCTCACTCAATACAGAGGTTTACATTCGCCCGGTGAGGCCTGCTTACTCTGAACATTTGCGGGCCAAAATAGCCGCTGAGTAGCGGTTTTACATAAAACGCGTTCCCGCGGAGGCTGTGTGAAAACTATTTGGTGGTCACCATTTTTGGGACAGCACTTAACAAATGAGACATCCATCTGCTTATCTGAGTATGAGAACCCCACATCAAGCTCTGAAACCAAGAAATATAGAGAGTAATTCCTACTTGAGATCTCTGGTTTTGGGTTTTCACACAGCCTCCGCGGGAACGTTTCCTAAGTTTCAAAATTCGATCCAGTCCTATTTGCCAGGCAGCGGTATTTTCCTACAACGATAGAGCACATTGTCGCTTCCAGATTCGGACCCTCCTCATCCAGCATGAAGAAAACCTGAAGCAGATCGCATCAGGCATGGAACAAACTATACATCTAGATATATACTTCATGAAGCTAATCGAATTTCATGGCATTTAAGAAACGCATATAAGTCGGTCATGGCTGGAGCAAAATGATGAATGCCAAAACCAGGTTCAGCAGTGTATGGGACGCGCTCGAAGATGATCCAATCCGGGCCCGGAATCTCAAGCTGCGTTCTGAGCTGATGATACTGATCAGCCAGGAACTCAGCTCTCGCCAGTTGACCCAGACAGCAGCAGCAGAATTACTTCACATTACTCAGCCACGGGTAAGCGCCTTGCTGCAAGGCAAAATAGAAAGCTTTCGCCTGGACAGCCTGGTTGATATGGCTCACCGGCTGGGGCTTGAGGTTTCTATTGGGGTGGCGGCTTAGAAGCGATCCAGGCTTTTGTCACACGCTCCTTTCCTTGGGCCATCGCTCTGACTCCTTTTTACCCACCCAATATTTCCTACAAATCACGGGCGTAACACCCATTCAATTCAAAACGCTGTTACGCAAAACTCGCTAAGGCAATTGAGCTGGGCGAGAATGTTGCAATGTACACTAATTGTGCATACACTTTATGAGAGCGGAATGGAGCAAGCAAAAGGCTTTGTCCAACCTGCTTAAGCATGGCGTGAATTTCGTGGATGCTGCAGTCGCACTTGAAGATGTGAATGCTCTAACGATTGAAGATTTCGACTTTGAGGAACACCGCTACAAGACGTTGGCGCTTGGACCAAACCTGAAGATTTTGATGATTGTGTATGCAACACCCGAAGATGACGTGATTCGAATTATTTCCGCACGCCAAGCAGATCGCAAAGAAACCCAGCAGTACTTCAGAGGAATTGGCCATGAGTGAAGATTTCAGCAAAGGCAAACGCGGTGCCATCGTCAAGCCCGACCCAAACAAAGTCCGAATCACTATCCGGCTTGATGGCGACATTATTGAATACTTCAAACAGCTGGTGTGGGAGGCCGGCGGAGGCAATTACCAAACCTTGATCAATGAGGCGCTACGCACTCAGATGGGAACAACCCAACCGCTGGAAGAAACTCTTCGCAGAGTTATCCGAGAGGAGCTGCTGAAGGCCGGCTAAGCGCTCCGTAAACAAGGGCTATGCGCTGAACAGCGCATCCTCTTTGTCATCCCAGACCGCCGGGTACACTCACGCCGCTCTGGGATTTATTTCAGCGCGAATCTGTTGACCTTCTGCAAGCTCGGCCTGTTTCAAGTCATAAGCTATTTGCAGATTCATCCAGCTTTCAGGGTCACCACCAAAATAGCGTGCCAGTCGCAGAGCAGTATTCGGCGTAATAGCTCGCCGCTCCAGGACGATATCGTTAATGCGCGGGGCCGGAACCCGTAGTGCGATAGCCAGTGCATTTGCAGTCAGGCTTAACGGTTGCAGATATTCTTCGCGGAGTATTTCACCGGGGTGTATGGGGCGCATTCCATTCTTGGGCATCAGTTTAATCTCAATGGTAGTCAACAATATCTACATCAAAAGCATCGCCATCTTTCCAGGTAAAACACACACGCCATTGATCATTTATACGAATACTGTTTTGCCCTTTCCTGTCGCCTTTCAACAGTTCAAGCTTATTGCCAGGTGGTGCGCGTAAAAACTCCAACGATGTTGCTGCATCCAACAGAGCCAGTTTTCGTTCTGCTGACTTGCGCACAGACTGCCACTGGCGGGGGCAAATACCACCGAAGAGTTGCGCCGTCGCCTTATTTGCAAAACTCTTGATCACCACGTGCCGCCATAATGTATCACGTTTAACGCGTAGCGTTAAACTACTTCTTTCCGAGTGATAAAATCTTCGAGCCGCCCAGCCTGGATTCTGCACTGGAATCGGTGCGAGGCCTCGACGATAGTGTGCGAGCTTTTGGATTGGATGTCGTTGGGGGTTCAGCTATGAAAGCTGTAAGAAATCAGCGTGATGGACATGCAGCCCCTAAAGCCGGTGTTTTGGCGCGATTTCATTTTATTTGGCGCGCGTTCAAGTCTTTGTGGCGCGAATCACATTCGATTTAATATACAACACGTTCCCGCGCGCGGGAACGTGTTGTACAGATGATATAGAAATGCCACCCCTGAAATATTCCAGGGATGTTGTATTTGCAATCTCTGGGGTACGCGAGTAATTGGATCCGACCCCAAATACCGATCCCGAATACCCGCCTCAACCATCCTCATCACCCATCAGCTTGAAGCTGCCCTGAACCCGTGGTCGTGGATCCTTGGAAACCTCAACCAGGCGGCCGTTTGTGTTAAACAGCAGGGTTTCCTTCGGGCCCCGGTGGTAAACAAAGCCCTTGCCGTACTGCCAACTCAGTGGATTGAATTTATTTCGATGCTTGCTGAACCGCCGGCATATTTGAACAACAACTTGTGCAGCTTGTTTTGCACCTCGCTGAAATCACCTTGTTCAAGCAGTGCGTGCCGAACCCGCTCATAGGTAACCCAGTCTGGCAGCATGATTGCCAGGCCTATATCGCGCGTGTCAGCTCGGCCAGATAGCCAAGCTCAGTCTTGTTCGTAAAGTCGAGCAAGATGAGCCTCATAAATTCGTTTGGCAGCCTCAACACAACGGGCATCGCCCAGCGCGAGCAAATCAGCATAGATCAACACAGGCGGTACCAAATCGGGCCAGTCCCAGTCGTAAGTAAAATCCCAGAATCGCTCGCGCAACTCCACATCACCTGTGGGGTGGGTGCGCAACTGGTGATCCGCAATGAAACGCCCCGGTACTTTCTCGCCATAGAAGGTAGCGATGCCAGGAAGAAGATAGGTATCAATCGTAGCCGCAGCCGGCTCAGCACCCAGTTGCAAGGCGTAGTCGTGCACTTTCACCGCCTGCCACCAGTCGCGGGCGGGAGCACGGTAACGGCCCAGCAGTAATTTTGGCCGCAACACGCGCGCATAGGCCTCTACCCAGAAATCCAGAAGGCGGCGACGGTTAAGCAGACGGCGTTGTTGACCATCAAACTTGATGATGAACCCCATCATCTCCAGGTCTTTCATCACCCATCCCACAGTGCCATGCGCCACACCTGCCAGGGCAGCAAGCTCCCGATAGGGCAGGCCTACCCAAGCGGGCTGGCACAACAGCGCGAATACCACGCGGAGCCCGGTAGCCTGAAATGCACGACCCTGGCCAAATTCGTTGAAAGGCTTTGCAGCTGGCCGCTCACCCTTGACCCAAACCATCAAGGGCGGTTGGTGAATGAAGGCATTCCCTGCCGCATCAATAAAATGCACACCGCGTTCGCGCAGCGTTTCCGCCAATTGTGGCGTGACATAGTCCGTGATCAACAGCACTGGATTGCCTAACTGCTGCAGTTCCTGCAGTTGAAGCAAAACCGCGCCCAATGTGGCAGGACGCAGGCCTTTTTTGACCCCTACATAATATTGGGTGAGCTCCTCACCCACCCGCAGGTTGATGAGCGCATCCGCACGTTTATCACCCCCACGCGGCTGCCAGCTGGCCACTTGCAAATCTGCGCCAAGCGCTTGAGCGGCCGCAATCGCACCGTTAATCAGTTCACGCTCTTTGGTGTTTTTGTCCATTATTATGTATTGTCCACGTTGCGTGGACAGAGATCGATCGTGGTCAACCTGACTTGAGAGAACGCGCCACCCCTACCCTTGTGAAATATTCTGGATATTATTTTAATTTCAATGGCTTGCAAATAAATTACTTGGGTATTTTTTCAGATAAAGTAATCATTATTCGTGAAATTAATGGGTTACTGTTCAGTTTAGCGATTTAATATAACGCGCGTTCCCGAGGGAACGCCTGAGACAGGCGAGTACCTGGGAACAATGGATAGTCATGTGTCCCTGATTTAAAGTTTTGGCGCTAAAGAATTCCGTACTTCAACGCCAGGAACGCGCGTAAGTCCTCACCGCTGGCCCGCGCCAGGTCTTGCCAAAATACCACCCGGCAGCTCGCTCGATGAGTCGGCTCACGTAGATACGACACGGTACTCAGATCAGGCGGCTTGGGCTGTCCATCCTGAAGATGTTTCCAAAAAGTCCATCTGCACCACGATCTGCCGATCCAACTCAGCTAGCTTCACCAGCGTTTTGTAGATTACGGCATCACGCTTTAACAGCGCTTCTTCTGCGAGCAGACGCATCAGGCGCTCTCCTGCGCCCGACACTTCTTTGGTAACGCCTTTCTCCCAACTGGCTATAGTTTGGTCGCTGACGCCAAACATCTGGCCCAGCATATTTTGTGACAAGTCCATTTCGATCCGCAGAAAGCGAAACTCCGCGCCTGTCATGCGGCTGGTTTTGCTGATAACTGTTGCCGCAATCGCTCGGTGCAAGCCTTCCACATCTTCCACAGACACCACTCTTTCATTTCCATACTTGCGCACCGTGTACCCGTTTTTCAGGTACACGTTGTCAAGCCCCGCACCGAAATACTGATGCATATGTTTCTCCACTCCGTTAGGTCTAAGTTCCCTCAAATTGTCGTGATGACAAGAATATATTCGTCATCCTGTTCCACCAGTTTGCAGACGACCTCGATCGACACACCGGCAGACACATGCCTCAACCTGCATACCCAGCCCAGTTGATCCACAGAGTCCAAAGTCGGGCCATCTACAGGCTCACCACCTACCAAGCAGCGCAACACTTGTATCATTGTAAAACCACGTTGTTTCATACGAACAGAAGCGTGTTTACTCAGTGCAACTTTGCTACTGTCAGCCGCCAACCTGCGAATCTGATTAAGCGCAACGGTCTGCGGGTTCCGTATCGGTACGACTGTTGGCATGGAATGAAAGTATAGTTCAGCAGTCCTATAGAATCTATAGGTTATCATCCTTTGACCTGATGGAAGGTGCGGATGTGAGCCTAAACGGTCATTTCAGGCTATACGACTCAAGCTACAACACGTTCCCGCGGGAACGTGTTGTAGAAGTGATATAGAGATGTCACCCCTGAAATATTCCAGGGATGTTGTATTCGCAATCTCTGGGGTACGCGAGTAATTGGATCCGGCCCCAAATACCGATCCCCATATCCCCGCCTCAATCATCCTCGTCACCCATCAGCTTGAAGCTGCCCTGAACCCGTGGTCGTGGATCCTTGGAAACCTCAACCAGGCGGCCGTTTGTGTCAAACAGCAGGGTTTCCTTCGGGCCCCGGTGGTAAACAAAGCCCTTGCCGTACTGCCAACTCAGTGGATTGAATTTATTTCGATGCTTGCTGAACCGCCGGCATACTCGCTGCATTTCCCGAAAGCAGCCACCACGCCGAGGTCAACATCGCTGAAGTTGGGCGCATCCCAGAACAGGTCATCGCAGGGGTTCCGGTTGACCGACCCCTTGCGGGTAACGCCACCCTCCAGATTCAGCCAGACTGAACCGGATTCACCGATGTGCAAAGCGTATTCCAGTTGGTCTATTTTGAAGGGGTAGTGCCCAGCCGCGCCGCCGCGAGGGATGGGTGGGGTGGAAAGACTTTCGTGTGCACGATACATACTGCTTCTCCTCTTTAGTGCTTTGGGCAACGCGCCCCGGCGCACAAGCTGGATATCAAATACCGGACCGGTTTCGCCAGATGGCGGGGGTGGTCAGCCCCAAATTCTTAGCCACATTCAGGCCAATAAAAAACCCGCTCAGCTTGCGCCAAAGCGGGTTTCGGAATGAGTTCGAAAAACACCACGCTTTTGCTGTATTTATTGAGCGCCCGCAAGCTGGAAATCAAATCGGCGCTGGTTGGATTATACCCTGATTGTTGGTACCGCAGCACCCGCTAAATTACAGCGCACCCAAGGGATGAAACGCTAGCTTCATCAGTCGCGGTGAATGCGACGTAGAAACTCGTCCTTGCTGATAGCGGTCGTGTGACCCGACTCAATTTCACGATCACGCCGCAGGGCGAGATCAACTCCTTCAGGATCCAGTTGCTGATTTACGGCGGGATCTGAGCCATCGCCCAGGCTGTTCCAGGCGGGCGGCGCAAGTTGCTCGCGCTCAGCGTCAGACAGGCGCGACAAATCTTGCTGAATTTTGGACAGGGTGCTCACGTGCATATCCTACTCCGAGGCAAGTCGATGCCAGCAACAACTTCAACAGCGCTATCGCTCGAAACGATTTCGGTGAAATCTTGATTCACCCGCTCACGCAGCACAATAGGCATTTACTGCGGGCTGTGTAGGAAAAAGGCTCACTCAGTTATTAACTTGGCGGGGAAAAATTCAATCTATGGACAGGCTGCCCATAACACGTTCCCGCGGGAACGTGCTTGGAAGGTTTTAAATTGGATCCGACCCCATTTGCCGAAAGACTTTCATGTGCACGATACATACTGCTTCTCCTCTTTAGTGCTTTGGGCAACGAGCCCCAGCGCACAGGTGGAATCTAAGAAATTGTGAACAATGGTGGAAAGCATCTGAAAGTGATCCCTAAACTGCCCCCTTGAGGATGGGTGGTAGATATGCGCCGCTTGAAAATGTAAACCTCCGAGATCGTAATCCCAAATACAGTCAAAATTGTTTCCAACACCATGCCAGTCTACTTTTCGTCCCTCTCCCCGCAAAATACTGTTTTTCTTCAACGTGCTGGCTAAGAAATACCCCCATACTTTTCTACCTAAAATGAGCACATGCGTTGGCTTGAGATCTTGCAATACAGCAAGCATGGCTGTCTCAGACTCAGTATACATTTTCCGTGTTTGGCCGCCCGAGCCATCGGTCAGTTGGTCGCATGTTAGGTAGTTGTAAAAGGAGACCATTGGATAGGTCCAGAACTCGCCGTTTTGCTCGCTACTTCGTCCCGCCAATGAAACTGCGAGCACTCTATGTATTTCTTTAAAAAATACGTATCCTTTCCCATCAACACACTCTTGGATAAGCTCATTTGTAATCGAAGGTTTGGCCCTTTCTCGATCCCCGTTCGAAAAATAATGTGAGTCCCCAATGACAAGAAGTTTTTGACCTCCACTGAGGCCAGCACTATAGAAATCGCCTTCCCATGGAAGAAATCTAACACCTGCATTCAAAAGCTCTTCATCGATCATGGTTTTGGGGCTCCAAGTAGTGGTCATAGTGCAAAATCTGGGGCTGGATTATTTAATGCTATCATTAAAATTAAGCAAGCTGTCATTTGCCCTAGGTTAAAAAATGATGAATTGATTTTGTCCCTATTACTGCTAGGCACAACCACTATCCAGACTAATAGGCGCGCTTTATTTCGCCCTTACACAGACAGTTAGTGGCATCACGAAACACTTACATCTGCAATTTCAATTTTCGAATCAGAAAATGCTGCATGTGCATTTGAGATGAAAATTCCAGCGTGGATGCTAATCCAAAATAGCGAAAAAGCGCATCACCGTCAGAATAAATTTGGTATATAGGTCCATCCTATTTTCCTGATAATTCGTCGGCAGGTGTCGCGAATCACACAAATCCAATTCGTCAATCTTCATGAACTTTCTTACACTTTGCTTCGTAACCCAATGCTGGAAGCAACGTCTTTGAACACCTCTTGCTGCTAGATAAAAGTATTCTGCGTCTCGCTCTGACAAAGTCCCCAAGCGTGAGCTCGTTAAGCTTGTCAAGGTGCTCTTGTTCTTGATCGGAGAATGATTTCTTGTTCGGCATTTCAAGAGTCTGTTCAAACAAACAAGCTCTTTACTGCTGACCCAGGAACCCCGGACCATGCATAGTATTCAATTCAAAAGTGTTACGAGGGTGCTGGATCAATCGCTATGAAACCACACCTATCAATCGCCACCTCATCCCAATCCAAATCATGCAAACCGACCTCCAGAATCTGCCTGATGCTCATGTTGATATTGAACTCAGTCAGCATCGAAAGATATAGCTCGGGGAAGCCAAAGCCTGGCTTTATTGGTTCTGACCAGAGCAGTGCCGAAAACATGACTGTGCCGGGCACTCCTTCTGGCTCGAGATAGCGGTCTTCCAATATTAAGTGCATCTCTGCTGGTTCGAACCAGTTATCTTCACCGCAATTGAGGCCTCGTCTCCTGATGAGCAAGGGAAGGGGATTCGTGTCGTGTCCTGACACTTCCGGTGTTGCCGTTTCAATCTCAATCAGATCGACGTACACCTCGCGTCCTGAGTCCAGGGTGAATGCAAACCCTGCGTATCCAGTGGTCATTTGGGCCTCACAACACTCGGCGAAACGTGAAACAGTTCCAATTCCTCGCCACAGGCAAACATCTGTTTATTTTTGCTTGCAGACAAGCTCACCACTCACCAGCACGGGCAACGGCCGCGATCGGGAAACGGTTACATCAGCAATTTCAACTTTCGTGGCGCCGCCAGATGCCACTGCATTGGAGATGAATGCCCCCGCTTGGATGCTTATCCATAACAAGGAAAAAGCTATCACCGTCAGCATAACTTTTGTGTACTTGTCCATCATATTGCCCTCCAGGCAAATAGTTTGTTGATGCGCTCGCTTCTTGTCGTCCACGAACAAGTTTGTAACAAGGTGGTGGTTAACCTGCGCTGAACTGCTTTCCAATACCGTTGCAATTCCCGTTCCGACTCAAACAAATTCTCCCCACCCCCTGAAAACAAAGCTTGGATCTGAGGTGGAATTCACATGGGTAGCACCAAGCCCCAAAAAGCTCCGCGCCCGCTCTTCCACGCTCAATGCTGCCCCCATCTCACCTGGCAGCCCATCAAAATCAAGGTTTTCGGCTACGGCAAACAACCCGAACAGGAAAGAATCGTCCTTTGGCATATCCGCGAACCCTATCCTGCCAAGCGTTTGGGATTGATTGGGCACAGCCAAACGCCGACAGGCAGAAATTGCCTTCAGCCTGCCAATATCCGATTCGCTCAGTTGGTAGTTTTCACTTGAAAACCTGACCTCAGCAGCGACCAGCACGGTCGGCACATCCCTCGCCTGCCAAACGATCAGGTCGGCGCTCCTTTCAGGCCTTACCGTGAACCCCGCCTCGTACACCACCTTCAACTCCGGGTCCATTTCCCGCAGGGCTTTGTGCAGCGCAAAGGCCAACATCGTGCGATTGGTCAAATGACCCGATCGGCAGGCCATCTCCACTACGACCCAAGCTGCCTGTAGCAGAACTTCTGGTTTCAAATTGCAACTCCAATCATTCGTTTCTCTTTTACTCCCAGAAGTTCATGGACGGCGATTGCCTACTATCCGATTTACCCAGTATCCACGGTTGTACGACATAATATGTCGCTATCCACGCCACACTCAGGTGCCATGATGAGAAAAACTGCTGAAACCTTGACTCGCCAATGGGCGATGCTGAAGCATGTCCCTGCTCATCCGAATAGGATCAGCACCAGCGACCTACACTCCTATCTCAACGGTCAGGGTTACGAAGCCGATGTTCGGACTACGCAACGCGATCTGGAACGACTCTCCACGGAATTCCCGCTTTACGTAGAAAAGCAGGGCCGCGTTAATCTTTGGCAGTGGGCCAAGGGGGCGCATGCATTAGAAATTCCTTCCATGGAGCCCGCTACCGCTCTGGTGTTCAATCTGGTTGAGCAGTACCTGCAGCCCCTCCTCCCGAAAACAACACTGGCGTTGATCCAGCCCTATCTGGACCGAGCACACAAGAAATTGGAAGGCACCCGATTCCAGGGTTGGCGCAAGAATATTCGAATGCTCAGCCGCGGACCGTCACTGAAAGCGCCCCCCATCAAAGCTGAAATTCGCGACGTGGTTTATTCCGCACTGATGGAAGGTAAGCGTTTTCAGGCTCGATACCGTTCACGGTCCCAGGGCAGGATCGCTGATTACCCAGTTAACCCTTTGGGACTGGTGATCAAAGATGGCATCAGCTACCTGGTGGCTACACTGCATGACTATGATGACCCGCGGCACCTGGCACTGCACCGCTTTGAGTCTGCCAAGCTACAAGACCAACCCATCAAACGCATCAAAGGCTTTGATCTTGAATCCTATCTGCAGCAAACCGAAGCATTTGCCTACCCGGTGTCCAAGGGCAAGCTGAAGCTCAAAGCACGTTTCAGCAACGCTGCCGCCTACCATTTACAGGAAAGCCAGCTTGCCAACGACCAACAGCTGAACGCTGATGGCGAGGATTACATGCTCCTGACCGCCACCGTGCCCGACAACTCCGAGATTCGCTGGTGGTTACTGGGTTTTGGCGACCAGGTGGAGGTGTTGAGCCCAAAATTACTGCGAGTCGAGTTCCAGGAAATTGCACGCAATATGGCCAAGTCTTATGCATAAAGCCAGCGCCAACCATTAAGCAAGTTCCGGGCTTTGATAGCGCATTAATCATTATTCAAAGCAGAACAGCCAATGACCCTGCTGGCGGCTCATCACTGCCCGTGACCGCCGACAACCGCCGCCACAATCAACAACAAGATCAACCAGAACACAAACTTCATCAAGCGCACTAAACAGCCCAGCAAGCCATCGACCAGCCCAAACAGCCCCATGATGTAGGGAAACCGGTCATCGCTCATGAGCTTCTGGTCACTGCATGAACCCGATGGGCCTGGATTGGCGGCCGCTAGTCGCTTCAATCTCACCCAGCAGCAATTCGGAAAAGTCTTCCAGTGTTATGCCAGGCTGATGCTCAGCTACCTCCAGCGCATTGGCCACATGGCCATAACTGAGTCGATCGAGCCTCGTGGCAACCACTCCAAGGTGTTGCCCCCTTTTGATTTCAATCCCCAAACGACAGCAGGCCTCCTTCAACAAGTCGCTGCATTGCACCGGATTCAAAGGCAGCAATTCCACCTTGAGCTGGAATCGACGACGAATGGCTGGGTCGATATAGTCCAACAAATTGGTACATGCCATTACCCGGCCTTCGTAGCCTTCAAGCTGCGTCAGCAACTCATTGACCCGGGATACCTCCCATGTGTGCCTGGCACCCTTCCGGTCTGCCGCCAGGCTGTCAAATTCGTCCAGGATGATTAACGTATCCTTGGGCGACGTATCCTTAAAAAGTCTCGCAATGTTTCGCTCAGTCCCTCCAATATACGGATTCAGAATGTCCGAAGGTCGCACCATCCGCGCTTCCAGGTCCAACACCCTTGCGATATGCGCTGCAAAGGCAGTCTTGCCTGTGCCCGTGCTACCGTAGAGCAAGCAGCGTGCGTTGTCCTTGGCCCGCAGGGTGTTGGCAAGCGCTGTCGGCATCATCGATGCATTGCAGTACTTCAAACAGTAGGGCTCTTCCGCGCTTCGCTTTACCGTAATGCCGCGCTGCTCAATCGCGGTGGTCAGCATTTTTTCCAGGTTTTCGACAGGCTCGCTGGCGTTTTGTACCGACTCTGCGACCAGCGCCAGTGTGTGCACCAGCCCTGGTGTTAACTGCTCTGCTGTGGCCGTTTCTCGCAGCCAGGAATTGGATAGCGCAAAGGGGGCCATGTGCTTTTGCAGTTGGGCTTGAATGGCAGCACGAGCTGGCCGATGAAGCTCAATCACCAGGTCAAAGCGGCGAACCTGCGCCGAGTCCAATTGCTCTACACTGTTGGATATCCAGATCGTGGGCACCGGGTTGGTTTCAAGCAGCGCATTCGCAGCCGCCTTGGAGAGTCGTGAGTTGCCACCCATGTAATTCGGCAGCGACCCGCCAACCTCCAACATGCCATCCATTTCGTCAACCAGCAGAATGCTGGGTCGGACATGTTCCAGGTAGTGGCTGGACTGTTGGTAGTAGGACCTGCGAGCGTCAGGAGACAACGAGCCGCCGTCGAGCTTTTCATAGATGACTTCATAGCCACTCGCTTCACTGGCAGCCATCACCGCACGCGCAAACTCTGTTTTGCCACACCCGGGCCGCCCGTGCAGCAACACATTTGCGCCAAACCGCCCACTGCGGCTACAGCCATTAAGGTAGGCCAGAACCAACTCCCATTCAGCAGCCATGTGGCCAAAGTCATGTTGAGCAAGGCTGGAATCCCGGACAGGAACACAAACCCCACAGACCATATCCTGCCAATTCCCATTGGCCATCTCAAAAGTCGCGCTGAGGTCGAATCCAAGCTCGATACGACCTTCAATGTCCATGAAATTCTTCGTGTCGAGCACCAGCATGCCTGCCCTGGAAAGGAAGCTGTCACTTCGCAATCCGGCCTGAATGTCGGCCGGGGTTTCTTCCATCACAAACGCCAGTATCTTGAACATCAGTCCTGCGCTTACCCTTCGAAAACAGCGACCAAAAACGGATTCCACCAAGGCATTTTCATGAATGGTAATGCCGAACAGCAGCAACTTTTTCTCTGCCGGACTGATGGCACAGTGCTCGCCCAATACATCAATGCTGCGCTCAATGGGGCTGAGAGGAAGCCTCATAGTCTTGAGCTGCTGTTGCAAGGCTGGTGCATGTTGCACAAGCTGCATCATGCTGCACAGTTCTCCTGGCGTGTCGAGTTGGGCGCAGGCGGCCAACAGGTCGTCAAAGCCATTCATTTCTTCCTGGCCTTCATTGAGAAAGCGGTGTGCACTGTTGGAGCGCACGCAAAACTCAAGGGCCCGAATACACCACAGAAGCTCCAGCGCTTCGTTCTGTGTTGAGAAGCCTTTGCTCCCGGTCTGGCTTTTCAATACCGCCAAGCCCGACACACCTTTGATGCGCCCCGAAAAGATCAGCTGAGCTTCGGCTTTTGAGTTCATGCTTGCCTCCCGTCTGGAAAGAAGCACATCTTAATCCCAACAGCGACATATAACGTCGCGATGCTGATTAACAATATACACAACCGAACGCTTATTGAATCCCGACGAAAAGAGGTGCCAGACCTTGATCAACTCATACACTGCGGATGAGAAAAAATCATGTTGAACAGGAGTAACATGGGGCAACCGCTCTGCGTCACTTTTGAAATAAACAATAAAAAAGGGGGTTACAAATGACCGATTCACACAGCACCATCAAGTGCCCAAAATGCGATCACGAATTCGATATCAGCGATGTCCTCTTCGATCAGGTGGAACACAAGCTCAAAGGTCAGTTTGATGCTGAGCTGAAAAAAGAGCGTGACAAATTCCGCCTGCAAACCGAAGGATTACAAAAGCAAAGGGAGGAACTGGAAAAGTCCAAGGGCGAGCAAGAGTCAATCGTTGCCAAAGCCATCAAAGAAAAGATGAAGGCAGAGCGTAAGGAGCTTGAGGAAAAGATTTCCAATGAGGTGCGGGACGAACAATCTGAGCAACTCAAAATGCTCCGGGAAGAACTGGACAAAAAATCCGGCCAGGTAAAGGATCTGAATAAGGCACATGCCGAGATCGAGCGGCTAAAGCGCGAGAAGGACGAAGCCCAAAGCAAGGCTGAAGCGGATGCCGCGCGGAAGTTGAACGAAATACTGGCGTCAGAGAGGGAAAAAATCCAGAAAAGCGAAGAAGAAAAGCAATTGCTGAAAGTTCGCGATAAAGAACATGTTATTCAACAACTCAACGAAAAGTTGCGAGACCTGCAGCGCAAGGCCGAACAGGGCTCCATGCAAACCCAGGGTGAGGTGCAAGAGTTGGTCATTGAAGAATGGCTAAGGGCCAATTACACGATGGACAACATTGAAGAAATCAAGAAGGGCGCCAAGGGGGGCGATTGCATCCAGACCGTTAGAACCCGCTCGTTCTCCAACTGCGGAACGATTTATTACGAAAGCAAGCGAACCAAAGCGTTCCAACCCAACTGGATCGACAAATTCAAGGCAGACATTCAGGAGAAGAACGCCACCATAGGCGTACTGGTAACCGAAGTCATGCCCGCAGACATGGAGCGCATGGGCGTCCGCGACGGTGTCTGGATCTGTAGCTTCTCTGAGTTCAAAGGCCTATCCAACGTTTTGCGCGAGTCCATAATCGGTATGCACCGGGTTTTGGCCCAGCAGGAAAATCGGGGCGATAAGATGTCCCTGATTTATGGCTTTGTTACCAGCAATGAATTCAGACTGCAGGTAGAAGCCATCGTCGAGGGATTCACACAAATGGAAACCGATCTCAATTCCGAAAAACGTGCCATGGCCAGCATCTGGAAAAAGCGTGAAAAGCAGATCGAAAAAGTGTTAACCAACACCATTCACATGCACAGTTCAATCAAGGGAATTGCGGGCGCTGCTGTGCCGGCGGTTAGATTGCTGGAGCTTCCTGGGTCTGATGAAAGCGAAAACACTTAGTAGCTCAACCTGAAATCAAATATTTCTTATCAGTCCACAACCGGATAACAAGGATCACCCCACAATCGATTTGGGCTTTCCATCATAAGGTGTATTACTACCGGGACAATCAACCCCATGATTGTCGCCCCCTGAGTAATCTGGGCACGGTTAACTGCACTGTTCCAGGTTGCTCCACCGTGCAAAATCTGGTTTCTGAGCACGTAAAGACGATCAAACATTACCGCAAGCAATTTTCTGGTATCCATACTTTCTAGTGCACGTTTAGCGGAATCATGACTACGCCGGAATGCATCTCGCCACTCCTCTTCGGCAAGCTGCCCATTGTGGTGATCCCAAAAAGGTTGAAATACGTACTGGTTGTCGATCATGAGTCTTACAGGACCAGAAAATTCAGCCCACACCATTTTGTAGAGCAGTTGGTTTTTGTCAGCTTCAATGAGGCGACTAAGAAATGTAACGAAAAGCTTTCGCTCAGTAAATGATTGTCGATCGCGCAATTCGTTGGCGTAGGCGGCGTTGAAAGAAATCCAGAGAAAGATAAATCGAGCGTCCTGATCAGAAGTCTCAAGCTCTGCTCTATTTAACCAACTTAGGGCACGATGTACGCGTAATGATAAAGAGGTAGGAAACCCTTCCCGAGTGGCCCTTTGGCGTGCCTTTAGATTTTCATGATTGAACACAGGCACCCTTTTTTTACGCCAGCCTCACAGCACCGCGCGCACGTTATATCTTGCCAGAAGTTTGCGCTTAGTAAGCTGTTCATTTGAATGAAGATAAGCCTGTCAAATGATACCCCAATCAATGTAGTCAGCCATTGGGCACCTCATTAGATTGATTAAGCGACCAAAAATCAAAATGAATTATAGGCTTCAAAAATCGTGATTTCGAATGAACCGTCTGTCCGCTCTGCGGCAATAATGGGGTAAAAACCCGGGCGGCCTATAGAAAGATAATAAGTGTCTGCACTAGCAACATAGAAAGACAGACTCTTGTAATTGGCTGTTACCGGAGCAAGCACCCTATCCATATAGAATTTTCGCACTTCTTTGGAACGTTTCTTTTTTAAACACTCTTGGATAAGCAGACCAATCTCGTACATATCTTCGAAGTCACAGCCTGGTACCTTATTCGGCTCGTCGGGTTCAATTTCAGGGCCATCAAACAGATAGCCGATTTCGACATGAATTTTTTTCACTTCCATGTCATCAAACTCGACACCAAGTTCATTAAAAATCACTTGGGTGATTTTCCCAGGATCTGCTCGTATATCGAAGATTTCTTTGCTCGCGGGCGAGAAGATTCCTTTTGTAGGATCGGTATCATCAATCCACTCCAAACCCTTCCGGCTTTCTTTTTCATCCGCAAAATCTGCAACTAATTCGTCAATGTGTTCTTTTGAAAGAGGCGACGAAACCTTTTCGACAAACTCTTCCCTGAAACGCTCTTGAAGCACCTCCAAAGCCACTTTCTTCACTAAAGGTAAAAGCCCTGTAG
>Ga0163153_10003294_pt1 | contig 21872 bp, 23 predicted proteins | sample OliLakLV19MP6IB1_FD_148629 | JGI IMG/M metagenome (GOLD analysis project Ga0163153, IMG submission 148629) | Freshwater microbial mat bacterial communities from Lake Vanda, McMurdo Dry Valleys, Antarctica - Oligotrophic Lake LV.19.MP6.IB-1 | ecosystem: Environmental > Aquatic > Freshwater >...
GGTGTGGCTGGTGTCGATCGCGCTCTCGGTGATCGCCTGCGCGATGTGCGTGCCGATCGACGAGCGCCCGATCGTGCGCCCCGCCCAGGGAGGCGCGGCGTGAATGCGCTGCGCCGCGGCGCAGCGGGCCGCGTATCGGCCGACGTCCGGGCCTTGATCGACGCGATGCCGATCGCGGCGGCGCTGGTCGACGACGACGGCGAGGTCCTGCATGCCAACGAGGCCATGCGCATTCGCGCCCGCACCTCGGCACCCCTGCGGATCCCGGGAGCCTATGTCGCGCAGACGCCGGCCGGCCGCTGGGTCTTCGCGCTGCCCGCCGACGCCCCCGATCCGCAGATGCAGCGCCTGGCCTCGCTGGGCTTCATGCTGGCGGGCGTCTGCCACGAGGTCTCCAACCCGCTGGCCGCGATCCACTCGATGGTGCAGATCCTCCAATCGCCCCGCGGCATCGGCCCCGAGACGATCGAGAAAGGCCTCGCCTCGATCGCCGGCAGCATCTCCCGGGTGCTCGCGATCACACGCAAGCTCGGGGACTTCTCGCGCGTCGCGGGCGAGGCGCCGCGGCCGCAGCCCGTGGACGCGGCCATGCGCGAGGCGATCGGCCTGCTGCGCCACAACCGGTGGGGTGACGACGTGCAGGTCACTTATCGCGGCGAGCCCGGGGCGGTCGCCCGCGCGCGCGACGGCGAGCTGCAGCAGGTGTTCTTCAACGTGATGCTCAACGCGGCGCAGGCGATGGCGGGCCGTGGGCGGATCGACGTCGCCACCGAGCGCGCGAGCGACGGGCGCCTGCGCGTGCGCATCCGCGACACCGGCCCCGGCATCCCCAAGGAGGACCTGCAGCGCGTCTTCGAGCCGTTCTTCACCACCAAGGTGCCCGGCGAAGGCACCGGGCTCGGGCTGGCCATCTGCTTCGAGATCGTGCACGAGCTGGGCGGTTCGCTCGTCGCCAGCAACCATCCAGGCGGCGGCGCCTGCATGGAGCTCATCCTTCCGGGAGCCGCGTAGCGATGGCCGCCGCACGCCCGGAACGCCTCCTCATCATCGAGGACGACCCCGGCGTGTCCGAGGTCGTAACGCTGCTGCTGTCTCGCGAAGGCTACTTCGTCGAGGGCGCGGCTACCGTGAAGGAAGGCCTGCGCCGCCTCGCCGCGGGCGACTTCGACGCCGTGGTGACGGACCTCAAGCTACCCGACGCCACCGGGCTGGACCTGGTGCGCCTGGTGCACGAGAAGGACCGCGGCCTGCCGATCATCATGATGACGAGCTACTCGTCGCTCGAGAGCGCGATCGCCGCGCTGCGGGCCGGCGCCGTCGACTACATCATCAAGCCGTTCGACAACGACGAGCTGCTGCATTCCGTCCAGCGCGCGCTCAAGGAGCGGCGCATGACGCGCGAGAACGCGGCGCTGCGCCGCGCGCTGCGAAGCGCCTATGCCCGCCGCCCGATCCTGGGCGAGAGCCCCGGCATGAAGAAGGCGCTCGAGCGCATGCGCAAGGCCGCGCAGTCGGAGGCGAACGTGCTCCTCTCGGGCGAGTACGGCACCGGCAAGGAGATGCTCGCGCACGCGTTGCACGCGGGCGGCCCGCGCGCCGAAGGTCCGTTCGTGCCGGTGAAATGCGGCGCCCTGGCACCGGCGCTCCTCGAAGCGGAGCTCTTCGGGCGCGCGAGCGGACCCGATCGCCGCGAGGGCCTTGTCCGCGAGGCGCACGGCGGCACGCTCTACCTCGACGAGATCTCGGAACTCAGCGCGACACTGCAGGTGAAGCTGTTGCGCGTGCTGCAGGACAAGATGGCGCGTTCCCTCGGTGAAGGGCCGGCCTACGCCGTCGACGTGCGGTTTGTCGCGGCCACGCACTGGGACCTCGAGGCGGCGGTTTCGAAGGGGACGTTCCGCCAGGAGCTCTACTACAGTCTCAACGTGATCGCGCTGACGCTGCCGCCGCTGCGCGAGCGGGGACCGGACGTGCTGCTGCTCGCGCGCCATTTCGCGGAGCACTACTCGCGCAAGCTCGGCAAGCGCGTGCGCGGCTTCGACTCCGAATTCACGTCGTTCCTGGAGAACCACGCGTGGCCGGGCAACGTGCGCGAGCTCGAGCACTTCATCGAGCGCGCGGTGATCTTCGCCGAGGGCGAGGTGCTGACCGGCCGCGACCTCGCGGAGGTCGCACCGGCGCTTTCCATCGTGCGCGCGGCGCCCATCACCAGGACCGACACGCCGCCGCTCGCGATCGAGGAGTACATCCGCGAGGTCGTTGAGCGCTTCCAAGGTACCTGCAGCGAGGCGGAGCTCGCGCGCATGCTGGGAATCGGCCGCAAGGCGCTCTGGACGCGCCGCCGTCAGTGGGGTCTCAAGCGCATGCGGCGCGGGGCCTCGTGAGCACCGGCATTGTTTCCCGGCGCACGCCTCGTTTCGCGCGGAAACGCACATTCGCACGATGGAGCATGGCCGGCAATTTCGGGCTTGCATTCTCGCTGCCAACTTGTTAACAAGCTGAAGGGCACGCAAAACCAACCAGAGGAGAACTGCATGGCCGAGCAAAAACCCGCCGCCGCTCCGGCGCGGAAGAAGGTAACCATTCCGCAGCTGGTAGCGAAGATGAAGAAGGGCGAGCCGATCGTCCAGCTGGCGGTGTACGACTACGAGACCGCGATCATCGCCGACCGCGTCGGCATCGACATCCTCTGCGTCTCGGATACCGGCGGCATGGTGCTCTTCGGCCACGAGACGACCACGTCCGTGTCGTTCGAGGAGGTGATGTTCATGGCGCAGGCGGTCAAGCGCGGCTCGCAGTACGGCCTGCGCATGGTGGACATGCCCTACATGAGCTTCCACCTGTCGGCCCAGCAGGCAGTCGACAACGCCGCGAAGTACGTCTCGCAGGGCGGCGCCGAGGTGATGAAGTGCGAGGGCAACCAGCACCACGCCAAGTACATCGAAGCGATAGTGAAGGCCGGCATCCCGGTGCAGGGCCACATCGGCATCACGCCGATGCGCATGCCGCAGCTGGGCGGGTTCGTCGCCCAGGGCAAGACCGCCGACCGCGCCAAGGAGCTGATCGACGACGCGCTCGCCATGGTCGACGCGGGCTGCTTCTCCATCATGTGCGAGGTGACCACGTCCGAGGTGTGCGAATACCTCGCCGAGACGCTGCCGGTGCCGGTGATCAGCCTGGGCGCGGGCAATCGCGCGCACGGCGTGCATATCATCGGCTCGGACCTCTTCCACCTTTACGAGAAGCACGTGCCGCGCCATTCGAAGATCTACGTCGACCTCGTCCCCATCCTCGAGAAGGGGCTCACCGACTATCGCGACGACGTGCGCGCCCGCGGCTATCCCGGGCCGGAGCACACCGTGTTCATGAAAGAAGACGAGCTCGCCAAGTTCCGCGAGATGGTCGGCTGGAAGGCCAAATAGTCGCCGCATGCGGCCGGTTCCCGCCTCGCAGGAGCACGCGCTCGGGCAAGCCGAGCGCGTGCTCCTCGGGCGCGGGCGCTTCTTCGGCAAGCTGGATGCCGCGCAGCTCAAGCGCCTCGGGGCCCCGGGGCGTGTCGTCTCGTTTCCGCGGGACACGCGCATCTACACCGTCGGCGACGAGGTCGACGACTTTTACGTCCTCGCCGCGGGCACCGTGCGCTTCACCCTCGGCCTGGGCAAGCGCGAGACCGCCGCGGGCGACATCATCCGCCCCGGCGAGGTGTTCGGCTGGGCGACGCTGGTGGAGGGCTACTCGCGGCGCATCGCCACCGCCTACTGCCTCACGGATTGCGAGGTGGTCGCGCTCGACGGCGCGGGTCTGCGCGCCTTCATGGACGCCGACCCGCTCGCCGGCTACCTCATCATGAAGCAGCTCGCGGTGCTGCTCACGAGCGAGCTGACCGCCTTCGCCGCCGGCTGATCGATTGCCGGATCCGATCACCGCAGCGCTGCTCGCCCTCGTCGCCACGGCGGTCGGGTTCTTCATCGGCGGGGTCGGCGTGGGCGGCGTGCTTCTCATTCCCTTCCTGGTGCTGCTCGGCGGCCTCGACATCCACGCGGCGGCGGCGACCGCCCTCTTCACGTTCCTCTTCACGGGTCTCCTGGGCACCTGGCTCTTCCAGCGCCGCGGCTCGATTCGCTGGCGCCTCGTGGTGCCGGTGTGCGGGGGCGCCATCGCCGCGGGCTATCTCGGCGCCGCCACCGCGAGCCTGATCGAGCCGCGGCCGCTCACGTTGCTGATCGCCGCCATCATCATGGTCGCGGGCCTGTGGGTCCTGCGGCCCGCGCCCGGGCGCTCGAGCTCGCGCGAGGGCGGCAGCCCCGGCGAAACGGCTACCCTCCTCGGCGTGGGCGCGGCTTCGGGATTCGGCTCCGGGCTTTCCGGCGCCGGCGGGCCGCTTTTCTCGGTGCCCATCATGGTGCTGCTGGGCTTCAGCCCGCTCGCCGCGATCGGCGTGAGCCAGGTGCTCCAGATCGTGGCCGCCGTATCGGGATCCGTCGCCAGCGTGCAGGACGGTCGCATTCACTTCGGCATCGCGGCCTGGGTAACGCCCTTCGAGCTGGGCGGCGTCGTCGCGGGCGCATGGCTCGCCCACACCGTGAGCAGCGTCGCGCTGCGCCGCATCGCCGCGTGGCTGTGCATCGCGGTGGCCGCCCTGATGGCGGTGCGCGCCTGGTGAGCGCGGCGCGCAGCGAGCACCTCGCCACCCGCCGCCAGGCGGGGCTGTTCGACTTCTCCTTCATGGGCCTGTACGAGTTCGCGGATGCCGGAGCGCTCCAGGCCCTGCAGAGCCGCAACCTCGCGCGCCTCGCGCCGGGGCGCATCGCCTACACCTTGCTGATGGATGAGGACGGGCGCGTGTTCAACGACGCCACGGCCTGGCGGCTGGAGGACGGCCGCTGGTGGCTGTTCTCGGGGCGGCGTGCCGACGCGGACTGGATCGGCGCGCGCTCCCGCCCTTGCGTGCGCTCGGGCGAGCACGCGGTGCTCGCATTGCAGGGGCCTGCGAGCGGAGCGATCCTGGCGCGCTTCGTTGGGGAAGCCCTCGTCCGCTCGCTGCGCTATTTCGAGTTCGCCGCGTTCCGGGCGGGGAGGTGCTGCGGGCACGTCGGCCGCATCGGCTACAGCGGCGAGCTGGGATACGAGATCGTCGTGGGCGCGCGGGACGAAGCCGCCCTGAGGGGCGCGCTGCTCGATGCGGGCAGCGTGCACGGCCTGCGGGAGTGCTCCTTCGCCGCCGCCGACAGCCTGCGCATCGAGGCGGGCTACCTGCTCTTCGACCGCGAGATCACCGGGCGCGAGCGCCCCGCGGAGCTCGGCCTCGGGCGCCTGGTCGAGCGGCGCGCATGGGCGCGCGAAACACCGCGGCAGCGGCTGGTGGGGTTGGAGATCGACGCAGAGCCGGCCCGCACACGCGGGTGGCTGCCCGCCGCCCGGGTCACGAGCGAGTGCGACTCGCCAATCCTCGGACGCCGGCTCGGTCTGGGCTTCGTGGGCGCGGAGGACGGCAGCCCGGGCACGCGTGTGGCGCTCCAGGACGGCCGCGCCGCCCGCGTGGCGCGCCTTCCGTTCTACGACCCGGCGCGGCACCGACCGCGCGCTACGCCGCTCTAGCCTGGAGGGAGCGCTCCGCGGAGCCGATCGTGTTGCAGAGGAGCATCGTCACCGTCATGGGCCCCACGCCGCCCGGCACCGGCGTGATGTGCGAGGCCTTGTGGCGCACGGTGTCGAACTCCACGTCGCCGAGCAGGCGCCCGTCGGGCAGGCGGTTGATGCCCACGTCGATCACCACCGCGCCCCGGCGCACCATTGGTGCCGTCACGAGGTTGGGCTGGCCCGCGGCCACCACGAGGATGTCGGCAGCGATGGTGAACTGCGCGAGGTCACGGGTCTTCACGTGGCAGATCGCCACCGTCGCCTCGCGCTGCAGGAACATGAGGCCCATCGGCTTGCCGACGATGTTGGAAGCGCCGACGACCGTCACGTTCTGGCCGGCGACCGGTATGCCGCTGCGGTCGAGCAGGCACATGACTCCATAAGGCGTACACGGCGGGAACACCGTGTCCCCCGCCACCAGGCCGCCCACGTTGTAGAGGTGGAAGCCGTCGACGTCCTTGTCCGGCGAGATGGTCTCCAGGACCTTGCGCACCGAGATCTGCGGAGGCAGCGGCAGCTGGACCAGGATTCCGTGGCAGCGCGGATCGGCGTTGAGTGCCCTGATCCGCTCCAGCACCGGGGCCTCCGGCGTGTCGGCCGGATAGAGATGCTGCTCCGAGCGGATGCCCATCTCCTCCGATGCCCGCAACTTGTTGCGAACGTACACGCGCGAGGCGGGGTTGTCGCCCACCATGATCACGGCGAGCCCGGGCGGCACGCCCAGGGTGTTAAGCCTGTCGGCCCTCAGCTTCCACTCCGCGCGCACCTCATGCGCGATGGCGTTGCCGTCGATGAGGATAGCGCTCATGCGGTGGCCCCGGTGAGGCCGGCGAACACGAACAGCAGCATGCTGGCGCCCATGAAGGCGTAGCCAGCATAGTTGAGGTTGCGGGCGCCGCGCTCGCCGACCACGCCCTTTGTCTGCAGGATCGAGGCGAGTGCGGCCAACGCGCCGCCGGCGATCGCGAGGGCGATCACGATGCGGCGGTCGAGAAGCGACTCCATCAGTTCGAGCGCTCCCGCTTGAGGTAGGCCTCGACGAAATCCGCCGCCGCCTTCGAGCCGCGGGAGAACGAACGCATGGCCTCGGCATGCAGGATCGACAGCGCCTGCTTCTTGATGTCGTTGGCGCGGTCGTTCTCCACGATGTCGGCCAGCCTGCGCGGGCGCGGGAGGTCGACCTCGATCACCGCGCGCACCTGCGTCGGAACGTTGGACATCACCAGCAGGCGGTCGGCGAGGAAGACCGCCTCGTCGATGTCGGTGGTCACGAAGAAATTGGTGCGCTGGTTCTCCTCGTACAGGCCCGAGTAGTACTCCCACATCAGCTCCTTGGTCATCGCGTCGAGCCCGCGGAACGGCTCGTCGAGGATCATGACGCGGGGATTGTTGATCATCGCGCGCGCGAGCTCCGCGCGGCGCTGCATCCCGCCCGAGAGCTGGCCGGGATACTTGTCGCGAAACTCCTGCAGGCCGACCTTGGCCAGCAGGAACTCGGCGAACTCCAGCGTCTCCCCATTGAGCTCGCCGCGCGCGCGCGGCCCATAGAGGATGTTGTTCCAGGTGGTCATCCAGGGAAAGAGCGCGGACTCCTGGAAGAGCACCAGCAGCTCCCGGCTCGGTCCGGTGACGGATTTGCCATCGAGCTCGATCGTTCCCGTGGTCGGCTGCTCGAACCCGGCCAGCAGCCGGATCAGCGTGCTCTTGCCGCAACCCGAAGGTCCGACCATCACCGTGAGCTTGCCGCGCTCGATGGTGAAGTTGCATTCGCGCACGACGTCCTTGTGGATCTGGCCCGCGCCGTAGGACTTCGATACGCCCGCGACCTTGAGCTCCCCGGGCTGGATCTCGGGCGCGAGGACCTTGCCGTCGATATCGCTCATCAGCGCACCCTCAGCCACGGCGTCACGTACGTTCCCAGCGACCTCAGCAGCTCGCTCGAGACGTATCCGGCGATGCCGATGGAGATCATGCCCACCACGATCTGCTCGTAGGAGCCGCCCACGTAGGAGTTCCAGATGAAGAACCCGAGGCCGCCACCGCTGCCGCCCATCTGGCTGCCGCCGCCCGAGATCATCTCCGCGGCGACCACGACTTCCCACGTGATTCCCATGCCCACCGCCGAGCCCACCATGATGGAGGGAAGCGTCCCGGGCAGCACGATGCGCTTGAAGATGTCCCATTTTGACGCGCCCATCGATTGCGCGGCCTGGAAGAAGCGCCCGTCGATCGACTTGGCACCCCCGACCACGTTGATCACGATGGTGTAGAAGGCGCCGAGGAAGGTGATGAACATGATCGCGAGCTCCTGCGTCGGCCAGAAGATGATCGACGCCGGCACCCAGGCGAGCGGCGGGATCGGCCGCAGCGATTCGAACACCGGGAAGTTGATGCCGTGCGCGGTGCGGCTCACCGCCAGCATCAGGCCGTAGGGGATGCCGATGAGCATCGCCGCAACGAAGCCGCCCAGCACCCGCTGGAAGCTCATGTACCAGCTCTGCCAGTAGCCGGCCTGGTCGATGACGCCCATCCATGCCTTGAAGACGGCGCTCGGAGCCGGCACGGCGCCGATCCAAGGCAGGTAATGCGTCTTCAGCCCGAAGGCCGCGATCAGGTCGCGCAGCGGGCCGAAGGCATCCCAGGCGAGCCAGACCTTCGACCGCGAGCCGACCTCCCACAGCACGAGAAATATCAGGATCGACACAAGCCCATGCGTGACCACGCGGGCGTTGATCCGCCTTGCGCCGCCGGCCGCCATCACCCTTCCCTCTCGCCGGCCTGGAAGGCCTTGCGGGCTTCCTCGTGCACCGCCTCGCTCGTCTCCTGCATGAGCTCGCGGAAACGCTTCGAGGTAAGCACGCTGTAGTCGCGGGGGTGAGGGATGTCCACGGTGAGGAGCTTCTTGGGCTTGCATGGCCGCGTGGTCATGATGGCGACGCGGTGGCCGAGGAAGATCGCCTCCTCGAGGTCGTGCGTGATGAAGAAGATGGTGACCTTGTTCTTGTAGTAGATCTCGAGCAGCGCCTCGTGCATCACGCTCTTGGTGAGCGAGTCGAGCGCCCGGTACGGCTCGTCCAGCAGCAGCACGGCCGGATTGTTCATGAGCGCGCGCACGATCTCCACGCGCCGGCGCATGCCCGAGGACACCTCTCCGGGATAGTTGTGCTCGACGCCCGCGAGGCCCGCGTCGGCCATCATGGCGCGCCCCCGGTCCAGCGCCTCGGCCTTGGTCATGCGGCCCTGCATCACCGGGCCGAAGACCACGTTCTCGAGGTTGGTCTTCCACGGGAAGAGCGCCCCGTTCTGGAAGACGACGATCCGGTCCGGGCCCGGCTCGGCCCTGGGCTTCTGCGCTGAGCACAGGACCTCGCCGTCGAGCAGGATGCGTCCCGAGGTGATCTCGTGGAAGCCGGCGATGGCGTTGAGCAGGGTCGTCTTGCCGCAGCCCGACGGGCCCACGATCATGCAGATCTCGCCGGCCTCGATCTCAAGGCTGCAATGGTCGACCGCCATCACGGCCGCGCCCTCGGGGTCGTAGACCTTGACCACGTCCTCGATCAGGATGTGGCCGCGCGTCTTCACCTCGGCCCCGGAAGACTTCGTCATTTCCACTGGCTAGCCCTCGGAAAGCGCGAGCTCGCGCACGCGCCACTGCATGAGATAGTCGCCGGCGATGCGAACCAGCGCGCTGGTGGCGTAGCCCACGATTCCGAGGGTCGCCATGCCGATGATGATGGTCGGGTACCGCACCATCACGTACGAAGTGTTGATGACGTACCCCAGGCCGTACTGGCCCGAGACCATTTCGGCCGCCACCAGCGAGAACCAGCACACGCCGATGGAGATCTGCAGCCCGGTGAAGATGAAGGGCAGCGCCCCGGGGATGATCACGTGGCGGAACACCTGCCAGCGCTTCGCGCCCAGGCAATGCGCCGCGCGAACGTACGACTCGTCTATCGACTGTACGCCGAGCATGGTATTGAGCGCCGTGGCGAAGAAGGATGCGAGGAAAGCGAGGAAAATGACCGCCGACTCGGTGGCGATGAACATCACGATGGCAAGCGGCACCCAGGCGAGGATCGGGATCGGACGCAGCATCTCGAAGATCGGGAACACGTACTCCTTGAACCTGGGCGACCACCCCATCAGCAGGCCCAGCGGCACGCCCAGCGCCGTCGCGAGGAAGAAAGCCTGCGTCACGCGCCAGATCGACACCCAGATGTGCTGGTAGTACTCGGCCGTGTAGACGGACAGCCCGTAGGTCGGATTGGGCGAGAGCCATTCCTTCACCACGACGGTCAGGCCGGGCATGTCCCTGAAGCGTGGGAGCCGCCACACCTCGACGGCGAGGTACCAGGTGCCGAGGAAGATCGCGAAGCCGATCATCATCAGGTAGGGCCGCGGGCTCTTCACCCAGAGCGAGATGCGGTACATCGTGAGGCTGAAGCGCGACATCTCCTCGGTGAGCGGCGCGCCCGAGAGGCGCCGCACCTGCGCGAGGAACGTGGGCACGGTGAAATCCCTCTGGATCATCTGGCCGAAGCGGTCCATCACCGCGGCCCCCTCGACGGGCTCCGACTCGAGGATCTTCACCAGGTCCTCGGCAGGGATGCGCAGCAGCGTCGCGGGCTCTACCGCGGTGGCGCTGGCGAGGCGTGCCGACTGGCCGAGCAGCAGCCCGGCCCAGCCGAAGACGCCCCCCGGACCGATGCGCTTCAGCGCCTCGCGCGCCCCGACCTCGCGCTTGAAGACGTGTTCGACGCGCCCGGAGGCCACGATGTAGAGGTCGTCGGCGACCTCGCCCGCGCCATAGATGCGCGCCCCCTGCTCCACTCTCACGAGGCGCGCGACCGCCGCGATGCGCTCAAGCAACCGTTCCGAGGCGTCCCGGAACGGCGCCGACTCGCGCAACGCGGCGCGCGCCTCGTGCTCCTGCCCGGCCTGCACCTCCATCAACTCGCCTTCTTCGGCGCCTGCGAATCCGGCAGCGCCTTCACCTCGCCGATCGGGGCCTTGAGGCCGCGCTCCTTGAGGATCTCCTCGGTCCACTTGGCCTCGACCGCCTCGGGCCGCAGCTTGTCCACGTTGATGCTCTTGATCGAGTACAGGAACGCGGTGGCGCGGTCGATCAGCTCGCGAACGTTCGGGGTGAACGTGTACGGCATCGAGATGCGCACCGGCACGCCGCCCGCCTTCTCGTCATAGCTGCCGTACAGCGAGTACCAGAGCGCCCGCTCGCTGAACCCCGTGGTCTGCTCCCTGGCCATCTTGATGACCTCGTTCGCGTTCTTCGGGTCGGCCAGGAACAGCTGCGCGTCGAGCTCGGCGTTCAGCCACGCCTTCACCACGTCGGGCCGCGCCTGGATCAGGTCGGCGCGCATGGCGAGGAAGCCACCGTCATTCTCCTGCACGCTCGCCCCCGAAGCGATGCGACGCGCCAGGCCTTCCTCGACCAGGCGCGAGGCGGTCGGCTCCCAGATGGCCGCCGCGTCGATCTTGCCGGCGCGGAAGTTGGAGGTGATCACCTCGATGTTCTGGTTGAGGTACTCCTTCGGGGCGACGTTGAGCTTCTTGAAGGTTGCCTGCGCGTACCGGTCGGTGCACGCGCCCTTGGGCACGGAGACCACCTTGCCGTCGAGCCACTTGATGGCGGCCTGGGCATCGGGGAACTGGGGCGCGTCCGTGCGGGCGAGGAAGATGTTGCACTGGTCGTAGCCGATGCCGAGCGTCGCCACGATCCGCACGTCGGCCACGCTCTGCTTGGTGGTCGAGACGATCGCCGGCATGTCGCCCATGTAGCCGATGTACTGCTTGCCGGCCAGCATGTTGTTCACGATGATCGCGCCCTGCAGCCCGATCTGGAACTCGACTTCCGAGCCCTTCGGCAGGTACTTCTCGTAGAACTTCTTGCCGCGCATCACCACGCCCGACCACGACTCCGTGTAGTAGGGTTGGTAGCCCACCACCAGCTTCACCGGCTCCCCGGGCTTGCCGTACTGCGCCGCCGCCGGCAGGGCAAGGCCGACGCCAACCAACGCCGCTATCGCCGCCGCTACGAATTGTCTTCTGTGCATGATGGTCTCCTCGCTTCGTTGTGTTGTCTTGCGCCTTTGACACGCCTCACGTTCCCTACCCCGATCCACGCAACGCCAGGTACCGCGCGATGAGCCCCGAGAGCCGGCGCATCGCCGTGAAGCCGGCCGAGGCATCGCCCTCGAGCACGCCGATCGCCGCGCGCCCGTTGATGCGCATGAGCGTCGAGTCCTCCAGGCAGCGCGCGCCCGCGATACGCTGCGGGTACCCCTCGAGCAGCGCCGCCCAGCCGAACGTCTCGCCCTTCTTGAGCATGAAGCCATCGGGCGCAGCGCCCTCCCCGCGCCCGATCGTGAACTCCACCCGGCCCGCATCGAGCACGAAAATGTCCTCCGCGGGATCGCCGGGGCTGTAGAGCACCGCCCCTGCCGGATGGGACTCGCTCAGCGCGAGCCCGGCGAGCTTCGCCAGGGTCGCGGAGTCCAGTCCCCGGAAGAGCTCCCCCACGTCGAGGGCGGAAGGCTGCGGCCCGAGGACCAGCGAGTCGCCCTCGACGGCGAGCGGATAGCTCTGCAGCGGCGCCTCGGCGAGGCCGATGGGGGCCCCGGTGCGGATGTCCCACTGCCACAGGTGCATGTGGCAAGTCAGCACCGAGCCGTCGTACAGCGCCTCGCAAAGCGCCACGTCCTGGTGCGGGCATTGCGCCTGGTAGCCGAAGAACTCGCCGCCCGCGCTCGCCACGAGGAGCTTCAGGCCCCCCTCGGCTTCGACCTCCTTCAGGCCGTTCTGCGGAACGTCGGCGATGCGGCATACGAACCTGTTCGTCATCAGCTGAATTTGTCGTAACGGATGTTGTCGGCGGTGAGCTTGCCTTCCAGCAGCAGCAGCCGCAGCGCCGCGTCGACGGCGGGCGGAGGTCCGGCCACGTAGGCGCGGATGTCCTTGTAGTGTCCCTTCAGCACGCGGCCCGCCACCTCATGGACGAATCCCTGGTCGAAGGCGAGCTGCGGCCACCGGCCCGCGGCCTCCGCGGGGACGGCCTCGTCGGACAGGGCGATCGTGATGGACAGGCGATCGGGCGCGCGCGCGCGCAGCGCCGAGAGCTCCTCCAGGTAAAACGCGTCTGAGAGCTTGCGCACGCCGAAGAAGAGCCAGCCGCGATGGCTGTCGAAGTAGCCCTCGCCGACAGCGCGCGCGAGGATCGACATCATGCCCGCGATGCCCGAGCCCCCGGCGATGCATACGAGGTCGTTGGCGAGTTCCGGGGAGAACGTGGCCTTCCCCAGCGGCCCGAACACGCGCAGCGCGGCACCCTCGCTCGCCGCGCCGAAGAGCCACTCCGAGAAGCCGCCCCCGGGCTTCCTCTTGGCGACGAAGCGCAGCCGGCGCGCGCCGCGCTCGTAGTTCACCATCGAGTAGGCGCGATGTCCCTCGACCCCGGGCGCGGCGAGCACCATGAACTGGCCGGCCTCGAAGTCGCACGGCTGATCGAGCTCGACGTCGAACGCCATGACGTCGTGCACCAGGAGCGCGGGCGAGCGCAGGCGCCCGGCGCCGGCCGCGACCCGGCCCATCCCCGGCTCGAGGGGCTTGACGAACTTCGCCACCTCGAGCGTGAGGTCGCCGTCGGCCACGCACTGGCACATCAGGTACTCGCCCTGCTCCGGCTTGACGTACTTGCGCCCCGGCGCCGCGGGCCAGGCGTCATGCAGCCTGCCGTCGACGAGCTTTGCCTTGCAGGTGCCGCAGGTGCCGGTGGCGCACTCATAGGGCAGGTCGATGCCGGCGGCGAGCCCCGCGTAGAGGACCGCTTCCCCGGGCGCGGCATCGAACTGGAAGCCGCGATTGCGCGCGTTGATCCGGATGCGCATCAAAAAGGGATGTGGTATCCGTAGCCAAGGAGGCGTGTGTCGAGCTTCACGACACGCTTCGCGAGCTTGGGGCCCGCGCCGTTCAGCTTCACGGTGTCGTGGAAATGGCCGACGGCGAACAGCTCGCTCGCCCCGCCGTCGAGCTGCGTGCGGAACACCTGCAGCGCCGAAACCACCGTCGCGGTGCCATCGCCGACATCCACCGTGTAGACGGTCGCGTGGCGCGTGATCGGCGATTGGTCGCTGTTGTGCCGCGGCAGGTTGGTGAGCAAGGTGTCCAGGCCCTTGCGGTCGTGGTCGAGCCAGACCATGTCCTTGCGGATCTCCGGGCTATAGGTCGTGATGGTGTACTGGAAGTCTTCCTCGCACAGCGCGAGGAAGCCCTTGAAGTCGCGCGCGTCCAGCGCCAGGCAGGAGCGGTAGACCAGTTCCTCGATCGCCTGGCGTTGCTCGGGGTTCGCCATCGCCCCCCCCTATGCCACGGCCCGCACGGGCTCGGGTTTGCCCTCGCGGAACGGATCGAAAGGCGGGCGGCCCATGCGCCGTGCCCACTCGGCATAGTAATGGCGCATGCCGATCTCGTCGTGGATGGTGCTGTTCTCCTCGCGTCCCTGGAGGATCCAGCGCGCGTCGCCGCCGGCGTGCAGCGCCCGCCCCTGGCCGTGCACGGCCAGCAGGTCCTCGTGCAGGTTGCGCCCGAACGGCCCCCAGATCATGTTGTGGTCGAAGATGCGCTCGGCACGCTCCTTCGGCGTGTCGCGCTTGAGCCCCAGGCCGCGGAACTCGATCACCACCTCGTTGGGCCCGAGCGGGACCACGGCGTCCATGCGCAGCACCGAGGTGCGCAGGTTGTAGGTCATGCCGGGGAAGACGTCGACCATGAACCAGCCGCCGGGCGCCAGGCCCGGCCAGCCGACCGCGCGCTCTTTCGAGCCCTCGTACTTGTCGTACTTGATCTGCATCGAGCCCACGGTGGCGTGGCCGTTGGGGAAGCCCGTGTACTTCCGCTCGAAATAGCCCGGCTGCATCATGCCGGTGATGCGATTGAAGTAGTGCAGGTAGTCGTGGTAGAACTCGCTGTTGGTGTCGTGCCACAGCTTGAAGTTGGTGCGCACGTGGGCCTTGTGGAAGTGGAACACCTCCAGCGGCTCCTCGAGGAACGGCGCGAGGATGTCCATGGCGCCGCCGAGGAACTCGGCGAGCGGCGGCGCATCATCGGAGACGTTCACCCAGACGAAGCCGCCGAAGCCCACCTCGCAGCGCACCTCGCGCAGCGACGCGTCTTCCTTGCAGAACCGGTCCTGGTAGCCCTGCTCGGCGCGCGAGATGTCGATGCAGGCACCGCGCGTGTCGAACGACCACTGGTGGAAGATGCAGGTCACGCGCTTGGCATTGCCCGCGGGATCGTAGAGCAGCGTGTTGCCGCGGTGCGGGCAGATGTTGTAGAAGGCCCGCACCTTGTTGTCGTCGCCGCGAACGGCGATCAGCGGCACTCCCGCGGGGTGGGTGAACAAGCGGTAGTCGAACGCCGAGGGGATCTCGGACTCGTGGCAGGCGATGATCCAGGCGGGCCGGAAGAGCTTCTCCTTTTCTTCCTCGAAGACCTGCTGGTCCGAATAGATCCTCGCGTCCACGTAGTGCGTTGACGGAAAGTTCGGCCTGGCCTGCCACTGTTCGGCGTTCTTGCTCATGGCTCTCGCTTCTCCTATTTGCAGTTGCTCATGCACCGCACCGCCTTCGAGTCGGGGCGGTCGTCAATCATGAAAGCATTGCGATTGGGCATCTGGACCTTCGCCAGCGTGTCGGGGCCCATCACGGCATTTTCCGGGATGAGTCCGTTCAGGTGCAGGAGGTAAGCCGACACCGCGTAGGTCTCGTCGTTGCTCAGGCTCTGCGGCCGGTCCATCGGCATCGCGCGGCGCACGTAGTCGAACAGGACCGGGGCATACGGGTACATGCTTCCGGGGGTGAGCACGCGCGGGTTCTTGGTCATCGAGCCGATGCCGCCCACCATGGCGCCGAACACCGGGCCGCCCTTGGCTTCGGGCCCATGGCACGCGGAGCACTTGGCGTCGTACACCTGCTTGCCCGCCGCGACCGTCCCGCGTCCGGGCGGAAGGCCCAGTCCATCTGGCGTTCGCACGTCGATGTTCAGCGCGACCAGGTCCGCCTCGCTGACAGCCTGCCCAAAGCGCGGGCGGTCGGGCAGCGGCTGCACCGAGTGTTTTGCCGTCTTGCCGAGCCAGATGCCGTCGGCGGTCTTGGCGACGGGTCCCGGAGACATTCCACCGTCCAAGGTCGCGCACGCGCTGACGCCCAGCGCAAGCACGACCGCTATCGCAACGTGTCTACGCTTGTCCGATGACATTTTTCACCTCCCCGTTGGCGCTCACCGCCCAAGGCTGGATCGCGTTGTGATGCTGCACGAACCCGACGATGGCGCGCACCTTGGACAGATCGGCCACCGTGGGCTGAACATATCCCGTGCTGTCGATCGCGCGGCTCATGAGCACCGCCGGGCCTCCGTCCCAATTCCAGGCGATCTTGAAGCGGGTGAGACTTTTGTCCATGACGGGTTCCTCGAGCACAGCCTCCTTCCAGTTGCGCCCGCCGTCGAACGACACGTCGACAGCCTTGATCTTGCCGGAGCCTGACCAGGCCAGGCCGGTCACCTCGTGAAACCCCGGTTTGCCGAGCTTCATGCCCCCCGATGGTGAGGTGATCACGGACTTGGTCTCCATCACCATGCTGAACTGGCGCCACTTTCCGTCCGGCATCGGATCCGTGTAGCGCGCAGTTTCGCTGCGCAAATGCCAGGGCTTTTCGCCCACCTTCATGCGCCTCAACCACTTGATGCTGATGTTGCCTTCCCATCCGGGCACGACCAGGCGCACCGGGTAACCGTTCTCGGGACGCAATGCCTCGCCGTTCATCGCATAGGCGATGATGCAGTCGTCCATCGCTTTTTCGATCGGCAACGAGCGAGCATGAGCCGCGCCGTCGCCCCCCTCGCACAGCACCCACTTGCCGCGCGAGTCGATACCGGCTTCTTCGAGCACGATCGAGAGGGGTACGCCGGTCCAGAGCACCCCGGACAGCAGTCCATGGGTCTGCTGCACCGTCACCGACACGGGCTTCAACCAGTCGGTCAGGCCATTGCCCGAGCACTCGTGGAAGTGGAAACGCGATACCGAGGGGTAGCGCTGCAGGTCTTCCATCGAAAACGTGAGCGGCTGGCGCACCATGCCGTGCACGACGACCTTGTGCGTGCGCGGGTCGATGTCGGGAACCCCCGCATGATGACGCTCGAAGACGAGGCCGTTGGGCGTGATGATGCCGGGCTGGTGCTGCAGCGGCGTCATGCTCCAGTCGGAGAAGTTCTGGCGATTCTTGAGCACGTCGCTGCGATTACGCTTGACGTGCTCCTCGAACTTCGACGGCATGCCGTAGGCCCTGGCTTCCATGCCGCGACCGATCTCGCGGTTGGAGGCCGGCACCTCGAGCGGCGCGGCGATTGCGCCCGTGGCGGCGAGCGATCCGCCGCCGGCGAGGGCCATGGACTTGCGCAGGAAGTCTCGGCGCTGAAGGACGCGCGTGTCCGCGTCGGATGGATCGGTGACCGCGGAATGACGCGATGAATCTGTGCGGCTTGCCATATTGTCTCCTCCTCGATGAAATTGTCGGCCAGCTCTGCGGGCAGTGTATGGCGCTCGAGGGGCAATTGGAAAGCCTTCTGCGACTGTTCATGTACGCGTGGGCAATTCGATGTTTCCTTTTGAAATGCCTGCGCTCCGAGCGCCCGAAAGAAACGCGCGAAACGGGTCCAAACGCTCCTGCGACCCCGGACGGGTATGCTCCGCGCGATGGGAAATCTCGCAGAGAGGTACGGGGATGCGGCCCGCTCGGGAGTCTATGGAGTGCGCGACGCTGTCATCCCGCGCGCAGCGGCCATGGAAGCTGACGCGTTCCTGATCGAGGTCAGCGCCAGTCGGCTCCGGGCAGAGTGGGGGCGAGTCGAGCAGGCGATCGCCGCCGAAACCGCGCGCGCGCGCGTGCTGCTGGTGCCCGGTGCCGCCGCACTGGCCCTGCCCGAGCACCACGGAATGCTGGAGCGACTGCGCGCCGCGGCGGTTGCCGGACGAGAGGCGGGCCGGCCGATCTTTGCGGTCATGGTCGATCCCGACGGCCGGCTTGAGCTACCGCCTCTCTATCGCGAGAAACCGGGGTGATAGGCTGCCGGCCCGCCTTGTGTTCCAACGAATTCTCAACCCCATGCGCGGTCGGCGCAATAGCTTACGCACTTCGGCCCGCCGCAGGGCTTGACCCGGGTCAAGCGTCGAGGTGGACCTGAAGCGGGGCCGATTTCCCCTTGACCACGATCGAGCGCGTCGGACCCGTTTCGAGGCTCGCGGCCCCTCGAAACGCCTCCGACAGCAGGATCTCGCCGCGCGCCGCCGCGCCCTCGATGCGCTTGGCCGTGTTCACCGTGTCGCCGATGGCGTCGTAGGACTGCATCTCGGGGCCGCCCATGAGGCCCTCGACCACCGGGCCCCAGTGCAGGCCGATGCCCGCGCCCAGGCCCTGCGGGCGAAGGCTCGCGTCCGCGGCGCCGGCGAGCTCGCGCGCGGCGGCAAGCGCCACGAGCGGCTCGGCGAATACCGCCATCACCTCGTCGGCCGCGAACTTGAACCGGATGGGCGCGTGCCGCGCGAACACCGACTCGGCCGCCGAGTAGTACGCATTGAGCGCGGCCACCACGGATTCCGGGGACTCGGTTTCGCTCCAGGCCGTGAACCCGCGCACGTCCATGAAGAGGATCGCGCGGCTGCGCCGCTGCAGCGCGAGGCGCTGCGGATCGCTCACCGCCTCCTCGAGGAGCGCGCGCCCCAGGAACCATTCGGAGTAGCGGCGAAGGCGGCGCGAGAGGGCACGCAGGATCGCGAGGTAGCGTTGCGAAGCCACCGCGGCGATGCCCGCGACGAGGCCGAGCAACGCCATCGCCGAGCCGATGAAGACGTGTGCCCCGTCAGCGAAGAATGGGGTCGCAGCCGCGTCCGCCGGCGCCGAGAGCGATTCGTAGATGGCGTACATGGCGAAGAGGATCATGGATCGCACCACGCTCTCGAGCACCAGCAGCGCGTCGGCGAGGCGGCCGTTTCGTCCCCAGCGCAGCTGCTGCAACGCGCCGATGGCGAGGCTGAAGGCCCAGTAGGCGACGTGGTGGGGCGCGGAGAAGAAGCGCGCGCCCTCGAGGCTCAACTCGACCGCGGTGTAGATCGCAGGGCCGACGAGGTTGCCTGCGAGTCGCCACGGCGCCGGGCCGGCCGCGCGATGCGCGAGGAAACCTGCCTGGACCAGCGCCGCGAGCATGATGGCGTGGAAATCCGGATCGAGGAAATAGCGCGCGCTGCCCCCGAGCAGCAGCTCGAGGAGCAGGTTGGCGACCGGGAACACGGCCGAGCTCGAGAAGAGCTCGAGCAGGAAGCGCTCGCGGCCCGAGCCCTCGATCGCGGTCTCGATCGGCCCGGCGGGGTTGGCGGAGACCTCCACCCGGCCCGGGAGGATCACAAGACCGTCTTGAGCAGCTTTCCCATCTCCGCGGGGTTGCGAGTGACCTTCATGCCACACGACTCCATCACGGCGAGCTTTTCCTGGGCGGTACCCTTGCCCCCGGAGATGATGGCGCCCGCGTGGCCCATGCGTTTGCCGGGCGGGGCGGTGAGGCCCGCGATGAAGCCGACCACAGGCTTCTTCATGTTGTCCTTGACCCACAGTGCCGCGAGTTCCTCGTCGCCGCCGCCGATCTCGCCGATCATGATCACGGCGTCGGTTTCGGGGTCGTCGTTAAACATCCTGAGCACGTCGATGTGCTTCAGGCCATTGACCGGGTCGCCGCCGATGCCCACCGCGGACGACTGGCCCAGGCCCAGCGCCGTCACCTGGCCCACGGCTTCATAGGTCAGGGTCCCTGAGCGCGAGACGATGCCGATGCGGCCCTTGCGATGGATGTGGCCCGGCATGATGCCGATCTTGATCTCGTCGGGCGTGATCGTGCCCGGGCAGTTGGGCCCCAGCAGGATGGTGCGCTTGCCCTTCATCTTCGCCTTGGTGCGGATCATGTCGCGCACCGGGATGCCTTCGGTGATGCAGATCACGAGGTCGAGATCGGCTTCCACCGCCTCGTCGATCGCCGCGGCCGCGAAAGGCGGCGGCACGTAGATCACCGAAACCGTGGCGCCGGTCTTCGCCTTCGCGTCGGCGACCGAGCCGAAGATCGGGATGCCTTCGAAGTCCTCGCCCGCCTTCTTCGGGTTCACGCCGGCGACGAAGCAGTTCCTGCCGTTTGCGTATTCGCGGCACATGCGGGTGTGGAATTGGCCGGTCTTGCCGGTGATGCCCTGCGTGATGACCTTGGTGTCCCGGTTGATGAGGATCGACATTCAGTTCCCTTTGGCCGCGGCCACGACTTTTTCCGCCGCATCGCCCATGTTGTTCGCCGAGATGATCGGCAGCCCCGAATCCGCGAGGATCTGCTTGCCGAGGTCCACGTTGGTGCCTTCCAGGCGCACCACCAGCGGCACCTTCAGCGCGACCTCCCGCGCGGCGGTGACCACGCCGGTGGCGATGACGTCGCACTTCATGATGCCGCCGAAGATGTTGACCAGGATCGCCTTGAGCTTCGGGTTCTTGAGCATGATCTTGAAGGCTTCGGTCACCTTCTCCGCGGTGGCGCCGCCGCCCACGTCGAGGAAGTTGGCGGGGCTGCCGCCGTAGAGCTTGATCGTGTCCATGGTGGCCATCGCCAGGCCCGCGCCGTTGACCAGGCAGCCGATGTCGCCGTCGAGCTGGATGTAGTTGAGGTCGAACTTCGAGGCCTCGACTTCGGCCGGGTCTTCCTCCTCCAGGTCGCGATAGGCCACGATGTCGGGGCGGCGGAAGAGCGCGTTGCTGTCGAAGTTGAGCTTGGCGTCGAGCGCAACCACGCGCCCATCGGCGGTGGTGATCAGCGGGTTGACCTCGCACAGCGAGCAGTCGGTCTCGTCGAAGACCTTGTAGATGCCCTTGAAGAGGTCGCGCGCCTGGGGCACGAGCGCCTCTGGGATGCCGATCTTGCGCGCGAGGTCCTCGGCGTCGGAATCCTGCAGCCCCTTGAACGGGTCGATCGCGACCTTGTGGATCTTGTCCGGCGTGTGTTCGGCCACTTCCTCGATGTTCACGCCGCCCTCGCTCGAGGCCATCATCACGGCCTTCTGCAGCGCGCGGTCGACCACCACCGCGAGGTAATACTCCTTGGTGATCTGCGCGCCTTCCTCGATCAGCAGGCGGCGCACCAGGCGGCCTTCGGGGCCGGTCTGGTGGGTGACCAGCGTCATGCCCAGGATCTTGCCGGCCAGTTCGCGCACTTCCTCGATCGATTTCGCCACCTTCACGCCGCCGCCCTTGCCGCGGCCGCCGGCGTGGATCTGCGCCTTCACGACCCAGACGTTGCCGCCGAGGCTCTTCGCGGCGGCGACCGCCTCATCGACCGTGAACGCGGGAATGCCGCGCGGCGTGGGCACGCCGTATTTGCGGAAGACTTCCTTGCCCTGGTATTCGTGGATGTTCATGGAGTGTTTTCCCGGGATGCGGCGTGATGCGCGCGGGTTGGGTGTCGGGTGCAATTCTAACAGCGGGGTACGGGGGGCACTTCTTGACCCGGGACAGCGACTGGCTGGCGGCCTCGTCGACGGCCCCGCAGGATCTCCAAGGCTCTTTTAGTCCGGATCGTACGGGGGTCCGCCTTTGCCTGCCGGCGGATCGACGACGCGCGGTACTGCTAGTCCCAGTTGATCGGTGCAGCTGAATCGACCCTGATTGGTTCGTCGGCCGGAGAGGCGATCTGCTAAACGGTCTTCGTCCATGAGAACCTCAACGGCGAAAGCAAATACTGCCTGCAGCGCCTCAGGAGTGAGGCGGGGGTACGACTGATACAGATCTTCCAAGGTCCAGCCGTCCGCGAGGCGTCCGAGGATGACATCAACTGACAGCCGGGTACCCTTCACCACTACCTTGCCTGCCAGGACTTCGGGGTCGCAAACAACGTGGTCACGCCAACTCACCGGCACTCCTTCTTGCACGACAGAGTCAAATGGTACTTCGTTACGCCCCTCTCCTATCCACGCCTCAGATCGAGCGCGCCAACAGGTGCCATGCGCGTTTCAATCCACGCCCGCGCCAAGATGGCCGGCCTCTCGATGGAGCAGTTTCAATCCACGCCCCTCCGTCACCGTCTCCGCGCACCTCACGACGGTTTCAATCCACGCCCGCGACACAGGAATCCCCTACGGC
>Ga0163153_10003295_pt1 | contig 21868 bp, 7 predicted proteins | sample OliLakLV19MP6IB1_FD_148629 | JGI IMG/M metagenome (GOLD analysis project Ga0163153, IMG submission 148629) | Freshwater microbial mat bacterial communities from Lake Vanda, McMurdo Dry Valleys, Antarctica - Oligotrophic Lake LV.19.MP6.IB-1 | ecosystem: Environmental > Aquatic > Freshwater > Lake...
GGGTGGCCCCGCGGCGGCCGACTTTTTGGAGCCACTGCGATCATCAGGCCTGGTCGCCCGTCAGGCTCCAACCCTTGCGGTATTCCTTGTCGAGCCACTTGTCGGCGGCGGCGTCGCCGGTGGTGAAGGCTTTGGCGTCCCAGTTGAACTTCTTGCCGCTGCGGTACGACACGTTGCCCAGCAGCACGGCTTCGGTGAGCGAGCCGGCGTAGTCGAAGTTGCAGGTGGTTCGGCCCTTCTCGTAACCCTCTTTGCAGGCGGTGATCCATTCCTTGTGATGGCCGGTGGAGTTGGGGATGGACTCGGTGGGGCGCTTGATGGCCTTGACCTCTTTGTAGTCGAGGTCGAAGAACTTTGTCTGACCATAGTCGGCGAAGAGAATGCCCTTGTCGCCGATGAAGAGGTTGCCGCCGCCGAACTTCGGGAGCTTGCCTTCTTCGATCTCGGGCGGTCGCTTGTCGCCGTTGTACCAGGTGAGGTGGACGGCGGGGCCGCCTGGGTTCTGGGAGGTGTCGCCGAGGAAGCCGCCGTGGCCGGCCTTGCCTGCTTCGCGGGCGGGGAAGTGGTAATCGACGGTGGTCCAGTTGGGGCAGTAGTCGTGGTGCGGGGTCGGGCCTTGGGCGGCGACGGAGGTTGGGGCGCGGAGGCCGAGCGCCCAGAAGGGCAGGTCCATGTGGTGGCAGGCCATATCGGCGAGTCCGCCGCCGCCGAAGTCCCAGTAGCCGCGCCAGTGGAAGGGGTGCAGGCCGACGTGGTACTCGCGCAAGGGCGCGGGGCCGAGCCAGAGGTCCCAGTCGAGGTTGGCGGGGACGGGCGGCTTGGCGGGCTTGTCGGCGCCGGAGTAGGCGGTGCCGACCCAGGTGTGGACGCGGGTGATGTTGCCGATGCCGCCGGCCTGGAGGAACTCGACGACGCGGCGGTAGTTGCCGCCGGCGTGGATCTGCGTGCCCATCTGGGTGAGGCACTTGTGCTTGGCGGCGAGCTGTGCGATCTGGCGGGCTTCGCGGGTCGTGTGGGTGAGCGGCTTCTCGCAGTAGACGTGCTTGCCCATGATGAGGGCGCGGGCAGTGGCGGGCGCGTGGTGATGGTCGGGCGTGGCGACGATCACGGCGTCGATGTTCTTCTCTTCCTTGGTGAGCATCTCGCGGTAGTCGCGGTAGAGCTTGGCGCCGGCGTGGGTCTTGGCGCGGCGCTGGAGCTTGTTGTCGTCGCAGTCGGCGAAGGCGACGATGGATTCGCTGCCGACGGAGTCGATGGAGAAGCTGGCCTGGCCATCGGTGCCGACGCAGGCGATGCGGAGCTTGTCGCTCGCGCCGAGGACGTTGCGGGTGATGGCGGGGAGGAGCGCTAAACCGCAAGCGGTGGCGGAGGTTTTCAGGAAGCGGCGGCGGGAATGGCGGAGGCTCATAGCGGTGCTCCAATGAGGGATGGCGGACCCGAGAAGGGACATGCTATCGCATGGGTCAGGAGTTGGGGAGAGGGAATGTGGCGGGGGAAGCATGGATTGGGTGGCACTGACAAGCGCAGTCCGCGGAGCTTGTCAGTGTCTTGGGACAGTGGACGACCGACACTGACAAGGCCTGCGGACAGGCCTTGTCAGTGCCACCCATCGGCGCCGCCCATCACTTCTACGCCAGCGGCCGGTCGAGCTCCTTGGCGCGGATGCTCGCCTGATGGCTCATGAGGAGCGACATGGCGATGACGGCGAAGCCGGTGTTTAGGACGACGGCGAAGAGGGTGAGCTTGCCGGCGTTTTCGAGGAGCGTGCCGTGGATGTTGCCATCGGCGATGTGGAAGAGGTTGGCGATGGCGTAGCCGAAGGCGTTGAGCGGCATGGGCGTGCCGACGTAGTTGGCGGTGAGGCGCGGGCCGGCCGAGGCGATCATCAGGGCGTAGGTGAGGAACGGCACGACCCAGATCAGGAACATGGCCATGAGCATCCCGCGCAGGCCGAAGCGCTGGCAGAGGGCCTGCATGTAGAGGACGAGGGCGGTAAAGAGGGCGGCGGGCAGCGCGAGGCTGATGAAGCCGGGAACGGTGCGGAAGAAGTGCCTGGCGTCGATGGCGATGTTGACGAGGACGGCGTAGCTGATGCAGGTGATGAGGACGAAGGCGACGGCGTACGGCACGGCCGAGGCGGCGTCGCTGAGCCGGGGCACGCGCGGAAGAGCGAGCTTGCGGGCGCGGCGCAGGCCCTTGGCATAAGTATGGCGCGTCGGCGTGATCAGGCTGACGAGCAGCAGCGCCATCGCCAGCGAGACGAAGAAGAAGACGTAGAGCCATTCGCCGATCATCAGGCCGCCGGGATCGACGCGGGCCAGGTTGATCACGCGGATGCGCTTGAAGCGTTCGCTCAGGTCCACGAACTGTGCGGCATCGTTGATGCGCGGCCAGAGCGTGCCGAGCAGCATGATCTGCGTGATGACGAACACCAGCACCGCATACGGCTTCGAGAGCGGGTGCTGCGACTCCTCGCGCCATTTGCGGTAGACGATCATGAACAGCGTGAGGATGAGGAAGCCTTGCAGCAGCACGGTGAACGTGCTGGGGTTGATGTGGAGGTTGAAGAAGGCGACGGAGTTCTGGAGGTTTTCGGGGTCGACGATGCCGCGCAGGTCGAGGTCGAGCTCGTCGTAGGCGAGGCGGGCGAAGACGGGCCGCGGCGTGAGGAAGAGGAAGAAGGTGAAGCCGAGGTTGGCGAGCTGCGGCATGACGAAGTACATGAGCAGCACCATGCCCTGCGTGGCGACGCCGGCCCGCCACGGCTTGGGCGACACCATGCCCGCGACGAGGCCGGTCATGTGGTAGAGCCAGACGCTGATGAAGCCGACCAGGTACATGTGCAGCAGGTTGGTCAAGCGCACGCCGCTCTTGACAGCGGCGTAGATGACGAACGGCATCGTGAGCAGGAAGAGGAAGTACTCGCGGATGGGCAGGCCGAAGAGGTAGCCGAGGATCTTGCTGGTGGTGCGCATGGGGGACATGCGCTGGTAGTCGAGGGTGCCGTTCATGCGTTCCTGGGCGATGCCGATGGCGACCGAGCCGGTGCCCATGAGCATGAGGATGATGCCCTGCATGACGAGGATGGCGACGAGGGCGAACTTGCCGGCGGTCTCCTCGCGGAGCTCGGCCTGCACCTCGGCGAACTTGTAGCAGATGGCGTAGACGAAGCCGGTGACGACGACGACGACGATGGCCCAGGAGACGGCGTTGCGGAGGCGCAAGCGTTCGCGGGCGCACTTGGTGACGATGGGGTTGGTGAAGATGTTGAGGGCGGAGAAAGCGGACAAGGGTGAGCTCCAAATCGCAAGTTCCAAAATCCAAACAAAATCCCAAAGTTCAAGTTTCAAGCTGCGCGCCAAACGCTTTTGTTGCGTTGCAGCTCGGTAGGGTGCGTCAAGGCGTTGCGCAGACGCACCGCTTTGCGTGGTGATCCGGGCGTCGAACTCCGACCGATGGTGCGTCAGCGCAGAGGTTTTGACGCACCCTACGACAGCTAAGGATTCGCGCTCGCGTCGCAGGGACGCAACTTGATCGAGCGCAATGTTTCTTTTAAGTCTTCTTCTGTGAAAGGTGGATGCGCCATTACGTAGACAAACCAACTGCCTTCGTGCATCAGGATATGCCAGCGAGGATTTCCGGCCGGCACATGCACAATCTGCCAACGTGCGTCGTCGAATGGAACGGATACACAGTTTGTGTTCTGCACGAGCCACTTCATTCGCTCAATGACGTTTTTTGAGGCTTGAGGAAAGTTTTCATAGGTCATACAGGTGACGACAATATGCAGCGGTCGGCGATCGTCGAGCTTAAACGTCAGATTACCGTGCCCTGTGACCCACTCGGCACTGTCGACTTTGAGTGCGAGGCGCTTCGGAACAGAAACGTTCTCAATGAGGCCACTGGAATGGGTCACGGTTCCGGTGATCGGCCGGCGGAGGAGAACGACGGCCGCGATAACGACGCCGACGAGCAGCAGGGCGAAGACGGCCGGGATCAGCCATCGTGGTTTCGTCAGGTTGGCTTTGTCACTTCCCATCTTGAGCAGGGGGGGTGCGTCAATGTTTCAGTCGGTAGGGTGCGTCAAGGCTTTGCGGGGACGCACCGGGTTGCATGGTGATCCCGGCATCGGTTCCAAAAAGGTGGTGCGTCTGCGCCGAGCCTTGACGCACCCTACGACACTTCCTTCGCCCCAACCTTCAGCAAGATGTCTTCCACATTGAGCTTGTGCTTATAGAACGCCTTCACGCGGACGCGCTCGCTGATGAGCAGCGTGAGCAGTTCGTGGGCCTGCTCGTCGCCGCCGGTGAAGGAGACTTCGAGGCGGTGGTCGGTGGCGATGGCGTCGAGGACGCTGGGATGACTCTTGGCGATGTCGACGGCCCGCTCGTGGACGTCGACGACCTCGACGATCAGCCGGACGTGCTTCGACATCTCGGCGATGATCTCGTCGACCCGGCCGCTGACGACGATCCGGCCTTTCTCCATGATGCCGATCGAGGTGCAGAACTCGCTCATCTCGGTGAGGATGTGCGAGGAAATCAGGATGGTCTTGCCCTCCTTGCCGAGCCGGATGAGCAGCTCGCGCATCTCGATGCGGCCGCGCGGGTCGATGCCGCTGGCGGGCTCGTCGAGGAGCATCACCATCGGGTCGTGGATCATGGTCTTGGCGAGGCAGAGGCGCTGCTTCATGCCGCGCGACAGGCCGCCGGCTTTGGCGTCGCGCTTGGCGAAGAGGTCGACCTGCCGCAGCAGCGTGTCGATGCGCTCGGCCCGCTGCGACCGGCGGACGAAGTACGTCCCGGCGAACAGGTCGAGGAACTCCCACACCTTCAGGTCTTCATAGACCGGCGCGAAGTCGGGCATGTAGCCGAGCAGCTTGTGGACCTCGCCGGCGTTCTCGACGGCATCGAAGCCGCCGATGTAGACGTCGCCGTAGGTCGGCTGCTGGAGCGTGGCGAGGACTTTGATGGTGCTGGTCTTACCCGCGCCGTTGGGGCCGATCAGGCCGAAGACTTCGCCGGCGGCGATGGAAAGGTTCATGTCCTGCACGGCGATGACGTCGTCGTAATCGACGCGCATATCGACGGTGCGGATCATGGGCTCGCCGGCGGCTGCGCGGGCGGATCCATCGGTACGGTCAGGCATGGACATTGAGCGGCTCGCGCGGGGAAGACAGGCAATCATACGCACAGCGCGGAGAAAGGGTCGGCGGGAGGCGCTCTTTACGAAGACAGACGCACCGCCTCGGGGTGGCACTGACAAGGACTGCTTGGAGGCCTTGTCAGTGGCGAACATCCCGGTACGTCGCCACTGACAAGCTGCGCGGACTCCGCTTGTCAGTGCCACCCGCTGACAGGCGTTTGTCCTTTGGTCCAGCGATTGGGTATTTCCTGCCCGCCAGCGTCGCCGTACAATGGTTTCACACCGGAGCCACGGCATGTCATCGAGCAGCCCAGTTCAGCGCGGGTTCACCTTGATGGAGATGATGGTGGTGATTTCGATCATCACGCTGCTTCTTTCGATGACCATGCCCTCGCTTCAGCACGCCCGGCATCACGGCCGGATCGCGATGTGCGCCTCGAATCTCCGGCAGATCATGTCCTCCATCACGAACTACGGCGATGACACCCGGTTCTATCCCGCGGGCCTGGACAATCACGCCGACAACAGTCAGCGCATCTGGCTGTGGCCCACGCAGTGCCGGACGTACACCGGCAACGATCAGGACGTGTTCCATTGCCCGCAGGCCCCGGGCAACACACGCTGGGTGAAAGAAGCGGCGCCCGGCGAGCCGGCGTTTTTTGGTTACAAGGAAAACGAAAAGCGGATCCGCGGTTACACCCACAAGTTCTCGTATGGCTACAACGTGTGGGGCGCCTTCATGGGGCAGATGCCCAACACCGGCATGGGCGGCTACCGTGGCGTCACCAATTACGACGCCACCCCGCAGTATTACGTGAAGAAACCGGTCGAAATGATCGCCTTCACAGACAGCAACGTGAACGACTTCTGGTCCGGCTTCACCGGGCCGTACCGCACCGGTCAGTGGCCCTCACGCATCCACTTCAACAGCGCCAACGTCGCTTACGTCGACATGCACGTTACCCTGACGCCGCGCCAAGAGCTTGTCGATGTCATGTCAAACGACGCCCTGAACCGGCGGTGGAACAATGACAACCGGTTTCACCCGGGTACGATCCAGAACGACGGTGTGCCCGACTTCCCGTGAGCCACTGGCGCGTAAACATTCATTCCAATGGAGAGGTGGACCATGTCTGAGGTCGTGACGAGTCTGACTACGCTGGCGTCGGGCAAGTTCCGGCTGATCCGGGACCTCATCGAAGGCGACCCGGTGGCGTGGTCGATCGTCGGCGGCATCATCGGCATCATCGTGGTCTTTTTCGTGGTGCGCAAGGCGTGGAACATGGGCCAGCCGGCGGCGGCGGAGCAGCGGGACGATCCGGCGAACAATGATGAGCCGCGCGCCGGCGTGTGAGTGGAGCACCATCCCGAAAGGGTGGTGCCTGCGTTCTCGATATTCCCATGACCCCGTGAAGAGCGGTGGTTCAGGCACCGCCCTGTCGGGACGGTGCTCCTCTCGCACAATTCATGTCTCCACCGCCACCGTCTCCGCGATCGCCGCCGCCGCCGCCGCGCCGCCGCCCATGATCTGGTGCAGGTAGTGCTCGTAATCCTCGAGCTCGCAGCGGGTCAGCTCGTGGTGGATGCGCACGGCAACGAGCTTCGTCGAGTAGCGATCTTTCTCGACGATCACCTGTTCGATGACGTCCGCGATCGCGCGCTTCGGTTTGATCGGGGCCCGGCCGGCGAGGCGGTCGGCGAGGCGCAGGGTCCAAGGCCGGTCGCCGCGCTGGGCGCCGAGCAGGAGCGTCTTGAGACCGTCGCGGTCGACGTGGACCGCGATGCGCAGGGCCCGCAGTTCGCCGAGCACGTAGGCCGGGTCGTACAGCCGGCGGAGCTGGCTGGCGGCCTCGAAGTTCGGGTAGATCGCCCGCTGCATCAGCCGCATGGCGAGCTGCGGCTCGGACGTCAGCACGCGTTGAAAGATGCGCGTCCGCAGGTCGACCATATCCTCGAACGCCTCGACGCCCAATTCGCGCCGCAGCATCTCGTCGGTCAATTCGTTGGGCCAGAGAAACTGATCGATCGAGAAGTGGAACGGGGCATACTTCTGATCCAGCTTCCGGCAGGCGCGGGCGACGCGCAGCTGGATCGCCCGGCTGATCACCTTGAACCACACACTCTGCAGCATGCGTTTCCGCGTGTGCGTCAGCAGGAAGAAGCGCGTCAGGCGGGCGTCGTGCTTGGCTTCCTGAATACTCTCAAAGGCGTCGAAGTGGTGCTGGAGCTTGTTGTCGGTGTTGTGGAACGGGGCGCCGTCGTACCAGTCCTTGAGATTGGAGAGGTCGTAGCGCATCTGGTGCTTGAGGATCGAGCGCGGCAGCGGGAGGAACATGGCGTGATCGAACGCGATCTGCCAGCCGCAGGGCGTCAGGCCCAGCGAGCCGATGACTGCCTCCAATTCGACTCGCTGTTGGACGGTGATTCGCCGGTTGTTGGCCGGATTGCACAGGAGCTCGAGAGCGTCGCGGTTCCGCTCGATGGTCATCTCCTCCGCCGTGATGGCTTGGGGCGGATGCAGGTCGCGCTCGTAGCGGAAGACGTGCTTCCAAAGGCGGTCGCGGTGCATCGGTTGCCGGCACTTCTTCATGTCTTCGAGCAGGTTGCCGCCTTTGGCTTCACCGAGCTTGAGGGCGGCCTTGGAGAACGAGCCGCCGACGAACATGAGCAGGGCGCCGCCGAAGCAACTGACGGCGAAGACGACGGACGCGGTGCCGACGGCGGCCTTGGTGGAGATGCCAAGGGAGTCGTTGCGGTCGGCGAGCAGGGCGCCGCCCATGGCGATGGCGAAGAGCATGGTGCGGCGGAGGGTGCCGCGGTAGAGCCAGAAGCCGATGGTGCCCAGCACATCGCTGAGCGTGACGAGGCCGCTGATGGTGTGCCAGGCGGTGCGGACGCGTCGCATGTCGGTATCGTAGCAGGCGGTATGAACACCGATCTGATCACCTACCGGCAGGCCGACCTCGATGAGATTCTCGCGCTGCGATACGCCGTGCTGTGCAGCGGCCGGCCTTGGGCGGAGGCGTGTTTCATCGGCGATGACGATCCGCGCACGCATCATTTCGGTGCGTTCATCGCAACCCCGCGCGGCCAAGCGTGTATCGGCTGCGTGAGCTACATGATGACGGATCACGAGGGCGAGCCGGCGTGGCAGCTTCGCGGCATGGCGACGCGGCCGGATGTCGCGCAGCGCGGCATCGGCAGGGGGCTGGCGGCGGCGCAGCGCGTGCTCTGCGACGCGTCGCCGGTGCGACTGTTCTGGTGCAAGGCTCGCCGCGTCGCGATCCCGTTCTACGAACGTCTCGGTTGGCGCATCGCATCGGATGGGTTTGTCATCGAGCACTACGGGCCGCATTGCAAGATGACCGTGCGCATCGGCACCTGATCCGCTTGCGTTTTCACGTCTGCGGCGCCCAAATTCCGATAAAAGCCAAGCAGAGAATAGCGCTATGAGGCTTTTTGCCTACATCCCGTTAAGGCTTGTGCCTATAACCCGGCGCGGGTAAAATGGCCCTTTCTAAAAGTCTTGTCAGAGGGGATTGACGCACCGGAGGCATCATTGCGGATTGTGTTATTCCGCTTCGATTTGCGTGCCTTCTGATTGTCCTTCTCGTCCCCTCCCGGCCGCACGGCGACCAGGGGCACGAGCCTTTGGGGCCACAACATGTCGATGCGTTCTCGTGCGATGGAAGCCGCCAGCGCGTTGGTTCATCACCGGGCGGAGCGTGTGAAATCGTGGCGTGCGAAGGCGCAGGAGAAGGCGGACCGCGAGCCGTGGTCCGGGCTGCACTCGATGGAGCAGCGCGTGCTCCTGTCGGCGACGATGGACGTGGCCGGCAAGGCCGCGATCATCAGCGGGCTCACCGAGCTGTCGCAGTGGTCGACAGATTTGGATCACACCGGCCAGTTCGGCGAGTTGCTCCCCTTCATCGATCAGGACCAGGGCCAGACCGATGGCCAACCGCAGGATGTTTCCGCGCTTTACACCGTCGGCAACCTGCTCAACCTCGGCAGCGAGGGCGGCAGCGACGGCATCTTCACCCGCCTCAAGACGCTCGCCAGCACCACGCTCGGCGGCACGTCCGACACCACCGCGTTCGCCGCAGCGCTCGAAGGCCTGACGCTGGCCGATGGCGATGTATCGATCGACGTCACCGACCTCTCCAACGGCGTCAACGACCTTCTCTTCCGCGTGACGCTCACCGTGACGCGCGATCAGCTTCAGAACCTCACCTTCGACTTCGGGCAGGAGGGCGCCGACATCGGCCTGTCGCTGGGCGGCTCGTCGCCGACGGTCGACCTCGACCTTGGCCTCAGCGCCACGTTCACCTTCGGCTACGACGGCATCGCCACCGGCTTCTTCCTCGCCCTCAATGAGTTCACCGCGACCGCCACCATCGACAACAACGGCGCGCCCTTCGCGCTGGCCACGCCGCTCGACGCCGCCATTGGCGTGCTCGGCGTCACCATCACCGGTGCGACCGTGCAGGTCGACGCCCATGTCGATGTCTTCTTCGCCGACGGCCTGCTCGCCGATGGCAAGGTGCGCATCGGCGAGCTTGAGGATTCGATTGCCAACGACGAGGTCGAGCTGCTCGACAGCGTCGCGCCGATTTTGGCGCCGGCGAGCGCCGATGGGTTGCTCACGCTGTCGGGCGACGCGACGTTTGAGTTGAAGGTCGGCGCCAGCACGCTGTCGGTCGTCGTCAGCGCGGCGTCGACAACGGACAACACGTCGATCGACGACCTCGTCGCCGATGTGCAGGTGTCGGTGAGCGCGGCGCTGGCGGGGGCTTCGCTCAGCCCGACTCTTGTCGCCGTTTCTCTCGATGAAACCAGCGGATTCAGGCTGGTCTTCACCTCGTCCAATGCGTCCAACGTGTTTACGTTCGTGTCCAGCACCAGCGACCCGGCCGCCACCGAGCTCGGCCTGACCAACGAGCAAGTCGCCATCACCGCAACCAATGACGCCGTCGCCGACGGCCAGCTCAGCGCCGATGCCGTGTTCACCATCACGTTCAACGGCGTCGCCTTCCCGATCACCCTAGCGCTTGCCGACACCGACGGCACCAACGGCCCGGCCAACGCCGATGTCAACGATCTCGCGGCCGACCTGAGCACGGCGCTCTTCGACGCGGGCATCAGCTCCGACATCGTCACCGTCGACACGGCCGGCGGCAAGCTCGTGCTCCGCTCGATGCGCGACATCAGCATCGCCATCATCGGCACCGCCGAGACTGAACTGGGTTTCGCCGATGCTCAGTCGGCGACGCTCACCGCCGATGATGAGCTCACTGCACAGGCGGCGGTCATCGCTGGGCTCTACGGCCAGACGAGTGGTCCGATTAATTTTGAGCTTGTCCTCGACGGCGACACGGCCAATGCCATCGACATCACCATCACCGCCCCGATGCTCGATGGAAACCGCGGTGTTGCTGACTTCCTCTCGGACCTCAACAGCGCGCTGGCCACCGAACTCGCGGCCGAGGGGCTCGATGGGGGCCTCATCATCGCCGCTCGCCAGAACGGGCGCTACGTCTTCATCGTCGACAAACAATCGGCCGTCGCCACGATCGAGATCGCTGCGGCCGGCGGCGACCCCGTCCTCACCGAACTGGGCTTCACCGATGGTCAGTCCGCCGAGCGTCAGGTCAGCAACGCCGTCGCGATGCTGCCCGTCTCGGTCCAGCCGGGCTTCGCTGTCGGCAACGCGCCCGATGACGAGACGATTACCATCGGCAGCAGCACCGAAAGCCTCTTCGGCTACACCCGCACCATCACCGATGAAGACGGCGATGACCGCATCATCCTCGACGGGCCGCCGGTTGCGATCTCCAGCGATCTCGCCGGTTTCGGCACGCTGGAGGCCGCCGACATCCTGCTGCCGCTCTTGAAGCTGGCCGGCTTCCTCGACGCCGTCGGCGACTCATCGATCTACCGCCAGCAGTTCCTGCCGCTCGTCGATTCCGTGCAGCTTTCCGATCTCTTCGGCAGCTCGAGCACGATCAACCCGCTTGTCGGCTTCGGTGATGTGCTGCGCCAGCAGTTGCGGTTCGTCACGCCGCTCACCGCCACTAACGCGCTGAGCTCGCCGCTCGGCCGGCTCACCAGCGACGCGACGTTCTCGATCACCGTCGCCGGCCTCGCCAACCCCGTCGTCGTCACCGTGCAGCGTGAGGACACCGACGGCACGCAGGGCCTGACCGATCCCGCCAATCAGGCGCCGATCGACCCCAACATCGGCCCCAGCGACCTCATTGCCGACATCAGCGCTGCGCTGGTCGGCGCGCTTCAAGCGCAAGGTGCCGACCAGGCCCTCGTCGAGGCCGCCTTCACCGACGACGGCGCCGGCAACGTCCGCCTCCAGTTCTTCTCCGACCGCCCGATCGTCATCACCGCCGCTGACGCCGCGACGACCAGCCAGCTCGGCCTTACGCTTCTTCAGGGCAACAACTCCGGCAACCTGATCCAGTCTGCCTCGTCACCGCTGTTCAGCACCATCCAGGACCTGCTCGCGCTGCTCACCACGCCGGCCGGCCTGATCACCGCGAACTACGACGACGCGACCGATGTGCTGACGTTTGATCTGGCGATCGATGGGTTCGATCAGCCCTCGTTCGATGTACCGTTCAAATTCGATTTCAGCCTTGACCCGCAGCTCAAGGCCCTTGACATCGGCGCGGCCGTGACGATCGATTCGCAGGTCGGATTGCAGTTCACCTTCGGCATCGACTTCACGCCCACCGACGAAGCCGCGATCGTCGCGTCGGCCGACAACCGCCTGCCGCAGAACGGCCAACTCTCCGCCGACGCGACCTTCAACCTGCGCTACGCCGACGGTGTGCCGGTCGAGGTGACCGTCATCGTCGCCAAGGTCGACACCGACAACAACACCCGACTCGACGACGCGAACGGCAACGACTCGCTGGTCGAGGATGTGCAGGCCGCGGTCGACGACGCCCTCGGCGCGCCCGGCCTCGTCGTCGTCGGTCTCGACACCAGCGACGGCTTCCGCCTCACCTTCACCAGCGCGGCCGGCGCGAGCCTGCTCGTCACTGTTGATGATCCGGACGACACGGCGATCACCGCGCTAGGCCTTACCAATCAGAACGTGGAACTCGTCGCGGTCACGTCGCAAACGGCTGGATTCGATGGGAAACTCGCATCGGACGCGGTGTTCACGTTGAACGTCGGCGGCGTCGATGTCGATGTCACCGTCCTCGCCTCGGCGACCACGACCAACGGCAACCTCGACAGCCTGATCCGCGACATCAATGAGGCGCTGTCCGATGGCCTCGTCACGGCCGGCCTCGCCGACGACCTCGTCTTCGCGTCGATCGACCGCACGCTCGACGCCAACAACATCGTCACCTCGCGCCAGATCAAGTTCACCTCCGACCGCGCGCTGCTCTTCAACTTCGCCGCCGGCATCGGCAACAGCGCCGATGTGCTCGGCTTCACCAACGGCCAGAGCGCCACCCCGACGCCCGAGACGGCTGTCAACGGCGTCACCACGCTCACCGCGCTCGGCTCCATCCAGACCGCCGCCACCGGCCGGGTCACCGGCGATGAGTTCGCCTTCCGCCTCGTCATCGACGGCGGCGACGCCATCGACGTGACCGTCGGCGACGCCATCGGCGAAGACATCAGCGACAACACCGATCTCGATGACCTGCTCGATGACCTCAATGCCGCGCTCGGCACCGCGCTCACCGACACGGGCCTGGCGTCCAATCTCGTCGTCGCCACCCGCGACGGCAACCAGATCACGCTCACGCTCGACGCCCTCGGCGCCACATCCCTCCGCCTCTTCGCCGATGAGGGCGGCCCGCTGCTCACCGAGCTTGGCTTCACGAAGGGCCAGACCGATCGCGCGTTGGAGAACGACGGCTTCTTCTTCGATGACGATGCAGTGATCGAGGCGACCGTCAACCTGAGCCTCAAGGACCCCACGGATTCGACCGGCATCTTCGGTTTCCTCGGCCTCGACATCGACGAGTCGAAAGCCGCCCTGCGCGGCAATCTCACGATCACCACCGGCTTCAATCCCGGCCGGGCGGTCGGTGGCCGCATCGATGTCGACGACCTGCTCGTGCAGCCCGCGGTGATCATCGGCACGCTCGGCCCCGATGAGTCGCTGCGCGTCGCGGCTGACGCCACCTTCGTCGTCACCATCGAGGGCGAGGCGCCGGTGACCGTCACGGTTCCGTCGCTGACCAACTCGATCCTCGTCGGCACGGCCGGCACCCCCGGAAACCAGCTCGCCAGCGGCACGCAGGGCCGGATCACCGGCAACGCCGAGTTCACCCTCCAGATCGGTTCGAATTCCTACAACGTCACGGTCTACGGCCACCGCGACGATGTCTCCATCGGCTCCCGCCAGAACGGCACCAACCTCAACCAGACGCCGGCGCAGCTCCTGCTCGACATCAAGGCGGCGATCGAAGACGCCACCGGCCTCATCGGCGACGATCTCACCGCCCTGGTCGACATCACGCTCGTCGACGGCGCGCTCCAGTTCAATTCGCGCAAGCCGGTGACGATCACGGCGGCCGACGCGGGCAACGTCGCGGCCAACGAGCTTGGCCTCGGGGCGACGCAGTACCTCGTCACCGGCGAAGTCGACATGACCGGCGATCAGCAGCCGGGCGATGATGTGATCACCACGCCGAATGCGGTGTCGGCGAATGTCCTGACCGTCAACGCGATCTTCATCCTGCGCGTCGGGGCGAAGAACTTGAGCGTGACGGTCAACGCGTCGGACACCACGGGCAACGCGAACGCTGCCGCGCTCGCCGCCGACGTTGAAGCCGCCGTCAACACCGCGCTGACCAACGCGGGCCTCGCGCCCGGCCTCGTTACCGTCACGATCGACGGGGCGAGCAAGCTCGTCTTCACGTCGAGCAGCTCGACGACGCTCCTCTCGATCCGCAGCCTCAACGGCCCGGCCCAGAACGTGCTCGGCCTGGCCCGCACGCCGGTGATCTCCACGTTCGATTTGAGCAAGGACGCGACGTTCACCATCTCCATCGGCGGCGACGTCGTCACCGTCACCGTGCCGACGGTCGATGCCAACTTGCCCAGCCCGAACGACACGGTGCAGGACCTGCTCCGCGATGTGCAGGCCGCCGTGGCTTCAGCGTTCACCAGCGCATCGCTCGACCCGTCGCGCATCACCGTCGAGCTCGTCACCGTCAACGGCGACACCACCAAGGGCAAGCTGCGGTTCCGATCCGATGAATTGATCACCCTCAGCACGCCGGACACTGCGAACACCGCGGCGACGCAGCTCGGGTTGAAGAACGCCTTTACCGCTACCGACCTCGCCGAAGCGATCAATGAAGGCCTCGCCGACGCGGGCCTCGGCGACCGGGTCGGCGCGGGCATCGCCGAGGCCACCGATGGCAGCGGCACGCAGCTCATCGCGCTCGGCCTCGACTCTTCCTACCAGACGCTCACCGCCGACTTCACTGGTTCTCAGGCGCTCGCCGCCGCCCTCGGCTTCACCAGCGGCGCGCCGCTCGTTTCGACGCAGACGAAGATCGGGGAGACCGATCACGATGTGCCGCAGGACATCCTGCTCGGCGAGCCGATGCTCACCGACCCGGTCTACTCGAGCACCATCGCGGCCGGCTTCAGCGCCGAGATCGACGCGATCGTCGCCGGTGAGCCGACGCTCCAGTTCGTGCTCACGCTGCCCGGCGTCATCGCCGACATCACCGATGCCAATGGCAATGCGATCGCTTTCGACATCGTCGTAAAGTCGACCGACCTGCTCGACCCCGATGCGTTCACGCTGTCGCGCACCAGCTCCACGGTGGCGGAAAACCTCATCGCGCAGGACGTGGTCGATGTGCTGATCGACGCCAGCGACGTGCTGCTGTCGATCTTCGCCAGCGCCCACATTCTCAAGCAGGACTTGCCGGTCCTTGCGGCCAACGCGACGGAGTTCAATAACTTCGTCGCGCCGGTGACCGCCCTGATCTCCAACCTGACATCGCAAGCGCTGCCGTCAACGTTGCAGGAGCTCAATCGCCTCGTGCAGGAAGCGCTGAACATCACCGCGGCCGGCTCGCTCTTCACGATCGATGGCGACAGCCTCGCCCTCGCCCTTGAGTACGAAAACAGCCAGACGTTCGGCGCTCCGTTCGTGATCGACCTGGTCACGCTCAATGGCCTCGCCGATCCGTCGCCGTTGTCCGACCCGCGCGCCCTCGTATCAACGAACGGCTTGATCCGCCACGACATCACCTCCACGGCCGAGATCGCGCTGAATCTCTCGCTCGACTTCACCGGCGTCGACCGTGCCGCTGACGAAACCGATGCTCCCGCCGAGTTTGTCGTGAACACCGGCGGCAACGTCGTCACCATCAACATCCAGTCGCTCGCGGACGACCTGTTCCTCACCGCGCTCTACGGCCTCGAGCGCATCTCGATCACCGCCGGCTCCGCCCAGCTCGGCGACGGTGCGGGCGGCGCCGCGGTGATTGCCATCGAGCTGATCACGCCCGACGGCACGTTGACGCCGATCGAAGACGTACTCGACCGCAGCGACATCGAGGGCGTCGCCGCCGACGGGCCGATCGTGCTCGACGGCAGTAACCGCCCGGCCCTCACCAGCGCCGCGACCTTCTTCGTCAGCGTCGACGGCCTCGCACCGATCCTCATTACTGTCCCGGCATCCGACCTCGCCGCGAAGCCGAACTTCGGCATCAGTGACCTCATCGCCGACATCAATGCCGCCTTGAGCGAGGCGCTCGCCGATGAAGGCCTGCCGGCCAATCTGGTGCGCGCGTCCTTCATTCAGGAGCAGCCCGACGGGACCGCGAACGACATCGGCGATTACCGCCTGCAACTGCTCGCCGACGGGTTGCTCATCGTCACCGTGCCCAGTGCCGGCAGCAACCCCGCCGCAACAATTCTCGGCCTCGCCAGCGGACAGAGCGGCCTCATCGAAGGCTCGATCTCCGGCGAAGCGAGCGTCGAGCTCGAGTTGCTTGCCCGCGACGTCAACGGCAACAACGTGAGCATCGGCACGCTCGAAGTGCTGGTGCCCAGCCTTCAGGATGCGCTTGACGGCATCCCCGGCAGCGCACTCTTCATCGGTGATGTGCCGCCGCTCGATGAACTGATCAGCGTCGGCATCGGCGAGGAGGACAACCGCCTCGAGCAGTTGCTCCGCGACCCCGAGCAGCTCATCACCGGCATCGACGGCGTCATCGACGACATCCAGACGGTGCTCGAGCTGATCCTCGATCCGCTCGGCAGCCTGCCGGTGATCGGCGACAACATCATCGACCCGCTGCTCGATTTCTTCGATGATCTGCGGCAGGCGCGGCGCGAGTTCCGCGACTTCCTCATCGCAGCCGTCGGGCAGGACAACGACATCGTCGAACGGGTGCGCGAAATCTTCTTCGATGTCTTTGGGCCCAACGGGCTCGACATCCTCGTCGACGAGACGCTCGACGGCGAGGTGCTGATCAACGACGTGTCCGTGACGACCGAGCTCGATGAGCCGACCGACACGCTGTCGGACGAGTTCGTGCAGTGGGACATGCACCTCGGACAGTCGATCGAGTTCCGCTTCCCGTTCAGCCTCAATCTGGGCTTGCAGAACCTTCCGGGGGCCAGCGCGAGCATCCCGAACTTCGGCTTCAACCTCGGCGCGGGCATCACCAGCGGCATCACCGGCGCCACCGCGCTCGGTAGCGCATCGGCCAACGAAGACGGCGTGCTCGATGACAACGCGACCTTCAACCTCAAGGTCGGCAGCACCACGCTCAACATCACCGTCCTCGCCAGCGCGACCGACGGAAGCGACGGCAACGACGCCAACGAGAGCCGGCAGGACCTGCTCATGGATGTGCAGTCGGCGATCGAGTCGGCGATGCGAAACGCCGGATTAAATGCGACGCAGGTCACCGTCGACATCAATGACGACAACAAGCTCCGCATCTATTCCACGAAGGACCTTGAGGTCAGCAGCTCCAACGCCGAGGCCCGCACCCGCCTCGGCCTCGACACCACCGGCGGCACGCTCACCAGCCAGGAGATCGATCTCGGCGGCGGCGTCGTGCTCACGTTTGCGTGGAACTTCTACCTCGGCTTCGGCCTCAGCCTCGGCGAGGGCTTCTATCTCAACGCGGGAGCCGTCGATGCCTTCGGCGACGAGGTGAAGGAGCTCGCGTTCACCTTCGAGGCGACCGTGCCGCAGCTCACCGGCCGGCTCGCGCTCGGCCTCGTGCAGGCCGAGTTCGAGGACGGCACCGACACCCGGGTTCGCGTCACTGCCCCGGGCTCCGCCATCGCCAGCAACGGTGATGAGATCACGAAGAACTTCCTCCAGCTCGATGCGCTCTTCGGGCGGGGGTTCGCGGCCGATTTCAACCTCAAGACGATCAAACACGACGGGACGACCGAATCGATCGACGTCGATTACGAAAGCCTCGGCAGCGTCAACTTCATGGAGTTCCTGCTCGACCTCAACCTCGAGCTCTTCAGCCTCGGGGCGGGCGTGCTCGCCGCGGCCGATTTCAGCGACATCACGCACCCGACCGTGATCTTCGTCGCGACCAGCCCCGACGTGAAGACCATCGAGCTGACCGGCGCCGATGAGCTGGGCTTCGATCCGTTCCAGGTCGAGGACCAGCGGGCCATCGGCCTCGGCTTCGACAATGATCAGGCCGATGCGACCGCTGACGGTGACGGCAAGTACATCCTCACCGCCGCCCGCAGCGCGCCGACCGAGGGCCGCATCCTCACCGACGCCGACCTGATCGTCCGCGTCGGCGGCAAGGACGCCCGCATCGTGCTTCGCTCGGCGCTCAACGACGACATCGAGTCGATCGATGATCTCCTTGAGCGCATCCAGAAGCAGCTCGACCGCCGGCTGAACCAGGTCAACCAGCTCCCGACCGACAAGATGGTGACCGTTGAGGCTGTCGACATCGGCGGCGAGATGTTCATCCGCATCGTGTCGGACAAGCCGCTCGAAATCCGCGGCATCGACATCCAGGAGCACACCGGCCTGCTCGTCGAGCTCGGCGTCGATGTGAGCGACCCGAGCAACGACGATGGCTTGAACCGGCTGACGCTCATCGATCTTTTCAGCGCCGGCAGCATCGAGGAAGTGCTCGCCCCCAGCGCGACGGTCGAGGCGAAGATCCGCCTGAACGTCGACTCGAACACCAAGCACATCACGGGCGCCCTGGAGAATCTCTTCGGCGTCAGCGAGGGCGGCATGGGCCTGCCGTCGCTGAACTTCGATGTGAAAATCGACCTTAGCCTGTCGCTGGCGGATGAAGAGGAAGAGGGCGGCGAAGAGGGCGGCGCGGGCGGGAGTGGCGCGGCGGGGCAGCAGGGCGGCGCCGGGTCCAAGGTCAAGAAGGCGCTGGGCCGCGTCGAGCTGAACATCGACAAGTTTGTGTTCGACAACGTCACGCTCGACGTCGGCGACCTGCTCAACAACATCATCAAGCCGATCGCCGAGGGCATCAACACGGTGTTCGGTCCCGTGATCGAGCTGGTCGGCGACGGCGCCGATGCGGCCGAGGGCTTCCTCACCGACCCGCTGCCGGTGCTCGATGAACTGGGGGTTGAGCTGTCGATCCTCGACATTCTCGACAAGGTCGGCGGCGTCGGGCAGGGCATCCGCACGCTGTTCAATGCGATCCGCGTGCTGCAGGGCATCAACGAGACGATCGAGACGCTGGGCGACACCGGGCAGATCAGCTTCGGCGGCTGGGAGCTGGTGTTTGACCGCGAGAGCCCGCTTTATTTCCCACGTACAAAAGTGCCGGTGCCGACGGAACTCGCCGAGAGCCTCGACTCGATCGGCCTGCCCAGCACGTTCGACACCGAGTTCTCCGCGTCGGTCGAGCCAGGCGGCTTCCGCCTCGACATTCTCTCGATCAACTCGATCATCAACTGGATACTCGGCGAGCCGTTCGACATTTTCAGCTTCAACCTGCCGACGATCGACATCAACATCGGCATCAATCTCCCGGTCGGTTTCTCGATCGGCGACTTCTCGCTGGGCTTCAACATCGGGATCAACGCCGGCCTGCACATCGACATGGGCATCGGCTACGACTCGACGGGCATCCAGCAGATCATCGACGCGGTGCAGAGCGGCGCGGAGCCGGACTTCGCCGACCTGCTCGACGGCTTCTTCATCCGCAACGAGCAGGGTGACGAGATCTACGTCAGCATCGACTTCGAGGGCAGCGCGGCGCTGGGACCCATCGAGGTGCTCGGGTTCACGCTGTTCGATGCGCGGGCCAGTGTTTATGCCGGCATCTACGCGGGCATCGACCTCATCGACCCGAACGAAGACGGCAAGCTGCGCATCAGCGAGGTGATGGAGCTGACGAACAACTTTGAGAACCCGGAAAACCTGCTCGCATTGTTTGACGCCACGCTGCGGGTCTACGGCGGGTTTGATTTCTCGATCACGCTGTTCGAGGTGACGCTGAGCTCCGACGACCTGCCTTTCCCGACCGAGTTCGATCTGGAGATCTCGCTTCAGGACATTTTCGGTTACCTCGGCATCGAGTTCGAGGGACCGAAGCCGAAGTTCGCGGAGGTTGTCGAGCAGCCGCTGCCCGGGCAGGGCTCGCTGTCGGGCGTCGAGAACCCGGTGATGGAGAAGGTGCTGCGCCTGAATGTCGGGCCGTTCGCTTATGCCCGCATCTTCGGCGACACCGACGACACCGACGGCGGCGTCGGTTACACGGTGGTTTCCGATGTGAACGGCGACCTGCTGATCACCGCGTTCGGCCGGACGCAACGGATTGATTCCGATGACCTCGACGACGTGACGAAGATCATCGGCACCGGCACCGACTTCGGCGACTCCTTCAACTTCAGCGCCATGACCCGCGTGCTGCCCATCGTGCTCGACACCGGCGCGGGCAATGACACCGTCATCGGCGGCGCCGCGGCCGACACCCTCACCGGCGGCCTCGGCGACGACAACCTCTCCGGCGGCGGCGGGGCGGACGACCTGCGCGGCGGCGTCGGCAACGACTCGCTCAATGGCGGCGCGGGCAGCGATCTGATGGACGGCGGCGAGGGCAACGACACGCTCGCCGGCGGCGATGGCGACGATTTCTACATCTTCGACCGTCGCGCGGGCAACGATTCCATCATCGAAACCCTCACCGGCGGCACCAACGACACCATCGACTTCTCGCTCGCCGAGGCCGCCCTGCGCCGCGCCGCCCTCGAGCCGCGGGCCCGCTATCGCCCCGTGCGCGACAACCTCTTCGTCGAAATGAGCATCTTCGGCACGACGGTGACCGACCTCTCGAACACCATTACCATCAACCCCGGCACTGTCGATTCGGATGGATACAACTATCCGAACGGCCACCGCATCGAGCGCATCATCACCGGCCGCGGCGACGACCTTTTCGAGATCAGCGCCAGCGAGGCGAACGAGCCGGAGTTCGCACCCGGCGTCGGCGACGGCATCGAGTTCACCACCGTGCTCGACGGCTACGACGGCTCCGACACCTACATCTTCTTCGCCGGCGACCCGCGGCAGGTGCCCACGGTGGGCGACAAGGTTTTCCAAACTGATCTCAACGCGTCGAACCAGCTCGACAAGGCAGTGCAGTTCTTCGTCGCGGTCGGCGACAACGCGCCATTTGAGGTGAGCTTCGAGTCGCCCGCCAATGGCGGACCGGCCGACCTGATCACCGCAATCAATGCTGGGCTCGCCGCGGGCCTCACCAGCATCGGCGAATCTGACGCGCTCATTACCGCGTCGATCGACAACGGCACCGGGCTGCTCACCTTCGACGGCGGCGACAACACGTTCTTCGCGGTCTACACCGCCAATACCAACACGCAGCCGCGCAGCCTGCCGCTCACCAACGACACGAAGGATCAGCTCGGCATCCCCGTCGTTCACGCCAACCTGCTCGGGCAGAACCTGTCGCCCAGCGACAGCGGCGACCCGTTCGGCATCGACAAGCTCATCGCCGAGGGTTCCAACGGCGATGACCGCGTGGGCCTGACCAATGAAGCGATCACCATCCGCGAAGTTTCGCAGACGGTCGACCAGGCCGCGGTGATCACCTACGGCTCGGCCGGCGGCGACTCGGGCATCGAAACGATCGAGGTCCGTCTGCGGGCCGGTGACGATGAGGTCGCCGTCGAGAGCACCCCGGCCGCGTCTTCCGTCCTGCTGCTCGGCCATGCGGGCGACGACATGTTCCTCTTCGGCGTCAGCGCGGTCGACACCGGCGTCAAGCTCACGCTCAACAACATCGAAGGCAACGACAACGACGGGCCCATCACCGCCGACGGTGGCCTCGGCAGCAACACGCTCAACGTCTACGACAGCGCCGACAACACCGACAACACCGGCGAGCTCTCCGGAACCCTCATCACCGGCCTCGGCATGGACCAGGGCATCGAGTACGAGGCGTTCGATGTCGTGAACCTGCACCTGGGCGGCGGCGACGACGCATTCGACATCATCGGCAGCGACAGCCAGACGATCTTCTTCAACCTGTTCACCGGCGGCGGCGACGACACCGTCACGCTGCTCGACGGGCTCACGCTCTCCGGCCGCGTCGACGGCGAGGCCGGCCGCGACACCGTCAGCTACCGCCTGTTCACCGGCAGTGTCGAAGCCAACCTGCACACCGGCCGGGCCACCGGCATCTTCAGCGGATTCGACGATGGCCTCCGCCGGATTGAGAACATCATCGGC
>Ga0163153_10003297_pt1 | contig 21866 bp, 16 predicted proteins | sample OliLakLV19MP6IB1_FD_148629 | JGI IMG/M metagenome (GOLD analysis project Ga0163153, IMG submission 148629) | Freshwater microbial mat bacterial communities from Lake Vanda, McMurdo Dry Valleys, Antarctica - Oligotrophic Lake LV.19.MP6.IB-1 | ecosystem: Environmental > Aquatic > Freshwater >...
AGCGTATCACTGATGGTTACGCCATTCACCACCAGCGGCAACGTGCTGCTGACTGGGAAGCCGCTGCCGATCAGGGTGAGGGTGCTGCCCGGTTGCGCGGTAGCATAGTTTACAACTAGTTTGGGAGTACGCATCTCTTCCAACGTCACCAACGTTGGGCTTTGGATGATCACCCCGGTCGCCAGTTGACCATCGCTATCACGGCCCCAACAGAGGGGCCGATTGCCAGTGACCAACACACACGTATGATAGCCGCCGGCCGTGAGGCTAAGGACATTGGCGCTTAGACCGCTGACGCCGACCGGGGTAAGACGGTCTTCTGCTGTACCATCGCCTAACTGGCTGTTTTCATTGCCGCCCCAACAGAAGACGCCACCTTCCGTCAGCAGTGCACAGGTGTGGACGCTGCCAGCCCCTACCGCGGTGACGCGGCCCGGCAAGCCGCTGACTGTCACCGGTTGGGCTTTGCCAATCCGTGTGCCATCGCCCAATTGCGCACTGTTGTTGGCGCCCCAACATTGCACCGTGCCATCGCTCAACACCGCGCAGGTGTGGCTGCCCCCTGCATCAAGCGCAATCACCGCGCCGGCCAACCCAATCACATCGACCGGTAGGGTACGGCTGATGGATGTGCCATCGCCTAGCTGCCCCAGTGCATTGTCACCCCAACACTTGACGCCCCCTCCTTGCAACAATGCGCAACTATGGGTGGCACCGGCGGTGAGGGCGATCACCCCGCTGCTCAACCCCGCCACGTTGACGGGCGAGCTTGCGGGACTGTTGGTGCCGTTGCCAAGCTGCCTGACGTTGTTCGCACCCCAACATTGGACACTCCCTGGTTGAAGAAGCGCACAGGTATGGCTATCACCGGCGGCCAGCGCGGTGGCGGTTCCGGCCAATCCGCTTACCGCTTTGGGTGTAAAATGTTCCGTAGTCGTTCCGTCGCCTAATTGTCCTGATCCATTGCTGCCCCAGCACTGGATTGCGCCATTCTGAAGCAGCGCACAGGTGTGTTCCACGCCCAACGTCAGCGCCGTCACCCCCGTCAAGCCACTGACATTGATCGGCTGGGTTTGGGGAAGTTGCGTGCCATCGCCCACCTGGCCATCGCTGTTCCGTCCCCAACATTGGACAGTGTGACTAGGCGTGATCAGGCAGGTGTGGTAACGCCCAGCCACAATGGCTGGAATCCCCTGGAGGGGCGCGGCACCATTTTCGAGCGCCGCCGGCTGAATCAACTGGGGCACGGTTGCGACCGCGGGTGCCCCTTGACCAAGCTGGCGCGCGCGGTTACTTCCCCAACAGTAGACCGCCTTGGCTTTAAAGATGGCACAATTGTGGTCAACCCCCGCCGTCAGCGCCGCCGCATCACCCGGCGCACCGATGACGCGCACAGGAATGCGACTGCTTTCCAGCGTGCCATTGCCCAACTGACCCCGGCTGTTAGTACCCCAGCAGTAAAGATCACCATCGACGGCCAGGACACAGGTGTGGAAATGGCCGGCAGCGATGGTGGCTGCGGCGTCACGCAAGTCGCTCACCACGGTGGGATTTAGTCGATCTTCGCGCGAGCCGTCACCAAGCTGGCCGCGGGCATTGTCGCCCCAACATTGGACACGGCCATCGGCCAAAATCGCACAGGTGTGATCACTGCCCGCGGCCAGGCTGATCACACTGCCGGCCAGCGCTGCGACGGTTGTCGGCAGCGCGCGCGCCACGCGTCCGCCATCGCCTAGTTGACCGTTGGCATTGTCGCCCCAACATTGCATGGCACCGGATTGAAGCAACGCACAGGTGTGGTTGGCCCCCGCCACAAGCTTGGTGACTAGGCCACCTAAACTGGTGACTGCAACCGGGGTCTTCTGATCCACGTTGGCGCCGTTGCCCAGTTGCCCGGCAGCGTTGCGCCCCCAACAGGCGACCGTGCCGGATTGGAGCAGGGCGCAGGTGTGGTTGGCGCCCGCCGCCAGGGCGGTAGCGCTTTCGACTAACCCAAGCACAGGAATGGGAACGCGCCGTTCACTCACGCTGCCATCGCCCAGTTGACCAAAGCTGTTGCGCCCCCAGCAACTGACAGTGCCGCCCAGCACAACACAGGTGTGACCTCCATTGGCAGCAATGGCTTGGACGCCACTTGGTAGACCCGTAACATTCACGGCTGGTCGATACGCATAGGTTGTGCCGTCGCCGGCTTGACCATCACTATTGCCACCCCAGCAAGTGACGCCACCACCCGCAGTCAGACCACAGGTGTGTTCATCACCGGCGACGACACTGGTGAATTGAATGGCGCTGAGTTCGGAGACTTCGGCGAGCCGCGCCCCCCAGGCCCCCGCTTCTAGGCGCGAGCCGTTCGGAGTCCAGAGTCTAGAGTCCTGTTCATCACCCGCGACGACATGGGTGAATTGGATAGTTGTGGCAAGTGCGACCAGGCTAAAGAGTAAGCCAGCGTAGAGCAAAGCACGCCAGCCACGTTGGCGGTTCGTTATGATAGATGGGTTCATCATGTTCTCCTTGTTATGACCTAGCTCAATCGTATCATACCTTGTCCAACTTGGGGATTGCACAATCTTGACAACATCATGCTCAACTTCGCTAGGTGATTGACAATTATGTAAAGTAGCGCAGTTGAAACGCGCCCAAAGGGCCCCCGCTGCCTGAAATACACCCAAGGCCACCCCCATTTTGACACACCTCTCACTCACACATACAATAAAGGGATATTCCTTTTTATGCGAAGAGCGCTCACTGTCGGTCTACTGTCGGTCTACTGTCGGTCACGGATCGACAGTAGACCGACAGTGAGCCGATATGATTAACCCTGCCCGGCATAAACCGGACAACAGGAGAGAAAAATGACACACCCAATCCAGCTTGAAGCTAACGCTTTAGCACCCGAAACCATCATCACCCATGAGGTGGCAACGGACAAACATTCGACGGCGGCGCGCAAATATCACATTTGGACTATCGGCTGCCAGATGAATATCGCCGACAGTAACCACGTGGCCGCCGAACTCGAAAAGATCGGCTATGGCCCAACCGATAAAATGGACGACGCGGATGTGGTTGTCCTCAACACTTGCGTCGTGCGGCAGACCGCCGAAGATAAGGCCATCGGCAAGTTGGGCAATCTAAAGCCCTGGAAGCGCCTGAAGGCTGATCGCACCGTTGCGTTGATGGGCTGTATGGTCGGCGTCAAGCCCAGTCCGCAGTTGCTCGCCTCCTATCCCTATGTCGATGTTTTTATGCCACCCAGCGAGGCAACACCGCTGGTGAATTATCTGCGCCAAGGTGAGATCGAGGCAGAGATGGCCGCGATTGAACGGGAGCAACTGCGGCGACGTTATCAACGCCAAGATGAAGTCCAGCCCATTGGCAGCGTCCAATCGATCAAACATCTGGCGCTGCGTGGTGCGGCACCGGTGGCCGCCCATGTGCCGATTGTCTATGGTTGTAGCCATGCCTGCACCTTCTGCATCATCCCTTTCCGTCGCGGCGTTGAGCGCAGCCGGCCCATTGACGAAATCGTTACCGAAATTCGGGGGCTAGTGGACCAAGGGGTGCGTGAGGTGACGCTGCTGGGTCAGATTGTTGACCGCTATGGCTATGATTGGCGGGAAGGTGGCTTGGGCAATAGCAACACGGTGAGCGTCTTTAATGGGCTGGCCGATGGCAATGTGCCCGATCTAGCAGACCTGTTACAGGAAGTACACAAGATTGAGGGGCTTTGGCGGATTCGTTTTCTGACCAGCCACCCCAACTACGTGACGGATCGTCTGCTGCAAACGGTGCGAGACATGCCCAAACTCTGTGAACATATTGAAGTGCCCATTCAGGCTGGCGATGATACTGTGTTGGAGCGCATGAAACGGGGCTATACCACGACCGATTACCGCGCGCTGATCGGGCGCATTCGCACCATCATCCCCGACACCGCCATTCATACCGATATCATTGTCGGCTTTTGTGGGGAAACGGTGGAGCAGTTTGAAGCGACCCTGACCATTTTGCACGACTTGAAGCTGGACAAGGTTCATCTGGCACGCTATAGTCCACGCCCCAGCACGGTCAGCGAGCGCCGCATGGCGGATGATGTGCTGGAAGAGGAAAAAGTGCGCCGTCACAACGCGGTGGAAGCGTTACAGGAAACCATCTGTGCCGAGATCAACAGCCGCGCCTTGGGTCAAACCGTCGAGGTATTGGTGGAAGATCAACACAAGGGCAAGTGGCGCGGCCGCACCCGCCAAAACAAGCTGGTTTTTATTGATAGCACCCTACCCCTACGTGGTCGGCTGGTGGAAACGCAAGTGACCTGGACCGGGCCGTGGAGTATGCAAGGTCGCTTTATGTGCGATGTGTCGCCTGTCCCGTAGGGACACTTGACTTTAGAGATGAGGGGCGGTCTCAATATATTTATTCCAATCGAGGGCGCATTGCTAAAGTCAAGTGTCCCTACGGGACAGGCGTTCTCGTAGTGGGATCTGTACAAGGATTGTCAGTCTATGGTAAACTTAGCATCTGGAACTTTGGCAAAAAAATTGTTATACTATGCCCATGCTACGTCCTACTACGTCCATGCCTGGGAATCATTGAATATCTGATTGGCTTTCTTATGCTCTATAAAGGCGTTAAACGTCCACAGGATGCTCTGTGGCGATTGGTGTTAATCCTACGGCAGCGTGAAATTTGGGTGGGGCTGCTCGCCCTGGCCGGCATCATCCTGGTTTTCTGGTTACTGAGCGAACCGTTAACCTATATCCTACAACAGGGGGATATGGCGCGTGCCTGGATCAACAGTTTTGGCGCCTGGGCGCCTTTTGCCTATATCGCGCTCTTCGCCCTGCAAATCTTGATTGCGCCGCTGCCCGGTCAATTTATGGGCGTCTTGGGTGGCTATGTCTTTGGCGTCTTTTTTGGTTCGCTCTATAGCATAACCGGGCTGGCGATTGGCGCCGGTTTAGCGCTTGTGCTGGCGCGACGTTATGGGCGTCCTTTGTTGGAACGTTTTTTTAATCGTGACCAAATCAAAAGCTGGGAACGCAAACTCTATATGCGTTCGCCGGTCAACTGGGGCGTCCTCTTTCTCTTTCCTGTGCCCGATCTGGTTTTCTATCTGGCTGGTTTGAGCACGATCCCGTTGGTGCGCCTGCTCCCGGCGGTGATTGCCGGGCGGGGCTTGGGTTTGATCTTTGCCAATGTGGTTGGCGGGTTGACGGCCCATCTGTCGCCAGAGTGGGTGATCGTCAAATGGGCGGTGATTGCCGTCATTGTCCTTCTGCTCTATCGCCAGGAACGCAAACTGCGCCTTTATTGCCTGCTTGGGGTACGTCAGTGGGAGAGGCTCGTGCGCCGTTGGTCCAATCGCTAAGAATAGCTGCTCCGTTAGGTGATTGGGTGATTGAGCTTGTCGAAATCACCCAATCACCTAACAATTTTCTTCATGCCAATGGTAAATTCCTTTACTCCGCTTTCTGCATCACCACCACAGATAGGGCTTGGCCTGGCCGCGTTGGGCCGCCCTGGTTATATCAACTTGGGTCATGGCGATGATCTGGACCATCGGTACGCACACGCGGCAATGGAACGTCAGGCCCATACTGTGCTGGATGCGGCTTGGGCCGGGGGCGTCCGCTATTTTGACGCGGCGCGTTCCTATGGCCGAGCAGAAGAATTTTTAGGCAGTTGGCTGCACGCTAGGGCCATCCCACCACAGAATGTCGCCATTGGCTCAAAGTGGGGTTATACCTATACCGCCAATTGGCAGGTGACGGCGGAGAAACATGAAGTTAAAGAGCATTCGTTGCCTGTCCTGCAACGGCAATGGCAGGAGAGCCGGCGCTACTTGGGTTCTTATCTACGCCTTTACCAGATTCATTCGGCTACGCTGGAGAGTGGCGTCCTCACCAACCCAGCCGTGTTGGCTGAATTAGCCACCATCAAACAAGAAGGTGTGGCGATTGGTCTCTCATTAAGTGGTCCGCAACAGGGCGCTACGCTAGAGAAAGCCCTGGCTGTCACAGTGGATGGGGTGCGCCTGTTTGATACAGTGCAAGCAACCTGGAATCTCCTAGAGCGTTCTGCCGAGCCTGTGCTGCGGCAGGCCCATACTATGGGGCTGAAGGTAATTATCAAAGAAGCGCTGGCCAATGGTCGGCTGACGCTGCGCAATAGAATGCCTGAATTTGCACCACAGTTGGCCTTGATACGACAAGCAGCGACCCGTCTGAGCGCGACAATTGATGCGTTGGCATTGGCTGCGGTGCTGGCCCAGCCGTGGGTCACGCTTGTGCTTAGCGGCGCGGCAACGGTGGAACAAATGGCTTCCAATTTGACTGCACAGATAGTCACCTGGGATGAGGAAGCCGCCACCGCTCTGTTGCCTCTGGTCGAGACGCCAGAACAGTACTGGCGAACGCGTGGTAGTTTGGCTTGGAATTAATTGGGCAGTGGGATAAACGTAGGTGCGGTTTGTAACCGCACGTGCTCCAGAGAACTGTGCGGTTACAAACCGCACCTACGTTTACGTTTTGCTCGTTACCGAATACGAAGCGCTTGTCCCAACTGAAGAATCGAGGATTCTGAGAGGTTGTTGATCTGGAGAAGCTCCTGCCAATCCAGATCATGGGTTAGGGCAATGCTGATCACCGTGTCACCCGGTTTGACGGTATAATATTCAGGCGGTGAAACTTTTTCGGTTGCAGCATCCTCGGCTACAGTTTCCACTGCCGCAGACTTATTCGTTGCTGCCGATGTAGCTACGTTTGCTTGCGTTTCTTCTACAGGCGTTTCCTCAGTTGCCGGTGTGTCAGCCCGTTTGACAGCGCCAGGAATGCGAATCTCTTTGCCTACACTGATGACAGAATACTCACCCAACCCATTCTCGGCGGCAACTTCCTGCCAACTGAGGCCATAGATAGAAGCGATGACGACTAAGGTATCGCCCGGTTGCACGGTATAACGCCTGACAAAAACGTCGCCGGTTGTCGCCTCTTCTTCACTTGCGCCACTAGAACTTTCGTTATTGACAGCGTTTGCATTATCGGTAACTGGACCGCCTATATTATTGACGCCGGGTAGACGAATGACATGACCAATTTGAAGAAGGGAAAACTCTGACAATCCATTGGCCGTCGCAATCACCGGCCATTCGACGCCATAGCGTAGGCCAATCGACAGCAAAGTGTCGCCTGGTTGTATAGTGTAATTGACCCCGCCGGCTGGTATGGGTAGCGGTTCGGGGGTCGGCGGCATAATAATTTGTGCGGCATCGCCACTTTCGCCGGCGGCAAAGACTGCGACAAAGATCATGTGGCCGTTGTCGGGGTGGCGTCCAACGCCGATCCCAAATTCATGCCAGTTTTGATTGAGGATATTGCCGCGGTGCACGGTGCTGTTCATCCACCACTGGATCGCCATACCTGGCTCATTCACAGAGACCCAATTTTCACTGGCCCAGGTGCTGCTGGCGTAGCCGGTGCGCTGCACCCGCTGTCGTACATTGCTGCCATCACTGCCGGTGTGGCCATAATGATAATTGGCAACCATATCATTGACATGATTCTGTGCCGCGGCATTAAGCAGGGGATGGAGGGCAAGGGGCGGTAAACCAGCATTGGCGCGCGCTTGGTTGATCGCCATCGCGACCGTCTGCGCCGCCCCATCAAGCTGGCTCAATACGCTGTCGCCCTCCTGTGCAAAGGCCGGAGCTGTCGATAGAAATAGCAGTGGGGTTACCAACAGAAAAGGGAGCAGGAATCGGATCATGGTCAATGTCGTCTGTGTAATCCGTGTCACATTTCTCATAGGCCCAAAGAATATCAGATAACAGTAGAAAGTACAAAACCGTGTTCTAATCGATTATAAACAGTGTTCGGTCAACCAGTAGCCAATGCGTAGGCTAAACGTATAGTTGTATCAAAGATGCACAATTATACAGATAAAGAAGGCTCAATCGGAATTCAGAGGGTTGACAACCGCACCTACGTATCCGCGTCAACCCCCTGAGATCCCGTTGAACCATAAAGAATTGAAAATCTGTGCAATCTGTGGTTCACATTCGACAGTTACACGATTCGTAAAAAAAGCAATTTGCAAAATTACCCTGGTTATGCCATGCTGTATAAGTATGACACACAATACTTAACGTATAGATTATAACTGCGTTGCAATTTTTCTGATATTATTTTGTCCACCGTTACATTTCTAAAGAATAGATAAGGAGTAGCAAGATGCCAATCACCGCGCGTGGGGCAATCGCCCGAAAACCTGGTGCCCCTGTCAGTATTGAAGAATTTATGATTGATGATCCGGGACAGAACGAAATTCTGGTGCGTATTCTGGCTTCTGGTGTTTGCCATACCGATCTTGGCGTCAAAATGGGCGCGTATGGCAATGAAGGCTATCCCTTCCTCTTGGGTCATGAAGGAGCCGGCGTCATTGAAGCCATAGGGCCGGGTGTAACCACTCATCAGGTTGGCGACCATGTGATTTTGGCCTGGCGCGCACCTTGTGGCAAGTGTCGTTTCTGTCGCAGCGGCAAACCCAATTTTTGTGCCGCTAGTCTCAACGCCGAAAAGCGAATGCATACAAGCGATGGCCTTTTACTCAATCAGGTGCTTGGCATCGGCACCTTCTGCACCCATACCTTGGTTCATGCCGACCAGGCCATTGGCTATGATGCTGCGCTGCCCGCCCCACAAATGTCCCTGATCGGCTGTGGTGTGATGACCGGTGTCGGCGCCGCCCTCTATGCTGCCGGCGTGAAACCGGGTAGCAGCGCCGCGGTCTTTGGCTGTGGCGGTGTGGGCGATAGTGTAATCCAGGGAGCGCGCTTGGGTGGCGCGACCACGATCATTGCCGTCGATATTGACCCCAAGAAGTTGGAATGGGCCAAGCAATTTGGCGCTACCCATACAGTCAACTCCAAGGAAGTTGATGCGGTGGCCAAGATCAAAGAGATCACCGGCGGCAATGGTGCTAACTTTACCTTTGAAGCCGTAGGTAAGGCGCAAACGTTGGAACAAGCCCTCTGGTCGCGCGACCTAGCCGGCACCTGTGTCTTCATTGGCGTGCCTGGCCCTGGCCCTACGTTGGAACTACCCTTGCAAAAATTCTTTGACCTGGGCGGTCACCTCTGCGTCTCCTGGTATGGCGACTGCTTGCCCAGCCGCGACTTCCCGCTGCTCGCCGACTGGTATCGCCAAGGCCAACTCAAACTGGACGAAGTCGTCTCCCGCACCGTCAGCCTGGATGAGGTGGAAGAAGCCTTCGCCGCCATGGAACGGGGCGAGACGCTGCGGTCGGTGATTGTATTGTAAATAAGATTGGGTGATTGGTGATTGGGTGATTGGGTGATTGGGTGATTGGGTGATTGGTGATTGGGTGATTGGTGATTGGGTGATTGGTGATTGGGTGATTGGTGATTGGGTGATTGGGTGATTGGGTGATTGGTGATTGGGTGATTGAGCTTGTCGAAATCACCCAATCACCCAATCACCCATAATCGGTAGTGGTTGAATAGCGACTGGTCGTAGGTGCAGGCTTGTCGCTGCACATTTTTCAATTTACGCCGATGTGCGGCTACAAGCACGCACCTCCTTGCTCTGTCACCAGTCACTATTCAACCACTACCCAATAATCAATCACCAATAACTATTGACAATGGTTATTGGTGATTGGCATCCCTATAAATTCAGTTTTGCCCATTTACAAAATCTCCAAATGACGGTATACTTACCATAAGCCCAAAAGCAGCATTTTCCCCCACTCCAACACGCTAGTCGATCTTGGCATACCTACGGCCAAGATTGGCTGGCGATATTGACATAAGTCAACAGGCCGTGAGTACCATCGTGGTATCTACGCCCACCTGTGCTAAGAAGATGGTAGCCACTTACCAAAATCACGAGGCCACTACTACCTATGGCAAAGCAATCTGTGCATATCCTGATTGTAGAAGATGACCCTATCGACGCTGAGAATATCATTCGCACTTTGCAGTGTTATCAGTTAGATAATCATTACACCCATGTCTTCGATGGGGTCGAAGCGCTGCAGGCCCTTCGTGGCGAGAAGGGCTATGAGCCAGTCCCCAGACCCTATATTATTCTCCTGGACATTAATATGCCGCGCATGAATGGTCTTGAATTTTTGAGCGCGCTGCGCCGCGACCCCGATCTAAAGCGGAGCGTTGTCTTTATCCTCACCACCTCCAATCGCGATGCCGATATCACAGCTGCCTACAATAAACAGATTGCCGGCTACCTACTCAAATCCAAAGTGAGCGAGGACTTTTTAGAATTTATCAAGCTGTTAAATCTTTATCGCGTGATGATTGAAATGCCGCGGTGATCGTACTAATGGGACCGATAGCAGATTTGCAAGGTTTACCCTTACATGAGGGAGGCTGAACGATGGCTTGGCAGCAGGGTAGCCTATTTCCCAGAGCTAACTGATCGTTAAAATCAGGTAACCCTGGGAAATGGGCTTTGGTTAGGAGGTAAGCACGTTTTTTAACAAAATTGCACTTCCTCACCTATACCAATGTTTTACGACACTATTGCGCAATATAGAACTGTTCGGGGAATTTGTTGCCGGGGCTACCAGGTGCCCACGGGCCAAGAATGCCAGTTTCGGGTACGTTGTGCACATTGCTCTTCACCACTACCGGCAGCGGGGCGTCACCGGCGGCGCCAAGCATGAAGGGACCTTCTTCAATGTGGATCTTAACGGCTTCCCAAACGATCTTGTGTCGTTCTTCCGGATCCTTGGTCGCCAACCCCTGGTCATAGAGGGCCTGGAGACGTGCGGCTGGACTGTCGGCTGCCGGTTCTTCACCTTCAGCGCCACCTGTTTGTCGCCACTTGCCCTGCATGGGGAAAGCGCGGTTGTCACGCACAGGGAAAACCCAGTCTGGGTAAGTCCAAATGTCTAATTCGGAAGTGCCGGCGTTGCGCAGCATGTACTTGGCTTCAGTTTGGCGCAAATCCCAATCCGGTTGACCGATGAGGTTGTTGATAATCGAATCGATGCCGACGGCGGCTAGATTGTCCTTCAATGTCTCATTGGCCAGCAGATTGATCTCGGCGCCGGCGCCCCACTCACCATAGTCAATGATCATTTGGAACTTTTTGCCGCTGGGCAATTCACGGATACCATCGCCATCGGTGTCAGCCAGACCTGCTTCGTCCAGCAAAGCGGCCGCTTTATCCGGGTCAAGCTCGGCATACGCTTGCTCCCATTCGGCAAAGATAGCTTTGCCTTCTGGGCTTTGGAAGTGCCAAGATTGTGGGCTGATGGTAAACGCTTTGGCCTGACCAAAGCCGTCAAAGCCAACATCGATCACGCGTTGGCGATCAAGGGCATAAGAGAATGCCTGCCGGACGCGCTTGTCACGCAGCACGGCACGGATTTCAGCATCTAACTCGGCATCATCCCCGGTGCCAATATAGTCCTGGTTGATCAACCAACCTGGGCGAGCGCCGGCACCCAACACCCAACCAAGCCGGACTTCGTAGCCGCCGCTCTCAGCCTGCTCTTGCAGCAAGGGAATATCAATGTCGCGCGCGCCACGGAAGGTCAAGTCATATTTACCCTGGGCAATGTTCAGCACACGGGTCTCTTCCGACTCGACATATTCGACATTCAGGCTATCAACATAGGGAAGTTGATTGCCAGCAGTATCAACCTTCCAGTAGTAGGGATTGCGTTCCAGTGTCCAACTTTGGCCAGGCTCATAAGTTTTCAACTGCCAGGCAAAGAGTGTTGGGAAATCTGGGTTGAGTTCCCACTGTTCCTTGGCCACTAGATCCTCATACTTGGCGCTGGAGTTATAGGTGGGGTGGAACTGCTGCAGATAATGCTTGGGCATCATCATGGGTTCCCACTCCCAGAAGCCTTGGGCCACGATAAAGGGGGTGATCCATTGCGGCTTGTCCCACTTCATCACCATCGTGTAATCATCCGGGAATTCGACATCCATCGGCGTGCCGTCGGACTTAAAGCCCCACCAGGGCACCTGCACAGTTTTGTACTCTTCGTTTTTGGCTAGGTCCTCCCACCAGAATTTCATATCTTCCATGGTAAAGGGTTCGCCGTCTGACCATTTAACTCCTTGGCGGAAGTGCCATGTCACTTCCGTGCCATCTTCATTCCACAAATATTCCTTGACCAAACCAGGCATATAACCGGAATAGTCGGGTTTCCAACGGATCGGCGGATCATAGAGCCACATCTTGATCGTATTCATATCTTTGCCGCCCGTCACCAGGTGGAGTGTGCCGCCATATTGACCAACACTCTCCACTGGTTCAACGATCATGGGATCGGATGGCAGGCGCTCATCGACTGGCGCTAAGCTGCCGGACGCGACCAATTCGGCCAACATGGGCGCTTCGGTGAAGGCAGAAACGGCTGCTGCCTCATCCTTGGTCACATTGTCACCTTCTGTGGCCTGTGCCGTGTCTGCTGCCGCTTCACCTGCGGCTGGTTGCGCGGCTGCCGGCGCTTGCTCCGCCGGTGCACTAGGTGCGCCGCCGCAAGCTGATACGATCATCATTGCGACGATCAACCAACTGAGGACGGCGAGAACTCGCTGTCGCATAGAAATTCCTCCTGTAAATGGTTTACGTAAAATATGCAATGGCAAAAATTGTGAATTGTACGATATATGTCCAGACAAAGAGCCGCCATGATTGTCGCGTTCCCACCCGTTTTGCGTGATATTCACCGGTGGCAACAGCAAACGCCATAACAACAATTGCCAGAAGGACCACAAGAAAGTTTTGCAAGGTAACACCGGCCCAAAACTCTGTCCCATGCACATCAAGGATCGCGCCGCTGCGTTCAAGCAAATACGCATAGAGACGCATCACTAATTCGCGTATAACAACAATTTGTATAATCGCAATGCCCACACTCAGCAACCAGAGCACCACAGCCAACAACCCAGCAATCGGTTTATAGAGTTTCACCTCTGTATTCCTCACTCCGCACCCCGTACTCCCCATCACTTTATCCCACCCCAATCAACTGCAACTCTTCGGCAAAATGGCAGGCAGCATAGCGATCAGGGCGCACCGCGCGCAATGGAGGAGCGTCGGTCTTACATATCTCTTTAGCGTAACGGCAGCGTGGGTGAAAGTAACAACCAGTAGGCGGATGCGCGGGATCAGGCACCTGTCCTTCCAGCGGCACACGTTTCGATGGATTGCGTGGATCCGGTTTGGGCACGGCAGAGAGGAGCGCCTCGGTATAGGGGTGAAGTGGTTGGCTGTACAATTCCTCAGAAGCCGCCATCTCGACAAGACGCCCAACGTACATCACCGCAACTCGGTCCGAGATGTGCTCGACGACGCCAAGATCATGGGCCACGAACAAATAGGTCAAGCCAAAATCTTTTTGCAGGTCTTGGAGCAAATTCAAGGTTTGCGCCTGGATCGACACATCAAGCGCCGAAACTGGCTCATCCAGCAAGATCAAGGTTGGACGCAAGGCAAGGGCGCGGGCAATGCCAATACGTTGGCGTTGCCCGCCGGAAAATTCGTGGGGATAGCGTCCCATATGTTCGGCGCGTAAACCTACCGCATTTAACAATTCAACAATTGCCTGATCGGTCTCCTCCCCTTTATCCAAATGGTGGATTTGCAGTGGCTCGCGAATGATTTCGCTCACGCTCATGCGCGGGTTGAGTGAGTTAATCGGATCCTGAAAGATCATGGCGATCTCGCGGCGCACAGCCTTCATCTGCTCTTTGGAGAGGGTTAACAGGTTAGCGCGCTCTTCTGCCCCCGTAGCACTAAGGAGTCGACTGCGAAAATAAACCTCGCCCGCGGTCGCTTCATAGAGCCGAATGGCCGTGCGGCTGGCCGTGGTTTTGCCACAACCACTTTCACCCACTAACCCTAGTGTTTCACCACGCCGAATAAAGAAGTTGACATCATCAACCGCCTTGATATGGCCGACAGTGCGTCGCAATAGGCCCTGATGAATGGGAAAATATTTTTTCAACCCCTTGACTTCTAGCAAGATATCGGCTTTCTCAGCCAGTTGCGCCATGTCGCACCTCATATTTCCCTGTTGCCTGTTGCCCATCTCGTTTTTCTGGGGTGATTAACTTGGCCTCACTCATTACTTGCGAATCATACAAGAGGCAAGCCGCCATTTGTCCATTGCCAACCGGTAGCAAGGTCGGTTCAATCTTGTCACAGATGCCAGGCATAAATTCTGTGCAGCGGTCGTGAAAGGGACAGCCTTGGGGAACACTAAAGGCGTCAGGCACCATGCCTTTGATTGCTTCCAAACGCCCACCCCGTGCCTTGCCAATCTTCGGAATCGACTGGAGCAGCGCGCGCGTATAGGGATGTTTGGGGTTGTAGAAGAGATCATCGGCGGTGCCGCTTTCCACAATCCGACCTAAGTACATCACCGCCACATCATCGGCCATTTCGGCAATTACCCCCAGGTCATGGGTGATGTACATGATCGCCATGCCAAATTCCTCTTGGAGCGCAAGCATCAGGTCGTTGATCTGAGCTTGGGTTGTCACATCTAGTGCGGTTGTCGGTTCATCAGCAATTAGCAGACTGGGATTGCAGGAGAGCGCAATGGCGATCATCACACGCTGGCGTTGTCCACCGCTCAGTTGGTGGGGGTAGCTATCTACCCGTTGATCAGGACGTGGAAGCCCTACCTTTTTCAACATCTCTACAGCAATCTCGCGCGCTTCGTTTTGGGAAATCTGCCGATGTACCTGAAGGCTCTCTTCCAATTGGGTTGTCACCTTACGCAACGGGTGCAACCGCACCGCCTCACCAATATGCACACCCGCCGTGTAGACCGGCGTGAGTGAACTCATTGGCTCCTGGAAAATCATGCCAATCTCGCCGCCGCGTAGGCTGCGCATGATGTCGCCATCCGGATGTAGTTCGGTGATCTCTACCACATTGCTCATGGCAGCTGCACTGTCTTGCCTGAGCCGTTGATGAAAGCGGATCTGACCATTGACAATTTGACCGTTCCTGGCCAACAAACGCATAATGGCGCGTGCTGTCACGGATTTGCCGGAGCCACTTTCACCAATGATGCCCAACGTTTTGCCACGCTGGATGGTGAAATTCACCCCCTCCAACGCCCGCACGATCCCGCGTCGCACATTGAAATGCACTTTCAGATCTTTAACTTCTAAGAGAATGTCATCAGCCACAAACGTCGCCTCACATGAAAATTGGATGATTCGGTGCTTGAGACTTCGGCGTGAGCGTCGGATACGTTTTGGGTGCGAACGCTTGTCGAAATCACCTAATCACCTAGTCCCATACGGATCCATTGCATCGCGTAGACCGTCGCCGAGCATATTAAAGCCAAGAACAGCCATAATAACAAAGGGCACCGGTAGCAGTTGCCAGGGTGCAAAACGAATCGCACGCACCGATGCGACCTCTTGCAACAACACCCCCCAACTCGTCATCGGCGGGCGTAGACCCAGGCCCAGAAAACTCAACGCGGTCTCAGCCAGGATCATGCCGGGAATTGCCAATGTGGCAATCACAATAATGTGGCTGATGGCGCCGGGAATAAGATGACGAAAGAGAATGCGACGGTCATTGGCGCCAAAGCTTTGGGCGGCCAAAACGTATTCGCGTTCACGCAATGATAGCACTAACCCACGCACTTGGCGTGCTAGGCCACCCCAGCGGACAAAGGCCAGAATGATCGTCAACATAAAATAAACCAGAATGGGCGACCACTGCGGGGGAATTGCCGCGGCCAGGGCAAGAAAAAGTGGAATATCGGGAAAAGCGGAAAGAAACTCGGTCACTCGCTGTACAACGACATCAATCGCCCCGCCATAATAGCCAGAGGCTGCGCCCAACACCGAGCCAAAGACGAGCGTTAAGATCTGCCCAATCAACCCAACTAGAAGTGACAGACGACCACCATAGAGAATCCGCGAAAAAAGGTCCCTTCCCAAGCGGTCAGTACCAAAGATGAAGGCGTGTGCATCAGGGTTGTTTGGATCGGTGCCATAGAAGTGAATATTCAAAGGGATGAAGCCGGCCAGTTTATAGGGTTGGCCTTGTACAAAGAAATAGAGGGGATACTGCTTTGTTTTGTCAGCCACATAAAAGCGTTTACGCAGCGCCGTATCCACCTTCTGCTCGATCCCGTAGACAAAGGGACGCAGATGGAAATTGCCAGCGTCATCGACAAAGCGCGGAACCTGGGGGGGAATCTCTAAATACTTCGATTCATAGGTCAATACATAAGGGGAGAAAAACTCAGCCGCCACTCCACAGACAAAATAAAAGAGAAAGACAATCGCTGCGCCAACCAGCGCTAATCGATTGCGCCGAAAGCGCCACCAGACTAAGCTCCAATAGCTTTGGTCAACGGCTTTTGCTTTTTGCCGGCCAACCCTTGGTTGCATCACTTCACCTGCCACCGCCATACATGCCTCCTATTGTCCAGCCATCAATCATACCGAATCCGCGGATCTGCCCAGGCCAGCGCCAGGTCGGAGAGAAGATTTCCAATGAGCACTAATCCAGTAAAGAAGACCAGACAAGTGCCAGCCATATACATGTCCTGAACGCGTAATGCATTGACAAAGAGCGGACCAATTGTGGGGAGGTTGAGTACAATCGACACCAATGCATTGCCCGTGATGATACTAGGCAGCGCTTCTGAACCAAGAATCACAATCAAGGGATTGATGGCAATCCGCACGGCATGACGCCAGGTGACCGTGTTTTGTTTCAATCCACGCGCACGCGCCGCTTCAATAAAAGGTTGGCCCAATGTATCGAGTAGATTGCCACGCATAATCCGAATCAACCCGGCTGTACCGGTAACTGCGCTAATCAGCGCGGGTACCCAGAGATGTTTCAGCAAGTCGATCACCTTGCCTAGGCTCCAAGGCGCATCCCGATACTCCTGCGAAAAGAGGCCAATAACATCTTGATCGAAGTAGATGACAGCCACAAAGAGAATGATGAGCGCCAACAAGAAGCCGGGCATCCCCAAGCCAATAAAGGAAATGGTTGTGATAATCTGATCGCTAACCGAGTATTGGTTTACAGCGGAATAGACACCGATGGGTATCGCAATCGCCCAGACTAAGATCAACGTCGCCACCGCCAGCAACACAGTCATCGCTAACCGTTGTCCAACCAATTCGGCCACCGGTCGTTCAAATTCAAACGACTCACCAAAATCACCGCTCAGAAAATTGGAGGCCCAGCCCACATAACGTTCCAGCAATGGCTTGTCTAACCCATAACGTGCGCGATATTCATCAATGCGCGCCTCAGCACTACGGTCACCACGCGCCTGTAATTCAGCCATCTTTTGATTCAGAAAGTCACCAGGCGGGAGTTCGATGATGAGAAAGCCTACAAACGAGACTAAAACCACCATGATCAATGCGTAGCCGATACGCCGCATAAGATAGGCTAACATAAGGTAGGCTCCATCGTGCCAAAACGTCAGATTGACCTAGAATTGAGTAAGTCTGATTAACAACAATCCCTGCTCGTTGAAGAATAGTAGATAAAGTTTTCCGCCAGAGGCACCTGTTACTGTTAACAGAAGCTAATACCCAACCTGCGCCAACAATTTTATCGGGCAAGGCAAAATAGTAAGTTTAGAAAAAAGGTTCTTTATTTTGAGGAAAATGTTGCAATGTTAGTAAAAATCACTATACCTTATGAGACATTTACCTGTCAAATCGCAGTTTCATGCTTTTCTATGTTTTATCAATCAGCGTGGACGACAATCGTGGCAAAGTTGGTGCTGCTGTTACCGGTGGCAACTCTCAGTAGGTAATTACCGGCAGTCAATGAAGTAGGTAGCGTAAGGTGTAGCCGCCGACAGATCAACTCACCGGACGGCCAGGTGCCATTCGGCGCCATGACACCATTCCCTAGGGCAACAGTTTCAGCACCGACTAACAGTTGAACTGTAACGCTCTGCTCTACGCGCGCCGCGTCTGCCAACCAGTAGAGATCAAGGGTAAAGGACGCTCCCGCCTTTACTTCACTGTTCTGTACTGCATAGCCGACTAATTGTAATCCGGTTGCCAGAGACAAGTTAACTGGATTCGGTAAGGCAATTGTCTCCGGTGGATACGCCTTAAAGGGCAAGCTCATCTGCCCAGCTACCGCCGTATCCCCATCACTCCCTAGTCGTGGCCGCCGTTGTCCATTGGCAGCTAGTTCATACCAACCTACTACCACATCCACCGTTTCCCCCCCGGCGCAGGGGTCAACATTTTCCAGGTGATAACGTTCAATCACCCGTTCCCCCGGCGACCAGGCTGGTGTTTGGTAGCTGCCATTGCCGGGTAATTTGTCGATCTGCGCCACGCGCCGCCCATCCCTATCGATCAGGTGCAAGAAGGTGGTCAAGTTACGGAAAGTTGACTGCTCTGCCCGCCAGAAGAGGACGATTTCAGGGCTGTTGGGCTGGGTTTGCATAGCCAATAAGGTCGGTCCATCGTCAAAGCGCGCCTCGATCCTCTGGGTTGGCTGAAAAGCGACCGGCCAGCCACGGAGATGATCGGCGTCCACCTTTACCAGCGCCAGCAGGCGCTGCGCATGGGCGTCGCGCAATTCTTCGGCTTGGGTGTCCGGCCAAAGCTCCGCCAACTGGGCCGCTTGGGCTAATTTTTCACCCGGAAAGGCATAGACCGCCCCTTGACCCACCGGGGGCAAGACCAGCGTCTGCGCGGTATCCAGCGATTTTACCCGGGTGTTGTCACGCAAAAAGGTAAAGGTGGCGTGAATACCCCAGAGTGGCTGTAAATAGACGGCGTAGCCTTGTTCGGCCAGCCCCTCTAGCGCGGCCAACGCGTCCAATTTGTCGGCGTCAAAGGCATAGTAGCTTTCTGGACGCTGGGGAAAGCGGACAAAAAAATCGTAGCCACTCCACACACCACTGACGGCCAAGCATAGACCGGCAAGCGCTGCCCCGCTCCAGGCTGGCAAAAATGGTGCATTGCGCGCGCTATGCCACTGCCGCCAACGCTCCACGATCCACGTCAACCCTAGCCCCACCGGAATAAAGGCCGCGGGTAGCGCGGGCAGCGTGCGTGAATAATTGGGCGCAGCTTCACTCAGCACCGACGGCAGCAACATGACGGCTGTCCAGAACGCCAAGAGCGCCAGGGCATCGGTATCAGGATCATCCTCACGGCGCCGCCAGAGCCGTCCAAGCCATAGGCCAACACCGATCAGAAAAGGCAGGGAGAGCAGCGGGTCAAAGACCGGTCGCCCGGCCAAATTGTGCGCCCATTCCTCATCCCCGTGTAGATTGAACATGTCCAGGACACGGCCCACATTTCTCAGTAGCGCCCAGCCAGGCGCATCACCGCTGACGCGTTCCGCAAAGATCGAAACTTCAGAGGCATGGCCAAAGAAGAAATCTGGATGACGATAGAATTCGATGCCCAGGGGCAAAAAGAGCAGAAAGGCAATGAATCCCGTGATCAGCAATGTGCCTAGCGGACTGGTGAGGGTTAGGCGGCGACGTTCAGGATAACGCCAAAGCAGCCAACCAGTATAGGCCAGCAAAATAAAGGGGACAAAGCGTCCACTGGGATGCGTCCAAACGGTAAGACCGGTTAACAGTCCGCTAGCCAAGAGCGCCCAGCGTCGTGTACGAAGCATCTGTGCATGAAGCGCCAGCCAATAGCAACCAAAGAGCAAAGGTAAGATCAACGGCATCAGAATCACGCGGATGCCATAGTGGCTAAAGTGTAAATGCCAGAAGCTAACGGCCACGGTGAGGCTGGTAAAAAGCGCAATCGTGCGCGCATGGCGTTGCAAAATGGTGCGCAACAGCCAATAGGTCGCAGCCACCGCGCCAATCCCGGCCAGGGCAGAGGCCAGGCGCAAGGTATAGACCTTGAAGCCTAAAAAGGTTCCCAAAAGCGCCTGAAAATAACTATAGAAGGCTTCGCGCCCCCCATTGGCCGGCAAAAAGAGTGGGCGGTTGCCATGCCAGATCTGTTCGGCGTCAATCGCATTAAACGCTTCGTCAAATTGAAAGCCAGGAGGGACTTCCCCCAGTTTATAAAACCGCAATAGCGCAGCCAGCAAGGTGATGCTCACGAAGAGCATCCAGTCGCGTCGATTCCAATTCATCAGTATAAGTGCGCCTATCTCTACTTTTCTTCGATTGCAGCCATGAGCAAGAAATTGCCTTCTATAATTCGTTCATATAGGATCTCATAACCGGCAATATGCCAGCGAACGATGTCTCCTGCTTTATCTTCTATGCTGTACCGACCTTCTTGCGGGTAGCCCTCCTTTGTTTGTTCCAAGCGCTCTAATGCGTCAAACAAGTGATTGCCTTTTGCTAAAGAAGCTGCAATAATGCTTCGGTAGAGGTCATTAATGATCCAGCGCCATGGTCTCATTCTGGGTCTCCTCTAGATACTTTTGGTGAATGTCGGTCAGTGTGTAGAGAGGCACTGTGAACCATGGTCGTGTTTTTCTGATGATAGCCAGCATGGCTTCTATGCTGAGGGCTGTTCTGTTCCACTCTTCGACGCTGACTAAGATAGCAGCCGGCTGTGACCTAGACATTACTACAACTGGCCCGTCATTAAGGCGTTCTAACAGTTCTTTTTGGTTCAAGTGTATGTCACTAATTGGTGCTGTCGGCATTACTCTGTCCATAATTTTCCTCCAACTGAATGAGGTAGAAGCGAACTGAAAGTAGTTTATGTTTCGCCTATAGTATGCTCTATGTTGAATATCGGGTCAACTTTCATGATATGGCGGGGTGTATTTCAATAGAGATGAATGGCGTCATGAATGGCTACGGTAGCAAGCGGGATCAAGGATTTCATTTGCATTTCATCACCTGATCGATGTGCGATGAACGCTATAGTGGCCGGATCGTAAAGCGCTATGACCAATTGATAGTCGCCAGATGGCAGACTCTGGGGAACGGGCAAGGCCATGTAGCCCGGCTTCGTGTCACCCGCATTCCAGGTGCTAGGCGGGAGGAGCGGACCAATAGGAAAGTTATCGCGCTGGCTGACAACCGCGCCCCTGTTATCGACGAGGCGCAAGGTCACACGGTAATCCAGGGTTGGTTTTACTTGCGCCAGCCAGGTCAAGGTGGTCAACAGATAGGCGGGGTCATCGGCGTGGGCTGCCATCAAGCCAACCGTGGCTGCTTGTAGTAGCAATTCGTCGCCAAAGAGCGCGTCAAGGGTTGTCTGCACTTGGGGCTGGACAAAATGGGGGCTGACAAAGTGACAGAGCCGCACATCCAGCCAAGCGTGACAGTCACGTTGAAAGGCCACCGCTGTGAGGAATTTGGGGACAAATTCACCAACGTCTACCTCGTCTTCGGCAGTCAAACTCAGCCATATCCCCCGATATTCGCGTAGTGATTGCAGAAGGTAATCATCGATTGCTTCGGGTATGACGGGTGCGGCGTTGACGGGCCAGTAGGTGGGAAGGTCAATCACCGGTGCCGTCAGTAAAGTTTTCTCGGTCGGCAGGTAATATTTGGTTAGTAGATGTTGGCGTGGACCTTCCAAGAGGAGCGCTTCATCCGGCTGACGGTGTGTGATCAGATAAGTGATCATCTCCCGATAAGCACTCTTTTGGTAGGGGCCAAAGTAATGGGACAGGGCCAGGCTGGTCGGCGTCAGCGTAACCAACAGCGCGACGATGCCCGCACTCCAGTGGATCTGTCCAAGCCAGACAATCGCCGCCGCCATCACCAATAACAGGGGTGGCACAACGTAGAGTAGATAGCGCGTCGCTAATGTGCGGGAAAGCAGCAGGGTGATGCCAATTGGTACGAGCCAGGCCAGCACCAAAAGTAATCGTTCACCCCCTCCCAGC
>Ga0163153_10003298_pt1 | contig 21862 bp, 20 predicted proteins | sample OliLakLV19MP6IB1_FD_148629 | JGI IMG/M metagenome (GOLD analysis project Ga0163153, IMG submission 148629) | Freshwater microbial mat bacterial communities from Lake Vanda, McMurdo Dry Valleys, Antarctica - Oligotrophic Lake LV.19.MP6.IB-1 | ecosystem: Environmental > Aquatic > Freshwater >...
CACCCGACCCATGCCCCGCTGGTCGTCACAACGGCCAGGCCCACCCGTGGTGGTGGGCCGCCAGGGCGGATGCCGGCGCATGCCCACCCGACCCATGCCCCGCTGGTCGTCACAACGGACAGGCCCATCCGTGGGGGTGGGCCGCCCCTACCGCATCCGAAGCCCGATCCGATGCGCCACCGCCCCGCCCCGCTGCGGATCGATCGCATAGTCCAAGGAGAACCTGTCAAGCGAGATCCCGATCCCACCAGTGTACGGTCGGTTGCCCAGCTCGCCGACCCGTTCGGTGGTGCGAAAACCCGCCCGCAGCGCGACCGCCCAACCATCCAGCGGCACCCAGATCAGCTCGCCACCGCCGGCCACCCCGATCTCTCCATCGCGATCGACCGTCAGCTCGGCGGTGGCCCCGGCATCGAAGAACACCGCGATCGGCCTTGGCCGCATCATGGCGCCCAGGGCAAAGCGCATCGGCGGCTGGTAGGGTGTTGCTCCCAGCAATCGGCTCGGCCCGATGTCCCGCACCGACAAGCCGAACCCGAACGAGCCAATATCCCGGCCCAATCCGGCATCGATCGTCACGAACCCGTCCCGATCGCCGGGGAGCCGCTCCTCTACATACTTGGCGGCCACGCCGATTCGGACCTTCTTGTACTCGCGAGCCAATCCGATCGTGGCCGCCAGGCTCGAGCCGAGCAGCGGACCCCGGGTGTGCAGCTGGGCGGGATGAATGACTCCGTCGGTGCTGGCCCCGTAGTCGAGGTACCGTACCCCAACCCCGATCCCCCAGCCGTTGGAGATCACGGTGTGCGAAAGGTTGGCCGCCGTCGAGGCGCCGCCCCACCGTTGCACCGACACCGCCGCACCGGTGGCCAGGGTAATGGCCGACGGATTGTAGAACACCACGTCACTGGTCCAGCGGGCCGCCGCACCGGCGTCGCCCAGGGCCAGCGCCCAGGGGCTGGCGGGCAGCCGGAGCACCACCGGGGCGTATCGCTGCTGGGCCGCGAGCGGGGCGGCCAGCACCAGGAGGGCGGCGACGATGCGCCTGATCGGTCGGATCATCGGGCACCTCCGGATGTTGGCGCGAGGAAGGCAGGACGGAGATTCGAGAGGCCGATGTCGCTTACCATCACCGTTCCAGCCACCGTGCGGTCAAAGACCAGCCCCACCGACACCAGGCGCGCTGGATCGAAACGCGCATCCTGCGATCGCGCGTCGGCCAGCGGGATGGTGAAGGTCTGCAGCACCGATTCGTACCGGGTGGCGAATTGCGCCTTGTCGCGCCCCTCCCGCCGCCGGACCATCATTTCCGGTGGACGCCGCACCGGTCCATACCGATTGAGCGGAACCAGCACCCGGACCCCAGCGGCGTCCACAAATTCCACCGACAGCTCCACCGTGGTGGTGTCCTTGGCGGGAGTCTTGGCTCGAGGCGTCGCCGGCCGTCGCGGAGCCGGCGGCTTGGCGGTCGAATCAGCCTTGGCCGTCGTGTCAGTCGCCGCCTTTCGGGGTCCCGGCTTGGCCTCCTGCGCCAGCAGTGACAGTTCGAGCGCAGTGCCGGCGCCCACCCGCCACGCCGTGCGCACCGAGTCGGTCAGCCGGACCCGCCAGGCCGCCGGGCGGCCCCTCTTGGTGGTGTCATCGCCGGCAATCCGGTTGTTCCAGCCCAGCCAGACCGCGTTGTGCCCGATGTCGTTGGTGCCATTGTTCCGGAGCCGCATCATCCCCTCCCGCCAGGTGCTGAGACTGTCCCCCTCAATCCGGACCCCGGGCGCCGTTCCCGTCGTCAGGTCCACATCCTCCATGAATCCTGCCAGGGGCCGGAAACCGGCATCCTGGAACCGGGTCAGGTAGATCGTCTTGGGCAGCCACCCGCCCGCAGTGCGGTGGTCCTGGAACATCGGCAGGTACTGCTGCTGGTCCTTGAGTGTGGCGTCCAGAAACGCCGAGATGGTCACTTCGGCAAAGCGCATCTGCTCGGCCAGCGGCAGCAAACCACGCAAGTCCAGGTGGCGCGCGCTGGTGCGGCCGTTGTCCAGGTTGCGCCAGTTGGTATTCCACTGGCCGTGATTGGCGCGGTACATCCAGATCGCCGACTTGAAGCGCGGCTTGCCGTCGGTGAACTGCACCCGCTGGTACTGCCTCAGCCCGGCGAATGAGGACACGTCGCCATCGTGCGACCCGTGGAACACCAGGTAGTTGACGTTCGACACCGGTGTGGGCCGGTCGGCCGGGGTGTACTGGCCATCGACCGGGGCAATAGCGACGATCGACTCGATGTTGAAATTGAAATCGAACTTGAGGTTGAAGTCGTCGGGGTAGTGCGACAGCCGATTGAAGGAGGCCGCTACCGCCACCGCTTCCCCGCCGCGTGAATGCCCCATCAGGGCAATGCGGCTCATGTCGACTCGGCCCTGAAACGGACTGCCGGTCGAATCGTTGAACCGGGTCCATGCCTTGAGGTGCTGCAGCAGCATCCAGCCCCGGGCGTCGTTCTCGCCCCGCAGGTTGCCGTTGAGGAAATTTTCGTCCACCGACACCAGGATGTACCCGCGGCTCGCGAGGAGCTCACCGAGGTACTGGTATCCCGGATCGGAAAAGTCCTTCATGTCGTGGTTGCCGTGGACGATCAGCACCAGCGGGAACGGCCCGTTCCCCTCCGGATACCAGACCCGGCCGTTCACCGGCATCTTGTCGAGCCCGAACCCCCAGTACTTCTTCCGCGGCGCCAGCACCGCCGGCGTTCCTCCCGCCAGCTTGCTGCCATCCACAGTGCCGGTCTTGAGGGTGACGGAGTCGCGGTATTCCGGCCGGCGAATATCGGTGCCGCTGCCGTAGTACATCGTCCGCACCGTGAACGTTCCGCGCAACGCGGGGCTTGGTCCCGGGATGCGTTGTTCCGCAAGGACTACGGGAGAATCATCGTGTGCCAGCTGCAGCGGCTGAACGCAGGCGGCCAGAGAGAGCTGCGTCAGGGCAAGACCGGCAGAGAAAAGGCGAGGCGGCGGCGGCATGCGCGTCCTTGGTGCGGGAAAGGCAGGGTTGGGAGCGACTCGGATTCTAATGCTACGGCGCCGGGAAGCCGACCGTTTCAACACCGACGGATATGGCCGCCCGGCTACTTCCCTTCCACCACCCGATAGGCGACCACATGGCTGACGCCGGTATCGACGTGCTCTTCGGCAAAGAGGACCACCGAATCACCGACAAACCCAAGTGGCGGGCCCTTGCCGGTCATCGTACCCAGGTAGCGCCCCTCGGCGTCGAAAAGATCCACCAGGTCGGGTTCGTCGGCAAAGGTATAGCGCTCCACCCAGAGGCGGCCCTGCGGGTCCAGCACGATCCCCCGAAGGAGTGGGAGCGAAGCCGCGACGCCCTGTTTCTCCGTCAGTTCGTCCGCCGGAACGGTGCAACTGCGCCCCTCGCCGAAGCTGATTTTCATGCCCTCTGGATAGAGACGTGCCACATGCACCACGGTGGCGGCCTCGGCCGGGATCGCACGGCGCACGCTGCGCACCAGACGGGTGCCCTCGTGGATGTCAATCCGGTACGGTACCTGGTGCGTCGTGGCGGTGACTCGACCGGTGGTGCTCAGCACGACGGAAGGGGAGAAAAGCGGCGGAAGGTTGAGCCCCACGCAGGAAAACCGGATCATGCCGGAGGTCGGGCTCTCTAGCCCAGGGAGATCCGTGGTATCGCCCGCCACCACGATCCGCACCCGTGCTCCGCGCTGATTCTCGGCGTAGGACTCCTGCACGAATATCGCCGTATCCCCACTTAACCAGATTGGGCTGGCGGGGAAGAAGCCGTCGATCCGGATTTCCGGCAGCAGCTCCCCGCTGGCATCCCAGCGCACCAGGCTGCGCTTCGAGAAATCGAAGACGCTCGCTACGCCTGAAGGGTGTACGGTCAGGAATTCCGCAAAGTCGAGTTCCCCTGGACCTCCGCCCTTCCTGCCCTGGAACCGAAGGGGTGCCCCATCTGGATCGAACACCTCGACCCGAAGCTCACGACCGTCCAGAACATAGATTCGGCCGGCCGCATCGGTCCCGACCGACTGCGGGCTTGCACTGGTGAAGCTGCCCGGCCCCTCGTCGGCGCCACCCAGCCGGAACAGCTCCGTCAGCGTCCACGGCAGCGGGCGGTCCTCGTTGGGGCCGGTGGCGATCGTCACCCCGGCGGAATCGGCGAACGTAGTCCCCGAATCGGCGGCATCGCCGCTGGAACAAGCCACTATGACCACGCCAAGAAGGGACTGAGCAACGCTGGACCAACGGGGCATTCGGCTATCTCCGATTTGAATGGGGGGGGCTCGATCCATGAGACGCCCCATCAGCGCGAACGGTTGCCTCACCCTTGCCGCCGATGAACCACATACCGCCCCGCCAAAGTCGCCACCAGCTGACCCGACAGGTCATGGACCTCCACATCGAGCGCCACCCGGGCCCGACCCTTCCGCTGCAACATGGCCACGGCACGATCGAGGAGCGCCGGATCCGGGCCAGCGCAACGAGCGCGTACGTCGCTGGTGGCAGGCTCCAGGTACCGGATCGTGGCATCCTGGATTACCGCGTGCGCATCGATGGTGCGCTCCTGCAGCTCGACCCAGAGCCGGCTCCAGCCGGCCAGCGTGGCCACCGCATTCAGGCTCCCGGCAAAGACCGTCCCCTTGTGGTTCCGGTTGGCCAGCAGCGGCAGGGTCAGGACCACCGCGTCGGTGCCCGCTTCCGCCACGCCGATCCCCAGCGACTGGGTAATCGGCAGTTCGGCAGCCAGGACGCCGGCCAGCGCTTCGGCAAGAATCAGGTTTCCCATTCCCTCAGATATGCCTCCGAAAACCGCGGCCCACACCCGATCTCGTTGATGGAACCGCTGGCGACGCTGAACCGGCTCTTCCCTCTTGCCTCGTACTTCTCGCTTCTCACTTCTTGCTTCTTCCTTCCAAGTACCGCCCCACCGCACCCAAGAGCCGCTCCACCCGGGCCTCGGTTACGTCCCGGTCCAGCGGCAACCGCTCCCCAGCCAACTGCCACTCGATATCCTGCCAGCGGCCAATCAAGTTGGCCCCCGACTCCGGGGCGGCGTCGATCCACAGCGATTGCTCCGTCTCTTCCCAGACCAGCCGCAACCGGAGACCTGGGCGCCAATACTCGGCGTAGGCATGTCCCGATTCGTACGCGAGTGCACCGAGGCGAAAACGATGGGAGGTCAGCAGCGGCACCAGCTGCTCGCGGGCGAACTCGAAGAGTGAAGTGGTCTCGGTCATGCCCGCAAGCTAGCGCAGGTGCTCCGGCCAGAGCTGTGCCGCCTGCCAGAGGTGTCGGTGCTGATGACGGGCCACGATGCCAAAGCAGGCAAAGAGGTTGTACTTCACCTTGCGGTTGAACGGCGAGGCGACCCGCACCCGGCCCAGGGGCAGGCCATCCGACTGGTGCAGCGCGGCCATCTGGGCATTCTGGAGTCGCTCGAACTCCGCCACCAGCGGGCCCTGATCGGCCGCCGCCGCCGGAATGAACGAAGGGATGGTCCGGGTGCGGATTCGGACCGGCGGCCCCATCGTGGCCCAGAGCAGCCAGCCGGCGGGGTCGCGGCGATAGCGGGCCGGCGCCGAGCCTCCAAGGGCACGGGCTTCCTCGACGGCGGCCTGGAGCAGTGGCAGGTACGCGACGGAGGTCAGGTTGAGGTGGGCGACGCATTCCGCCACTGACCAGCCCTGGGGATCCCGGCGCCTGGTCCAATCGGCGGCCGGCACCAGCTCCACCAGCAGGTGGAGCTGGTCCAGGGCTCGCATGAATTCCTCCTCGAGGACGGAGAGCTGGGCGTGCATCACCGGCCACTCCACTCGTTCAGAGATGGTCGCAAAGTGACTCTCAGGGATCCCCGGTCGGCTTCACGATTCGGGCGCGCACGATATAGGGAACCCCCATCTCGTCCTGGGTCACCGCCACCAGGTGGTCGCCGAGCAGCCGCGGAGCGGGGCTGGACTGCATCGGGAACGGCAGCCGCAAGCGCCCGAGGTAGCGTCCCTCAGGGTCGAAGATCTCGAACACCCGGCCGAGGGTCGTGGTGTCGGCCAGGATCGGGGAAACCCAGAGGTATCCGTCCTCCGCCACCAGGAATCCCTGAGCTGCTGGCTTCACGTCCGGGATCCGGCTGCGATCGACCTTGCCACCCTGGTCGGTAAACCACTTGAGCCCCGCAATTGCTGAATCCTTCTCCTCGCCGCTCACCCCCGCAGGGGTGAACGGTTTGGTCACCAGCCGGAGCGTGTCGCCATTGCCCGCTTGACGCACCAGCGTGTAGCTGTCGGTCCGGATGCTCCAGAAATCGCCGTCCTGGGTCAGCTGCCAGCGGAGCGACGGCGCATGGGGAATCGAAGCGCTCATCGAACCACCATCGGTACGATGGGTAAAGTTGAGGCCGGAATTCCAGCGCGGAGGCAGGATGGTGTCAGTTGGGGTCATCGTGCTGTCGTACCGTACCATCGCCACCTGGAAGTCTTCCCCCCGTGAGTAGGGAATGACGTTGTACAGCCGGCCGGCTCGATCCACCCGGCCGGGCCACGGATAGGTCTGAAACCCGCCGGAGATCGGGTAGCCCTCGAGGTAGGTGCCAGCGGTGTCGAAGCGCGAAATCCGGGCGCCGCTCATGTCCACCACCAGGACCTGGTCGCGGCCCTGGAGTGCCGCACCGGCCGCCTGCCGCATCTCCCCTGGCCCCCCGCCCTTTCGGCCGACGGTCCGAATGAACCGGCCGGTCGCGTCGAACACCTTGAACTGCTGTTCGGTGGACTCCAAAGCCCAGATCCGCCCTCCCGCATCCTCCAGCAGAACCCCAATCCGGCCGAACACCTCCGGTCCCTCGCCATCCTCGGCGCCGATCCGAAGCTCTTCCACCACCTGCCAGGGGAGGGTGTCGCTCCAGACCCCGGTCTCCGGATTGGTCACCACCACCTGGCCGCCGGGAAGAGTGTCGATGGTACCGGCCCATTCGGGGCCGGCCTCGCCGGCACAGGCGGCGAGCAGGCCGACCAGAGCCCAGAACCCAGTACGCACCCGCATCAACTCTCCGATCTTGAGACGACCGCCCTGGGCGCCCCGATGGGCCGCCGAGAGGGATGTCCCGCAGTATGGGGATATTCTCACGATACGTTGGGCGCCGCCGCTCCGTTTCAGTTGAGCGCCTCGCCCCCGACCCAACTTCTCACTTCTCCCTTCTACCTTCTACCTTCCTTGGATGTCCCGACTCCTTGTTTTGGTTGCCCTGTTGGCCGCGTGTGCCCGAACCCCGACACCGGCCACCCTCCCCGCCCCAGCCGCCGATCAGCTGGTTCGGGTCACCCTGCTGCATATCAACGATGTCTACGAGATCACCCCGGTGGAGGGGGGCCGGTCCGGGGGACTTGCCCGCGTCGCCGCACTCCGCCACCGGCTGATCGCCGGAAACCCCAACATCTTCTTTACCCTCGGTGGGGATTTTTTCAGCCCCTCCGCGTTGGGAACCGCCGTGGTGGACGGCGAGCGGCTCGGCGGTCGGCAGATGGTGGCGGTGCTCAACACCGCCGGGCTGGACCTGGCGGTATTCGGCAATCATGAGTTCGACATCCGGGGCTCGGAGTTCCTCAGCCGGCTGGGCGAGTCCCGCTTCGGCTACCTGGCCACCAACGTCACCGATTCCACCGGCCAGCGCTTCCCCCGGACTGCCAGCCATTACATTGTGACTTTCCGTAACCCTTCCGGGCAGTCGGTCCGAATCGGCTTTATCGGTTCGGTGATTGCTTCCAACCCGCAACCGTACGTGCGGTACACCCCGTGGCTCGAACGCATGCGGGAGGAGGCACTGCTTCTGCGTGACAGCGTCGACGTCCTGATCGGGCTGACCCACCTCGGCATCGGCCAGGATATTCGGCTGGCCGAGGAGATTCCGGAGCTCGACTTGATCCTCGGGGGACACGAGCACGAGAACTGGATGCTCCGGCGTGGCACCGACCTGACCCCCATCCTCAAGGCCGACGCCAACGTCCGGACGGTCGGGGTGATCGAACTGACCTGGGATCCTGCCACTCGGCGGGTCCGTGTCGACCCGCAGATCGTGGCAATCGGGGACACGCTGCCCGAGGATCCGATCGTCGCCGCCGAAGTCCACCGCTGGACGGAACGGGGGTATGCTGGATTCCGCGCCATCGGCTTCGAGCCGGGTCGGGTGGTCGCGATCAGTCCCGAGGCGTTGGAGGGCCGGGAGTCATTTTCAAGGAACCAGCCTTCCAACCTGACCTCGCTGATCGCTGCTGCGTTCTTTGCCGAGGCCGGTGATGCCGACCTGGCGCTGTTCAACACCGGATCGGTGCGGGTCGATGATGTGATTCACGCCGGCCCGGTCACCGAGTACGACCTGATCCGGATCCTGCCGTTTGGTGGCAACGCCGTGCTGGTGTCGATCACCGGGACGGTGCTGCAACAGGTGCTCGACCAAGGTGAGGCCAACCGTGGTTCCGGCGGGTACCTCGCGCACTTCAGGGTCCGCCAAGCCGTACGAGGCGGTTGGCTGATCGGGGAGCAGCCTCTCGATCCGACCCGCAGCTATCGGGTGGCCATGACCGATTTCCTGGTGAGCGGTCGCGAGCGGGGATTGGGATTCCTCAACCTGCAGAATCCGGCGGTGCAGATGGTGCGCGAGATGCGCGACGTGCGATTGGCGCTCAAGGACGAGATGGTGCGAAGGTGGGGGCGGTAGAAGGGAGAAGCAAGAAGGGAGAAGCGAGAAGTCGTCTCCGGGGGCAGGGTGATTCCCGATACCCCCGCGGACCGTTCTTCTCGCTTCTCCCTTCTTGCTTCCCGCTTCCCTAGAACTTCACATCAAACGTCCCGTTGGTGACCGCCTTGGTGCCGGTCGCAGCGGACGTCCGTTAGAGTCTCAGCTTGAATGTTCCGTTGGTCACCACCTTCGCTTCGCCCGCCCCCCCGGCCAGGACACCGGTAAAGGTGAAGGTCCCTTGAAGATCCCCGGCCGCCAGGGAGGTGATGGTGACGGTGCCGCTGCCGCCTTCGAGGGCCGTCGTGTAAAGGACCACGGGGGAGTTGGCGGTGATGATGGTGGCCACGTTGCCGGTATGCTCCGGCCCCAGCGGATAGCTCCCCGGCGCGGCGACGCCCGCCAGCACGATTTGAACTTGAAACCGGCCGGCTCCACGCCCCCCCAACCCCGTCACCACCAGCAGCAACTCGGCATAGGTCCCTTCGATCCCCTGGTCGGAACTCCAGGCGACACCGTCGATCGTGGCGATCATGTTCCCGAGGCCGTCGCCCGGACTGTTGAAGTCGTCCGGGGAGCACCCCAGCACCAGAGCGAACGCCAGCCCGAGACGGGCGGCACGGAAAGTCAGCGACATATGCGGCTCCTGCGATCGGGGGGGTAGGCTACGGCAGTCGCCGAATCTTCATGTTCCGAAACGCCACCACCGAACCGTGTTCCTGCAGCCCGATATGCCCGGTGTGCGCCTTGGCGTACAGCGGCCAGTCCTTGAACTTGCTCGCCTCCACCCGGGCCTTCCAATCGGGACTGTCGAGCTCAAAATCCACCACCTTGGCGCCGTTGAACCAGTGCTCGACATGGTTGCCGTTGACGATGATGCGGACACTGTTCCATTCCCCGACCGGCCGTGTGTGGCTGTGCGGTACTCCGTACAGCGCGTAGTTGGCCCCGGACGAGGTCAACTCTGACCGCCCGTCGCCGTGGCGGTCGTTGTCCAGGATCTGCATCTCGGCGGCGCCCATGTAGATCACCCGCGGTTCCTCCGAGGCCCGGTAGAAGACGCCGCTGTTCCCGGCGGGGCCGTCGGGATTGAGCTGCCACTCGAGGGTCAATTCGAAGTTGGTGAATTGCTCCGTGGAAATGATGTCCCCACCCCAACGGACCCGGGTCAGGGTCCCGTCCACGGCCTGCCATCCCGAACTCAGGGTCTCGGCCTGGTAGTTGCGCCACCCCTTGGTGGTGGTGCCATCGAAGAGCAGGGTCCATCCCGCCGCCCGTTCCGCCGCGGTCAGGGTGTTGGCCGCACTCTGGGCCGCTGCTGGCACTGCCAGAAGGGCCCCGAGCATCATCACGGTCATGGTGCGCATCAGATCTTCCATCCTGTCCGGTACTCGCGGGTCAGCGCGGCGTTGGCCTTGTCGTCATTGGTAAAGCGCATGTTGGCGCTGTCGTACAGCACCTTCTTGCCGGCGCCGGCGCGGAGCGCCGCCATGCCGAGCAGCATCGTCTCGGTCAGCGGGGCGGCGTAGGAGAAGGGGCAGCTCACCGCCACTTCGCCCTTGCATGCCGCGGCCCAATTGGCCTCGTGCCCCGTGGTGACGCGCGCAAAGGTCATCGGTACCGCCTCCGCCTCGGCAGCCACGCTCTCCGGGTAGACCTTGGGCCGGTTGCCGTAGGTCTCGTAGGTCAGGATTCCCCGGCTGCCGACCATGACGCCGCCACCGCCATCGCCGCGCGGCAGCGCCACGTCATCGGGAAGGAACGGCGGGCGCGGCGGCATCAGGCCGCCGTCGTACCAGAACAGCCTGACCGGAGGCGCCGCGCCGCGGGCCGGGAACTCGTACTCCACCATTACCGCCAGCGGGAAGGTGGCCGGGTTGTCGGCAGCGCCGCCCCACGGCGAGGAGCTGGTGGTGATGGCGGTCGGCTGGGTCAGGCCGAGCGACCAGTAGGTCTGATCCACCAGATGGGCGCCCATATCGCCGAGGGCACCACTGCCAAAGTCCACCCAGCCACGCCAGCTGAACGGGTGATACGACGGGTGATACGGAATTTCCTGCGCCGGGCCGAGGAAGAGGTCCCAGTTGAGGCCGGGAGGCGGCGACTGCGGGTTGGCGGCCATGGCCTGGATCACGGCCCGCTCCACCGTTCCCATGTTCCAGCGGGGCGGATTGGCCGGATCCTGGACAGGCGCCGCCGGCGCCTCGCGCGGAGGACGCGGAATCCCCTGGGCCCAGTAGCGCACCGGCCGGTCGGTCCAGACATGGGCCTCGCGGATCGGGCCGAGGATTCCCGATGCCACGATTTCATTGATCCGACGGGTTCCCTCCATCGAGTGACCCTGGTTGCCCATCTGGGTCACTACCCCGGTGGAGGCGGCGGTGCGGGCCAGCAGGCGCGCCTCGTACACCGACCAGGTCAGCGGCTTCTGGACATAGACATGCTTGCCCATTTCCATCGCGGCCTGGGCGATCACCGCATGGCTGTGGTCCGGCGTGGCGATCACCACGGCGTCGATGTCGCGCTGGCGTTCCAGCATCCGGCGGAAGTCGTCGTACTTGGTGGCCTTGGTGTAAACCTCCTGAAGCTTGGTGGCAATCGGGGCCACCACCCCGTCGCGCGGCCGCAGCCGACCAGCCAGACTGCGCTCCACCAGCGGGAAGTCCACGTCGCACACCGCGACGATGTTCTCTCCCATCAGCTCGGCCATATTGTTCATTCCCATCCCACCAATGCCGACGCAGGCCACGTTCAGCGTGGCGCTCGGCGCGCCAGGGCCGCGCACCAGGTGGCGGGGCAACACCATCGCGCCCAGCGCGGCGGAGCCGGTGGTGGAAAGGAAGTCGCGGCGGTTGACACGATTGGACATTGCGGAAACCCCGTGATGTTGGTTGTGAACCGTGTTTCGATCTACGCGCCCGTTGTAGGGGCGCCCTCTAGGGCGCCCCTACCGGCGCCCTGTGGGCGCCACCCCCGTTTCACCACCCATCCGCCGCCACATACGCATCGATCACCGCCCGCTCGCCATCGCGGCCCGGCCTCGAATTGCCGTGTTCCATGCCCACGATCCCGGTGAAGCCCTTGTCGTGGATGTGCTTGAAGACGTTGCGGTAGTTGATCTCGCCGCTGCCCGGCTCCTTGCGGCCCGGGTTGTCGCCGACCTGGAAATAGGCAATCTCGTCCCATGCCAAGTTGATATTGGGGATCAGGTTCCCCTCGGTGATCTGTTGATGGTACAGGTCGTCGAGGATCTTGCAGGCCGGGCTGTCCACCGCCTTGCAGATCAGGTAGGCCTGGGGGATCTCCTGGAGGAAAAGCCCGGGATGGTCGCGGCGGTTGTTGAGCGGCTCCAGCACCATGACCAACCCGTGCGGCTCCAGGATTGCCGAGGCCTGCTTGAGCGACTCTACCAGGTGCGCGGTCTGATAATTCAGGTCCAGCCGACGGTCGGTCAGCCCCGGCACCACCGTCATCCACCTGGCGTTGACCCGCTTGGCCACCTCCACCGAGTTGCGGATATCGGCCAGGAACGCCTCGCGCTTGGCCTGGTCGCCACCGGTCAGGTTGGCGTCGTTCCAGGCAATGGCGTGGGCCACGAACACCCCCATCCGGATCTTGAGCCGCTGCATCGCGGCGGCAATCCGCTCCTGCTCGGCCACCGGCCGGGTCCGCATGTCGTTGTCCTCAAGCGCCGTGAACCCCTCGGCGGCCATGAACTCCAGCTGGGCCACCAGGTCCTCGCCGCCATGCTGGCGGAACATCCCGAAATGCGGCGCATACGCCAACCGGAACGCCGCCGGTGTCGGGGCGGCGTGCACGCCGCCCATCTCTCCCGCGCGCGCGCGACCCGCTGGTTCTGCGGACGCCGACCCCGACGTGGCCGTCACCGCCGCCGCGCCCGCCACCGTGGCCCGCACGAAGTCTCGCCGGTCCATGCTCAACCCTCCAGCCAGGTGCGGACCAGCTTGGTCCTGCCGGGCATTGGCACCGGCGGCACCGGCATTGCACCGAACTTCATGCCCGGCGGGGTCAGATTCTGGTCGCAGTTCACCAGTTCGTCCCAGGCTATCGCCTGGCCGGTATACGCCGCCTCGCGTCCCATGATGGCGGTCAGGGTGCTCTCCGCCACCTGCCGCCCTTCGTTGAGCGGCGACCCGGCACGGATGCTGGCCAGCAGGTCGACATGCTCCTGGACGTAGGGGTTGGGTGTGGGACCTTCGTACTTGAACGGGTTGGCCCCGGCAATCGTCAGCCGCGCGTCGGTGGTGCCGCGGGTTCCCGCAAACCGCTCCCCGACATGGTTGGTGTTGCCATCGATCTGGCGACACATGCTCATGACCCGGGCGCCATTGGCGTACTCGAAGTCGATCGCAAAGTGATCGAAGATGTGGCCGTATTCGCCGCCGGTTCGCGACTGCCGGCCGCCCACGCCCACGGCGCGCACCGGATGGCCGCCCATGACCCAGTTGGCCACGTCCAGGTTGTGGATATGCTGCTCCACGATATGGTCGCCGGAAAGCCAGCTGAAGTAGAGCCAGTTGCGGATCTGCCACTCGGCGTCGGTCCACTCCGGCTGCCGGGCGGCGTTCCACAGGCCGCCCTGGTTCCAGAACACCTGCCCGCTCACCGGAGTGCCGATCTGCCCGTCATGAATCCGCTTGATGGTGGCCAGGTACGCCGGATCGTGCCGACGCTGGGTGCCGGCCACCAGTGCCAACCCCTTCGACTTGGCCAGCTCCGCCGTGGCGATCACCGAGCGGATCCCCATCGGGTCCACCGCCACCGGCTTCTCGGTAAAGATGTGCTTGCCTGCTGCCACCGCGGCGGCCAGGTGCGCCGGCCGGAACCCTGGCGGCGTGGCCAGGATCACGAGGTCGATGTCGGTGGCCAGCACCTTCTGATAGGCGTCGAAGCCGGTGAAGGCCTTGTCGTCGGTCACCTTGTACATCGCGGCAAAGTCCGGGTTCTCGCCGCCGCGCTTGGCCAGGTTCTCGCGGGCCTTGGCCAGTCGGTCGGGAAAGAGGTCGCCCATCGCCACCAGCTGGACGTTGTTTCCCGGCCGAAGGCAGTCGGTCACCGCACCGGTGCCGCGGCCGCCGCAACCGATCACCCCGACCCGGATCGTGTCGACGTTGGCAGTGCCAGCCCGGAGATTGCGGGGCATCGCCAGCCCCGCCACGGCCACTGCGGCGGAAGTCCGGACAAAGTTGCGGCGGGAGAACTCGGTCATCGTTGCCTCAGTGCGCCAGGGTCACGGCTCCCGCGCCAGACGGAAACCAACGAAAGGTCCATCGGAAAGCCACCAGCGACTCTTGGGAAACTGCGGGTCGCGTTCGTTCCAGCTGTCGTCCTGTACCGCGCGAGCGTTGGGACCCACCTGGGCCCTCTGGTCGCGCCACGAGCCACCCCGGGTTACCCGGCGACCATCGGCGCTGACGACCCACTCGGCGGCGTTGCCATACAGATCGTAGAGCCCCAGGGCGTCCGCCGGCCGCGAAGCGATGGCGTGCGAGGTGCCGCCCGAGTTCCCGGCATGCCACCCCGTGTCAGCACCTGCCAGCTCGGCCGCACGCACCCATTCCGCCTCGGTCGGCAGCCGGTACGGGTGCCCCGTCCGCTCCGAGAGCCACACGGCAAACGCTTCGGCGCCATCCCGGGCCACACTGATCACCGGAAAGCCCTGATGCCCAAAGCCGTAGTCTGGAGCGCCATAGGGACGGGACGGCCTGCCAATGGCATCGCGCCCGCCGCGGTCTCGCTCCGCATTCTCATCGAGCCGGAACAGGTCGTACAACTCCCAGGTCACTTCCGTCCGGCCGATCCAGAATGGTGTCACCTCAACCACAGCCGGCCCTTCGCGCCCGGGCACGGTGACGCGCCCACCCGGCACCTGGACCAGCTCGAACGCGAACAGCGCACCCGGAACCGAGTCCCGAAGGATCTGCGGGGACCCCACGTTTGAGCCAAGCCGCGGCGTGCCCTGCCCCCGCGCCGCGCCGACCAGGGCGCCGAGGGCCAGCACTCCTGTGGCCAGACCGCCCATGTACCTTGATAGCATAGACAATGATACGCCTGCTGACCGGATTTCTCCTGCTCCTGGCCCCGCTGCCCTCCTGGGCCCAGGGCCGGCACGAATTCACCGAGCTCCACATGGGGCTGGCGGTGCGGATGGTGCTGCACGCCCCGGACACCGCCACCGCCCGCCGAGCGGCCCGGGCAGCCTACGACCGCATCGCCGAACTTGAGGATGTCTTCAGCGATTACCGCAGTGAGAGTGAGGTCCGCCAGCTGGAGGATCACCCGGGGGAGTGGACCCCGGCCTCCCCGGAGCTCCTCGAGGTCCTCCGGACCGCGCTCCTGGTCGCGGCACTCACCAACGGAGCCTTCGACCCGACTGCCGGGCCGCTCACTCGCCTCTGGCGCCAAGCCCGCGCCGAGAACGCACTCCCCAGCGACGTTGCGCTCGACTCCGCGCACGCGCTGGTGAACTGGAGGCATGTGCATCTCAACGGCCTGCTCTCTGCCGTCCGTCTCGATCGGCCCGACATGCGCCTCGACCTGGGCGGAATCGCCAAGGGTTACATCCTCGGCCGGGCCTTGGAAGTCCTGCGCCAACAGGGCACACCCAGCGCCTTGATCGAAGCTGGCGGAGACATCGTCCTCGGCGATCCCCCACCGGGCCGTCCCGGATGGGATGTCGCGGTCCAGGGCATGGAACCGGGGCTGCTGTCAAACCTCGCGGTGGCCACTTCCGGCACCACCGAACAGTACCTCGAGATCGCCGGCGTCCGATACGCGCACATTATCGACCCCCGCACCGGACTCGGCCTGACGACCAGCCTTCTGGCCAGCGTGGTTGGGCCAGATCCGGCGCTGGCAGACGCGCTCGCCACCGCCCTGGTCGTCCTCGGTACCCAGGACCCTCAGCGGCTCCTGGCCGGATTCCCCGGGTACCGCGCCTCCCTGCTTGTTCCGGATCAGCTTGAGGTTACCGCCCGCAGTCCCCGGTCGCAATTGCGGCCCTAATAGTGGGTGATCCGCAGATTACGCAGATGGACGCAGAGTGATCCGATCCCGGGCGGACAGCTGACCCGGTGGGTGCCGGGCGTGCCGTCCTAAGGAAGCCACGGATTGCACGGATGACACCGATTGGTCAATCCTCTGGCAGGCGCCTCTGCCCATCGTGACTCAAAGATTTTTTTGTGAACTGCATTTACCGTCTAGGCCCACCGTCCACAGGCAGCCTCCGTGGCAAATCTGGAACGCACACGCAGTTCACCAAAGAACCGAGGGATCGCCCCCGGCGAGAGCTGTCCACGGGCTGGGATGAATCCGTGTCATCCGCGAAATCCGTGGCTCACCGTCCAGAGTCGGACCGGCCCGGCCCCTACAGCGCTTGATGTCCACATCCGGGCGGAATGATCTGCGGAATCTGCGGATCTCCCATCCAACAGGTAGCTTGAAGCACCACCTCCACCCGGAGCCCCGATGTCCGTCAATCGCCGCACCTTCCTCCAGGCCACCGCCGCTGCCACCGTCGGTCTGGCTGCCGCCGAGCCCGCCACTGCCGCCCCCGCCATCCGGCGGCTCGGCCGGCCGATCGTCATTTCCGACCTGAGCGGCTTCCAGTTCCGGAATGGCGGCACCGAGAACGCCGTTGAACGCGCCTTTCGCGGCATCACCTCCGGCGAGGACCCGCTCGACGCCCTGGTGGCCGGCGTCAACATACCGGAGCTCGACCCGGAGGAGACCGGGATTGGATTTGGCGGCTTGCCCAACGCCGATGGCGTCGTGGAGCTCGATGCCTCGGTCATGCACGGCCCCCGCCGCTGGGCAGGTGCCGTGGCCGGCATCACCGGCGTGCGGACGCCATCACTCGTCGCCAAGGCGGTGGCGGAACGGACCGATCACCACCTCCTGGCGGCAGAGGGCGCCCGCAAATTTGCCCGCGATCTGGGATTCCCGATCGAGGACGACCTCAACACCCCACGGTCTCGGGAGCTCTGGCTCGAGTGGCGCCGCCGGGTAGATCCCACCCATTGGCTCGACCCGGAGGAGCGGCTACGGGCTGCCGGCGGCCGCCGCGAGGAAACCGATCCTGACGCCATCCCGCCACGCCGCCCGCCTGGGGAGCTCCAAGCCGCCATGCGGGCCCGCGCCGACGCCTATCTGGCCGCCGGACTCTCCATGGTGGACGACGGGCTGATCCCCGCCCACTCCTTCTGGGGCACCATCAATTGCAGCGGTGTCACCCCTGCCGGCGACATCGCCAGCGTCACCACCACCAGCGGCCTGGCCTGGAAGATCCCCGGCCGGATCGGTGACTCCCCGATCCTCGGCGCCGGCATGTATGTCGATAACGCCATCGGCGCCGCCGGCTCCACCGGGCGCGGCGAGGCCAATCTCTACAACCTGAGCAGCTACCTGATCGTCGAGAACATGCGGCGCGGCATGGCGCCCAAGGACGCCGGCATGGAGGCGCTGAAGCGGATTCGCGCCAACACCGTGGAGCCGCGCCTCCTCAACCCGCGCGGGCTGCCCAACTTCGACATCCGGTTCTTCGTGGTGAACAAGGCCGGCGACTACGCCGGCGTGGCGATGTACGGCAGCGGCGAGCAGCAGTATGCGGTCTGTGATCAGAACGGCGCCCGACTCGAGCGGCTGACGGGATTGCTGGACGGGACTCCGCGGGGGTGATCCGCAGATTACGCAGATGGACGCAGATTGGTCCGATCCCGGGCGGACAGCTGGCCCGGTGGGTGCCGGGCGTGCCGTCCTAAGGAAGCCACGGATTGCACGGATGACACGGATTGGTCAATCCCCTGGCAGGCGCCTCCGCCCATCGTGACTCAAAGGTTTTTTGTGAACTGCATTTACCGTCTAGGCCCACCGTCCACAGGCAGCCTCCGTGGCAAATCTGGAACGCACACGCAGTTGACCAAAGAACCGAGGGATCGCCCCCGGCGAGATCTGTCCACGGGCCGGGATGAATCCGTGTCATCCGTGAAATCCGTGGCTCACCGTCCAGAGTCGGACAGGACCGGCCCCTACCGCGCTAGGTGCCCGCCTGGGGGCCGATCGATCTGCGTAATCTGCGCAATCTGCGGACTCCCTATCGAGCCGGGCCTGCCGCAGCGATCCGGGCCAGATCCGCCTCCGCCGCAATCCGCCCAAACCCCGCCCAGTACGAATCTTCCGCGACTCGGCGCAACAGGAACATCGCCCGCTCCCGGTTGCCGTCCAGCAGCTCCTTGATCGCCACACCATAGGCCCTGGTCTCGAAGCGGCCGACGGCCGGCAACGGGTTGAGCAGCTCCGCCACCGGGAACGCGCCACGATACGCCAGCAGCGCCTGGTAGTAGGCGCTGTTCACCGTCACATCCATCCCGGGTCGAATCGACAGGAGCAGTGTCGCGGCCTCCTTGTCACGTCCTGCCCTGCGGAGGGCCCGATACGCCCAATCGGTAATCGCCACCCGACTGTCATCCCGGGTGGCAATCTCCGCGCAGGGCCGCTGCCCGGACGCGCGGTGTGCCTCGAACTGGCTCAGCGCGCGACGGTCGGTGGCCAGCTTGATGCAGCGCAGGTATTCATCGGCCGCATCGCTGAAGCGGCCCAGCAGGTACAGCGCAAAGCCGCGGTGATACGCCACGTCAAAGTCGAACGGGGCCAACCGCCGCGCCTGGTTCAGGTCCTGGAGCCCGGCATCGAACTGCCGGAGGGAAAGAAGGCGGTGACCCCGGAACCGATACAGCCGCCAGTCGTTCGGGGCCAGCGCCAGGGCCCGGGTGTATAGGACAGCCTCTTCGTCGTATGCCATCGAGTTCCGCGTTTCGCGCGCCGCCGCGATGATCCGCTCCACGTTGTTCGGCTCCGCGGCAAGTTCGGCGTCCAGGCGTTCCTGCAGTGCGGGGTCTGGCGCTGGGCGGGCGTGCAGCCGCTCTCCCGTCAGGGAGGTCGCCACCGGATCCCGCCGCTCACGGGCCCGCAGGAAGACCTGGATCCCGTCGGGACGGGGGTTCCAGAAGGTCAGCGCCATCCGTCCATCCGGGTCGGCTTCCACCGAGGCCGGGATATCGGAGTGGGTCAGGTACCAGCCGTGGGGCAATACCACCCGGTTCATGGCGCGGCCAAAGTTGCGATCCCAGACCAACTCATCTCCCACTCGACCATACCGATTCGGATCCACGTACGTCTCATGGATTCGCAGCCGAGTGCTGGTGCCGGTCGTGATGGCCGGGAAGCTGATCATCACCACCTCGCTGCCCGCTGCCGCCTGGGCGGCAGAAAGCGCCCCCCCGTCCACTGCCGTCTGCCCCTTCAGCGTGGCCAGGGTCAACTCGTTCCCGGTGTCCATGTTGAACGCCCACGGATCCCGCACCACGCTCCCCTCTCGCACCACGTTCAGGTAGCGGTCCGTCCCCACCCGAGTCTCCGTGTAATCGTGGTACAACCGGAAGGCGTGGGACTCCGGCTGCTCCAGGAAATAGGTGATGTCCCGGTTTTCGAACGCGCGCTCACCAAAACCCCGGTCGCTGCGCAGGTAAGATCCGTCAAAGCCGCCAGCTGGCCCGGCGGTGGGCGGTGGGGTGGCCCGCGGACGCGCGGTGGCGGCAGAAGCCACCAGTGATGCCGCCGCTGCTGCGGGTAGCGGCCGCGCCCGTACCGTGTAAGTCAGCGATTGACGTTCCGAGTTCATGAAGCTCACCCGGATCCGTCCATCATCTTCCACGTTCACCTGGGACGGCACATTGACCGCCACCAGTTCAAATCCAGCCGGCAGCACAACGCTGTTGCGGGCAATGCCGAGCGAGCGGGTAAAGACAATGCCGCCGGGTTCGGTCTTGTAGCTGGCGGTGTCCACGTAAGTCTTGTCGATCCGGACCCGGGCTCCGCCGGTGGTGGACACCGGCCGCGCCAGCTCCACTTCGATGTAGCGGCCGTTCGCCGAGGCGGTGGGATGGGCGCGTGTCCGTGCCTCCGCCCCTGCCAGAACCTGCCACTTGAGCGGCAGCCCGGTGTGCAGGTCGGTTACACCATGCACCGCTTCATCGGCTCCGGCGCGAACCGAGTTGTAGTAGTAGCGCGCACCGGCGGTGGTGGCGGTCACATCGTAGAGGATTCGAAAGGCCCCGGAGCCGGGCGCCTGCAGTTCGTAGCGGGTGTAGTCGTCGGCCTGGGTCTGCGGCGCCGCGGCCTGTGCGGTCAGGTTCGGCGCCAATGCCAGCGCGAGGAGGAGTGCTGCAATCCGGGCAATCATGTGGGACTCCGGTCTGTCGGTGATTCCTGAATGATACCATAGGCGCCGAATCCATTCGGCCCGCGCCCCAGGGGAGCACCCCTGTGCGCCCCAGGCCATCGGCGTGCTGGTGTCACGCGGAGACGCGGAGAACCGAAAGAGACGCGGAGTCGTTCCACTCGCGGGCACCTGCTTGCGGTCAGGGCTTTGTTTTTGATGGTGGGGCACCCTCAAATCACTAAGCCGAATTGCGGGCTGTGGAACTTGGATTGGCACTGTCCCCTCCGCGTCTCCTGCTGTTCTCCGCGCCTCCGCTTACCCTATTGCTCTTTGTTCTGCCGCAACGCCTGCTTGCGAACCCGATCCTCGACCCGTCGGATGCTGCGTGACGCCCACGCCACCTGTGCCATCAGCTCATGAATCCGCGCGTCCAGGGTCAGCTGCAGGTAGAACTCGTCGGCGTTGTCGCAATCCGGATAGCCGGGGTCGTTTGCTTCCCAGTGCTTGGCCATCGCCTGCAAGCCAGCCAGCCGCTCCTCAAGCTGCTTCCGCAGGGCGTACAGCCGGTCGGCGGCAGCGCCGTCATCCTCCAGGGCGCCGAGGAAGCAGACTCGGGCCAGCGACCCGATCCGCTTGATGTCGAGGGCAGGTTCACCTTGGAGCCATCCCTCCAGTTCCGAGGTGCCGGCTGGGGTCAGCCGATAGACTCGGCGGTCGGGACCCTGATCCGACGGCTCGATGGCCACCGAGAGGAGCCCGGCGCGCTCCATCCTGTTCAGGGTCCGATAGATCTGCGGGAGGTCGGCGGACCAGAAGTGGGAAAAGGCGACGTCAACCTGTTGTTTCAGGTCGTAACCGGCAGCGGGAGACCGGAGGAGTCCGAGGAGGATACGGTCCAAGGCCATCACACAAACTACCTGTAATGACAACTAGATAGAAGATGTCAACACACCTAGCCATCTTGGCCGGAAAACGGCTCGCCCCGCCTTACGATAGGCGCCCCTCCGCGTCTCGCATTTTGTCTCCGTGCCTCCGCGTGAGCCCGTCGTTCTGGCGGGTCGCTCCGGAAATCTCAATCCGCGGTTTTTGGGTTACCGGATCCCCGCGATATCTCCCATATTGGCGCTATGACTCAGGATCTTGCCAAGGTAGCCACCGGTAGCTACCATCCAGACATGAAGAAGGTCGGCATCAAGGTCCTCAAGAACAAGCTCTCCGAGTACCTGCGGATGGTGGCGGCCGGAGAGGTCATCCTGGTCACCGATCGTGACCAGGTGGTGGCGGAACTTCGTGCCCCGACGCCCGCCACGCAGGAGGTGCTGCTGGACGCGAAGCTGGCAGAGCTGGTGCGGCGGGGGTTGATCACGCCAGCCAGGGGACGGGGTCGGCCGTTGACGCCGCTGCCGCCGGATAGCCCCAGGATGACGGATGAGGAGTTTCAGGCAATGCTGGACGAGATGCGGGAGGACCGCTGGCCACCTACGTAGACTCGTCGGTGGTCCTCGCCGATCTCTTCAAGGAGGCTCGCCACCCCGAATCAGAGTTCTGGGAGCATACGCTCTTTGCGTCACGACTGACAGAGTACGAGGTCTGGGTCACGCTGCATTCCCGCCGGCGGGCGGACGAGCTCGCCGAACGGGCCGAATGGGTGCTCGACCAGATTCAGTTCCTCGAGATGACACCCGCTCCCCTGGACCGTGCCAAGTTGCCCTTTCCCGTCTCTCTCCGCACCCTCGACGCCCTCCACCTTGCGTCGGCGGACTGGCTCCGCCGGGAGGGATTCCCGGTGGAGTTCGCCACCTACGACGCGCGTCTGAGGGAGGCGGCGCTGGTGATGGGGTTTGGGGTGGTGGGGATGGAAAGTTAGGGACT
>Ga0163153_10003299_pt1 | contig 21857 bp, 16 predicted proteins | sample OliLakLV19MP6IB1_FD_148629 | JGI IMG/M metagenome (GOLD analysis project Ga0163153, IMG submission 148629) | Freshwater microbial mat bacterial communities from Lake Vanda, McMurdo Dry Valleys, Antarctica - Oligotrophic Lake LV.19.MP6.IB-1 | ecosystem: Environmental > Aquatic > Freshwater >...
TTAGTATATATCGTCCTCTTCGACGAGCCTGGCCGACGATGCAGTCGCTCAGGGAAATCATTCGATTCAGTTCACACGTGCTCGTGAGCCGTGTGTCCGGGTATGTCGCATTGACATCGGATTTGTTTGTTGCCGGGCGGATGCTGGGAGAAGCGGTGGTGGGTGTGTATTCGTTTGCAAACACACTGGCCAATATTCCGATGGAAAAAGTGACAGCACTCGCAAGTCGAGTCATGCCAGCATTCTATTCCTCTATTCAGACAGATCCGATAGCTGTACGCCGCTATCTCCTGTTGTTGACAGAGGGAGTCTCTCTCATTACGTTTCCCGTGGGGGTAGGGGTGTCCTTTGTGGCAGAGGATGGCGTGGGGATGCTCTTAGGGGAGAAGTGGTTGGGTGTCATTGCCCCACTCAAAGTTTTGGCATGTTGGGCGGTGGTTCGTTCCGTGTTCACGTTGATCACACCGATCTTGTACGTGACCGGAGGAACTCGCCTGGCGATGTACAACAGTCTCCTGTGCGCGCTCCTCTATCCTCTGGGTTTTCTACTCGGAACTCGTTGGGGTTCGGTTGGTCTCGCACTGGCCTGGATCGTTCTGCAACCACCTTCCTGGGTTCCTGTTTATTATCACGTGCTCCGGGCAATCGGCTTACCATTCTGGACCTATCTTGGGGGCTCTCCGTCCGGCAGTTATCGGGACGGCGAGTATGGCCGGAGGAATTTATCTCTTTCTGAATGTTATCCCTCTCGACACTCTTCCCTATGTGCGCGTGATCGGCGAGGTGGTATGCGGAGGTGCCGTATACACCGGAGTCGTCATGTTGCTTTACCGCGATCGCCTGAGTCAATTTGTCGCACTGATTCGGAGTGCCTAAGGGGCAGTCTCCGATCGTCGTACGCACAAGGTTCTGAAAATAAGTGCCCTGGTTATGTGGGCGCAGAACTGAAAATGCGGTGCCTCCCTTGGTTTCATGGAGGCGGGTGAGATAATGGGGGTATTTTATGATACTCTGCCTTTGAATGCGGTTAATTGTATGCTCGCCCCACATTTCAGATTTGCTCAGAACCCACGGCTGTATCTGTACCGTACCGTGGACCGTTGCGCCGGGTTGAAGCGTCGGTAGTCACACCATGATCAAATCTAACGATAGCTTGCCATCGGGCTCACAGCCTGGCATCACGACTGCGAAGACCTCTCGTGAGCTGGACCGTTCACTGGTCCAAGGCATGGCCTGGACCGGCATCATGAAGTGGTTGGGGCAGGTTCTAACCTGGGCTTCGACTATTTGGGTTGCCAGGCTTCTGACGCCTGCAGATTATGGCATTGTGGCCATGGCAGCTGCCTTTATCGGTATTGTCGGGATGATCTCGGAGTTCGGTGTGGGCAGCGCCGTCCTCAACTTCAGAGACCTCGGCCAGGAAAAAGTCTCGCAGCTTAACAGCATATCACTGATGCTGGGGGCCGGAGGATTTTTTGTCTCCTGCCTAGCAGCTGTTCCGTTAAGCTGGTTTTTCAAGACAGACGAACTGACCCTGGTAACCATCGTATCTGGTTCCGTGTTCATTCTGTTGGGGTTGAAAGCGGTGCCCTATGGAATGCTTCAGAAGGAAATGCGGTTTAGATACCTGGCTCTCGTAGAGGGCCTTCAGTTGCTGATCCAAGCCGTTAGCGCCGTGGGGTTTGCCCTGCTGGGCTTTTCTTATTGGACCCTTGTGTTGGGAAATCTTGTCGGAGCAGCGTTTACGACAGTCTGTCTTGTGGGCGCCAGACCCCAGGGGGTTGCGATTCCTCGACTCAGCCAGCTCCGCGAGGTGCTTGCGTATAGTTGGAGCGTCGTCGGGTCACGGCTGCTTTGGTACATCTACACGGTCTCTGATGCCTTCATTGTCGGGCGGCAGCTTGGACAGGCTGCCTTAGGCACCTATTCCTTCGGTTTTTCGCTCGCGAACGTGGCGGTTGAAAAGGTTGCTGGTATGTCCTATCAGGTGACCACTTCGCTGTTTGGGGCGGTGCAACATGATCACGCTGCACTTCGACGCTATTTGCTGATCTTGACGGAGGGTTTTGCAGTGGTGTCGTTCCCGATCACGATCGGACTCGCGCTTGTTGCTGAAGACTTGGTCTGGGTGGTGTTCGGCGAAAAATGGCTTCCCATGGTTGCCCCCATGCAGATATTGGCGATTTCGGCCTGCTACCGTTCGGTCGCAAGTATTCCCACCCAGGTTTTGTTTGCCACCAAAGATTCTCGTCCGAGCCTGTTGAACAGTGCTCTCTGCGTAGCCATTCTTCCACCAGCCTTTCTGTTGGGGAGTTATTGGGGCGTGGTCGGGATTGCAGCGGTCTGGGCTCTCGTGCATCCGCCACTCAGTTATCGATTGAGCGCATACGTGTTTCGCTCGATTGGACTCTTGCATGGCGAGTATTGGCGATCGTTCATTCCTGCTAGTGTGGCATCGTTGGGGATGATCCTTGTCGTCGTGAGTCTCAAATATTGGATGCCTTCAGATCTGTCTCGCGCAGTTCACCTGGGGATGGAAATTTGTTTAGGCGGGATTGTGTATGTTGCGATTGCGCAGTTCTTCTATCGGGCCCATCTACAGAAATTCATCTCACTGATTCGAGGTCAGCGTGAGTAAGGGTGAAGCCTCGGAGGCTAGCGAGCTCACGGACTGCGCGTGAACGCACCTGCGATAATGTAGGTGCACAGTGGCAGGATTCACCAGGGCGCTGCCCACTGACTCTCCTGCCATCAACAGGCTAGAATTGTCTGCAAAGCTTGGGGTTGCAGCAAGCATCGTGTATTATCAGCATACTAGGGTTTCCCGCCTAGATTACTAGGTAGAGAGGTGTTGTGTCGCAGCGTCATAGCAAGGTAAGACGAGTTCTCCTCATTGCCTATTATTTCCCTCCTATTGCTGCTACGGGGGGGATGAGGCCTCTCAACTTCTGTCGTCAGCTGGCCTCCTATGGATGGGCACCCCAAGTGCTTGCCACCGATCATGCTTCTGTTCTTCCTCCTCATGCAGTGGATCGCAAACTGCTGGATCGCGTCCCTGCAGAGGTCGCGGTCATCCGAGTCCCACACCCAAATCCCATCGGCAATCTGCTGCGGTTTCGTGAGCGGCTGAGTCAGTTTCTGGCGCAGCGGGGAAGCTCAAATCCTGCTACGGTTTCGGGGAGTCCGATCGATTCACAAACATCGGCAAAGGGATCGATGTCCTTGTTCAGGACATGCCTCCGATTCTTTACCGATGCCCTCCTGGAGTTCCCGGACCCGCAACGACCTTGGTTCCGGCCTGCCGTGCGGGCTCTCGCGAAGATGCCGTCACAGGATCAACCCCATGCCATTTGGGCAACCGGTGGGCCCTGGACGAGTCTGTTGGTGGGGAAGCGGCTCGCCGAAAAGTTCAATATCCCGTTCATTGCCGATTTTCGGGATCCATGGATAGGCGGAGTTGAGTATTTTTCCTCAACGTTGTTGCGCAAGAAAGCCAAAAGTCTGGAGCGGGAAGTTTGTGGCTCCGCGGCTCGCGTCATTCTGAATACAGAGGAGCTACGGTTGCGGTTTTGTGCTGTCTATCCTGAGTGGCAGCATAAGTTTGTCACCATCACGAATGGATATGCCGAGGAACTTCGTGCTGTTTCCTTCTCGCAGGGTCATGATGGAACAGTTAGAAGAACGGAGGGGAGCGATGTCTCGACGTTCGAACTGTGCCACTTTGGTACGGTCTATGGCAATCGGAGTCCGCTGGCATTGTTTCGTGCCATAGAGGAACTCCTTGTCGAGGGAATGGCACAGGCCTCTCGATTGCGGCTGAGATTTGTGGGTGCGTGGGATGTGCATGATTCCGACTGTATGCAGTTGGCAAAAGCACTGGAGGCGCGTGGAGTCCTCACGTTGGTACCGCCCGTTCCTCATCAGGAATGTTTGGAGGAAATGGCCCGCTCGAATATCCTCCTGATTCTGCAGCCCAACTATCCCTTGCAAGTTCCTGCAAAAATCTACGAGTACATCGTGGCCGGACGTCCACTGTTGGTCATCGGCGGGGAAGGGGCGACGGCCAACTTGGTTCAGCGCCATCGCCTAGGACGTTGTTGTCAGAATACGGCGCAGGAGATTAAGCGAACGCTCATCTCCATCCTCTCGTCCGAGTCCGCGCTGCTGGCGCCTAGTCCGGCGGATACAGCGCAGTTTAGCTATCGTGCGCTCACCGGCCGGCTTGCAGGTTTGCTTGACCTGGTCTGTGAAGAGCAACAGGGCTTCAGGAACAGGGCGTAGCGAAGCGGCGCGCGCAGACACCCTATGGTCAATTTCACAATATCCAACTTGGAACCGGGTGAAGAAGTCGCTTGGGACGGTTATGTCGAGGAGCATCCTGAGGCGACAGGTTATCACTTGACGGGTTGGCGCCATCTCATCACGAAGGCTTTTGGGCATCCAACCTTCTACTTCATGGCCAGAGGTGGACAGGGGGAGGTGAGGGGGATTCTTCCCCTGGTGTTCTTGAAGAGTTCATTATTTGGGCAGTTTCTCGTCTCGCTCCCGTATGTGAATTATGGAGGGCTGATCGCCGATGGCCCAGAGGTGCAAGAGGCTTTACTCGGGGTCGCGAGCGCTAAAGCCAAGGAGCTCGGCGCATCCCATATCGAATTACGCCATACCGGCGGTCCCGAATTGGCTTGGCCTAAGAAAGATCACAAAGTCTCGATGAGGCTCGACCTTCCGGCGCGATTCGAAGATCTGATGAAAGCATTCCCTCCCAAGTTACGGAGCCAGGTGCGTCGCGGAGAGAAAGAGGGGATGACGGTCCATGTGGGCAGGCTCGAGATGCTCGACGATTTCTACCGGGTATTCTCCCGAAACATGCGTGATCTTGGGACCCCGGTCTATCGCAAGGATTTTTTTGCGGCGATTCTCACGACTTTTCCCAAGGCTGCGACGATCGCGGTCGTCAGATATGAAGGGAACCCTGTAGCCACGGGATTCCTCTATGGCTTTCGTCATACATTGGAAATTCCATGGGCTTCGTCGGATCGACGATATGCGCGGTTTGCCCCGAACATGTTCCTCTATGGAGCTGTGCTGAAGTATGCCTGTGAGCAGGGGTACCGATGCTTCGATTTCGGGCGATCGTCCAAAGAGAGCGGCACGTATCGGTTCAAAGAGCAGTGGGGCGCCAAGCCTGTGCAGCTACATTGGTATTACTGGCTTCGCGACGGCGGGCCGTTGCCTGAATTGAATCCCCAAAATCAAAAGTATGCGCTGGCGATTCGATTGTGGCAGCAGTTGCCGATCCCAGTGACCACGATGGTCGGACCCATGATCGCCAAGTATCTTCCATGAAAATGCAACGACACCTTGCCCCAACGGCCGCTCCCATCTCTCTCGCTGATTTTGGGCGCGCCATCTTCAGCCTATTCAAGAGGGAGCCATCTCGTGTGTCACTGGAAGCGGAAATCAAGCGGCATTTCGGCGTCGGACACGTATTTCTGCTCTCGTCGGGGAAAGCGGCGCTGGCGACCATCGTCGAAGCGTACCTGACGATGTCAGCCCGACGTAAGGTCATCATTCCGGCCTACACCTGCTATTCCGTTCCTTCGGCCATTGTGAGGGCCGGCGCAGAAGTGGTGTTGTGCGACGTGGACCCTCACACGCTGGATTTCGATTTCGACCAGCTTGCGCGATTGGTCGACGGCCAGACCCTTTGTATCGTCAGTCCGCATTTGCTGGGGCAAACAGCCGACATCGGGCGAGCCAAAGCAATCGGGACGCCATTCGGGGTTCCTGTCATAGAAGATGCCGCCCAAGCCATGGGTCGAAAGACCAAAGAGGGCTGGGTTGGGACGCTGGGTGACGTCGGATTTTTCAGTTTAGGCCGTGGCAAGAATCTAACGGCTGGCTCCGGCGGGATCATCGTGACCAACTCCAACGACTTGGCCGAGAGGATCGCGAAGATTTATGGTACTGTTCCCGAAGAGTCGATCTTGCGAGGGATGATCAATGTCGCCATGGTTTTTGCCATGAAGGCCTTGATTCATCCTCGTACCTACTGGCTACCGGCGGGTCTTCCGTTCTTGGGGCTCGGAGAGACCATCTATGATCCAACGTTTCCGATTCGGCGGCTCGATGGACTACGAGCCGGCCTGTTGAAGACCTGGCGGCGGCGCTTGGCCGGCTCGAACGAGGACCGTGCCCGTCATGTAGATGTATTTCTCGGCCGGTTCCGTCAGGAAGTAGCCCAGTTGGGCCCCATGCGAGTGAGTGGGACTGCGTACCTTCGGCTTCCTGTGGTCATGCCCACGATCGCAGCCAAGCAGAAAGTGTGTGCATTGGGGATAGACCTTGGGCTGGGCGTGAGCGCGTTATATCCGACGCCTGTCTCGGACATTCCAGAATTAAAGACGCAGTTTCAGGGGCGGCAATATCCTGGGGCCGTCACGCTGGCCCAGCGGCTCATCACGTTGCCGATCCATCACTACGTCGACGAGTGCGACGTCGAGCGGATCTGTGATGTGCTCCACGGAGTTGTCGTCAGCACAGAGGGAACCGGTATAGCCGGCTATGGACGGGAGAGGGCCTCTGGCGCCGACACCCGAGAAACCGGCGCATCGAAGCAGGGGGCGTAAGTGGGTTCTATCGTATGATGTTGTTGGTCGAGATCCTGTTGTGGCTATCGGTCGTGCTCATCGTCTATGCCTATGCGGGGTATCCGCTGGCATTGGGCCTGGCGTCCCTCGTGAGGACACGCAGGGTGGACAAGGCAGATGTGAGCCCGTCGGTTACATTTATCATTACCGCCTACAATGAAGAGAAACGCATTGCGGAGAAGTTGGACAATACACTTCAGCTCGTCTATCCCGCTGCGAATCTCGAAATCCTCGTGGCCTCCGATTGCTCATCCGACGCGACCGACGGGATTGTGACGTCGTATGGAGACCGAGGGGTCCAGTTGGTTCGGGCACCCGTGAGAAAAGGAAAGGAAGCGGCACAGAAGTTGGCCGTGGAGGTCGCCAAGGGGGAGATTCTCGTATTTTCCGACGTGGCCACAATTCTTGCGGAACAGGCGCTGTCGAACATTGTGAAAAATTTCCATGATCCTACGGTCGGCTGTGTGAGCAGCGTGGACCGTTTTGTCGATCAAGACGGTCGTGTGAGCGGGGAAGGCGCCTATGTGCGCTATGAGATGTTTCTGCGGTCCTTGGAGACGCGCGTGAATTCGCTCGTCGGGCTCAGTGGATCGTTTTTCGCTGCGCGGAGTACGGTCTGTAAGCAGGCATGGTCGGACGATCTCCAAAGCGATTTCAATACGGTGCTGAATAGCATGCGCATGGGACTTCGAGGAGTGGCCGACCCTGAGAGTGTCGGCTACTACAAGAATATTGCCGATGAGCGGAAGGAATATGACCGGAAGGTGAGAACGGTGTTGCGAGGGATTTCGGTGTTTATGAGAAGTTTGACGTTGGTCAACCCTCTGCGGCACTCCGTATTCGCCTGGCAATTGCTCAGCCATAAGCTTTGCCGATGGCTGGTTCCGTTCGGCATGATGACGGCCCTGGTCAGTAATGCATTTCTTGCCCTGTCCTCGCATTGGTATGCCGTGCTGTTTCTGATCCAGGTGGCCTTCTACTCGGTGGCGCTCGGCGGAATTGTCTGGAAACCGCTCCTGCGCCTCCCCATCATTAAATTGGTTTCCTTTTTCCTCTTGGTCAATGTCTCGATCTTTCAGGCTTGGGTCCGGTATTGGTCCGGGGAGCGACTGGTGACATGGGAACCGTCAAAGCGATAGGGTTGATAAAGGGATGGGCCCGCCGTGTCGCGGCGGAGTGCTATGCGTTATCCCCCGGGTATCTTGCCTCGCTGCGAGGAAAGGTCATTATATTGACCTATCACCGGGTGGTCTCGAGGAAAGAGCTGGATGCTGAATCTATTCAGCCAGGGATGTATGTGACGGCAGAGACATTTGCGATGCAGATGCAGTTTCTCCAGCAGCATTTTTCTGTGATCTCCTTCGCCGAACTTCTGCGTCTCTGGTCGGAGAAGACCTGGAATGATGAGCTGCGGTATTGCGTGGTGACCTTCGATGATGGCTGGCTAGATAATTATGTGTACGCCTTGCCGGTCCTGAAGCGAACGGCGCTGCCTGCCACAGTTTTCCTGCCGACGAGTTTCATAGGGACAGACCGATGGTTCTGGCCGGAACAGATCGCCTGGCTGTGCCGTCATGCTACCTGGCACAACGAGGAGAGGCGAAGGCAGGCGCTCAACGTCCTGCAGAGGGAATTCTCATGGTTTGTCAAAGTCGGAATGTCGATACGCAGCCTAGAGGCAGATCCGATTATCGAGCGCTGTAAAGTGTTGGCGCAAGAACAGATCGATGCCCTCGTGGCTGCTTGGGCAAAGCAACTCGATGTGGAAATCCCGCGGGACCGGCAGGTGATCAATTGGCCTGAGGCCCAGGAAATGTCTGCCGCGGGGATGTCGTTTGGCTCACATTCGGCCACGCACAGAATTTTGACTCACGTGGATGCAAACGGCCTTCTTGGTGAGATCGAAGGGTCATGGAAAACACTCAGCGCCCAACCGCTCACGACCGTTCCAGTCTTCTGCTACCCCAACGGTGACTGGTCGGCGGAGGTCGGGCGATCGGTGGAAGCTGCCGGCTACGCGGCGGCCACGACAACAGAATTCGGCTACGAAGATGGGACACCGTCACGGCGATTTGGGCTCAAACGTATCAATATCCATAATGACGTGACATGCACCCCCACGCTCTTTGCCTTCCATCTTGCCGGTTATAACAATGTACGGTGAGGCAGGGACGGCCGCGATGAACGACCGCGCTATTCCATTGGATCAAACGGGTGTCATTGTCACCGATGGTAACGAACGGTCCGCTCTGGCAGTTACACGATCGTTAGGGCGGCGGGGCATTCCCGTCTTTGTCGGTGCGGAAGTCTCGTCGAGTTTGTCCGGAGTGTCTCGTTACTGCCGTGAATCGTTCGTCTATCCGTCTCCCTGGGCCAGTCCGGATGAGTATCGGGTCTGTATACTCGATCACGCGAGGCGATGGGGGGTGCGGGCGGTATTTCCAATGACCGATCTGGCCGTGGAAATCTTGGCGGAATTAGAGGCGCAGTCCGGCGGGTCTATCCGCCTGCCCATTCCTTCTCTGGACCAATACCGGTCACTCTCAAATAAGTATCAGTTAATGGGAGCAGCGAAGCGCTTAGGCGTTCCAATTCCGGACACGCTCTTTGTTCCGGACGGGGATGTGGAGAAGGTGCTGCCGCACATCGGGCGATGGCCGATTGTCGTCAAGCCTGGTCGGTCCATGATTAAGATGGACGGGCTTTGGCGGAAGACGTCCGTCATGTATGCGCACAATGCCGATGAACTGAGGAAGTTATACCGTGAGATTGACTATCTTAAAGAGCCCTCGCTGTTACAAGCGAGAGTCGTTGGTGAGGGACAGGGGGTATTTGGGCTCTTGGATCGCGGGAAGCCGGTGGCCTTGTTTGCTCATAGGCGGTTGCGCGAGCGCCCGCCTTCCGGCGGTGTGAGTGTACTGCGGGAAAGTATGGCGTTGTTACAGCCGATCACCGATTATGCATTGCGCGTCATGGCATCGGTCGAATGGCACGGTGTGGCCATGGTGGAGTTTAAAGTGGATCTCGAGTCCGGTGTTCCATACTTAATGGAAGTAAACGGACGGTTTTGGGGTTCGCTCCAACTCGCGATCGATGCCGGGATTGATTTCCCTTGGCTGTTATATCAGTTGGGGACGACGGGCAGTCCGAGGCACACGCTGGGGTCTTATGACGTGGGTGTTCGGTCGCGCTGGTGGCTTGGAGATTTGGATCATTTACTGTTGCGATTGCGCAAGTCGGACAGTGACCTAACGCTCCCGCCAGGAAGCCCATCGAAGGGAGAAACCATCGCGTCGTTTCTTCGTGTATGGGATCCGAAGACAAAGTCCGAAGTTTTCCGATTGTCCGATCTGTGGCCGGGTCTCTATGAGCTGGCATTCTATGGCATGCCGTTATTGCAGCGGATACGTGCCTCTGCAAAGGCTCGAGTACGGCAAGCACGGGTGTTCGTGCTCCGTACCGTATGGGATGCAGCGATTCTCACAGGAGTACACCGTGTAGTCCTCAATGCGAGATTCCCTCGCAAGGTCGACCGTGTGCTGGTGCTGTGTAAAGGGAACATCTGTCGGAGCCCCTTTGCGGCCGAACTACTCAAGAAACTCTCGGTTAAATCCGGGATCTCACTTGAGATTGTTTCTGCGGGCATTGACACGACGCCAGGGCATAATGCGTATCCGTTGGCTCTGAGTACCTCGGGAAGGCATGGGGTAGATTTGACCAATCACAGAACATCCATGATATCAGCGGACATGGTGTTGCGGGCAGACCTTATCCTGGTGATGGAGGAGTATCACGTTGTTGCGTTAGCTGCGATGTTCCCAGACGCACGGCCAAAAACATTTCTGCTTGGGCATTTTGCTGAGCGGCCAGTGACCGATATTCGCGACCCATATGATGGCACTCCGGAGGAATTTTCCCGTTGCTATGCGACGATCGTCAATGCCTGCGAAGGTCTCCTCGTTCGACTCAGGGGGCAGATGTCATTGTCGGGTGGGGAGTAACAGCGCACCATACCGAGGCGCGGATGGATGCGCTAACGACTTGTCGGACGGACACGTCCTTGCGGGATCGTGAGTGCTAATAATTCGCGCCTTGCCAAGAGGCGACGGTAGGAGTCCCACCGTTCTCTTTTCTATTCGGAACCAACCATGGTAACCCTTCTCCACATATGTTCCGGAGACGTGTGGGCGGGGGCTGAAAAGATGATTTTCACCCTACTGAAAGAGCTCTCACATGATGCGGGCGTCAAAGTGATTGCGGTCGTCTTTAATGAGGGTAGGTTGAGCACGAGTCTCGCCGAGAGAGGAATCGAAACGATCGTGATCGATGAGTCGAAGCAAAGCGTGTGGCACATGTTCACGACGGCCAAGAGCGCACTGCAGGGCAAAGATGTTCAGATTATCCATTCGCATGGGTACAAGGCGAATCTCTTAGCGTGGTTGCTGGCACGATCACTCAGGGTTCAGAGAATAGTCAGTACTATCCATAGTCTGCCGGAACGGGCGTTCTCGGAGTCGTTCACGTCAAGGGTTGTGAACAGGTTGAAGATGTATGCAGATACGTGGCTCCTTCGCTACGGATTTTCGCAGGTTGTAACGGTCTCGCAGGATATCAGGAATGTGTTTCTCCAACGGCACGGGTTTCCCGAGCCTATGGTGAAGCTGATCTACAACGGAATTGAGCTTCTGCCCGAGATGGCAGTCACGGCGCATTCTCCAGCGCAGGGCCCTGTACACATTGGGACCGTAGGGCGCATGGTCCCGGTGAAGGACTTTCGGCTATTTTTGGAAATAGCTGCTGAACTGCGGCGGCACAATGATAATATTTGCTTCAGTATTCTAGGTGATGGTCCCATGAGAGATGAGTTGGTGAAGGGCGCGGAAAATATAGGGCTGCAGGGCTGTCTCAGGTTTGAGACGCCGAGACCGGATCCTGTGCCCTACTATCGGTCGCTCGATATCTACTTGAATACGTCGGTGCATGAAGGGCTTCCGTTGAGCCTTCTGGAAGCGATGGCGTGCGGTAAACCCGTCGTGGCTCCGAATGTCGGAGGGATACCAGAATTGCTTGTTCAGGGAGAGCATGGATTCCTCGTGACGAGCCGACAGGCAGATGCCTTTGCCGCGCCCTGCCTGCGCCTTATTCACGATAAGGGTCTGAGGCTGAGGTTGGGTGAAAATGCCGCTCAACATGTGGCTCGGAATTTTAGCAGCGTGGAGATGACCAAGGCCTATGGGGCTCTCTACCGTCGGCTTCTGTCTTAAACCCATAAGCTGTCGAGAATTTTCCCAGGCAGGAATAGCTCAGAAAAGGGTGGCGAAAATGAAGGCCTTGAAGAAGATCCTTACGGTGTTCGGGACGCGGCCTGAGGTCATCAAGCTGGCGCCGGTGATACGGCAACTCGAGGCGTGCCCCGAGGCGTTTGATGCGATCAATGTGACGTCGGCCCAGCACACTGATTTACTCTACCCGTTCATCGGATTGTTTGGGATCAGGATCGATCACAACATGAATGTCATGGAGCCGAACCAGTCTTTAAATCAAGTGTGCGCGCGGGTGCTTTCGGCATTCGACCCAATTCTGGCAGAGGTCAAGCCCAATCTGATCCTCGTCCAAGGGGATACGACGACAGCCATGGCAGCCGCTCTTGCCGGGTTTCATCGGCATATTCCAGTCGGGCATGTGGAGGCTGGACTTCGTTCGGGGAATATACACAGTCCATTTCCCGAGGAAATGAATCGGAAAATGGTGACCCGCCTCGCCACGTACCATTTTGCCGCAACCCAACAGAACGTGAATAACTTGCTGGGTGAGGGGGTCGATCCGGATTCGGTATTTTTGACGGGCAACCCCGTGGTCGACTCTCTGCAGGCAATCCTGGGGGAGCTTTCGGAGTCTCCCGAGGTCAGCGCATGGCTTCAGCAGACGAAAAATACGAAGCGGGTAGTGCTGACGACGCATCGGCGCGAGAGTTTTGGAGAGGTGATGACCGGCAATCTCCGTGTGCTTCGTCAGTTCGTTGAGCAGCACGAAGATGTGAGCCTGCTATTTCCGGCCCATCCCAACCCGTCAGTGCGCGAACAAGCCTACGCCTGCCTTGACGACCATCCCAGGATTACCATTATGCCACCCCTGGCCTACCCGGACTTCATTCGATTGCTGTCGCATGCCTGGCTCATCGTGTCGGATTCAGGGGGCGTACAGGAAGAGTCGCCGACGTTAGGAAAGCCCTTGCTCATTCTGCGTGAGAATACGGAACGTCCGGAAGCGGTCGAATGCGGCGTTGCCAGGCTCGTCGGGAAGGACCCTGCCCGTTTGAAGGTGATGTTGGAGGAAGCGTACTTGGATGCGAGTTGGGTCGCGAATGTCAGGCAGATTCCCAACCCCTTTGGGGACGGGCGAAGCAGCGGCAAGATTGTGATGAAAATAGGTGAAAAGTTAAATGTTCCCTTACGCGCGCTCAGCGGTCTTCGGACCTGAACTGGGCCGGGTTCAATTTGGGAATGGTGGCTGTTCGCCGACGGATCCCTGCGCAGGGGAGTGATGAAATGGGCTTGTTATGTCGAGAAGGATCCGGTGTGTGAAGGGGTTGGGGGCGAGGCTCACGTGCGCGGAGTGACTCAATGAATATCTGCAAGATCTGGGACGCCGATTATCCTTGGGATATACGCGTCGAGAAGGTCGTCCTTGCAATGGTTGAGGCAGGCCACTCGGTGGATCTGGTGTGCCGAAATCTGGGCCGGGGTCCACGACTTGAACGGACGGGAAAGTTTACCATTCGTCGCCTTCCCGCATTGCCGCCATTTTCCGGTCCGGTTCATGGGCTGTGGAATTTTCCGTTCCCCATTAACCCAGTTTGGATTGCGGCCATTGCCCAATCGATCCGCGAGACGCATGCCGATCTCATTCTGGTTCGGGACCTTCCTCTCGCGCTGACAGCGGCTGTCCTCGGGAAACACTATCGAATCCCGGTGGTCTTCGACATGGCCGAAAACTATCCGGCGATGCTGGAAGATCGCCTGCTCTATACGCCGACCGGGTTTTTCGGCCGGCTTGCCCGTCATCCTGGAACGGCTCGATTCATCGAACGTTGTACGTTGCGGCTGGTCGACCATACGATCGTGGTTGTCGAAGAGTCCGGCGACCGCCTGATACAAGCGGGCTATCCACGTGAGCGGGTGACGGTCGTCGGGAATACTCCCAGGGTCGACCAATGGGATGTGGGAGACGTATTGCAAGATGACCGTCCCGGAAACCGGAGGATGGGTTTGGTGTATCTCGGTAACCTCGATGGAATTCGGGGCCTCGATGTCTCCATTCAGGCCATGAGCCTTCTGAAGAAGGAGGGCCAGGATACAGCGCTTACCGTAATCGGCGATGGGCCTAGCATGGTCATGCTGCGCAAGATGGCGGAGGATTACGATGTCAGCGATCGAGTCGAATTCGTCGGCCGTTTAGCCTTGAACGACGAGAGGGAACGGGCTCGTGTGAACACGATCATGAGGCAATCTCATATCGGGCTGATTCCGCATTTTGCGACCGAATCCTGCAACACCACCGTGCCGAATAAGTTATTTGATTACATGATTATGGGGCTTCCAGTCGTCGTATCCGATATGAAGCCGACGGCGCGAATTGTCCACCAAGAAGATTGTGGCGAGGTGTTCAAGGATCGGGATGCGGGTGATTTGGCTCGCTGTGTGCGGGCTCTCACCGATCCGGAGGTGCGGATGCGTAAGGGGCGGAACGGGCAGCAGGCGATTCGGCGTCGGTATCACTGGGGCTATGATGCCAAAGTTCTGGTTGAAGCCTTGGAGAGGGTCGCCGCGCGTCGGCGGCAAGCGTGACGGAAGGGGCTAAGCAGCTCTCCGCAATGGGGCTTCTGACTGCTGCCACTGAATACAGGCCTTATGCGCTTGGAGATTGAAATATACGATCCGGTCCGTTCCTCATGTCATTCCGATTCCATTCCGAGTCATTTGACGGTTCACACATCTCGCAGAATCCCCTTCACAAGGGCGTTTCCCTCAGTAACGAAGGTGTTGCGGGAGTGCCTGCTGGATTCCGAGGAGGTAGTGCAGGGTGGTGTTCAATAGCACGGCGTTTCTAGGGTTTTTCTTGCTGGTCTTTGTTCTGTACCGGGCAATGGGGCAGCGCTATATCCTCCAGAACAGACTGCTCCTGCTGGCGAGCTATTTGTTTTACGGATTTTGGGATTGGCGGTTTCCCTGTTTGATGGCGGTGACGACCGCCGTCGATTACATGGCGACGAGGGCGATGCGTGCGGATCCGGAGAAGAGGCGAGCATACTTATTGCTCAGTCTCGTCAATAATATCGGTGTGTTGTTTATTCTGAAGTATTTTGATTTTTTCCAAGCAAATGTGTTGAGCGTGCTTCGACAACTCGGGGTCGACGGTTCGCCTCTCCTGCTTGGCCTCATGCTGCCGGTCGGCATTTCCTTTTACACGTTTCAGCGGTTGACGTTCGTCATCGATGTCTATCGGGAGCAGAGTCACCCCGAGGTAGGGTTTCTCGACTTCGCCTTATTTGTATCATTTTTTCCGTTGCTGCTCTCCGGTCCCATCGAACGCGCCCAGCAGCTCATGCCACAGCTGATGCAGCCACGGAAGATAACCGCCCGTCATTGGGAAGAAGGGATCTGGCTGGTGTCATGGGGGCTGTTCAAGAAGGTGTATGTGGCGGACAATCTGGCCGCTCTGGTCGACCCTGTGTTTTCCGAGGGCTGGCATGGGTCTGGCGGAGAAGCCCTCGTAGCCGTGTACGGGTATGCGTTCCAGATTTACTGCGACTTTTCAGGATACTCGGATGTGGCCAGGGGGATCTCGACGCTATTGGGATTCGATGTGCGGTGGAACTTTAATCTGCCGTATTTTGCCGGCAGTCCGTCCGATTTTTGGCGGCGATGGCACATGTCGCTCTCAACCTGGCTACGAGACTATGTATTTATTCCCCTCGGAGGCAGTCGTCACGGAACGTGGCAGACGAATCGGAATTTGATGGCCACTATGGTATTGGTCGGCTTATGGCATGGCGCAGCATGGACCTTTGTCTTGTGGGGTATCTATCATGGCCTGTTGCTCATTCTCTATCCTCTGGTCTCACCGGATCGCAGGACGGAGCTGCAACCCTCATCTGTGCGTACCGTGTTGAATGTGGCGCTCATGTTCCATTTCACCTGCCTCGGATGGTTGCTGTTTCGTGCGGCATCTCTTCAGCAAGCGACGGATGTCTCTTGTGTGATTATTTCAAGCCTAGCCTCGTTGAATATGTCGTCAGGCCTATGGGGAGAATTGGTCTGGTACATTGCGATCCTTCTGGTGGTGCAGTCATGGCAGTGGATGAAGGGCAATCTCTTTGTCCTGGATCGAGCCCCTCTCGCGCTGAAAGGGGTGGCATACGGAATTTTTTTCTATCTCACCGTCTTGCATGGCGGGACGTCCAATTCCTTCATCTATTTTCAATTCTGAAATGAAGAATGTTTGGAAAGGTGCGATTCGCTGGACCGTCTTCGCCATGTGTTTCATGGCCACCATCGAAATGGCATCACGCATCGACCAGTGGTGGACTTATGGCGCTCCCGTTCTTGGTGTGTATACATACGATACTGCCTTGTTTGCCATCGACGAATTCGGAATCCATGGAAGGCCTGACGGGCGTTATGAAAAGTGGCGGCTGAATGCATTCGGGTTTCGAGGCGATGATGTCTCGCTCGAGAAAACGTCTGACCGGGTCCGGATCGTCTGTGTCGGAGCATCCGAGACCTTTGGGTTCTACGAAAAGCCCGGTAACGAATGGCCTCGTCGACTGGAGCAGGATCTTTTGAATGAAGGGGTACAGGCTGAAGTGATCAATGCGGCTATTGCCGGAATGAGTTTGCCTCAGCGGATCCAACATTTGAAGCACCGATTGCTACGGTTTAAGCCCGACGTCGTAATTATGATGCTGGAATATGGGAGTTACGCCGGGTTGACGAATGAGGTCATTCAGGCCAGAAAGCGCGCTCTGCCATCTCTTCCCGACAGGCAGAATCTTGTGGCAGGACTGAAATCCATTCGAGTTTTGAGTCGGCTCAAGGATATTGCGCTGCCTCAATTGCCGGCGCCGCTTCAAGAAGCCGTGGGAAAGATGGAGCGAACGTTCAAGATGGGGCTGGTCAAGCGGGATCTCGGCGCAAGGTTCGGATCATTCACTCACGTGAAGCCTTTCGAGGTGGAAGCGCTCAAGGCCGATCTGGAGCAGCTGTCCGAGGTTGCCGGCGCAGCCGGGGTGCAATTGATTCTGGTCTCGCCAGCCATGTGGAATACGGAACAGAACTTTTTTGGGATTGCACTCAGTTGGCCCTACCTCAACGAGTCTTGGTGGCGAGATGCACAAACGCTGTTGCCGCTGGCTGTCAAGGAATTTGCCCAGCGACGGGGTATTCCCTATCTCGACTTGTCCGAGGTCGTCGGGGGACGCGAAGAGGAATTGATGAAAGACTTTCTCCATTTTAGCGATCGTGGAGCTGCAGAAGTCGCTCGTCGGATCGGGCAACAGATCATACCGTCCCAGCTTTCTCATGGGGCCATTCAATAGAACGACAAAGAGGCGATTCTATCGACGCAAGTTCGAATATGCCGCGTCGTAAACGCAGGCGAGTTTCGAGCTGGTACATGTCGAAGTGCAGGTATATCGCTGTGGGGAGAGATTGGACCTGATGAGTACGAAAGTCACGCAGAGGATCGCATTCGTCGATGCGCTGAAGGCGATCGCCATCATCTGTGTCGTCGCGGTCCACGCAGTTGCACAGGTTCGGGTTGGAGGTCAAAGCCGCGACGTCTTGATTTTTATATTTGGTGCCATTGCCGTTCCTCTCTTCTTCCTGGTCGATGGGTTTCTGTTTTCGGAGAAATGGACTACGCGAGACGATTTTAACTATCAGGGTTATGTGAGGAAAGGTGTAAGCCGCCTTCTTGTGCCTTGGGCGGCTATGACGTTTGTGTATGCCATTGTTCGGCTTACGCTGGAGTCACTCTCGTTACCGCGGGAGACCATCCTGCTTGGAAACACACTGCCGAGCATCCTCAAGGTGGTCTATCTATCAGAGCTTTCGCAGCAGATGTATTTTTTATTGTCGTTGTTCGCCGTTCGACTCACGACCATCGGAATCGTTCGTTGGTTGCCTGGTTCAAAGTGGTTGTGGTTGGCGGTATTTGTTTCGTATGCGATTGCCTATGGATTGGCTCGTCCTACGCAATGGTTCTTTGCCGGAGCGGACCCACTTTTGCTGGCATTCTGGGGCCTCCAGTTCTATCTGTTAGGGATTGTCCTTCAGAAATGGCAGGAGATCTTGTCTGCAGCGACCCTATGGTGGGGCCCGGCATGCCTCATCCTTTCGTTTGGAATATGGAGCCTGACCTCGACCCACATTCCCGTTTTGAGCCAATTGATCTATTTGCTTGGAACCTATGCGACCGTAAGTGGCATTGCCGAACGAACGAGCTGGGGTTTTTCTTTGGGGAAGGAGACAATGGGGATATACTTATTGCACGCGCCCTACGTCCTCTGGTCGGCTACGGCATTGGTCGGGCTCATGGTTCCGGCAGAGTCCGTTGTAAAAGTCCTGTGCGTGGCGACGGTGGCAGTTCTTGGTTCATGGGGCCTTACAAATATTGTGCGAAAGACGCCTGTCGGGCGGGTTATACTTGGGGATTCGTGAGTCAGGCCGTGATGATTCGCTACAGTTCTTGGTCAAAGTGTCGCGTCGATGCCGTAGGTTATCGAGCAGACTGCTGAGGCCTTGAGCCCCGCTGATTTCTGTTGGGTCCGTGCCTCGGACTTGGTCTCAGGAGGGAGACGATTGTGCGGGTTCAGCGAACGGTGTTGCATCTGTCCAGCACAAGCGGACCGGGAGGGGCAGAGATGGTTGTGAAGCGTCTGGCTTCCTCTCTCGATTCCGCTAGGTTTCGATCCGTCGTGTGTCTGTTTCGCGCTGGCTGGCTGTACGATGCCACTCAGGAGAGCGGGATTCCAACTTCCATTATCCCCATGAACGGAGCCTTCGACACTGCTTGGGCCCGGGCCTTTGCCGCACTTGTCCGGAGGGAGCGGGTTGAGGTGATTCATGCACATGAGTTTACCGCGAATACCTATGGAAGCCTCATGGGAAGGATTATGGGAGTTCCCGTCGTGGCGACGGTGCACGGGAAGAGTTACTTTGCCGATCAGGTCAAACGTCGGCTGGCCTATCGATATGTCAGTCGGGTGTCCAGAATAGTAGCGGTTTCGGAAGACCTCAAGCAGTTCATCGTTCAGCGGGTGGGTATCGCGGAGGAGCGAATCAACGTCGTATACAATGGAGTGGATATAGCCGGGGCTTCCCCGGTGGAGCGGTTGAGTGCGATTCGCGCAGATCTCGGTCTCGATCGGTATGAGCATGTGATTGGCGCAGTGGGCTCTCTCTATCCGGTGAAGGGGCACATCCATCTCATCAAGGCGCTCCCGGATATCCTACGGGTTTGCCCCAAGACAATTCTGTTGCTGGTAGGACAAGGTGAGCTGGACACGGCATTGCAGGCCGAGGTGGCTAGCCGGAACCTCGATGCCCACGTCCGGTTTCTCGGGTTTCGGAGCGATGTGCCTGCCCTCTTGTCCCTGTTCGATGTCTTTGTCATGCCTTCTCTTTCCGAGGGGCTTTCCATGGCCCTCTTGGAGGCCATGGCGGCAGGGAAACCCGTGGTGGTCACCAAGGTCGGTGGAAATTCAGAGATCGTTCTCGACGGCGATACGGGATTTTTAATCGATTCAGAATCCCCTGAGTCCATATCGGATAAAGTGGTGCAGGTCCTCCGTGACAAAGTGGGGGCCATGGCTATGGGGGATCGTGGTCGCCTCCGCGTACAGGACAAGTTCTCGTTTCGTGCAATGGTCGACAGGTATCAAAGCTACTACGAGCCGGTGTCTGGCGGGTCACGTCTGTCGAATATAGATAATGGCTAATGCCGAGCACGTCCCTTAGAACGAGTTAAACGAGAGTAGTCTGAGTCACCATGAACTTCCCGCGAAATAAACGGTTCGCCTTTTCTATTCTCGACGATACAGATGATTCCACCCTCGAGAATGTGAAACCGGTTTATGATGCGCTCACGGCTCATGGAATCCGGACAACGAAAACGGTCTGGCCGGTCGATTGCCCGGAGGGCAGTCGAATTTATTTCGCGGCGGACACATTGCAGCGGAAGCCGTATCTAGATTTTGTCCATCAGCTGGCTGGCGACGGATTTGAGATTGCGTTTCACGGAGCGACCATGGAATCCAGCCGGCGCGATCGAACGGTGGAGGCCCTGGATCTCCTCAAGCGGGAGTTCGGTGCGTACCCGACCCTCTTTTGCAATCATGGGCAGAACCGGGACAATCTGTATTGGGGATCGAAGCGGTTTCAGACTTCGTGGCTCCGCCGCGTGGTTGGGTTGCTGCGCAAGGAGGCATCCTCTTACTATCTCGGGGATGTCAGGGATACCGACTATTTTTGGGGCGATCTGTGTCGCCAGCATATCCGTTACGTCAGGAATTGGACGTTTCCCTGTCCGAATATGCTCGAGGTCAATCCCGAGATGCCATACAGGCTTCCTGGCACGCCGCATGTCAACTTATGGTTTTCCACTGCAGATGCACCCGATGTCGAAGCGTTCGTTCGACTGCTCACTCCCGGGAATATCGATCGCCTCGAGCAATCGGGTGGGCTCTGTATCGTGTCAACTCACCTCGGAAAGGGGTTTGTTAAAGACGGGGCATTAGATCCTCGAGTGCAACGTGTATTTCAGGTGTTGGGCCAGAAACTTGGCTGGTATGTTCCGGTTTCTGAAATGCTCGATTACCTTGTTCAATCGCAAGGCAAAGGTCAGGTCCTCAGTTCCCTGAACACAGCGATGCTTGAAATGCGGTATCTCGTCAATAAACTATGGCCAGCTTCCCGAGTGTGAGTCGCAGCAGCTTCTTCGGTTGGCCTCATTGTCCCATCATGCGGTGTCACGGCGGGTAGAACTCATGAAGGATGATCAAGTGTCGCAGCCTACAGAGATGAGCAAGTTAGTCGATGGGCTTGAGTCGCGTGCGGGGCTGAGCGGCCTGTCGCCAGACGTCCGGCTCCGGCAGGCATTTGAACGGTTGGTTTTCACGGACCCGAAGGGGGCGGTTGATGTGCTGGTAAGCCATCGTGATGAGATCAACAGATCTGGGGCCGATCTTGGCAACCTCCTGGGGCATAGCCTGCTTGAACGGAAGTTGCATCAGGACGCAGTCAGGCTTTTGCGTCTCGCCGGACAGACAAAGCTGATCAGCGATACCTCGATCTGTATCCGGTTGGCGAAGGCGTTGGTCCAGGGTGGGGAGGGCGAGGAAGCGGCGCAGGTTCTCGCGACCGCTTTGTCCATCGATCCGGTCTGTGTCCCGGCGATGAGAGGGCTCTACGAAATCGCCGCGAAGGGCGGCCACGTTGGAGAGGCTTCTCGTTGGCTTACACGGTTGGCGGAGACCGATGCGTCCTATTCGACGATATCCTATATATACAAGGAGAGACAGAAACTTCCTGGCGCTCAGGGACGCGCGGTGCGAATCGCGCTTCTGAGCTCCTATGTTCTGGATTGGTTGATTCCGTATCTCGATGTGGAATGTCGAAAGGCCGGACTCGTTCCCGAGTTTTACATTGCGCCGTTCAATCAATATACACAGCAGATATTGAACTCTCGGAGCGATCTCTATCAATTCACTCCGGACATCATCTTCCTTGCGCTCGGGCTTGAGGATATATGCCCGGATGCTCTTGCGATCTCCAAGGTGAATGAACCAGTTTTGGGACCTGGTGCGATTGTGGAGCAGGTTGTTGGTCTTGTTCGGGAAATTGAGTCGCATAGCAGCGCGCTCACAGTGGTTCACAGCTTTGCTTCTCTTGGAAGGGACGGGCAGGGGATTCTTCAGAACCGGCTTGCGAATAGCGTTTCACAATGGCTTGCCGTCTTAAACGATGAACTGGCTGGCGCATTGAAGATGCACGAGCGGTCGTTCTTGATGCCGCTCGATGCCGTGGTTGGATGGGTCGGGCGAGAGCGGAGCCACCAGGCGAAGCTGTGGTACATGGCCAGCATGAGAATTGCCGAAGCAGCTCTTCCCGAGCTGGCGCGATACAGCCTGCGCTATATCAAGGCCCT
>Ga0163153_10003302_pt1 | contig 21837 bp, 10 predicted proteins | sample OliLakLV19MP6IB1_FD_148629 | JGI IMG/M metagenome (GOLD analysis project Ga0163153, IMG submission 148629) | Freshwater microbial mat bacterial communities from Lake Vanda, McMurdo Dry Valleys, Antarctica - Oligotrophic Lake LV.19.MP6.IB-1 | ecosystem: Environmental > Aquatic > Freshwater >...
GGCCACAGCCACCCAGCCGCCCTTCTCGGTGTCCGTGAAAATTTCCACGCCCGGTGCGCTGGTGCTCACGGCGGTCGCGACGGACAATCGCGGCGAGCGCGGCGTCTCCGCGCCGGTCAACATCACGATCACGGGCGGCGGCTCGCCTTCGCTGACGGTGAGCAACGATCTGCGGCTCTGGCTCGCCGCCGACGCGGGCGTGGCCACGGGCGGCGGCGGAGAAGTCACGGACTGGGCCGATCAAAGCCCGAATCTCAATGACGCCGCGCAGCGCACCCCCGGCGAGGAGCCTCTGCTCGTGAGCAATGCCATCAACGGCAAACCTGTACTGCGCTTCGACGGCGCGGATGACTATTTGGAGATTCCCAACAGCGCTTCCCTCCAGCCGCTCTCGGGCGACTGGACGGTCTTCTTCGTCGGCCAGCGCAGGCCCGGTTCGCAGGGTGACTTTCCGCAAATCATCGGCTCGCGTCCCTGGGTCGCCGGTTTGGACAAGGGCTGGTCGGTCAGCATGGACGGCGCGGGCCTGGTCGCCAGCCATTACGCGGACGGCAGCACGGGCCATGACGTGCCGCAAGTCCGCGCTGCCAGCGCTCTCTCGCTTTCATCCGCCCAAGTCTGGCAGGTCGAAGAAAATCGCACGGCGGGCCGGACCAGGTTTTTCACCGCCGGCGTGCTGGACCGCGCCGCGACGACCGCCATGCCGTCCGGCACCATTGACCAGGTGGACCCCATCCGCATCGGCCGCGAGATCGGTGGAGCCAACAACCGCCGCGCCAGCATGGACCTCGCGGAAGTGCTCGTTTACGGAAGCGCCTTGGGCGACGCCGATCGTGAGAGCGTGACCGTTTATCTCAGCTCCAAGTACGGCCTGCCGCTGGTCAGCTCCCAGAACCCCGCTCCGGCCGTCGCCATCACCGCGCCACTCAATGGAGCGAACTTTATTGTGCCGACGAACATCACACTCTCCGTGACTGCCGCGGACGATGGCTCGGTTGCCTCTGTGCAATTCTTCCGCGGAGCGACCCTCATTGGCACGGTCACAGCACCACCCTATGACTTGAGCGTGAGCAACGGCAATCCCGGCACCCTCACCTACACGGCGGTGGCCATCGACAATCTCGGTGCCTCCACCGTTTCCGCTGCGGTCGCGATCACGAACGCCACGCTCAACCCGCCGACCCCCGCGTCCATCGACACGGCGCATGGACTGATCAGCGTGGTGGACTATGAGGACACTTTCACCGTCGGCACTACGGCCCGCGCCGATGGCCTCTACAACAACAACGGCACGGGCGGCTACAACATCGAGACCGCTCAAAGCAATCCAGACGCGACCTGGACTCCGTTCTCGAACTTCAGCTTCAACTCCGGCCAAGGCACGACCTGCTGCGGCTATCCGGGCAATGGCAGCAACGCTGGCGCGGCGGGCGGTGTCGCCCAGAGCGGTGGCGGTGATTTCAGCATCGCCTACGGTCTGCGCCAGAGCTACGTCGTGTCCGTCGATGCGGTTCTTCCCCCCGACCGGCTCGACCTCAGTTCCATGCCGAGCGCCGGCGCCGGCCTCTTCAGCGCCGGCAGCATCTCCGTCTTCTTTCGGAAATCCCCCGGCGGCATCGGCATCTTCAATGGAACCACGGAGACTCTCTCCGGGGCGGAAACCGGCGTGACCGACAATGACTGGCACAACTACGCCGTGCATTTTGACAAGCCGCACAATCAGCTCGGCCTTTACGTGGACGGTGTGTTGATAACGAACCTGAATCTCGCCACGTTCGCCAGCGGCGCTTATGCGGATTACTCGAACGGCGCCGTCGGCTTGGGCGGCACGTTCGTCTTCTGGGCGGACAACTTCAAAGTGGGCGCGGCGGGCCGGCTGTTACGCTCGATTGATTTCCGCGACACCTTCACGGTTGGGACGGCGGCGCGGCCCGACGGTCTCTACAACAACAACGCCAACGGCGGCTACAACCTGGAAAGCGACCCGTCGCGAACCTGGGCACCGTTCTCGGGCTTCAGCTTCAACTCCGGCCAGGGCACGACCTGCTGCGGCTACCCCGGCAACGGCAGCAACACCGGGGCGGCGGGCGGCGTCGTCCAGAGCGGCGGTGGCGACTTCAGCTTCGAGTACGGCGCGCGCCAGAGCTACGTCGTGGAGGTCGATGCCGTCCTGCCCGGCGATCGTTTCGACATCAGTTCCATGCCGGGCGCTGGCGCTGGTCTCGGCTCCGCGAACAGCCTGACGGTGTTCTTCCGCAAGGACGGCGCGGCCACGGGCATCGGCCTGTACAACGGTGCCGCTGAGGCGAACACTGGCGCGACGACCGGCGTGAGCGACAGCAACTGGCATCGTTACGGGGTGCATTTCGACCAGCCCAACGACCGGCTCCTCATCTACGTGGATCGCGTGCTGCGGACGAACATCAACCTCGCCACTTTCGCCGGCGGCGCGTATCGCAACTACTCGAACGCGGCGGTCGGCATGGGTGGCACGTTCGTCTTCTGGGCGGACAACTTCCAGGTCGGCCCGCCGGAGTTTGAGTTGAACAGCCGCGTGGGCATCGTGCGCAGCGGCGCGAATGCCACCGTCTCGTGGACTGGCGCAGGCGTGTTGCAAGAAGCCACGGACGTGAATGGCCCGTGGACGAGCATCGGGTCCGCGCGCAGCCCGCACACCGCGACGGGCGGCGAGGCGAAATTCTACCGGCTGAAACGCTAGATGGAAACGGCTTGAACACAGGGGCCGGGTGAAGTTCCGCCCGGCCCCTTTTTCATAATCCTTCAAACTTTGCTCCTCATGAAAACTCCCTGGCTCATCGTCTTCTTGGCCGCCGGCCTCGCTGGCTCGGCCCGTGCCGCCACCGACTCCATTGTGACCTTCAATGAAGTCATGTATCACCCGGCGACGAATGAGCCAGCCATGGAGTGGGTGGAACTCTATAACCAGATGTCCTACGACATGGACATCTCCGGCTGGCGGCTCGATGACGGCATTGATTTCATCTTTCCCAAAGGCACACTCATCCGCGGGCGGAGCTACCTCGTGGTGGCGTCCGACCCGGCGGTGTTGCAGGCGGCCACTGGACTCGCTGGCGTGCTCGGCCCCTGTACCAGCCGCCTCTCCAACGCGGGCGAAACCATCGAGCTGAAGAACAACAACGGGCGGCTCATGGACCGCCTCAGCTACCAGTCCGAGCGCGACTGGCCCGTGGCCGCCGACGGGGCGGGGCCGTCTCTGGCGAAACTCAATCCGACTGCGGCCAGCGGCGAGGCGACGAGCTGGAGCGCCAGCCTTCAGGCCGGCGGTTCACCGGGTCAACGCAACTTCGTTCCCGCCGGCACCTTCACCGCGCCGCCGGGACTCATCTCCTACTGGAACTTCAATGAGACCAACGCCGCCGTGAACGACCTCGTGGGCGGCAATAACGGCACGCCCGGTGCGGGCGCCACCCGCGTGGGCGGACTCGTCGGAATCGGCGCAGTTGCACTCAGCTCCTCCAGCAACGCCTTCATCACTGTCGGCTCAGGCGTGGTAAATAATTTCTCCGTGGCCACTGGCATTGCCATCGAGGCGCTGATTCGCCCAGGCTGGAACGGCACGGGCAACGCGACCATCTTCCGCAAGGAGGAGCCGGTGCTGGGCACGCTCGTCGCCTACTGGTCCTTCGATGAGGCGAGCAGCGGCACGGCGGCGGCGTGGGACGCGGTTGGCGGGAACAACGGTTCCTTCATTGGCACGGCGACCCGCGTGGCCGGCCTCGTCGGGCTGGGCGCGGCGCGATTCAACAATGCCGCGACCGATGGCGTAAATGTCGGCGCGGGGGTGAACAACTCGTTCTCCATGAGCACCGGCATCACCGTCTTCGCGCGCATCCGCCCGACGTGGAGCGGCAGCTCCGGCGACTACGACGAAATCTTCCGCAAGGAGGACGGTGGCAACCGCATCTTGTTGAGCTTCCAAAATGACGCCAACAACGGAGGAGCCAATCCGCCCGTGTCCGCCGGGCCGGTCCTGAGCTTCGGCCTGAACATCAACGGCGCGTATGGCGAACTCGACCTGCCGCTCGATGGCGTGGCGGGCCGACCCACGCTCGCGCAACTCAAGGATGGAGCCACGCATTCCGTCGCTGCGACCTACGACAGCGCCACGGGCCGCAAGGGTATCTGGATTGACGGCACGCTGCGTTGGAGTGTGATCCTCTCCGGTTCCATCACCAGTGGCGGCGGTGCGGCGGCGGTCATCGGCAATATCAGCACCGGCGGCGGCGAACCATTCAACGGCACGATTGACGACTTCGCGATCTGGCGGGCCGCCCTCACCACGAATGCGATCACCTCGCTGGCCTCGGGTGCGTCGCCTCTCACGATCGGCGCGTCCGGAAACCCGACGGCAAGCACACGCCTTCTGCTCGGCTTTCAGAACGACGGCAACAACGCGAACGCCAGCCCGCCCGTCGCGCCCGGCCCGGTCCTCAGCTTCGGGCTGAACATCGGCGGCGCGTATCGTGAACTCGACCTCCCGCTCGATGGCGCGGACGGGCGGCCCACTCTGGCCCAGTTGGCCGACGGACAGACGCATCATGTCGTCGCCACGTATGATCAGGCGTCGGGCGTGAAAGCAATTTACCTCGATGGCTCCTTGCGCTTCAGCAACCTGCTTTCCGGCCCGATCAGCAGTGGCGGAAGCGCGGCGGCCATCCTCGGCAACGCCAGTGCGCCCGGCGGCGAGCCGTTCAACGGCACGCTCGACGAAGTGGCTTTCTGGAATCGCGCGCTGACGGCCACCGAGGTGGCGCGCCATGCCGCCGCCACGCAGATGGGCCAGGATTACTTCTCGAATGCGACGACGACGAACCGTGCCCTCCTCGGTTTCGATGCGGCCTGGCGCTACGAGCAATCCGGCACAGACCTTGGCACGGCCTGGCGTGCGCCCGCCTACAACGACACGGCCTGGCCGAGCGGTCCAGGGTTGCTGGCCGACGAGACGTGCGGCTGCCTCGCCGAACCGATTCAAACGCCGCTCACCACGAACACGGCCAGGACGACTTTTTACTTCCGCACGCACTTTAACTTCACGGGCAACGTCGCCCAAGCCCAGCTCTCGCTCCGCCACCTTGTTGACGACGGAGCGATTGTTTATCTCAACGGCGTCGAAGCGTGGCGCATCGGCATGGCGGCGGGCGACGCGACCTTCGCCACTCTCGCCAGTCGTGGGGTGGACAACGCGACGCTGGAAGGCCCGTTCAGCATCCCGGCCACGAATCTCGTTCGCGGCGACAATGTCCTGGCCGTGGAAGTACACCAGACGGCGGCGTCGAGTTCAGATGTCGTGTTCGGCCTCGCGCTCGACGCTTTGGACACTGTCTTCGTGCCGGGCGGCAGTCCCTTCACCTCCGAGGATCGTCCTCAGATCGCCTTCAATGAAATGGCCTCGTCCACCAACGCAAACTTTTGGTTCGAGCTGGTGAACCATGGCGCGAGCGACGTGGATCTCGGCGGCTACGTGCTCGCCCGGCTGGGCGGAACGAACCGTTCCTACGTCTTTCCATCGCAGACCTTCGCGGCCAACTCATGGCTGCAGGTGACAAAGGCGGACCTCGGCTTCGCCGTTGATTCCGGTGACAAGCTCGTGCTCTACGCGCCCGACCGCCTGACCGTGCTCGACGCCGTGGTGGCGAAGAAGGAACCGCGCGGCCGCAACCCCGGCGCGACCGGATCGTGGCAATTCCCGAGCGCCCCGACGCCGGCGGCCCCGAACGTCTTTGCCTACCACGATGAGATCGTCATCAACGAAATTATGTACAGCCACCGGCCGCTGCCCGCGGTGCCCACAGTGTACGGCCCGACGAACCTGGTTCTCAACTTCACCAACGCGTGGCGTTATCACGCGCAGGGCTTCGACCTCGGGACGACGTGGAACGCGGCGGCGTATGACGACAGCGCCTGGCCCGTCGGCGCGGCGTTGCTCTACAACTCGCCATCCACGTTTCCCGTGCCGAAGAACACGTTGATGTCCGCCACCAACTCCGCCGGGCAGCGCATCATCACGTATTACTTCCGAACCGCTTTCAATTGGGCGGGTGGCACGAACCCGCCGTTGCTCTCGCTGCGGGCCATCGTGGATGACGGCGCGATCTATTACCTGAACGGCGTGGAGATTCTCCGGCAGAACATGCCCGCAGGAAACATCACCAGCAGCACCGTGGCGGCCTCCACAGTCAGTATCGCCACCTTCAGCGGACCGTTCGCGTTCCCGGCCGGCAGCCTTGTCGCGGGAGTGAACACGCTGGCCGTCGAGGTTCATCGCGTCAGCACGGTGGACAACGATGTGGTGTTCGGCGCGGAACTGTCAGCCACGACGGTGCTCTCGCCGGGGTTGCCTCGTCGCGATTCCCCGGAATCCTGGGTGGAACTTTTCAACCGGAGCAGCAACGTGGTGAATCTCGCCGGCTGGCGTCTGGACGAAGGCATTGATTATCGTTTCGCTTCCGGCAAGACCATTGCGCCGGGCGGTTACCTCGTGGTGGCGAAAGACCCGGCCCACCTGCTCGCGCTCCATCCTGGACTCGAAGTGGTCGGTCCGTTCACCAACAAGCTGTCGAAATCGGGTGACCTCATCGTGCTCAAGGATCCGAACAACAACCCGGCGAATTCCGTGCGCTACTTCGATGGCGGCCGGTGGCCGGAGGCGGCGGACAGTGGCGGCTCCAGCCTCGAACTGCGCGACCCGTGGGCGGACAACTCGAAGCCCGAGGCCTGGGCTGCGAGCGATGAAGGCAGCAAGTCATCGTGGGTTTGGTACACCAACCGCGCTGTGGCCGTGGCCAGTCTGCAGCCGCCCACCGCGTACAACGAGCTGGTGGTCGGCCTGCTCGACGCGGGTGAATGTCTCATCGACGATCTGCGCGTGGTGGAGTCTCCGACCAACACGCCCATCTCGCTGTTGCAAAACGGGACGTTCGGCTCAGGACTCAACGCCTGGCGCATCGTGGGTAACCAGTACGGCAGCGTGGTGCCGGACCCGTTGAGTCCCGGCAACAACGTGCTGCGCCTGCTCGCCGACGGTCCGACCGAGTATTTGCACAACCACGCTGAAACCACGCTCAAGAACGGCGCAGCCATTTACGCGCCGGTCAACGGCCGCACCTATGAAGTGTCGTTTCGGGCGAAATGGATTTCCGGAAACAACCTGCTCAACACCCGCCTTTGGATGAACCGCGTGGCGCGCACCTTCGAGCTGGCCGTGCCGCCGCTCAACGGCACGCCCGGCGGCCCCAACTCCCGACTCGTGCCGAACCTCGGCCCGACCTTCGCGAATCTGCGGCACACACGCCGCGTGCCGCTCGCCGGCGAACCGGTCGCGGTCAACGTCGAGGCGACCGACCCGCAAAGCGTGGCGTCGGTGACGTTGTTCTATTCCGTGAACTCCGGCGCGTGGAACAGCACGCCGATGAGCACGACGGGAGACAATGGTTTTGCGGGAACAGTGCCAGGTGCCGCCGCCGGTGCGGTCGTCAATTTCTACGTGAGCGCCGTCGATGGGCTGGGCGCGGTCGCGACGTTTCCCGCCGCCGGCACGAACTCGCGCGCTCTCTACCAGGTGAACGACGGGCGGGCCTTGCTGAACCTCGCCAACAATCTGCGCATCGTCGTGACGCCGAGAGACAGCGATTCCCTCCACCAGCCGACGAACATGATGAGCAACGGTCGCCTCGGCGCGACGGTGATCTGGAATGAGGAGGAGGTTTACTACGACATGGGCGCGCGCCTGAAAGGCAGCGAACACGGCCGACCCGATCCAAACCGGCTCGGCTTCTTCCTTGATTTCCGCCCCGACCAACTCTTCCGTGGCATCCACTCTTCGATCGGGGTGGACCGCTCGGGCGGCTGGCGGTTTGGCACCACGTTCGGCCAGGACGAGATCCTCATCAAACACATCGTCAGCCACGCGGGCGGTTTGCCGCAGATGTACGATGATCTCATCCGCGTCATCACGCCGCGCGCCGAGCACACCGGGCCTGCCATCCTGCAGCTGGCCCGCTATGGCGGAGTGTTTCTCGACAGCCAATACCGGAACGGTGGCGACGGGACAGCGTTCGAGTATGAGCTGCTCTACGACGCCAGCGGGACCACCGGCGGCGCGGAAGGCTTGAAGGTCCCCCAGGAAAGCAGCGCGGTCGGCGTGCCGCTGGCCGGTCTCGGCGATGACAAAGAGAGCTACCGCCTCAACTTCATCATCAAGAACAACCGTGACGCGGACGACTACAGCGGCGTCATCACCGCGTTGAAGGCCGTTGGCCAGCCGTCAGGCGCAGCCTTCGATGCCGCCACCGAAGCCGCGCTCGACGTGGATGAATGGCTGCGCGCCTACGCCGCCAGCTCCCTCTGCGGGCCGGGCGACAACAACGGCGGCGACAACGCCCAACACAACCTCCAGCTCTACACGCGCCCGGAGGACAACAAGACGCTGTTCCTCATCTGGGACACGGACTTTGCCTTCATCCGCTCGGCGACCGACTCCATCACGGTGAACACGGAGCTCAACAAGTTCATCGCCAACCCCGCCAACCGCCGCCGCTACTATTGCCACCTGCTCGACATCATCACCACGACCTACAACACGGACTACATGGGTTACTGGACTGACCATTACGACAACTTCCTCCCCGGCCAGAACTTCTCCAGCATCCTCAGCTACATCGGGCAGCGCGCGAGTTTCGTCATCAGCCAGCTCCCGACGAACGCCGCCTTCGCCATCACCAGCAACGGCGGCACGGACTTCGGCACGACGAATGGCAGCGTCACGCTCGCTGGCACCGCGCCGTTGAACGTAAAATTCATCGAAATCAACGGCGTGCTCCATCCGATCACCTGGACCAGCGTCACCAACTGGACGCTGAACCTCCCGCTCTACGCCGGCACCAACTCCCTTGTTGTTCAGGGCGTGGACAACGCCGGACTGCGCCGCACGAATTTCACCGACACCATCACCGTGATCAACAGCGGGCCCGGCACCCTGCTGCCCGTCATCATCAACGAATGGATGGCGGACAACCGCGGCCCCGGCGGACTTGCCGATCCCGCCGACGGTCTGTTCCAGGATTGGTTCGAGCTGTTCAACCCGAACACCATCGCCGCCAACCTCTCCGGCTTCTACCTCACGGACACGTTGAACACTCCGCGCAAGTGGCAAATCCCCACGAATGTCTTCATCACTGGACGCAGCTTCCTGCTCGTCTGGGCGGACAACAGCGTCAGTCAGAATCCGTTGGCCGGCGGCACCAATGTGGACCTGCACGCGAACTTTCAGCTCAGCAACGGCGGCGAGGTCATCGGGCTGTTTTCTGCCGGGGGCGTGCTGCAACATTCCGTTACCTTCGGCCCACAATTGCAAAACATCAGCCAGGGATTGTTCCCCGACGGCGACACGAACAGCGTTTATTCGATGAGCAACTGGACCCCCCGCACCGCCAACCAGCTCGGCCTGCCATCGTCGCCACGCATCACCACCTTTTCTTTCGACGCCGGCGTTGTGATCTTCACCATCACCACCATTCCAGGCCGCACCTACTGCCTCCAATACAAAGATGCGTTGTCTGATCCTGTGTGGCTTCCGGCTGGCGATGATGTCACCGCCTTCAGCACCACCGTCACAATGACGGATCCCTTACCCGCGCCCTTGCATCGTTTCTATCGAGTGAATGTCGTCCCATGACCGGCGTGTGCCCTACGGCGGCAACTCATCCCTCTCAAAACTGGGTCGGCGTCACGCCGGTCATGGCGCGGAAGGTGCGAGTGAAGGCACTGGGGTCATGCGATGGCTCCTTTCGGAGCGAGACGTTGCGCCCGTTTCCATTTCCACTCCTCCACCGCGCAGAACAGGCACGGGGCGATGAAAATGGTCACGAGCACACTCACGACCATGCCGCCCACCGACGGGATGGCCATCGGTTGCATCACGTCCGAGCCTCGTCCGGTCGCCCAGAAGATGGGCATCAAGCCAAAGATGGTCGTCGAAATTGTCATCAGGCAGGGGCGGATGCGTTTTAAGCCGGCTTGCACGACCGCGTCGCGAACGTCCTGCACCGAGTTGAAGGTCGCCTTGTCAAAAATGTTTTCCAGGTAAGTCGAGATGATCACACCGTCGTCGTCCACGACGCCGAACAGGACGAGGAACCCGACCCACACCGCGACGGAGAGGTTCACGCCCCACAGCGCCAGCATGATGAATCCGCCCGACGCCGATACGAGGATGCCGAAGAAAATAATGGGCGCGATCCACCAGCGTTTGAAACCGAGGTAGAGCATCACGAACATGATGAACATGCACAGCGGGACGAGGATGCTCATGCGCTTCGTGGCGCGAACCTGGTTCTCGAACTGGCCGCTCCATTCCCAATAGTAACCCGGCGGCAGCTTGAGCCGGCCATCACGCACTGCGCCTTGGAGCAATGCTTCGGCATCTTCGACCACGCTCACTTCGTCGCGCTCGCGCGTGTTCATCGTCACGTAGCCCACGAGCAAGCCGCGCTCGCCTTTGATTTCCTGCGGGCCGAGGACGCTCTTGATCGTGAGGACTTGCGCGAGCGGGATTTGCACGCCGGTGCTGCTCGGTACGAGAATCTTTTCCAGTTCGGGAAGGTCTTCGCGGAACTCGCGCAGGTAGCGGACGCGAATCGGGTAACGCTCGCGGCCCTCGACGGACTCCATGATGTTCATGCCGCCGATGGCGATCTCGATGACATCCTGCACGTCGCGGACGCTGACGCCGTAACGGGCGATTCGGTCGCGATCAATTTCAAATTCCAGATACGGCTTGCCGACGATACGGTCGGCCACGATGTCGGTCGCGCCGGGAACCTGCTTGAGCAACTGCTCAATCTCCAGGCCGATGCGCTCGATCTCCTTCAGTTCGCCGCGACGCTGATACGCCAGCGCGGAAAGGTTCTTCGGATGGCCGACGAGTTGCAGCGGCAACGAACCGGCCGGTCCCTGGCCGGACACGTTCCAGACGGTGATGACCTCGCCGCCGCCCGAGGCGAGGAACGTCGCTGTGCGATCCCACGCGAGGTTTTTGACCTTCGACGGGTAGCCGGTCATTTGCAGCGGCTCCCGCCCAGCGGACGGCAGGCGGAAGAACTGGATCGTGTTTTCTTGCGTGCTGGACGCGAGGTAACGCCCGTTCGGACTCCACGCCAGCGAGAGGAGCGACGCCTTCCAGTCGAGCATCTCGTAGGGCTTGGGTTCGCCGATTCGGAAGCAGCGGATCTTCCCGTAGCACGCGGTCGCCACGCCCTTGCCGTCCGCGCGCCATTGCAGGGCGGACACGGTGCTCTCGTGCGCGGCGAACTCGAAGGCGAGTTCGCCGTTCGCTTTCCAAAGACGCAATCTTTTGCCCGCTGTGGTGGCGAGATGTCCACCGTCCGGCGAGAACGCGACGTGTTCCACCCAGGCCGCGCCGCCGTCGAGTTCACGCAGCAACGCGCCTGAATCGGCAACCCAGAGTTTCACCTTGCCGTCCTGCCCGCCGGTGGCGATGAGGTCGCCCTTCGCCGACCACGACAGCGCGAGCGTGCCGCCCGGATGTCCGGCGAGACGTTGTGCCGCGATGCCGGTCGTCGTATCGACCACCGCGCACGGCCCGGAGATGCCGGCGACGGCGAGCCGCCGTCCGTCCGGCGACCAGTCGAGCGCGAGGACCGGGTCGTCGAGTTGAAAAGTGTTTGGAGTCATGGGCGGTGAGTGAGTTCGCTCAAGCCAGGCACGCGCGGAAGCCCTGCTCCAGGTCGGATCGATTGAGATTCTTGCCGATGAATACCAGTTGATTGCCCGGCTCGCTGCTGTCTTTCCACGGACGATCCGGCTTGCCTTCGAAGAGCATGTGGACACCTTGAAATACATACCGGTTGGGCGATCCCTTGAGGTGAATGATGCCCTTCATGCGATAGATGTCGGTGCCCTTGGTGCGCAGGAGTTCGCTCAACCAGCCGTTGAACTTCTCCGGGTCCACCGCGCGCTTTTCACTGATGCCGACGGACGTGACGCCCTGGTCGTGCGTATGGCTGGCGGCAAACGCCTCGGCCTTCAGCGGTGACAGCGCCTTGCCGCCGCGCGTGAAGGTCATCTTGAATTCATCCGGGTGATGCTGGGTGAAGAACGCATGGAGGCCGGCGTGGAAGACTTCGAGTTTGAACTGTCCGCCCTTGCCTTCTCCGAAGGCGAGCGTGACCAGCTTCACGCCCGGCACGAGCATCGAGCCGGACTTCTTTTCCCCGCCGTCCTCGGAGAACAACGCCACCGCCTGCTTCTTCGCAGCCTCCCAGCCGGCGTCGCCCGCGTCGTCCAACGCCAGCGCGGCGAAGTTCATCTCCGGGTCGGGGCCGGGCTGGAAGTTCAGCTCGTGCGAACCGGCTTCGAGCTGAAACACGCCCGCCCACTCGAACGGCATCTCCGGTTTCAGGAAGTCCGGCGTGTTGGCCAGCGTGTTCTGCAAATCAAACGCGCCGATGTTGAGGATGCGGTCGAGTCCGATGGCCGCGTTCTGCGTGCGGTGAATCTTCGCCACGGCGTTCATCGAACGAATCTTCGCCTCCAACTGGTCGAGTGTGGCGGCATCCACCAGATCGGTCTTGTTGATGAGCGTCACGTCGGCGAAGGCGATCTGCTCCTGGCACTCGGAACTGATGTCGAGGTGCTGCCAGACGTGCTTGGCGTCCACCATGGTGACGATGGCGTCGAGCTTGAACGCGGCGCGCATCTCCTCGTCCACGAAGAACGTCTGCGCCACGGGCGCAGGATCAGCGAGGCCGGTCGTCTCGATGAGCACGGCGTCGAGGCAGTCCTTGCGCTTCATCAGATTGCCGAGGATGCGGATGAGGTCGCCGCGCACCGTGCAGCAGATGCAGCCGTTGTTCATCTCGAAGATTTCCTCGTCGGCGCCGATGACGAGTTCGTTGTCGATGCCGATCTCGCCGAATTCATTTTCGATGACGGCGATGCGCTTGCCGTGCTGTTCGGTGAGGATGCGGTTGAGCAGGGTGGTTTTTCCCGAGCCAAGAAAGCCGGTCAGGACCGTGACGGGGATGGGGTTGGATGGGTTCATGGGTTCAATGGATTATGGGTTTGGACTGGTGCAAAACGGACTTCGGACACGACAATGGAGAAATACCAAACGCCACCAGACTTGCGTTTAGTCTGACCAAACGCAATTCTATCTGCGTATGGTAAAGCGTGAATTCTGGCGGAAACAGGTCGAGCAGCTTTGGGAACGACGTTCCATCGTCTGGCTCAAGGGCGTGCGGCGCGCAGGCAAGACCTCGCTCGCGCAGACCCTTGGTCACATCGAATACTTCGACTGCGAACTGCCCCGCGTGCGTCGGGCGATGGAAGACCCGGAAGAATTCCTGATCAGCCTGCGCGGGAAGCGCATCGTGCTCGACGAAGTTCACCGCCTCGCCAATCCGTCGGAGTTGCTGAAAATCGCCGCCGACCATTTCCCGACGACGCGCCTGCTGGCGACCGGTTCCTCGACGCTGGGTGCCAGCGCCCGGTTTCGTGACACGCTGGCGGGACGAAAGACCGAGCTGTGGCTCACGCCGATGGTTCTCGCCGACCTGGAGGATTTCGGACGCCGCGACTTGAAGCGTCGGCTTTGGCACGGCGGGTTGCCGCCGTTTTTTCTTTCGCCGGAACCGCCGGAGCGGGATTTCCAAGAATGGATGGACGCCTATTGGGCGAAGGACATCCAGGAACTGTTCCGGTTGGAGCGCCGCACCTCGTTCCAACGGTTTCTGGAACTGTTGTTCGCGCAAAGCGGCGGCATTTTTGAAGCGACCAAGTTTGCCGCACCGTGCGAAGTCAGCCGGCAGACCATCGTGAACTACCTGACGGTGCTTCAGGAAACGATGGTCGCGCTGGTGCTGCGGCCGTTCAGCACGCGGCGCGCGGCGGAGATTGTTTCCGCGCCGAAGGTGTATGGGTTCGACACCGGTTTCGTCTGCGCGCATCGGGGCTGGTCGGAATTGCGGCGGGAAGACCTCGGCGTGTTGTGGGAGCATTTTGTCCTCAACGAACTCATCGCGCGCACTCAGTCCAGCGAGTGGCGCTACTGGCGCGACAAGGCCGGGCATGAAATCGACTTCATCTGGCAGCGTCGAGGCCGTGCGCCGCTGGCCATTGAGTGCAAGTGGTCGGCGAAGGATTTCGATGCGACCAACCTGCTGGTATTCGCGCGCATGTATCCCAAGGCCGAGTGCGTGGTGGTGGCCACCGACGCCGAGCCATCGTTCCGGCGGACTTACGACCACCTCGCCGTCGAGTTCCTCACGTTGGAGAAACTCGCCGCGCGCCTGGCGGTGGGTTGAATGAAGTTCAGGCCGCGTGTTCATGGGAATCGTGTAGACGTGCATGGGAATGCCGCTGGTCGCGCTGCCGGCGCAAAAGGTATGCGGCGACGAACAGAGCAAAGGCCGTGAGCACGATCGCCGGGCCGGGCGGCACGTCGGCGGCATTGGAAAGCGCGAGTCCGGTCAACGTGCTCGCCAGCGCGACACCGAGCGAGAGCAGCGTGATGATGCCCATGCTCCGGCCCAGCAACGTGCCGATGGCTCCGGGCAGAATCAGCATCGCCGTGACGAGCAGCACTCCTACGACCCGTGTGGAGAGAATCACCGTGGCGGCGATGAGCAGGATGAGCGCGTAACGCAGCGCGGCGGTCGGCACGCCGCCGGCGAGCGCGAGTTCTTCGTCAAATGTCCATTGCGCCAGCCAGCGCCAGCAACTGAAACAAAGGAGTGCCGCGACAAGGCACAGCCCGGCGAGCAGCCAGCATTCGAGCGGGTTCACGGCGAGCAGGCTGCCGAAGAAAAAGTGTTCGAGATGCCCGGAGTAACGCTGGCGCAGCGAGAGCAGCAGGATGCCGAACGCGAACGCTGCCACGTAGCACGCGCCCACCGCCGTGTCCGAATGCACGCGCTGACCGCCGGAGAAGTAGGCGATGGCCGTCGCGACGAGGCAGGTGAAAACGAAACTCACTCCGTAGCTCGCAAGCGTTGGCGCGGGGCCGCTCGCCAGCAGAAACATTCCCAATGCGAGTCCGCCCAAACTCGCGTGCGCCAGTCCATCGGCGGAGAAGGAAAGCCGGCGCAACACCACGAACGGCGAGAGCAATCCGCACGTCACGCTCATCAGCACACCGGCCACGAGCGCGCGGGTGAGAAAGCCGTATTCGAGGAAGGCGTTGAGCGAGGCGAGTTTCATAAGCAGTGCTTCCCTCCGTGAAAATGCGGGCCGGACGAAGTGATCCGTTTCTCGCCGACTTGGTAGCGCTCCAGTTCGCAGCGGTAGGCGTCGAGCACGGTGTGTTGCTCCAGCGCGTCCGCCGCGCCGTGCCAGTGCAGCGTGACCCCGAGGCAGGCGATGCGATGCGCGTATTTGGTGATGAGCGGGATGTCGTGGCTGACCAGCGCGATGGTGATGCCTTGCTCTGACAACTCGCGCAGGATGGCGCAGAACTGTTGCTGACCCTCGGTATCGACCCCGGCGGTCGGCTCGTCGAGCAACAGCACTGAAGGCGAATCCATCAACGCCCGCGCGAGCAGGCAGCGCCGCTGCTGTCCGCCGGAGAGGTGAACGAAGGGTGCCTCCGCGTGTTCAACGAGACCGACGCGGTGAAGCAGTTGCTCCGCAAGTGCCGCCACTTCGCGTCGCGCCGCACCGAACAACGGTCGCGCACCGGAGCGGCCCTGCTTCACAATCTCGCAGGCACTCAACGGATAGCTCCGGTCCAGCCCGCCGCGCTGCGGAACGTAGCCGAGGTGCGGCCTGCCGCCGTCGGAAGCGTGCGCCCAACGGACACGCCCCGCGCTGGGCTGAAGCACGCCGAGCAGCACGCGCAGCAGCGAAGTCTTGCCGCCGCCGTTAGGCCCGATGACGCCGAGGAATTCACCCGGCGCGACGGCCAGGTTGATGTTCTCCAGGATGCGCCGGCCCGACAGGTCGAGCGTGAGCTTCTCGACTTCGAGCAAAGGTTGAGGCGGATGAGTCATCTTGGTTCAGGGTTCGGTCAGAACACCGCGCAAGGTTTCGAGATTCGCGCGCTGGCGTTCGAGGTAGGTGGCTTGCGGCGCGTCGGGCAGGATCGTTTCGCACGGGTCCAGGCGTTCGACGCGCCCGTCGATTTCGCGCGCGATGACCTGCGCGGGCCGGTCGGGCAATTGCGGCTCGGCGAAGATGACCTTCATCTTCAACTGCCGCATCAGGTCCACCAGCTTGCGGAGATATGCGGCGGAAGGCTCGTCGCCGGGGAACAGTTCGATGACGCCGACGGTTTCGATCCGGTAGCGCGCGAACAGATACGCGAACGCGCCGTGGAAGGTGACGACCTGCCGGCGATTCACGTCCGCGAGTTCGGCGGAGAACAGCTCGTGCAGCTTCCGCAACTCGCGAAGGTAAGCATCGCGGCGCGCTTCGACATCCGCGCGGTGCTGCGGCGCGACGGCGGTCATCTCATCGGCGATGCGTCGGACGATTTGCTGCGCCAGCACAGGGTCAAGCCAGACGTGCGGGTCCATCTCGTCCGCGTCATGTCCGGGGCCTGGGCCGGGGCCGGTCTCGGCGAATTCCGCGAGCGCACGCTGGCCGACGCGCTTCGGGGCGATGCCCAGGCTGGTCATGGCGAGACGCGGCTTGCGCTCGCTGGCCGCAAGTTTTTCCACCCAGCCATCCATGCCGAGGCCGAGCAGGAGAACCAGGTTCGCATCGGCGACGGACTGAACGGCGCGCGGATTCGCGTCCATCGCGTGCGGGTCGCCGCCGGGAGGCGTGAGGCAGATCACGTCGAAGTTCGTGCCGCCCAGCGCGCGCGCGAAATCGTAGAGCGGGAAGAAACTCGCGACGACGCGCGGCTGGCCGGACGGTGGCGCCGCCTCGCGCTTGCAGCCAATGGACAGCGCCACTGTCAGAGCAACAGCGAGCGCGAGGGCAAATCGCCCCGGCATTTCAGATTGGGATGATGAGTGAGCTTGTTTCATGTTCATTCCGTGAGGCGCGCGTCCACTGCGTCCATCTGATAAATGCCGGTGAGAAATCCGCCATCGCGCATTTCACCGACGCGAAGGTTGCCAAAGCAGATCACAGGCTGGCCCATCTTGGGTTTCACGCCCTGTGGGGAGCGCACCAGCACCCAGTGGTTCATGCGCGGCGTCTTGCCGAAACAACAGTCCGACTGGTCGCGGCAGAGCAGCCACTCCACCGCTTTTCCGTGCCTCAGTTTGAGTGGCAGCATGAAGCCTTGCAGCGCGACGGCGTTCCCATCGAAACGCCGGACGCTTTCGGGAATTTGCTCCTGGGTTTGCGCGGAGGCCGACGCGGGGTTGGCCCGGCCATCGTAGATGTCCGGCGTCACCGTGAAATCAAACCACGACAGCTCGTTGAAGGTGAGTGTCGAGTGGTCCTGCTTCTTCAGCGTAGCCCGAGGCGGAGCGGGCAGTGGAGTGGCGTTGGTTGTGGCCAGTTTCCTGAGCCGGTGCAGCGCCAACTGCTCGGGAGTCTGCAACTGAACCATAAGAAAGAAGCCAAAGAGACCCGGCGGCAACCAGAGGCACAGGCGCACCAGCGTCCGGCGATGTCTCTGGGGACGCGCCGGCCATCGAGCGCGTTTCTGCTTCAGGCTGGGTTGGTGGTGAGGCGTTCATCCGTGAGTCTTTGCGCGGTCGTTGCCCGCGTCGAAACCAGCCGCCCGTTCGCCCGTCAGGAGTTGCGTCGCCGCGGTTCGCAGCGCGGATTCGTCGAGGTCGATGCCGACGAGCAACGCCAGCGTGAGATTGTCCGGCGGCGCGATGAACATCTCGTTGAAGAAAACCGTGTCCTCGACGCGCTGAAAATAATGGAAGCTCTCCGGCTGGCCCTCGAACTCCACGATGCCCTTGGCGCGAATGACGGCGGCCGGCAGCGACTCCAGCCACGCGACCAGTTGGAGCGGACGGATTCCGCGCGGCACTTCGAGTTGGATGGCGCGGAAACGATGGGCCAGCGCGTGCTTGACGCTCTTGCGGCTGTTGAGCAGCGGCGAGGAAAAGATGGAGGACTCCGCGTCGTCCGTCCTCGGCGGCTGGCTGCCCGGCAGCGGTGGCAGCCTGAACGGTGAAGGACTCTCGGCCCCCTGTCGCGGCCAGATGACAAACGCGGGCGGCGCGGCCTCGGCGGGCAAGGAGGTGAGCGCGATGAGCTTGGCCGCGAAAGAGGTGGTGCTCACTTCCTCCGCGCGCGGATTCAGCTTCTTCGCCGCGTTGCGCACGTTCAATTGCCGGCCCTTCGCCGCCGCGTCCATCCAGGTGAAGTGCAGATGGCTGGCCGTGCGCGCCTGCATCCGCTCCAACTCGTCGTTCGTGCCGCGCCGCTGCCAGCGTTTCGCGTCGATGAGCGCGATTTGCAGCAAGCTTGGATAAAGGCGGCGCAAGCGCGTGAGCAGGAACACTTCGAGCAACGGCAGCGGATCGGTCGTGCCATTCGCCTCGACCAACACCACATCGCGCTCGCCCAGTTCCAAATCGTTGAGCGTGCCGAGCAGATCGTCCATCGAGTTGCAGCACACGCAACTGCCGGTGATGGGCGTGATGTCCGGCACCAGGTCGCGCAGCGTGGCGCTGTCCAGATCGGCGTTGGCGTAGTCGTTGAGGATGACGTGCGGCCGCACGCCCGCTTCAATCAGCAGCGGCAGCAACTCGCGCAGCAAGGTCGTCTTGCCTGAGCCGAGGAATCCGGTGATGAGAACGAGTGGGGTCATAGCTTGAAATCCATCAATCAAAGAGTTCGTGGATGCGTTTGCCGGGGAAGTTCCGTCCAGGGCAGAGCGTGCGCTCGCCCTTCACCTCGCGGTGGAGAAAGAGTCTGGGTTTGCCGTCGAGCAGGTCGTGCTTGAGATGGCCGAGCAGTTCAATGAGCGCCGCAAGCTGGCGCTGCGTCGGGCGCTGCTTCTCGAAATTGCCGATCAGGCAGACGCCGATGGAATTCTCGTTGTAGGCCAGGCTGGCGACGTGGCCGCCGCGCAGTTGCTTGCGCCAGCGCGGACCGATCTCGATCTCGCCGTCGCCGGAGTCGGTGCCGTTCCCGATCAGGAAATGATACGCCAGCCCGTTCTCCATGTGCCGCGCCTGCCGGTGATAGCCGTCGAACTTCGCCGCGTTGCCCGTCGGCGTCGCGCTGTGGTGAACGATGAGATGCTTCCAGCGTTGCGGCGTGAAGCCCTTCACCGCGATCTCGTCCGGCTGGAGATGCCGCCACGCCGGGCGCACGCGCAGGCGCTGGCCGATCTTGATGCCGTCGTCCTCCAGACCATTCCATTTCTTCAACGCTTCAACGGAGAGGCCGCGATCCGCCGCGATGCCGGAGAGCGACTCGCCCTTCTCCACGACGTGCCACTCGGAAGCGCCCGCGCCGGCTGCGACGGCACGAATCATCGGCGACGCGCCGACCACGCCTGCACCAATAGTCGCCACCATGTTGAGGAAGGAACGTCGTTTCATTTTGTTCTTGGAAAAATGGCCCCGCCCGCGCTTCTGAGGCCGCGGGCGGGGCGTGGGCGTTCGCTCAGTTGTCGGCCTTCATCCTGAAGAACTGCGCGCCGGGACTGAGCGGAACGGTGATGGTCTTCATCCTGCCGGTGCCGAGGAAGGCCGCGCCTTCATCCGCCCACGGGCCGGTGACGGCGGGGGCAGATTCGAGCTGGTAGGTCAGCCCGTCCTGGGTGACGAAGCTGATCGTGGCCGAGCCGCCGCTGCGCGCGATGGCCAGTTGCGTCTCGATGCCGATGACTTCGAAGTAGTAGGTCACGTCGCCGCTGCTGGTGAACTCATTGCCCGCGACCAGCGTGCCGCTCGCCTCGAAGGTCACGCGGTAGTAGCCGGGCCGGGTGAAGCCCCACGCGAAGTCTTCGTGGCTGCCGGTGACGATGCTCTTCACATCGTTCGTGCTGATGCCGTCGCCGGAGTTCATGTGGACCACGGGCACGCCGAAGCCGTCGATGCTGAACACGGAGAACGTGCCGGGGCCGTCCACCGCCTTGAGTTTCATCGTGACCTGGTTGCCTACGAAGACACCGCTCTCGATTTCCTCCGCGCCAAATCCAAGGAAGAGCAGCTTGGGATTCTCGGTCGAGGGCAGGATCCACGTCGCGCTGCCCGGCGCGCCGAGGAACGCGTAGCTCGCGTTCGTCGGCACCGTGGTCTGCGTGAGCGGCGGCAAGGTGAGCAAGGCCGCGCCCGGCTCGAATTCCTGATCAAGGTCTCCCGAGTGAACGTGCAGGTCCCACCCGCCGTCCTCGAAGGCGAGGCCGATGTCGGTGTGCCCGCGGCTCAGGCGCGTGGCGCGGTGCAGCAGGAACGCGCGGGTCTGGCCCTGATAGGAACCGTGGCCGGCGATGTCGCCGCGATCGTTGATGCCTTCCGCAGATTGCAGCACCCAGCCGGACCCGGCCGGCACGAGGTGGTTGAGGTCATGCGCCACGCCGTCCTTCCACAGCATCGCCGCGCCGCCGCTCGTGGGACTGCCAAAGAACTTCGCCGCGTAACCGACCGCTTCCCCGGCGTTGTTGATGTCCTTGGCTTCGCTGTGAATGAAGTTCGTGTTCGACGGATGCGCGCCGAGATCGACCATCGCGCCGTCGCTCCAGAGGAAGGCGTGATACAAATCCGTCGAGCTGGACGGACTGACCTTGCCGACCACGGACGAGCCGACGACAACATTGGAATCATTGATCGCATACGCCTGGCTGAAGTTGGTGCCGCCCGCGAGCGAACCAAGGTTGCTGATGCTCCCGCCCATCCAGAGCGTCGCGTGCGAAGTCGTGTTTGCCGCGTTGCGCGAGAGGCCGACAGCGGCTCCCGCCTCGTTGAGACCCCAAGCGCGGCCCGTGGAATTCGTCGTGCCCAGCAGCGTGCCGAGATCCTGCATCATGCCGAACAGGTCGCGTTTGTAAGGCCGGCTCGCGCTGCCGTTCGAGGACGCGCCGACAATTTCGCCCGCGCTGTTGATGTCGTGGGCTACGGCGCTCGCGCCGCCGAGCGTGCCGATGTTCACCATGTTGGTGCCGTCCCACAGGAACGCTTTCGAGATGTTGTTGTCGCTCTCGCCGACGACGAAGCCGGAGTCGTTGATCGCGTAACCCCGGCTGAACTCGACGCCGTTCGTCAGGTAGCCGAGATCGAGCAGCGAATTCTCACTCCAGAGATACGCGTGCAGGCGCGTGTTCGTGGTGGTGTAGCGGGAATTGCCGGTGACCTGCCCCGCCTCGTTCACGTCCAGCGCGAAACTCGACGGCCCGCCCAGCGTACCGATGTTCACGATGTTGAAGATTAATTCCGGCTCCGGCTCCAGCGGTTGCGGCAGCAGCGCCTCGGGAACGGTGAAGGTGTAATACGCGATGTCGCTCACCACCTCGACGTTACCCGTGACCAGCGTGCCGCGTGCGCGGAAGCCGATGCGATAGGTGCCGGGCGCGCTGAAGGCCCAGTTCAAATCCGTGTGCCCGCCCGCGACGACCTGGAAGAAGTCCGCCGCGCTGATGCCGTCCGCGCTGTTGATGTGGACGATCGGATTGCCGAAGCCGTCGAACGAATAAACCGCGAAATCGCCCGCGCCCGTCACGCTCGCCAGTTCCATGCGCAACACGTCTCCGATGAACACGCCGCTCTCGACTTCCTCCGCGCCGAAGCCGAGGAACAGCAGGTTCGTGTTTTCCACCGCCGGCAGCACCCACGTCGAATAGCCGGGGCGTCCGAGGAAGCTGAACGCCGCCGTGTCGGGAATGGCCAGCTCCGCCGCTTCGCCCACGCACAACAC